>CENP01018856.1_pt1 | contig 73101 bp, 78 predicted proteins | sample 361281 | NCBI WGS metagenome assembly CENP01 (sample SAMEA2591122, study PRJEB7988) | marine metagenome | biome: marine biome (ENVO:00000447); feature: deep chlorophyll maximum layer (ENVO:xxxxxxxx); material: saline water (ENVO:00002010), including plankton (ENVO:xxxxxxxx) | depth 70 m
CTGGTCCCAAACCAGGTGCGCTACCAGACTGCGCTATGCCCCGAAAGGGAAATCATATAAACTATGCACTTCAACTTCAAGGCGTTTTATATGAAATGTAAAATTTTGGATGGAAAAAAATTTGCAGAAGAGAGCTATATAAAGCTTAAAGTTAGATCTGCCAATTTGCTGGAAAAAATTGGAAGAAAGCCAAATCTGCAAGCTATCATTATAGGCAATGATCCTGCATCTAAAACTTACGTAGGTATGAAGGAAAGAGCATGTTTAAAAAATGGGATTGAAACAAAGACGCATCAACTAAGTGAAAATGTTACTACCAATGAAGTAATTGATCTGGTGCATAAACTCAATTCATCACCTGAAGTTGATGGGATTCTCATGCAACATCCTGCTCCAAAACATATCAATGAAATTAAATGTTTTAACACAATCAGCCTAGAAAAAGATGTGGATGGTGTAACTACTGCAGGATATGGACGACTTTCAATGGGTATAAATGCTTTTGGATCATGTACTCCTCTTGGAATAATGCGCTTGCTTGATTACTACAATATTGAACTTCAAGGCTTAAATGCGCTTGTAGTTGGAAGGAGTCAAATTCTTGGGAAACCAATGGCAGCCATGCTTCTAAATGCTAATGCGACTGTTACCATAGCACATTCAAAAACCTTAAATTTATCTGAGTTATTGAAGGAAGCTGACCTAGTAGTAGCAGCTGTTGGAGTACCAAGGTTTATTAAATCGTCATCTTTGAAAAAAGGAACAATACTTGTAGATGCAGGTTACCATCCCACTGAAAATTGTGGGGATGTTGACCTTGATGGGATCGAGGGAATTGCATCAGCATTTACACCAGTTCCTGGTGGGGTTGGGCCAATGACAATAAATACCTTAATATATAACACTATAAGTGCAATGGAGATGAAATTTAATGTCTAAAACCCCCATACCATGCCTTGTTGGATTTGGAGGTATTACACCTGCCGGAAGAGCATCTCATGACCTAGGCTATACACGCATGATCTATGATCTTGAAAGCGAAGAAAATAAATTTAATTATTTACAATCTGTTCTTTCTCTTTGTGATTTATTCAATGAGTCGGAAGACATACCGAATTTTAAAAAATTTGTTTTAGACAAAGAAAATGAAGTTTTAGAAAATACTCTGATGAGAAAATTTGATTATGATTTCTTTCGAAATAATTTTTGGAGCTATGATTATGAAATGCCTGCAAATGGTTGCGGTCAACTTCCATTCCAATTAAACCCGGCCAAACATTACCCCTCCAGACAACATCCGAAAGCAATTGCCCTTACTATTCTCGCCATGGCAGACGCATTCCAAGATACTGGTTTAGATATGAAAAAGATTATCGATAACTATGGTCGTGACAAGGTTGGTTGTTTTGCGGGTGTCGCAGTAGGTAACCTAGATAATTACTCCATGGATGGATTGGTATCGGCCTATCCACTCGGACAAAGGGCTAGTTCTAAACATTTATCTTTTTCTTTACCAGAAATGTCTGCAGATTTTATCAATGCCTATGTTACGGGTAGTCTTGGAGTAACAGGACATTACATCGGTGCTTGTGCAACATCTTTGTACAATATTAGTGCTGCTCTGGAGCTTATTAAAAGTGGAAAAAGTGAACTTGTGATAGCTGGATCTGCAGAAACAATAATTACACCACCGGCGTATAACGGTTTTAATTCAATGGGTGCAATGGCAACTGACTCAAGAATGCGAGATCTTCAAAAACTATTGGGAGAAAAAGAGGAACTTGATTACACAAGATTTTGTAGGCCTTTCGGAGATAATATGGGCATGGTCTGCGGAGAATCATCTGGCTTTGCTATATTTATGAGTGACCGCCTCGCCTTAGAGACAGGGGCAAACATTAGAGGTAGTTTCTTAAATGTGAATATAAACGCAGACGGGAATAAAAAATCTATCTCTGGTCCTGGAGCAGGAAACTATTTTTCAATGGGTAAAACTTTTAAAGATATAGAACAAGTTTTTGGAGAAGATGCTCTTAGAGAATCAACTGCAGTTATTGCTCACGGGACTGGTACACCACTAAATAGAATAACTGAGTCTCATATTCTCTCAACCTTTTCTAAAGAATTTAAAGTGAAGAATCTTCCAGTAACATCAGTAAAATCAAAATTGGGTCATACGATGGGCGCAGCTGGGATGGACCAACTTTGGTCAGGAATGGGAGCGATAAAAACACAAAAATTTACCGGGATATGCACAATTCCAAATTTAGCTGAGGATGTATCGAAAGATGGACTGGATTTTTATTTAGAAAACAAGGAATTTGACCAAAGGAAAGACATTATAATTATTAACTCAAAAGGATTTGGAGGCAATAATGCTTCAGCCGCATTTTTCTCTGATAATTATACACATAAGCTTATTGAGAAAAGATACGCAAAATCTGAACTTAGCTCATACAAAAACAAGCTATCAAGAACCATAACTTTAAGGAAGGAAAATCTTGATTTAGCTGTTAAGAATCACATCGATCCAATCTATAACTTTGATGTTGATGTGTTAGATATTGCTGACCTTGAGATAAGTAAAGATTCAATAAAAACCTCGACCGGCTTTAACTATAAACTTGAATCAGATATTAGCTCTTCAGATTTTTGACTAGTCTTTACTTACATCAGATTGAAATTTATCAGAGATCAGCAGCTTTTTTGCTCCTTCATAATCCTCCTTCCGGCTGTAAACATCATTCAGGAATTTAAGTATTTTTAAGTTCAAATTTTTTCTCTTGCAATCTTTGTAGACAATTTTTGATGTTCGCAAGCCCTCAACAATATCTCCGACCCTCTGCAAAGACTCTTCAACTGAAAACCCTTTAGATAAATAATTACCGAATTGGTGATTCCTTGAATCAGGAGAGAGTGCTGTGGAAAAAAAATCTCCTACGCCTGCTAGACCTAAAAAAGTTGATAGATTTGCCCCTCTACTTTGGCTGTATAAGCGCATTTCTTCAAGAGATTTTGTTAGTAAGAAACCCATTGTATTTTGCCCAACATTCATTCCATTAAAGTAGCCTGAGACTATTGCATATATATTCTTTAATGCTCCCGCTAGTTCAACACCGGAAGTGTCATTACTATAGTATGGAATAAAATAATCAGTTTTAAGAAAATTATTTACTTCTTCTAAAACGCTCTTGCTTTTGCTGGCTAAGACTGTAGCGGTCGTTTCTTTGTTTAAAATTTCTGAGGCAAGATTTGGGCCGCTTAGTACTACCAATTTATTTTCATCGTGCTTAAAGTCATCTAAAAGAATTTCACTCATGAGTCTAGAAGTTCTGTCTTCAAGACCTTTCGTACAGGTTATTAAAACTCTTTCGTCTCCTTCGAATATAAACTTTTCAACAACTTTGCTGAAGTCATGGCTTGGAGTTGTGATAAAAATATGCTTACAATCATCGAGATCTTTTGGAGCACAAGTTGCTCTTACATTGTTCGAATCAAAAACAAAACCTGAAAGACTTTTCATACTTGAATTAATTGATTTAGCCTCGTTGTCTCTTCTGGTAAAAATTGTGACCTTATTACCATTTTCAGAAATAATCTTTGAAAGGGTTAAACCAAACTTACCAGATCCTATAACTCCAACTGACATTAATCTCTCTTTTTAGAATCCCACCTTACAAAGTAGGATTTTTCATTGCTGGACGCATAATAAGTACGGCTTAGTATTTCACCAATTACACCAAAACTCACAAATTGCACTCCTACAAGAACTAGTAGTGTACCAGCAACTAATAAAGGCCTATCACCTATATCTTGCCCATAGAAAAGCTTTAGGTATGTTAAGTGGGCAAGTATCAAAAAACCAACTGTACCAAGAATAAGACCAATTAAACCGAAGAAATGCCCAGGACGACTAAAAAACCGCATAAAAAAATAAACAGATATTAAATCTAAGAAGACTCTGAAAGTTCGCGAGATACCATATTTTGACACCCCTGCTACTCTAGCATGATGCTCAACTTCAACCTCGGATATCTTTTCTGGAGGAATTTTAGTGGCCATCCAAGCTGGAATAAATCTGTGCATTTCACCGAATAACTTAACTTCCCTCAGAATCTCAGAGTTATATGCTTTTAAGCTACAGCCGTAATCATTCAACTTAACTTTCGTTATTCTTCCAATTAATAAATTTGCCACCCGGGAAGGAAAGTTTCTTAAAAAGAAGTTATCTTTTCTATTTTTTCTCCATCCGACTACAAGATCCAGACTCTCTTCTTTAAGTTTCTTTATTAATTTAGGAATATCTTTTGGATCATTTTGAAGATCGCTATCAAGCGTCACCAGGTATTTACCCTTTGCGACATCAAAACCAGCTTGAATGGCTGCAGTTTGGCCAAAATTTCTTGACAGCCTTAAAACCCGTAGTTCAAAATGATTATCTGCCGCAGCAGCAAGAAGCTTTTCCGAACCGTCTGTGCTGCCGTCGTCAATTACGATCAATTCAAAAGTCTGATTTTGGGCTTTCATGACTTTCAGAACAGATGAAATAAACTCGTCTAAATTGTCTCTTTCGTTAAAAACTGGTGCGACTATGGAAATATCTAATTGTTGATCCATTTAATTCTCTTGAGTAGTTTGTAAAATACTACACCCAGTATTATCCCGATTGCAGCTCCAATTACAACTTGACTGAGCAGATGCTTAAATAAAAAGACCCTCGATAAAGCTACTAATGTTGAAATTAAAGTCATAAAAATGAGGATGACTTTGTCTTTTGTGAAGAGAAAAGCCAATGTTGTGAAGAGAAAGAAATTTAACGAATGATTAGAGGGCATGCCAGTTGGTCTTTCGCCACACTGTTTTAGGCTTAAGTTGTTATCAAGAAAATATTGGTAGTATTCGAAACATGGGCGAAATTCTGAAAAAAAATCTTTTAAATACGCGCCAATTTGATCACCTAAGATCAAGGAAATGATAATGAAAAAATAAATTTTCAGTTTTCTTAAATACAAAAAGTACAAAAGAAATATAGTTAAAAGGGTGAAAGAAAAATATCTTCCAGAAATAGCTATAAAGACACTTTCAAACCCGGAAAATGAAGCAAGCCAGAGAGAAAATTCAAGATCAGGATTTGTCATAAATAGTCAAATGCCTCGAGAAAAAACAAAGCATAAAATGCGAGCCCAACCAATAATATCGAAAAAATATTTATGTAGGTATTTTCTCCTAGAAATTTTTGGATCGTCTTATGTTTTAATAATTCAACAAATAACATCGAGATGCCTGCAGCTCCTATTACATCTGAAAGCCAATGGGCTCCAAGTATTATTCTGCTGACAGCGACTACAGAAGCTAAAACAAACAATAACAAGAATACAGCATTTGAATAGTAGTCTGAGATTTTTTTTCCAAATCTGTAAAAGACATAAAAGACAAAGAAAATGGATGCGGTATGACCACTAGGGTAAGCTCCTTGAAAAAAAATAGGTTCTAAAAAAATAATGCTCTCATCTGATAACAAGCGCTCATTAGTCGCAGGCCGTGGAAAATTTAATACCTCTTTAATTAACTGGACAAAAATTCCTAGAAAAATTCCTGGAATTAAAAATATTCTTAATGGTACATACTTAAAATGATTGCTGCTATAACTTAACAATGATAGAACTGGAACAACTATAGCGATTAGGAAAACGGCATTTCCAATCTCAGTAATGTATCTAAAGAGTAATTCATTAAAAAGCAGCTGATTTAAATGCACAACTACAAAGACCTCAAAATCTTCATAAAGTTTGAGAAGTATAGAGAAGATAATTATGCAACTAAACAGAGAGAGTATTTTAGCGTTCATTAATCTGTGCCAATTGTAATGATTAAATAATTACCACTAGCTTTTAGTATTTCGTAATTAAATCTAAATTCCTCGACCTTGTCTATCCTCGTCAAAATTAAACTATCCTCTCTGAGGCCACGATTTGCTCTCTTGCCTGCATAGAATGCAAAACTAGGTTTATTTATTTTGTACATAGAAATCTCTCTGTAATCGTCTTTTGCGTATTCACCCAATTTTTTTATATCATTCTGAGTTGAAGAATGAATCATTGGCAGAATACTGAAAGACAATAAAAGTATGAATGCTGAAGATGAAAGCCTTTCAATGAGGCCAACTTTCAAATTATTTCTACCAAAAATAAATAAAAGAAAAAGCAATAAAAGGAAGGTTAGTATGTAAAACTTATAAAGGTGATCGCTTTTAAATGCTTCTAATATCTCTAGATTTATATCAAACGTTGGATTAAGACTGACAACATAATGAAGAATATATGGAAGGGTCAAACAAATGCACCAGAATAAAGTTGTAAAGATTGTTGGGAAAAGCAGATTAGCCTTTTCATTACGACTTTGAAGGGCTTTCTCAACAAAATATGCTGCCGGGGTCAAACCATAGACTAAATAGTGTGGAAGCTTTGTTGTGGAAAATGAGAAAAATATTAGCACAACCAAAAACCAAACTAGAAGGAACTGATCAAGCGCACTATTTTTAAAATTTTGCTGGCTGATTCCTCTTACGAAATTTAGTGATAGGGGCATTAAAAGAAATGGCAATAATAAAATATAGTAATAAATAGGACCAGAATGATTTTCAAAAGACTGATAGAACCGTCCAAAAGACTGTCCAAATAAAAGATAATTTACTGCATCTGGGCCTAACCTAAGATATAAAAATATAAACCACGATAAACCCAGCACAATAAATATTAACCAAGGATTAATATTCGTAATAGCCCTAAAAAATACTGCTAGTTTATTTCTGACTAATAGAAATATGAAGAATACCAGACCGCCTATAGCGATAACTGTAAGACCTTTAGTTAGGAATCCTAAGCTCAAATAAATTGCAGCAGTATCAATATATTTTTTGTCATTTGATTCATAAAATTTATAAAGTGAAATCATTAAAAGAGTAAGGAATAGATTTAAAAAAGCATCAGCTGTAGCAACAAAACTTATTAAAAACAATGCTGGCACAGAAAAAAAAGTAGATACTATTCCAAAGATTTTTATAGATTCTGTCCTTTGGCTGACAAATTTACCAAAAGCATAAATCCAAAAAATCCCAGCAATCAGTGATGGTAATCTTAAAGCAACTTCATTAATGCCAAAAATCGTCATTGATAGTGCTTGAATCCAGTAAGATAAAATAGGTTTCTCAAGCCTAGCAGTTTCTCCAATATATGGAATCAGGTATTGCTGATCGAGTAGCATTTGCAATGATGTTGAAGCAAAGGCTCCCTCGTCAAGGTCAAAAATACCAGCACTCAACATGAAAAAGAAAGCTAATAAAATTGGTAAGAATATAAAGAAATTACTGCTGAAATACTTCATTTTTTGATCTTCTGCATCTTTCACTACAGTAAATCACATTTTCCCAATCCCTGCTCCATTTTCTTCTCCAAGAAAATGGTTTTTTGCAGACCTTACAGATTTTTTGAGGTAGTGGTTTTTTTTTCAAATTATTAAGAATTTTTCAATTAACAAATACAAGGATGCAAAGGAAGTTACAGCTAATATGAAGGTACTCAGAGAATGAAATATTTTAAAGCTTAACAAGCCTTTATTTGATCCATCCAGGAAGAAAGAGATTATTAGATTAAGAATATTTGCAAATAATAAGACTGTCATAATTAAATTTGCTGTTACAGAGAAGAATATTTCATATTCTTTGAGAATAAAAAAATAAAAGACTCCTAAATATACTGCAATCATTATTATCAAAAAAATATTAAATCTTATAAAAAATGACTTTAGAAAGTATTTTCTGCCCTGATCATCTAAGCTTGCGCTTGCTGCAGGGCCAACCACCAATGGCGTAAGCCATATCCCACCAATAATGGCTGCAAGTGCGGTTTGTAAGACTATTTCAGCAATCATAATACAATGGCGATCCGGAAGGGACTCGAACCCTCGACCTCCTGCGTGACAGGCAGGCATTCTAACCAACTGAACTACCGGACCGCAAGTTGTAGATTTTGGTATAAATGTTGAATTAATACAACTTTTTTGTGCTGTAAATAAAGTTGTATTTTTGAAAAGACCATTTAAAATGTAGAAGTTAAAGTAATTACTTAACAGGGGAAATTATGGATTATTTTTTACCACAAGACGATTTTGTCGGGATATCCTTTTGGATTGCCACAGCTGTTATGGCTGCTGGAGCTCTGTTCTTCTTTGTAGAAAGAAGCACTGTTAAAGCTTCATGGCAAACTTCTTTGACAGTCGCAGCGCTCGTGTGTTTTGTTGCCTTTTGGCATTATATGTACATGAGAGACGTATGGGTAGCAACTGGTGAGTCACCAACAGTATATAGATACATTGATTGGTTGATTACAGTTCCTATGCAGATTGTAGAATTTTACCTCATACTAGCCGCAGTTGTGGCAGTAAGTCTTGGGGTATTTTGGAAATTATTGGTCGCATCACTTGTTATGCTCCTTGGAGGATATGCTGGTGAGGTTGGTTATTTAGATGCAACAGTTGGATTTGTTATCGGTATGGGAGGATGGATATTCATTATCTATTACGTCTTCGCCGGGGAAGCAGCTCAAATAAAAGATGCTGCTGGAAACGAAAATTTATCTCTTGCGTTTAACGGAATTAAATGGATTGTTACAGTAGGTTGGGCTATCTATCCTCTAGGTTACTTCTTCGGTTACCTAGGTGGTGGTGTTGATGCTGCAGCACTTAACATTATCTATAACTTAGCTGACCTAATAAACAAATTCTTATTTGGGCTTGTTATTTGGTATGCAGCTATGAGAGATTCTGGCGTAACCAAAGGTTAATTCTACTTAGACCTTTAAAGCCCGCGAAAGCGGGCTTTTTTTTTAGAACCTATTTTCTCTGTCTATAAGAAATACAGTATGAACAAGAGTGGTTATTAACTTATTATCTTGATTAAATAACTCTCCTCTTACTGTTGCTATGTTCCTGCCCTTCTTCAAAAGAAAAGCTTTAGCAGTGACTGTTCCTCGAAATAATGGCCTGTGATGTAATGTATGAAGATCTGTTGAACTGGGATACAAAGTTCCATTTGATTCATAAATCAATAATAATGCAGTCACATCGTCAAGCATTGATGTCATCATGCCCCCCTGAACAGAACCATCAGGATTTAATGAAAGATCGTTAAATTCTCCACTGAGTTCCAAGAACCCTTTTTGATAATTTATAAATTTGAAGTTAAAAAGTTTGCCCGTTCCACCCTTCTGTCTGTGGAAATCCAAAAACTTTTTTATATCCTTGCTCATAATTTGAATGGTGCGAGTTGTAGGATTCGAACCTACGACCCCCTGCTTGTAAGGCAGGTGCTCTAACCAACTGAGCTAAACTCGCGAAGATCATTAGGATATAATAAATTTAAATGGAAGACCATATACAAAAAACTGGTAATGACAATAGAGAAATCCTTTCTGTATCAGAAGTTAATCAAGCAGCAAATGATTTTTTAAATGAAGCATTTCCTCCTCTTTGGATAGTTGGAGAAATATCAAATTTTAAGGAATATGGGTCATCAGGACACTGGTATTTTTCTTTGAAGGATTCCGACTCCGTTCTGAGCGCTGCGATGTTTAGGCTGCAGAATATTGGTTTAAGATTTAAGCCTAAAGAGGGTGATCAAGTCATTATTCAAGGAAAACTTTCAATTTGGAAAAAAACTGGACGATATCAAATCATCGCTAGCAAGATGGAGCTTGCGGGATTTGGTGAACTGCTAAGAAAATTCGAACTATTAAAAAATAAACTAAATGAAGAGGGTTTGTTCCAATTAAAGAATGAGAACCAATTACCAGAAGTTGTAAATAAGATTGCTCTAATTACTAGTAAAAATGGTGCAGCAATAAAAGACGTAATCTCTACGGTTAAAAGAAGAGCACCTCATCTTGAAGTAGTTTTATTTCCAGTAAAGGTCCAAGGGCAAGGATCAACTGAATCAATTGTAAGTGCTCTTGAAAGCATAAAAAAATTAAATGCTGTAGAGAGCTTTGAAACTCTGCTCATCTGTAGAGGTGGTGGATCAATTGAGGACCTCTGGACTTTTAATGATGAAAATATTTGTAGGGAAATTGCTCACTTCCCTATACCAGTTATCAGTGGAGTAGGACATGAGACTGATTTTACATTGGTTGATTTCGTATCAAATTTACGGGCAGCAACACCAACTGCTGCTGCAGAAATCGTAAGTGAAGGTGCTTCAAAAGTCGTAAGCTACCTGAAAGAAATGAGGAGATTGCTACAAGAAAAAGTACAAAGACTCTGTGATATTCAGAAAGAAAAACTTCAGGTGCTTATCAAACTCATTAGATCACCAAAACAGATCATTCAAGAACAATATTTAAAGTTGGATTACAAAACAGAATCCCTCAAGAAGTCTATGGACTCTTTTAAGCTGAGGAAACTGGACGTTCTTGAAAAACTAGATTTACAACTAAAAAATCAAACACCAAATAATAAAATACTTATGTATAAAAACCAGCTGATTAGTTTTAGCACCATACTTCAAAAGGAATTAGATAAAACAATAATCGGCAATATAAATAAAACAAAATATTTAGAGGAGCAACTAAATGCTCTTAACCCAGTAGGAATTTTAGATCGTGGATATTCTATTACTTATGACCACAAGAGAAGAATTATACGTGATGGCGCCAAGGTTTCAAAGGGAGAAATAATTAAAACAAAACTTGCCAGCGGAGAGATTCAATCGGAGGTAACTAAATGACTTTCAAGCTTTGCCATTAATTGCTCATAGTTCAATGGCTCAATGATTGTGTCTATAATTTTGCCCTCTTTAACAATCCACAAAGTAGGAACATTTTCAGGTATTCCTGAGTCGAGGATATCTCTTGGATCTGATATTAAATTCTCAAATTCAATACCCAGTTTAGACATTAACATGCTAATTTCGTCGCTCTCAAGAATATCAAATTGATCAAAGTGAAAGCCGAAAACCTTAGCATTTGGATGCTTATCAAGCTTGTTAAAGTCAGGTATTTTTTTAATGCAAGGCGCGCACCAATCAGCCCATACATTTAAAAAAATGACTTGGTCAGAAAGGCTAGCAAAGTTATACCCTTTTCCACCAATTACGTTAAAGTCGGCTTTTTGACATGACATCAGCAAGAAACAAATAAGAATTACAATCTTTTTCATAGCCCTTTATATAAGATTAGAATTATAAATTTACAATAAGGACAAAGATACTTTTATTTACCTTTAGTGTATTTCTCATATAGAATAATCTCTTCTATGGTGAAAAAACAAACTAAATCAAAAACACAAAAACAAGGTTTTTTTAGCAAAGCAGGCAGCTTTTTAAGCATAGGATGGTTCTATGTCAGTACTGGAAGAGATTATTTTTGGAAAGGAATAAGATGGACTCTTGCAACTTCTATTTTCCTATTAATAGTAGTAATTATTTTGTACTCAATCTTAAAGCCGATTTGGACGTTTGAGGAAGAACTCGATCCCACGGGAAAAGTTGTTGTGTTTTCGCCTAGCGGCCTTGTGGTCGACCAAGCCCCAACACCTGCTGAACAAAATCAATTAAACATCGCGCTTGGGCTTGAAGCAGAAATGCCAATTATCTACGAATATAGAAAACTTATGCAGTTTTTCGAGGACTTTAAAAATGATGATCGAGTAAGTGGGATGATTTTTGATCCTACTGGTATGTCCATTGCTTCCAGTTATGCAATCAATCTTGCCAATTTAATTAAAGATGTGGTTGATTCTGGGAAAGAAGTTGTTGTGCGTGGTGTATATTGGAATGACACATCCTACCTTATCGCATCGGGAGCCTCAGAAATTAGTGCGAGAGTAATAGGAGGTTTGCCTGATAATAACTTCAATATCAACGGCTTTGGAGGTTCATCCCTTTACTTAAAAGATTTTTTTGAAAAATTTCTTATTACTCCAAGAATTGTTGTTGGCGGCGAGTTTAAAACTGGACCGGAGACATTTTTGCGATCTGATATGAGTGATGAGCAAAAAAGCAATCTCTACTATATCAATGAAATGTGGCAGAAATACAAGTATATTGTTCAAGCAAACAGATCAGTTGATTTACAAGATTATGCGGACAATCTTTATAGAAACTTAATTGATGGTGAATATAGTTTCGAGGAAATACCTTTAGAATTTGGTCTAGTAGACGCACTTGAAGCGAGAGATGAGTTTGATGAGAGAATGTTGAATAAATTTGGTGCCCGCGAAGATGATGAAGAGAGATTAAATGCAATCTACTACCGGGATTACCTTACAACACTTGAAACCCCTAAAAAAAGCAAATCTAAAAATGTAATCCGGGTAATCACTCTTGAGGGCACTATACAACCTGGTGATATTACACTCGGCTCTGCTGGTTCAACAGGAATTGTAAAAATGTTTAGAGATGCTCACGAAGACAAAAATACCAAAGGTATTGTCTTTAGGGTAAATTCTGGTGGTGGCGCTTCAATTTCTTCGGAACTTATGAGGAAGGAAATAAATAAAGCTTTAGATAAGGGGATAGCTGTAGTAACTTCTATGGGTGCAGTTGCGGCGTCTGGAGGTTATGATGTTGCATCCCCAACAGATAAAATCTTTCTTGATGAACATGGAATAACTGGTTCAATTGGTGCATTTGCACTAGGAGTATCTTTCGAAAAAGTTTTTGATTGGCTTGGAATAAATCCTGATGGATACTCTACGACAAAGTATGGTGCTGTTGACCTTTCGTCACAAGAATGGCCACAAGAAATAATTGATTATAGACAAGCGTGGATTGAAGATGGTTATAGGATATTTAAAGAGACTGTTTCTAAGGAAAGAAGCATTCCTATTGAGATTGTAGATAATATTGCACAGGGCAAGGTGTACACTGCCAATGATGCTCTTGAAATTGGTCTAATTGATGAGATTGGTAATCTTGAAGCTGCCATAGAATATACAGCAACCGAAAGGCTAGCTTTAGAAGAATATAGAGTGGTCTATGTTAAACCTCCAAAACCAAGCGCAGATCTATCATTTAATTTTCTTGAATTTGCGCAAAATAGTTTTGAGAGACTTATTTTACAAAGAGCAAATAGCCTACCTTTTGAGGGGCTTGAGTCTGAGGTTATGTACAAATACTGTCTGCATTGTAGTATCACAGATTAGATTTTTTTTTCAAAAATTCCGACAGTGTTTTTTTCGAAAGTTCTCTTTTTTCAGAATAAATAAATTTATCCAATTCAATTAGAGAGTTCTTTATTTCAATAAAGGTTCTCTTAATAAAACGTGCAAAATAATTTGCTAGATCTAAATTTAAATTAAGATTGAGTCTTGATGAAACAAACATAATTACCTCTTCAACCTCTTCATTCTTTATGGGTTTTAAATGAAAAGCACTCATAGCACTTAATCTTGACTGAAGATCTGGGAAACAATTTATGTTTTGTAAGCTAAAAGTCGAGCAAATAAAGAGTGTTGAGCCTGAAGTTTTTAATTCATTTATTAGGTTGAATACTTGGATTTGAGTATTGCTACTTGCTTGATCAATATTATCAAGGCAGATTAAATTAAAACTTGAAAGACCTTGAAAATAAGGCTCATTCCCATCCAGCTTTGAAAGATCAATATACAAACTTTTTCTGTGATCCTTTTCATTTTCGTTAATAATTGAGTTTAATAAAAACGTTTTTCCCGAAGCTTTATCACCAAAAAAAAATGCGTCTGATTTTGAATCGGTTTCAAGAAATTGATCTAGATATTGTTTTAACACCCTATTGGATGAACTAAAAAAGAAATTTTTGAGGCTTGCATCATAATCTCTACCAAAATCAAAAAAAAGCTGCTTCTTTTTTGTAGTATCGGTCATGAAATCACAACCAAACCATACCTCTCAAACAAGTCTGCTAATTCCTCGTCATCAAGATAACTTTCGTACTTCACTTCAAAAGCCTCATCGGTAATTTTATATAAACCAAAATTTTGGATTTCTGGATTGAATCCAAGCGATGAAAAAAAACTTTCGAGTACATCCTCGTCAATGCTTAGGCTAAATTTCGTTGTGTAACTTTTCTTGGAAATTTTTGTATTTGTATATACCTCAAATAGAAGTTGGTCTAAAAGTAAGTCTTGAAAGAAGCTTTCAGCTTGCACAGAAGCTGTTTTAGTTTTTGGAAAACTTATTACCCAATTTTCTAAATCAAGCCTATTAAACAACATTAATACCCAGTTCTCTTGATTAGCCAGCTCAATTTCTTCCATTAAATTATCTCGTTCAATTTTAAAAAAAGGATACTTCTCAATAAACCGATAGTTTAGGTCTATATTTTGATTCAACTTTGATAACAGTTTGGTTGTGGATAATTCATTTTGAAAAATAGTTTCGTCAAGTGTGGAAATATTACCTGGGAGATATGGGTCATTCACAGAAATATAGACGTCAACTTTTTTTTCACTACTCACAAAAGGAATAGAATTCTCTAAAAAAAATCTCTCTATCCCATCTTTATTGTATTTAAGTTCAAGAAGTTTAAAATTTCCAAAATTTTTGACTTGATAGCCAACAAAGAACTTATCAGAATTCAATTCCTCTAATCCCTCGAGAGCATTCGGGGACAAGCCATATTTTCTGAGTATATTTTTATCGTTTTCTTTTATTACTTTTTCTATTTCCTTTATTTTTTCAAAACTCTCGTAGAACAGTAGAAAATTTGAAGAGCTTTGAGGGTACAAGTTAAGACTTATCCAAAGAAATATAATTTTAATTAGAAAAAAGTTTAAAATCTTATCCATATCTATTAGTGTAGGTAAATATTTTATGGCAAAAAACAAAAATAACTATAAAGATTCTGGTGTAGACATAGAAAAGGGGCAAGATTTTGTTGAAGATATCAAAACATTAACCAATAAAACTAACTTTGGCTATCTCTTAAGTAGTATTGGTGGTTTTTCTGGATATATTAATCCGCCCTCAGAATTCAAAGATCCAGTATTCGCGCTTGCATGTGATGGAGTCGGAACTAAATTAAGGATTGCCACACGTTTAAACAAATACGATACAATTGGGATAGATCTTGTGGCCATGTGCGTTAATGACCTCATTGTAAGTGGTGCAAAACCACTTGCCTTTCTTGATTATTACGGTATTGAAAAACTAGATAGAGCTATTGGAAATAAAATTATTGAAGGCATCCTTGAGGGATGCAGATTATCAAAAATTGACCTTGCAGGTGGGGAAACAGCTGAAATGCCTGGCCATTATTTAGATGGGAACTTTGATCTTGTAGGTTTTGCTGTAGGCATTAACGAAAAGGCAAAAATCTTAAATAATACTAAGGTTAAAAATGAGGATGTTATCTTAGGTATCGCTTCATCAGGGTTTCATTCAAATGGGTATACCTTAATTCATCAAATTATCAACAAACATGGATTAAACGAGGATCGTGAATTTTTAGAGCAACTTCTAACCCCTACAAAAATTTATACTGACCTTGTTGAAGATATCACTAATCGATTTGAGGTACATTCCATGGCTCATATTACAGGTGGCGGACTTGAAGAGAACTTGTCAAGAGCAGTGCCCCAAGCTTTAACCGCCAAAGTAGACCTATCTAGCTTAAAAATACCCCCTTTATTTCTTCAAATAAAAGAGCTAGGCTCCATGGAGCAAAGTGAACTTTTGAAAGTATTTAACTGCGGCATTGGTTACTGTCTAATTGTAAATCAACACAATGCTCAAAAGATTATCTCTGAGTTTCCTGAAATTAAAAGTATTGGATTTATTTCTAATAGAGATAATTCTGCTTTTGAATTTGTATGAACATAATAGTTTTTTTTTCTGGCTCAGGCACAAACCTTGAAGCTATTATCAAATCTCAAGATAGATTTAAGTATAATGTGCTGGCCGCTTTCACAAATAACCCGGGAGCTAAAGGTGTATCAATTTGTGAAAAATACAACATTCAATGTAATATTTTAGACCACAACCAGTTTTCATGTAGAAAGGATTTTGATACCGAGATAGGAAAATTTCTTGCTGATTTTGATGTGGATTATTTAATATTGGCAGGCTATATGCGGATCCTAAGCGAAGATTTTGTTGCTGATTGGCAAGGGCAAATTATTAATATTCATCCTTCACTGCTCCCAAAATATCCTGGATTGAATACCCATCAGCGAGTTTTAGAAGCAAAGGAAGAAGCTCACGGCACAACTATACATTTTGTAACAAACGAATTAGATTCTGGGCCTATCATCAGACAAGAATCCATTAAAATTGAACCTACTGATACTCAAGAAAGTCTAATGAAGAGGATTAAGGAGCTTGAAAATAAAATTTATCCTGAGACTATTTCGGAATTACCATAAATGAAAACAATTTTTTTTGCATTATTACTTAGCTTTCAACTTTCTTCAGAGTTTAAAAATTGGAGTGGTGATTTTGAATTTACACACTTTGAATTTGGTAAATTTAAAATGAAAAGAGAATTTACCTCTTCCGAGAATAATATCGTTTCGAAATTTAGAATTAGACCTCTTTTGATCTTTGAATACTCCCAAAAATCTAATTTAAAAATTGATGGCAAGCTTGTATCCTCAGTATCAACGGAAGTTACAAACAATGTTCCAGGAGATCATCCAAAATTTTTTATGGTTAGCTTTGTTCAAGATAAGATTAAATCAGATGAGCTGGGGTTTGATTTAGATGTCAAAGACAAGGTGTACGATCAGCTTGGTAGTGATCTTCAAATGAGACTTAATATCAAAAATGGTATCTATAACTTTGACTTAAATGTAATTGATAATACGAAGGGAGATATTGTCAGAAGGAGCTACAGCTATGTTGATGATGAGTTACTTAATACTTCATTTGGAACTTTTAATACAAAAATTATTACCGCTCAAGCTCGTGATACAGGGAAAATAACGTATTTAATAGCTCCAGAACTCGACTATATTGTTATTAAAAGCTTTGTTGAATTAAAGAATGGTAATACAAATACACTTGAACTAGTAAAAGCCCCTAAGTTTTTGGAAGAGTGACTCCTTTTTGACCTTGGTACTTCCCACCGCGGTCTCTGTAACTAACATCGCATTCTTCGTCTGATTCAAAGAAAATCATCTGAGCAACTCCTTCATTTGCATAGATTTTTGCTGGTAGATTCGTGGTATTGGAGAACTCTAGAGTGACGTGCCCTTCCCACTCTGGTTCTAGAGGGGTTACATTAACAATTATTCCACATCGGGCATAAGTAGACTTTCCTAAACAGAGAGTTAAAACTGATCTTGGAATTTTGAAATATTCAATTGTTCTTGCTAGGGCAAAGGAGTTTGGAGGGATCACACATTCATCGGACGTAATATCAATAAAACTCTTTTCATCAAAATTTTTTGGATCAACCACTGAAGAGAATGTATTAGTGAAAATCTTGAATTCATTTGCGCACCTTACATCGTATCCGTAACTAGAAACACCATATGAAATAATTTTTTGACCATCTATATTTCTTACTTGCTCAGGCTCAAATGGATCAATTAAATTAGAATTTATTGCTTGCTGTTTTATCCATTTATCTGACTTAATTGACATTATTCTAATTCTCTTCTTCCTTTGATAGATCTTCCAAGGGTCGTATTATCAACATACTCTAATTCACCACCCATTGGAACTCCATAGGCTATTCTTGATACTTTAATTGACTGATTTTTAAATTGCTCACCAATATAAAAAGCTGTTGCATCACCCTCAACAGTTGGGCTAGTGGCAATAATTATTTCTTTCGGTCTACGCTTATCAATCATGCGTTTAAGGCTGTCAATTCCAATCTCATTTGGCCCTACTCCGTCTATTGGAGAAAGCCTGCCCATAAGAACAAAATAGTACCCAGAAAAACTGCCAGAATTTTCAATAGCAACAACATCAGTTGGGCTTTCAACAATACATAGCATGTCTGAGTTTCTTTTTTCATTGCTGCAAATACTACAAAATGTATCTTCTGTGAAATTTCTACAGTCTTGACAATTTTTAATATAGCTCATTGACTCTAATAAGTTTCTGGATAGCTCCTTCCCGCCTAACCTGTTCTTTTCAAGCAAATAAAAGGCCATTCTCTGAGCAGTTTTCTCACCTATTCCAGGCAAAATTTTGAATGAGGAAATTAAACGGCCTAGCATGCTGTCATCATTTTTCATGGTCAATAACTTCTAGTTGTTCTTTTTTAATTTGCTGGCCAGTTGTTTCACTTATTTTTTTTACAAGTTTACTTTTTAAAATTTCATCTTGAAAATTGAATATTTGTTTATCACGTTTTTTTGTCCAGGCATTTGAGGGAGTATTCTTAATTTTTTCATCAACATTTATTTCAATGTTAAATTTTTGATATCCCAATTGAATCAGAGATTCTTGAAGCTCTTCTATATTTGTTTTATTTATTCCTGATGTAAATGCCTCTTGACCTACAAAAATAAGCTTATCTTTTCGAGCATTTAATAACTGCATATTCGCAAAAAATGCTCTAGAGGCACCTTTAAGATCAAGCTTATCAAAGATCTCAAGCCAGTTATTGGGATTTAATTCGTCTGTGACTTTTACAAGAGATTCGTTGGTAGTTTGAGTAGAGTTTGTTTCATATGATTGAGTTTGTTCAGAGACTGTAATTTTCTCTTTTTTTGCCACCTCTAAATTGGTTAATTTATTTGTAAGTGGTTCAGTTTTCTCTAGAACTTCAGGCTTTTTTTTTACATCACTCATTTGGCCCTGGTCTAAAAAAGACAAACACCGTAATGTGGCTATCTCAAATGCATCTTTAGTACTTTCGGTAAATTTAGAATCAATGAGAGCTTGATTAAAAAATTGATACATCAAATGTAAATCAAATGTTTCTTTTTTTTCTTGTAGAGCTTTTTCAATAATTTTATTTTGGATAATTCGAAGTAATCGCTCGAATAAAATTTCATAATTTACATCTAAATCTTTTAATCTTGCCAACTCTTTAAGAACCCCTTCGATTTCATTTGCCGCAAGAAGATCAAAAAGTTTTTCTGTAGAAGATAAATCAAGAAGACCGTAAAGCTGGGATATTTCCGATTCTTTTAAGTCTCCATCACAATGGGTAATAGCTTGATCCGCATAGGTCAAGGAATCTCTCACGGAACCCTTTGCTAGCTCTACTAATAAATCTGTAGATTTTTTGTTGCTGCTAATTTTTTCTTTTTCAAAAATTTGTTCAAGGTTTTTTGAAAGCAGATCGTCTGAGACAAGTTTTAAATTAAATTGTAGACATCTAGAGAGTATGGTCTTAGGAATCTTATGTGGTTCTGTTGTGGCTAAGATAAAAATAACATGCTTTGGTGGCTCTTCAAGAGTTTTCAAAAGCGCATTAAAGGCAGAAGGCCCAAACATATGGACTTCGTCAATAAGATAAACCTTAAATAGGCCACTTGTTGGCCTATACTGAACATTCTCAAGTATTTCCCTTACATCATCAACAAGCCCTCTCGAGGCGGCATCAATTTCAATTAGATCGAGATGAGAATTGTTTTGAATTGCTTCACAATTACTGCAAACTCCACAGGGCTCCCCATTTTCAAAGTTATAGTTACTACAATTCAACGCTTTCGCAAATAATCTGCCTAGTGTTGTCTTACCAACACCCCTAGTTCCTGAAAAGATGTAACCATTGTGAAAGTTTTGATTTTTTATGATATTTCTGAGTGCATTAACAGCTGCACTTTGTCCAACCACTTGAGAAAAAGATTGAGGTCTATACTTGTTAGCTAATGCCATGAATAATTAAAAACTAATTGCGCTTTTTATTATTTCATAACTGAAACCTCTATAGGCTAAAAATCTTAAAATCTTCTCTTTTTCTTTTGAAGATAAATCTTTATTTCTACTTTTTTTTTGGAATGTAGATCTGCAAACTTCCAACCAATCAATTTCTAATTCGTGAATGCTTGAGTTGTATTGTGTTAAACCTTTTTTTTTGAGGAAGTTCTCTATGTGTACGGGTCCATAACCCTTTAAGCTCTTCTCTTTGACCACTGCTTCGGCATACCTTTGATCATTCAGTAAGTTTTCTGTTTTAAGATTCTTTATTACTTCCTTAACTACATCTGAATTGCTTTCGTATCTGGAAAGTTTTTTTCTTATTTCACTGGTGGAGTGTTCTCTTCTAGAAAGGAGATCAAGCGCCTTATTTCTTAAACTTAGTTCAAACAAAACTAATCAAACAGAACTACTCTGGAGCGTCCAGATGACCTTACAACTCTAACTTTATCTCCAACCCGAAATTGCTGTTCAGAATTTTCAGATACTTCTTGCACAACTGATATTTCTCTATCATTACTATCCAATCTAATAATTATTTCTAATCCAGCTTTTCTTGAAATTGCTTCACCTACTTCTGATCCCACAACAGATCCTATCAACGCACCTATGATGCCTCCAACAGCTTCAGACGTATCACCATCTCCATCTGCTGCCCTTTCTGCCGCTGAACCACCAACAATTGCACCAAGAACTGTGCCTGAAGTCGTACCAACCGCCCTGTCGCCCTCTATGGTCACATTCTGTAAGCTGACTACAACACCAGTTTGAACAAATTGTTGTTTACCAGCAGCATCTCTTGATACAACATCGCCTTGAAATCCTCCAGTCGCACACCCCCCAATAATTAAAGAGGCAATAATAATTTTAAGTTTTAGAAATTTAATCATCTTCTTCCTTAGATGTAGTTAATAGTGGAAAAGTTCCATCATGTATTTTAAATAGATCTTCAACACGACAATTCAATACTGTAGCAATTTTTAGTGACAATATAGTAGACGGTACATAGATTCCATTTTCTATTGCATTAATGCTTTTTCGTGACACTTGTACTGCCTCAGCTAAGCTCGCTTGTGTGATACCAGCTTCCTTTCTTTTTTGCGTGAGGAGCACAACCAAATTCTTATGATTTTTACCCATCTACTGACTCTCTTAAAACACCATACAAAAAAAATAAATTGAAAATTAATAAAAATGTAACTTATACTACTCATAATAATTAAAAAAAACAATATTTTGAGTAGTAAACGTTACTTTTATTTAAAAAAGTTCTTGATTTTTTGAAAATTGTATCTAAATTATTCATTGATGGTGCTCGGGTGAGGCCATCGTAAATTTAACTAGTCGCTTTAAGGAGGACTATTATGTTAATTAATTTTACCGATCCAATGTTTTCAAACCGTGCTTTAGGTTTTGAAACATTAGTAAATAGGCTTGAAAGAATATCTAACGAGTCTCAATCTAGTTATCCACCCTATAACATTTACAGGGATGGAGTTAAATTTCAAATCGAAATTGCCCTTGCAGGTATCGATAAGAAAGATGTAGAAATAGAGCTATGTGACAGTGTTTTGACTGTTGCCTATGGCGGTCCTGATTCTGCAGATGCAGAAAACGAAGCCGTACATAGAGGCATAGCTAAAAGGGCTTTTAAGTTAAAGTTCACTCTAGCAGAAGACTTAGAGGTTCTGGGAGCATCTTCCAAGAATGGGCTACTTACTATTGACTTGGAGAAGATTCTTCCAGATCATAAGAAGCCACGCGTAATTAGCGTAAAATAATTTAAGGGCGGCGCAAGCCGCCCAACCTTTTATGAAAAAAATTCTTTTAATTCCACTTTTATCTTTCTTTATAGACGCTGGAATCATAAAGAATGAACATGCTGAAATTTCAATCATTGGATACGACAATGTCATAAATGAAGTAGGCAATGTTCAGCTGGGGTACAAATTTAAATTTACCTCTGGATGGCATACCTATTGGACTAACCCTGGTGACTCTGGGGGACCCCCTCTATTCAACTATGAAAATAATAAAATCTTAGATGTCCAAGAAAATCTGTGGCCAGCACCAGAGAAAATTCCTTATCCTCCGCTGATGACTTATGGATACAAAAATGAAGTGGTATTCCCTTTTACAGTAAATATCAAAGATCTTCAGGATGCTGAAACCAAAATTAATGTTGAGTATCTGGTTTGTGACGATATATGTATACCCGAAAGCGCAACGCTTTCTCTCATTCTTAAAAATAAAATCTTAAATGTCGAAATAGAAAAACCACTACTAGATAAATGGCAAGAAAGAGTCCCAATTAGGGCTCCACCAGAAATTATAATCTCCCAAATAAGTAATGAAATCAATATAACTTCTTACTCTTTAAGAGCAGATTCTTATTTCTTTCCTGATAATGATCGAATATTAGACTTTAGTGCTGCACAAATATTGAATGGAAATAACTTATCGATATCACTTAAAGATAATTTTAATGGGACATTCAAGGGGGTTCTGAAAGCTGGAAATAATTTCTACGATATTGATGAGACATTTGCAGTAGAATCAGCCTCATTAGCAAATACCCAAATTAGTTTTTTCACAGCAATCTTATTTGCGTTTTTGGGGGGTCTAATTTTAAATCTTATGCCGTGCGTACTTCCAGTCGTTGCGTTAAAGGCTTTTTCGTTAATTAAGAACTCTGATTCATCACGGCTTTCCATCACTTTGAATGCATTTTCCTATGTGTTTGGAGTTCTATTCACCTTTATGGGTATCGCAGGTTTGTTGTTATTTTTGAAAAGTTCGGGTGAATTTATTGGTTGGGGATACCAGCTTCAGAGCCCTCCAGTGGTTGCAGTTCTAAGCACGATAATATTTGTTATTGGATTAGTCTTGATTACGGATATTAATTTAGGAACTTCTCTAATGAAACTTGAGAACATCAATAGTTCTACAAATTTAGTTAGCTCTTTTTTAACTGGAACTCTCTCGGTTATTGTTGCATCACCTTGTACCGCTCCATTTATGGGTGCTGCTTTAGGTTATGCATTGTTCCAAACAAACATTGAAGCATTATTAATATTTTTCTTTCTTGCCCTTGGATTTGCTCTGCCCTACTTTTTAATTGCAATTTTTCCATCGCTCGCAAAAGCCTTACCAAAACCGGGAGCGTGGATGGAGCAGCTTAAACAATTCTTTGCGTTCTTAATGTTTGGTGCAGCAATCTGGCTATTGTGGGTTTTATCAAATCAAGTGACATCAAATTCATTACTATCAGTAATGATTTCTTGGTTGGTAGCAAGCTTTTTAATTTGGTTAGCGGGGATAAACCTTCAAAAACAGTTAAAAACTTTATTTGTTATTCTGGTTGGAGGGCTGACGTTATTAATTGTAGATTTTGATCTCAAAGAAAGGGAATCAATACAATTAACTTCATCGGAAACTTGGTCGAAAGAGCGAGTAGCAGGATTAAGAGAAAATAAGGAGTCCTATTTCATTAATTTTACTGCAGCGTGGTGCATCACATGTCAGGTAAATGAAGGTATTGCATTGACACCAAGAGTTATTGCTGAAATGGAGAAAAAAAGCATCACCTATCTGAAAGCTGATTGGACCAATAGAAATAGAGAAATCTTAGATGAATTAAAATTATTTAATAGAACTGGAATACCTGTTTATATATTTTGGAGAGAAGGTATGGAATATCCTATAATATTGAATGAGGTTCTTACTGAACAATACCTAATGGAGATTTTTAATGAAATTTAGAATTTTAATTACTTTTTTAATTTCTTTTTTGTCGATAGGTGAAGCCAAAGTCGACGGAAAAGCACCAGAATTTAGTCTGCTCAATCAAGACAATGAAAAGGTTTCACTTAGCCAATTCAAAGGTAAAAATGTTGTCTTGGAATGGACCAATCATGAATGCCCATTCGTAAAAAGACATTACGAAACAAAGAACATGCAAGAACTTCAAAAAAACTATACAGATCAAAATGTTGTATGGCTTTCAATTGTATCGTCAGCTCCAAAAAAACAAGGTTTCATCAATAATAAACAAGCTAAAGAACTGACTGCGCAAAGAGGAGCCCATCCAAGCCATGTGCTCATTGACGAAAATGGAGATGTAGGACGTTTGTACAAAGCGAAAACTACTCCACACATGTATGTTATTGATGCGAGTGGCGTGCTTCGATACAAGGGTGCAATCGATAACCTAGGAATGACTGGAGCACTTTTCAATACAGATCTGTCCAAAGCAAAAAACTATGTTAAATTGGCAATGGATGCTCTTCTGGGAGGTTCAGATATTCTTGAAAAAGAAACAAGACCTTACGGTTGCTCTGTAAAATATTAAAAGATATATTTTGCCCACTCTTTATCAGCAAAGTCGTTGGGATTCAATTTATGGCCATTTAATAAATGTGCAAATGACGGTTTGACAGGTTTTTTGATTGGGTCAATAGGCTTGGATCCCTTTAAAGTATTACAGCTTTTGCAACACGTAACTATGTTTTCCCAAGCTGTGTCACCACCTTTAGATCTTGGTAATACATGATCTAGTGTCAGCTGATTGGTATCAAAAACATTAGCACAATATTGACATCTATACATATCCCTGAGATAGACATTTGATCTTGAAAATTTTACATAATTCTGGAATTTGTGAAATCTACGCAGCATTATTATGCTTGGAACCTCGATAGTAACTGAAGGAGATCTTACAGACCAGTCCTCGTGATTTTTAATGATAATTACATTTCTTGTATAAACTAACTTAACGGCTGTTTTCCAATCTATTGTAGACAATGGAAAGTAACTGACAGGCTTCCCATTACCGTTCAATAACAAGCAATCTTTTGACATTACAGATTCATAATAAATTATATTTTGCTTCTATCAATGCAAGTTGTATTATAAATATTAGGTTTTTAAGGGGGAGTTATGCCTGAGTTTGTTCTTTTTGGTGACCAACATATTATTTCTTTACAAGGAACAGCAGCCATAATTATTTTGTTTTGTATTGTTGGGAACTTTATCAGTGCTAAGTTACAAAAAAATTTAGCAACATTAATAGGTCTTTCATTAGTTATTTTTGAGATTATACGTCCATTTCTCTATATTTTTATCTTTGATAAACCATGGCAGACCTATCTTCCATTACACATGTGTGCATTTAGCGCTTTTTTGATTGGAATTTTCTTATTAAGTAAAAAGAAAAATCAAATGTTTTTTGAACTACCCTTTTACTGGGGAGTTGGTGGTGCAACAATGGCTTTGGCAACACCTGATCTGACTTTAGCTTGGCCGGATGTAGAGTATTTTTTCTTTTTTTACGGGCATGGCCAGATTCTTCTTGGCGTTTTTTTTGCTTTAACAGTATTAAAATATCGCCCACAATTAAAAAACTTTGGAAAAATGGCTGGTATTACAATCTTACTTCTAATACCTATTTATGTTGTTAATTTAGTTATTGGTGGAGATGCAAACTACTGGTACTTAATGAATACACCTGAAGGAGACTCGCTTGCGAATTTTATGCCTAGCCCGCCTTTTCATATGCTTGGAATTGCACCTCTTGCGCTGGTTGTCTTTTTTGTTTGTTATATCCCATTTCTGCTATGGGATAAATTCAAAAAGGCATGACAACTTTTGACTTCATCGTAGTAGGTGGCGGTTCAGCTGGTTGCGTACTTGCTAATAGGCTTTCTGAATTGTCTGATAGCTCTGTCTGCTTAATTGAGTCAGGACCCAAAGACTCTAACCCTCTGATACATGTACCAATAATGTATGCATTCTTGGGGGGCTCAGATCTTACTTACTCCTATGAATCGATACCACAAAAAGCGTTTAATAATAAAGTCATTGCTGAGGGAAATGCAAAAATTTCTGATACTTTTGGAAAAACATATTCAGTGCCTCAAGGCTATGAAGAGAAGAGAAAAAGCTTCCAACCAAGAGGAAAGGTCTTGGGTGGTTCTAGTTCAGTAAATGGGATGCTTTATGTCAGAGGGCATAGGTATGACTATGATCATTGGGCGGAATTGGGAAATTTGGGGTGGTCATATGCGGATGTGCTTCCATACTTTATAAAATCTGAAACAAACGAATCTATAAGTGATGAATTTCATGGTGACGCTGGGCCATTAAATGTAACAGCACTTAAACATGATAATCCTTTTACAAGATATTTTGTTGAGGCTAGCCGACAGCATCATACTTACAATCAAGATTTTAATGGAAAAGATCAAGAAGGAGTAGGAGTTTATCAGGTGACCCAAAAAAATGGTCAGAGATGTAGTGCTGCTGTTGCCTACTTAAACCCTGCAAAAGAGAGAAAAAACCTCACAGTATTAACGGATACAATTGTGGACAAGATTGTTTTTGAAAATTTAGAAGCAAAAAAAATAATTTGCATCACCAATGGAAAAAGGGTTGAACTAAGTGCAAAAAGAGAGATTATTTTGTCTGGTGGAGCTTATGGTTCACCAACAATATTAATGAGATCTGGAATTGGCGATGGAGATTATCTCCAATCAGTTGGAGTCGAATGCATTCATGATCTAAAGGGTGTCGGACAAAATTTACAGGATCATATCGATTATATTACTTGCCATAGGGCGGATAGTTGGAGCCTTTTTGGAAATTTTCTAAGGGATTTACGATTTAGCCTAAGGGCACCTATTGAACTTTTGAAGTATCTTCTATTTAGGACTGGTATGCTCACTTCTCCACTAGCAGAGGGAGCAGGTTTTATTAAGAGTTCTAATGAGCAGGAGATTCCTGACATTCAGCTTCATTTTTGCGTCGGCATGGTACAAGATCATGGTCGAAAAAAATCATGGGGCAATGGCTTTAGCTGCCACATGTGTCTTCTTAGACCTGAATCTCGAGGTACAGTGAAAATTAAAGATACAAGTCCCCTTACCGATCCCATAATAGACCCAAATTATTTATCAGTAGAATCTGATATGAAGACAATGGTTGCAGGCTACAAAAAAATGATGGAAATCATGAACACTGCCCCGCTCAACCAGTATAGTGAGGTTATTGATGAGGTAGATATTAATGATGATAGAGCAATTGAGAATGCAATTAGAGAACGATCAGACACAATCTACCATCCTGTAGGAACATGTAAAATGGGCAATGATAATATGGCTGTTGTAGATAGCTCATTAAAAGTCCATGGCATCAAAGGATTAAGAGTTGTTGATGCATCAATTATGCCGACACTTATTGGTGGGAACACAAATGCTCCGAGCATTATGATTGGCGAGAAAGCAGCTGATATGATAAAAGAGGAGTGGCGAAATGGCTGAGGCATTTAATTTAGTAGCTCCATCACATATAACAACCTTCATTATTTGTCTTTTAATAATCATCTTCTTACCAAGAATTTTTATTGGATCATCAGCAAAAACTATAAAAGTTCTCCGTTATGTTCTTGCTTTTTTAATGATTAGTCATGAACTAATTGATCCTTTTATAAAAGTGAATATAAGAGATTTTGCTTGGGTTGATGCGCTACCATTGCATATGTGTGCTTTTTCAACTTGGTGTATATCAATTTATTTACTAGGTGGTCCAAGAATATTTTTTAACTTTGCTTATTTTTGGGGCATTGTTGGGGCTGGCATGTCTCTTCTCACTCCTGATACAACTCAAGGTTTTCCATCCTTTGAATACCTAAATCACATGTATGGTCACCTTTTAATTATTCTTGGTGTCAACATAGGAATGGTGCTTATGAATGAAAGACCATATCTTAAAGACTTTTTGAATGTTATGACTTTCACGACAGTAGCCTTCCTGCCTGCAATGTATGGTGTAAATTTTTTGCTGGATGCAAATTATTGGTATATTCTCGAAAAACCAGTAGGTGATAATATCACGGCCTTGATGCCAGATGCTCCTTATCACATTTTAGCCTTAATACCTGTTGCTTGGCTCTTTACTTTTGCTATCTATGTGCCTTTCTTACTGAAGGACAAAAATGCATAAAGGTTTTGATTTTTATAAATACAAAGTAGTTGGCTCAACTAATGATGTTTGCTTTGAGAAAATTAAAAATAAGGAGTCCAAAGTTGTTATTTTTGCTGAAGAGCAAACAGCTGGCCGTGGAAGAAATAATAAAAAATGGCATAGCCCGAAGGGAAACATTTCTTATTCATTTGGTTTTAAAAATAAACAAACTCTCAAAGCCCTTTCACTTCAGGCTGGACTTTGTGTTAGAAATTGCCTCAAGGAAATCTACAGTGTTGATATAAAGCTTAAGTGGCCAAACGATCTAATATTTAAATCAAAAAAAATAGGCGGCATTCTCATTGAATCAAAAACTTTTGGGATGCAAAAACATACTGTTATAGGAGTAGGGATAAATCTTAAGATTAAATCTGAAGAATCTCACTGGGGCGATATAAATAAAAAACAAGAATATAAAAAGATAGAGAATTTTATTATGTTGCTTACCAATCAGCTCATAAATATTACAGATGGTAAGTTTAATGTCGGCTGGACGAACGATTGGCTTAATAATTGCGTTCATATGAATAGAGATATACAAATCGAGAGTACTCAGGAGAAACTTAAGTTTATTGGGCTTGGTGAAAACGGAGAGCTTATAGGACTAAAAAATGGAGTTCATCATAGAATTGTTGAAAGCTCAATAAAAGTAGAGGGTCTATATTGAAGATTAGTGCTATTTTTAAGCGAGGGGCATCGTGAAAATTAATTTAAAAATAAATTTTGCTTGTTGCGGGATGATATTGTTTCTTATGCAAAGAGATGGGGGTAAAAATATTTAATTTAAAGAACACTAGCTTTATATTATTTGTAACATTGTTAAATGTTATTAACTTTGTAGATCGCCAGTTTATTTCAAGTTTTGCGCCATTTTTGAAGAGAGATTTAGGTCTTTCAGATACCGAAATCGGCCTTTTAACAGGAATTGTTTTTATATTTTTTTATACCGTGGCTGGCTTATTCGTGGGCACACTTGCTGACCGATATAACCGAACCAGAATTATTGGTATAGGGGTAATCTTATGGAGTGCTTTCACTGCAATTTCAGGTTTTGCCAAAAACTTTTTTCAGCTAGCTGCCCCACGGTTATTTATTGGGATTGGAGAATCAACAATAACTCCGACAACTATGTCGATTTTATCTGATAGGTTTAATCAAGAAAGGTTAGGCTTTGCTGCAGGCTTCTATTATCTTGGAGTCCCAGTTGGAGTAGGTGCAAGCTTATTAATTGCTGGATATATTGAACCAATAATTGGGTGGAGAGGATGTTTTTATCTTCTTGGGTTCTTAGGCCTAATCCTTGGTTTTTTAATGCTGCTTGTCAAAGATTCTCCAAGAAAAAATATTTCTGCAAGACCAGATTCACAATCATTTTCTGAAATAATGTCTCTTTTATATAAAGCCATAACAACTTCTAAGTCGCTAGTTTTTACAATTTTAGCAGGCACTCTTTATCATGTTGTGCTAGGTGCAGCACAATTTGAAGTAATTTGGGCAGTAGCTGATAAAGGTTTTAATCCCAATACATTCGGCCAAATAAATGGGTGGATATTTGTGGTATTTGGAGTTCTAGGGAGTCTTTTTGGTGGGATTGCAAGTGATTGGGCACTCAAAAATTACGGTCTTCCCAGAACCTGGTTTCTGTTGATATTAACCATTATCCTCATGCCTTTCGCTTTTACAAGATATCTTGATACCGATAATATTCTATTTTGGGTAGGGATTTGTTCGTCGGCATTTAGCTTAGGCTGTTTCTATGGACCAATATTTGCAGTCATCCAAGAGCTTGTTCCCTCATCAATTAAAGGAACAGTGGTGGCGTTTAACCTTCTTTGTCTGAATATGTTCGGTATTGCTTCTGGATCAATTCTATTTGGAATAATTGCTGATTATGCTGTAGCTCAGGGTTATGAGAATCCTTATACAAACTTACTAGTTGGTTTTTCAACTTTATTCTTGATTCTTGGGCCTCTTCTCTATTATCTGGCTGGTCGTTATTATGAATCTGATCGGAAGAAATTGCAGAAAGAATTTAGTTAAGCTGGTCTAAAATATAGTCCTTCATAACTGGAAACATTGCTTTCATGTCATCTTCTCTTCCAAAAGTATGACTTAATCTTGTCATGGTGAAAGCTCTATAAGGTACACCCTCCTCCTCCAATGCCTCTTTCATCCACTTTAAATGTATTACTGGAGAGATTGGATCTTGAAGACCAGACCACATCATTACACGGGTTTCTATCTTGTCAGCGTTATAAACTGGCGAAAAATCTTTGAGCCTGTCGTCATCGTAACCAAAGAAAGGCTCTGCAACATCTTCCTTAAAATCGGGTTGCTTTGCATAAATTCCGTCATCTGTTCCATCTCTTACTTTTAACAAATCAAAGATTCCAATCATGCCTAAGACGCAATCATAAAGCTCTGGATATTTATAAGACATAGCTAAAGCTGCATAACCTCCATAACTTGCACCACCTAGACAAGTTTGATTCTTCGACAAATTCAGTTCTTTTTGAATTTGTTTGGTTGCTGATGCAATGTCATTAAGCAACATTCCTCCCCACTCTTGATAAGCAGTTTCTAGAAAGTTTTTTCCATACCCCCCAGAACCTCGAAAATTTACCTTTAGAACAGCTATTCCTTTGCTTGCAAGATATTGTTCAAAAGGATCATATTCGTCAAAGTCCCTTACACCATATGGGCCACCATGAACATATACGAATAATTTTTTAATTTCTGTTTTAGGCTTTGTCAAATAACCATGTATTTTTGTGCCATCTTCAGCAGAAAATGTTCTAGATTCGTTTTTATGAAGTAATCTTTTGGGTACGTAAGTTGTTGAAGCAATAAATTCAAGACTCCCCTTAACAATGTCTAAAATAAAGATATCTGTCACAGACGACGAGTCTGATACTTTGAGCAACGCCATAGTACCGTCATCAGTCCATGATGAAAGCTGAAGGGTTTTGTCTTGAAAACTTCTTGATAGAGAGCTTAAAATTTGGGAGTCCCTAGAATCATTCAAAAGCACAAAATCTTTTTTTCCGTCACATTCCATTTCTACTGCATATGGAGTGCTTTGATCTACTGAAAAAAAAGACGCTAAAGTTGAGTGGCATTCACTTGGGGTTACTCTCTCTAGCTCGCTATTCTTTAAATTAAGAACACTAACTCCTTGAGTATCGCCCGTCGGATCACCGAGCAGCCAAAGTTGATTATTTTTATATCCGACAATCCCATATTCTTCAAGATCAACGTCAATTTTTTGTGTTTTATTGTCTATAGTATGGGCAAAAACTGTGTCTTTGTTGCTGGAAAAGGTGATAACTGGCTTCTTGTTTTCATCAAGGAGGTAAATGCTTGATTGATCACAAAAATTATTGGTCCTGTACCCTGCTCTGAACTGACAGGGTACGTCTGAAATGTAGACCGTTTCGCCGATAGGATCAGTTCCTTTTTTATCAAGACTTATTTTTCTTAAGTGTGCAAATCTAAACCCCCTTCTATTTTCTGATACAGAAATAAGGATGTTATTGTCATCAAACCTTGAGATGAAAGTCGCAGGTTTATATCTATCCTGAAATGAGTTGTTTACCCTCGTCCTAATTTTACCAAATGGATATAAGAAATTTCGGAATTCGTTTTTTTCTAAATCAAATATTTTATAGATACCTATATTAAAGAATATTTCACCCTGTATGTAATCAATTTTTTTTCCACATAGTTCTACAAGAATGTGATTATTTGAAGCCCAATTAAAGTCGCATAAAAATAACCTTCTTATTCCTAAATCAGGGGCTCCTGGTTCGTCTACAGCCAACCTAGCAACAGTAGCCTTCCCAACATTTCTGTTGTTTTCAAAAAACTTTTTTCTATCAACCACAAGTATGCCTTGGGTATAAACATCGCTATCGCTTTGAAAAGCTAGAAAATTACCGTCTGGTGAGAGCTTAATATCATTGACATAATTTTGTTTAACATACAGCTCAAGTTCTGGATCAGAGCCCTCTTTGTAATTAAATTTACTTTGATCTATACCAACAATATCTGAAAGCCACTCATATTCTGCGACCAGTGAAAAGCATAGAAAAATCGTCGCAAATATCCTCATATTAATAATAATATTTATAATTTCTCACGATTCAAGTATTGGTAGACCCGATTGGACTTGAACCAACGACCTCTGCCATGTCAAGACAGCGCTCTAACCAGCTGAGCTACGGGTCTAAATCTTCGTTTATAAACTTTATCAGAAAATTATAAAGCTTTAATTTATTGCTTGAAACTAGACGTCAATAACAAGTAGCTCTGAGTCTTCAGTTGAATTAATCTCTAAGTCTTTAATATCTATAATCTCAAGAGCATCACCTTTAGATAATTTAACACCGTTAACACTAAAACTGCCACTTGATGCTAGTAAATACCCAGACCTTTCAAGTCGATGAGTTAATGTTTTGTTAGCATGCACTTTTCCTGCGTGAATAGTAGCATCGGCATGAATGAACAAGGGTGCAGTCTCATTATTTCCAACAAGAAGGTCTAAATGGTCATCAACATAATTTTTAGGAAATTCTTTCGCATCCCATCTAGGCTGAACATTCAATTTATTTGGCTTAATCCAAATTTGATACAAACTGGTAGTTTCATCTTCATCATTAAATTCGGAATGTCTTACTCCTGAACCTGCACTCATAACTTGAACATCTCCTGCTCGAGTCTTGCCTTTATTTCCAAGACTATCCTCATGTGAGATTGCTCCTTGGCGTACGTAAGTAATTATTTCCATATTATCGTGGCCATGAGTAGCAAAACCTTTTTTTGCTGCAATTAAATCATCATTAATCACCACTAAATTTCCAAATCCCAGTCTATTTGGATCTTGGTATGAACCAAAACTAAAATGATGGCGCGCTTCTAGCCATCCATGATTGACATGACCTAGTTGCTCATACGAGATTTTATTCATTACAGCTTTAATATAATTATTCTTCTAGAAATTTCGAGAGTTTCCAGTTGATAAAACCAAAATGCTTTTTTGTCTCAGCATCTCTCACTGGAGAACGAGTAAACTTTTGAATACTCATAATACTGTCGAAGACAGCTGCCTTGGCTAATTCATCGTATCTGCTGTCGTCAGAAAAGACTTCCAAAAGACCATCAACATACAGTGATTGAAGATTTCTTTTGTAAGTATCAGGTGTTTCTCCTTTAACGAAAATTCCATTAAATAAATCATCCAAAACCTCGCCCGGCAGATACTCATTGCCATACTCCGATGAATCAACAAGTCTTGTCATAACAGTAGGATTTAGTATGTGTGCCAATACTCTTCCTTGCATGCCTATGACCATATCGTGAAGTTGAGGATCCTCATTTGAGTCCCTTCTATAAGACCCAGCTGCTCTTTTCTCTCTCTGTAGGTTTCTTAAGATTTCAGGGTCAAAATCCCAAGCACCATTGGCAAGAAATTTTGTGTTAATAAGTTCCATAGCTTCTTTTTGTTTCTCATAAGGCACAGGGTCATATGCATCAAATTCATCCTGGCCATTAACCAACTTAGTAACATACACACCTCCTATCTGACGAGAAACTGCATCCATAAACCTGCCTTTTTCTCTAACAAGGCTGTAAAAAGTTGATGTCATATCTTGTTTGGTCTCGCCCTCATCTGAATAAATATCTGGAAGTTCAGATATCTTTTGATCCAAGACTATAAATCTATCCGCAGTATATTTAACAACATCATTCGACATGTCATATCTTTTCGCCCTAGGGTCAATATTTGTTCCAGGGGAACCCATGGCATCTTCATCTGGTCCATAAACGTATGGATCTTGCACTGATAATCTCAAAAGCTGCTCTCTTTCAACATCACTCAAGTTTGGTTTGTAAGCAAACTCTACGGCCCACTTATCGTATTCGCCTGGTTCTATTGGGAAGTACATTCCTTGTTCTAATCCTGGCGGAGCAATATTAATTGGGTCATAATCCATTATTGAAGAAATAGTTGCGTTGCCAGTAACTGACTTATCATGCACCTCTTTTGGGCCAAATAGGTAACTTGCACTAAAGTTATGTCTTAAACCTATCGTATGCCCTACTTCGTGAATTGTTAAGGCTATAATCCATTGCTCTAAAGGGTCATTTTCTGGAGTCCATCCCCAAAGCTTCCTTAGGTTATACCCCCTTTTGATAGCAGCAAATGTTTGTACAATGTCCGCGGCAATAAGTTCACCTGTCCGTGGATTGGCTATGCTAGGACCATAACCAGAATAGCTAGGTTCTGGAAATGATGCCCAACGAACAACGTTGTATTGCACGTCACCCGCATCCCAATCTGCATCATCAGGTTGTATTTTGGCAACGATTGCATTTTCGAAGCCAGCCCTTTCGAAAGCTAGATTCCATGCTTCAATTCCCTTGACAACCATGGGTTTAATCTCCTCTGGTGTAGATTTTTCAACCCAAAAAACTATAGGCTCAACTGGTTCTGAAATTTCTGCATCTGGATCTTTCTTTACTAAACGCCATTTGTTAACCAGATCTCTTGCCGGATAGTTATCGTAAGTTGACATATCGGTGACCCTCTGTGAGAAATATCCAACCCTTTGGTCGGATACTCTAGGTCTAAAATTGTCATCTGGCATTTTGACAAACAAATGCCTTCCGGTGACAGATGCAAACCTTGGATCAGCGACTGCATAAACAGTCCTATTCCCAGTAGACCCAAAGTTATTGAATACATATGAAACCTCTACTGCCGTATTTTTTGCATAATTCCTTATCTGGTTAATAGTTGTTTTATCTTCATCTAATCTTCCTAGGTTTAAAGCCACAAACTCCCTGAACTCTGGTGGGATATTCGGAGAAATATTGGTCAGTATCTCTGATTTAAAAAGGTCAGTGACTTCAATAATCAATCTGTTATCGCCTTCAGCTTCAATATCAAATTTTTCTAAGAAAGCTTCAATGATATTTGTTAGATCTGCCTTAGATATATTATTTTCAGTTTGATTCTCAAAATAAGTATTTTTCTTAAAAAGCCCTATTCCATCCTCATGTCTTCTGAATTCTAGGATTGAGCCTCTACCTATTCTTCCGCCTTCAGTTCCAGAAGCCTGTGGACCATTCATGACGTATGCAAAGTAAATTAATTCTTGATCAAGATCGTCGTAGTTAAGTTCTAGAAAGTATTCATTTTCTTCTAAATCTTTATGTATTGTTAAGAATCCTTCACTGGTCTCAAATTCTGATTCAGCAAAAAAGCTTTCGATGCCTACAGCTTCTTCATCACTCTCCTTAAGCTCATCCAGCAAAAATTCCAAAGCTTCGTCAGGAAGTTCTCTGAGATCTTCAGGTGTAAAATCTTCAGGAACTTTTGGTAATGAAAATAAGGTTAAACTTGATATTAAAATTAGATTGATTAAATACTTCATAATTTGTCTTTAATTAGTTTTATTTGCCCCTTGTTAATGATGATTAATATACTATATTCAATGTCATAATGACACAAACCCTATTACAAAATGAATTCACTACATAAAATTTATCTCTTATCACTCTTATGCGTTTCATTTCTTATGTCTGCAGGCGTTGAAAGGTTGAACGTACCTGAAGGTTTTGAAATTGAAGTGTATGCAGAAAATATAGAAAACCCAAGACAAATGGCTAGAGGTGAAAAATTCCTTTTTGTGGGAAGTAGAGCAGCTGGTAAGATTCATGCTGTTGATTTGGCCGATCCTAGCAAGGTATCAATATTATTCGAAAACCTTAGTATGCCAACAGGGGTTACTATGCACGATGGAGATCTATATATAGCTGAAGTAAATACAATTAAAGTTGTAAGAGATGTAGAAAAATTAATTAAAACAAAGGGGAGCCTTAATTTAGAAACATTTTTCGACGCAATGCCAAGAAAAAAATACAACACTATGAAACAAAATTGGCATGGTTGGAAATGGCTTGCAGTTGGACCAGATGGAGCACTTTACTTCAATGAAGGTGCGCCATGCAATACATGCGTTGAGGCAGATCAAAGAGTATCAACAATTCTGAGACTTGAGGACAACGAATTATCAGTTTACGCTCGTGGCGTCAGAAATAGTGTAGGCTTTGACTGGCATCCTGAGACAGGTCAAATGTATTTCACAGATAATGGCCGAGATATGTTGGGCGATGATATCCCCCCTTGTGAATTGAATCGTGTGAGTTTTGCTGGTGAGCATTTTGGATTTCCGTTTATACATGGAACTGATGTAGAGGATCCAGGTTTTAAGGCAACAGAAAATTTCAATTTTACACCTCCAGCTTGGGAATTTGGAGCACACACGGCCCCACTAGGTATTGAATTTTACAGCCACTCGCAATTTCCAGAAACATATCACGGAGGCTTGTTTGTTGTACAAAGAGGTTCTTGGAATAGAACATCAAAAGTTGGTTATAAAGTACTGTACTTAACACTTGATGCTGGAGAAATTATAAATTCTGAAGTTTTTGTCGAGGGTTGGCTTGAAGGTGAAGAGAGTTGGGGTAGACCTGCCGCACCACATATTCTAGATGATGGATCGCTATTGATTTCCGATGATACCTCCAATCAAATCTTTCGAGTTTCTTATAAAGGTTAATCTAAAACCTCAATTTCTTTAGAACCAACGGGAAGAATAATTTTTGTGCCATCATTGGATGAAATCCAATTAGTAAAATAGTTATTAACACCTCTAAAGAAGATTTTTTCCATAATTGGTTTTATTGGCTCTGAGGGGGAAGGCACTAAATGATAGTAAACTAACAGACCAGCGCCACTATCTCTGGCTGCAATCGCGGCATCAATTGGTGAGGCATGATAATCTTGAATGTCGATAAAAACAGGTGCACCAAGCTTTGCCATCTGAATGCCATATTCATCATATATTTCTTTAGAGTTCTCACTAATTATTGAAGTCATCTCCTTTGAAAGAGCCTCGTGAAACATGACATCTACTCCTTTAGAATAAGAGATAAGGTTATCACTTAAAAGTGTATCTCCGCTAATAACTATTGACCTATCTTTATAATTAATTCTGTACCCAAATGCAGGATCAACAGGCTCATGATCGACTCTGAATGCAGAAACAGTTAAATCTTTCTCACTAAATATTTCTCCTTCTCTAGTTGCCTTTGTGATGAAGCCCACAGAGTTTGGGGGCGCCAAATCCACACCATGATGTGCAATTCTATATTCCTGATCAAATTTAAATGCCATTTCAAAGCCAGCAGCGACTTGTTGAATTCCCTCTGGGCCAAATAATTTTACTTTCTCAACTCTATCTCGCCCTATCCAGGATACGAGTCTTAAGTCACCGAGATCAGCAAAATGATCTGAGTGTAAATGCGTTATAAAGACAGCTTTTAACCTTTCTAGTGGCACTCCCCAATTTATTAAATTAGTCACACTTCCATCGCCGATATCAAATATATACATATCATTAGGGGTCTGCACAAGTAAACATGATTGAGCTCTTCCTGGTGTGGCAACAGGTGATCCCGAACCGCAAACAGTAACCTGCAAGGCATCCTCTTCAAGATCCCATTCAAGTGCAGAAAGTAACCTATATTTGCTGAAGTTTTCAAAAATTTTGTCTTGAAAATAGGGTATTTGTAGAACAAGGGCACTCAAACTTAAAACTACAAATATAGTTATAAAAGAGTATAAAAAGAATTTCTTCATTTACTTTTCATTAAAGATAATACAAAGAATATTAATAACAATAAAGCAACATATGGAGCCATAACCACTCCAGGTGTTACCCCATCTTGGTAAACAGGGTCAAGAGGATGCAAGGCTCCAACGACAAAAAGTCGCAATGTCCACTCTAATAACCAAATAATGTACATAAAAGAAATCAAGCTTTTATATCTAAATATTACTATCCATGTGATTAAACAACATAAAATTTGCATAAGTCCCCACATTGAACCCAAAGCATAGATAACCTTATTTGGGTCTGGGCTTCCTTCGAATAAAATAATATTTGCTATTGAATTTAGGCCTGCGTCCTCCGCCAAAAGATGAATAAAACTTCTAGTAGTATTGATTACCATAAAAAATATAAAAAAATAATATGCAGACTTTTTGCCTAAATAAATATTATTTGCTGCTTTTGGGAGTATTGGATTCATTCAAAGAGCTTTTGGCTAGACCCCAGCTCAATATTTAATTGCCCTTCAAGACCAGCGGCTCTGTGCTCATGACTTTTCATATAATCGGGGTCTGTGATCATTTTAAGCATTGCTTTTTTACTTGGGTACATTGCTATAGCAGCAGAATCCCAAAGTTCATCAATCTCACCTATCATCAGCCTAGATACATCTCCAGCAAATACTAACTTGCCTCCGACTTTTTCTAAGTGTTTAATGACTTCTTTGCCATATATGGCATAAGCCTCTTTACCAGACATCGATGTATCACGTCCATCTGCATAGATAGCCTTATTTTTATATTTAAGTAAATTCAGCATGAAAATTGGCTCAGGGCCAGGATCATTGAAGCCTAAAATTTGCTCTTCAGTAGGATCAAGCTTATTTTTAAATTTCATGATTAGCTATTTTCAAAAAATTTTGCTAGCTCTAGGCGAGCAACAGATCTTCTGTGAACTTCATCGGGACCGTCTGCCAACCGCAGTGTGCGCAAATGAGCATACATACTTGCTAGTGGAAAATCTTGACTCACTCCAGCACCGCCATGCATTTGAATAGCCCTATCAATTACATTGCAAGCCATAATCGGAGCAACTACTTTTATTTGAGCAATATCACTTGCTGCTACTTTATTGCCATATTTGTCCATCTTCCATGCGGCGTTTAGGGTCAATAAGCGGGCTTGATTAATCTCCATTCTTGAATCAGCAATAACATCAAAGTTTCCGCCAAGGCGCGCTAGTTCCTTGCCAAAAGCTGTCCTTGCCATTGCTCTTTTACACATCAACTCAAAAGCAACTTCAGCGGCACCAATGGATCTCATGCAATGGTGTATTCTCCCAGGTCCAAGTCTCCCCTGTGCAATTTCAAATCCCCTTCCCTCTCCAAGAATAATATTTTCATAAGGAACTTTGACATTATTAAATCTAATGTGCGCATGGCCATGAGGTGCATCGTCATACCCAAAAACATGCATCATTCTTTTTACTTCAACTCCCGGTGTATCCATTGGTACTAGAATCATTGAATGACGTTGATGTCTAGCATTGTCTGGATTTGTCACACACATAAAAATAATGATTTTACATCGCGGGTCTCCTGCTCCAGAAGTCCACCACTTCTCACCATTAATGACCCATTCACCATCTTTGTGGACAGCAGTTGCCTGCATGTTTGTTGCATCTGAAGATGCTACATCTGGTTCAGTCATGCCAAAGGCTGAACGAATCTCTCCGTGCAAAAGCGGCTTGAGCCATTCTTCTTTTTGTTGATCTGATCCATACCGTACAAGGACTTCCATATTTCCTGTATCTGGTGCACTGCAATTCATTGCTTCAGATGCAAAGTTTGTACGTCCTAATTCTTCTGCAAGATAAGCGTATTCTAAATTTGTTAAGCCAGCGCCAAGCTCACTATCTGGCAAGAAAAGATTCCAGAGGCCATTTTCTTGGGCTTCTTTCTTTAAAATTTCTATTTCTGGATGTGGCTTCCATCTCTCATTTTCAGGTATTTCTTTAGTTAATATATTTTTTTCTACAGGCATGACATGATCCTGTATGAATGCTTTTACCTTTGGAAGATAAAAGTCTACCTTTTCACTAGTTTCAAACTGCATAATTCGTTATTCAAAAAAATTCTACAATACTATAAATGTCATTTATAATAGGTATTTAAATTCGAGTACAATTATAAATCATTTATGAAGCTAAATAATCTGGATTTAAACCTTTTAGTTGTTTTTAACGCTATCTATACTGAAGGCAGCCTTACTAAAGCTGGTGAGATAGTTGGAATAACACAACCAGCAGTTAGTAGTGCATTATCAAAATTACGCAGTTATTTTGATGACCCGCTTTTTATTAGGGTTGGGCAGGGTGTGAAGCCAACAGCAAAAACAGAAAATATAATTGTTCATGTGCAAGATGCTTTAGCAATATTACAACGCAGTCTTGAACAGCCCGACTCTTTTGACCCCTCAGTTTCCAGCAGAACTTTTAGACTCTCTCTTAATGACATTTCTGAGGGCAGGATATTACATATACTTATGACCAAAATCCACAAAGTTGCTCCAAATGTGAAAATTTCAAGTTACTACACATCTAGAGAGTCAATTCAACATGCGCTTGCTGCAAATGAAGTGAATTTTGCGGTTGATCCTTTCCCTCCATCTGAATCAGAAATCAAGAAAGAGCTTATATTCGAAGATGAATTTGTATGTGGGTTTAGAAAAGATCATCCTCTGGCAAAAGAAAAAAATCTTAGTATCGAACAGTACTTGGAGCTTGATCACATACATATATCTGGCCGAAGAACCGGAGGTGCCTTAGTTGATAATGCTCTTTCAAAACTACAGCTTGATAGAAAAGTAATTCTACGTGCTCAACACTACCTTATAACACCAGAAGTTTTAAAAAATACAGATATGGTCCTAACTTGTACAACTGCATTTGCCAAGAAGCATAATCTTAGCTACAAAACATTACCATTCGAAGTTGCTCCATCACAATTTTTCTTAGCATGGCATGAATCGAATGATAAAGATCCAGGCCACCTATGGCTGAAAAAACTTATCAAAGACGCTTTTACCGAAGCCAAGCTGAAATAAGAAATTTCTGGGGTACATTTTTAGCATTATAGAAGCTAAAATATCCCTCATAAATGGGCACTCATAATAAAATAAATTCTTTGAAATATGCTTCTGAAGAAACACTTGTTGAAGAAATTATTTCGAATAATTCCTGGATAAATTCTCCAGAAATCACTGAAAAAGCCAGTGAAATTGTTCAGCTTTGTCGTTCTGATAGAAGTAAAACACGTCTAGATAACTTTTTTTTAGAATACGGTCTGACGAATCAAGAGGGTGTTGCTTTAATGTGTTTAGCTGAGTCACTGCTGAGAATTCCAGATGATCATACCTGTGATGAAATCATTAACGAAAAGGTTGGGGGTAAAAAATGGTTATCACACTTAAATAATTCTCCATCCATTTTTGTAAATGCAACCACTTTTGGTTTGTTTATTGCAGAGCAAGTTGTGGAACTAGATACCAAGATTAGCACTAATCCAGTTACATGGTTAAAGAGCGTGACTTCACGAATTGGTGAGCCGGTTTTACGAGAGGCTGTGAAAAAAGGAATGGATATTTTAAGTGAGGAATTTGTCTCGGGGACAACTATCTCTCAAGCTCTAGAAAAGTTTAGTGCTTCAAATACGCCATGTTCTTTTGATATGTTAGGAGAGGCTGCACGCACACAATCGGATGTTGATTTTTTCTTTAACTGTTACGAGGATGCAATTAGGAGAGTAGGTGAAAAAAATGCTCAGCTTTCGTCGTCATTCCATGAAATTTCAATAAAGCTTTCTGCAATTCATCCACGGTATGAACCTCTTAAGGAAAAAAGGGTAATGACAGAGCTATATGAGAAGGTATTTGAACTTGCTCAACAAGCCGCTAAGCAAGAAATTGCCTTAACTATTGATGCTGAAGAACAAGATAGGCTTGAGCTTAGTTTGATGTTGGTGGAGAAATTATCCAAGGAAAAAAATATTTCTGACTGGAGTGGATTGGGGCTAGCAGTTCAAGCGTATGGTAAGCGTGCACCTGAAGTAATCACATTTTCGGACTCTTTAGCGAAAAAAAGAAATGGTCTAATGGTTAGGCTTGTTAAGGGAGCTTATTGGGATCAAGAAATAAAGATTCATCAGAATAAAGGTGCTCCTGATCTACCTGTATTCTCATCAAAATCTTTTACCGATCTTAATTACCTGCATACAGCCAAGCTTATTTCCCAAACAAAAAATCTAAGACCTTATTTTGCAACACACAATGCTCACACTATCGCTGGAATTATGGCCTTATATGAAAACAGAGAAGATGAATTTGAATTTCAAAGAATCTTTGGAATGGGAGATATTACTTATAAAAATGCAAAAAATATATACACAAAATTTCCAGTCACTAGAATATATGCCCCAGTAGGATCTAAGAAAGAACTTCTTCCGTATTTAGTTAGACGATTACTTGAAAACGGTGCAAATAGTTCGTTTGTGAATAAATATCTCGATAAACAGATACCCATAAGTGAAGTTATTGAAAATCCAATAGATGTTGCGTCAAGAAATCTTGATGAAAAAGAGTACCTTGAGCATGTCAAAAGACCTTTAGATGTATTTCCAGATAGAAAGAACTCTAAAGGCTATGATTTGGCAGATCAAAAGAAAATTTTAGAGTTAGCGAATGAAACATCGAAGTATTTGTCGCATACATTTGAAGCCACAAGTATAATCGACGGGGTATCAGCTCAAGATACTCAAACGGTGAATATCACTTCTCCAGCTACACAGACTAATATTGGAAAAGTAAGTTTTGCTGGGGCCGACGAACTAACTTCAATTAAAAACCTCGAACCTTGCAAGGAGTGGAAAATTCTTGATATTAAGAAAAAAACTGAGATATTTAATAGTGCTGTTCAATTGATTGAGCAGAACAGATTTAAATTTTTTTATTTACTCGGTAGTGAGGCTGGTAAAACTTTTAAGGACGCAGATGCAGAAATTAGAGAAGCTGTCGATTTCATACTCTACTATTCTACCAAGGCCAAGCAATTAAATAACCCACATATCCTTGAGGGTCCTACGGGCGAGAAAAATTTTCTAGAATACTCTTCAAAAGGTATATTTTTATGTATTAGTCCTTGGAACTTTCCTTTAGCAATTTTGGTCGGGCAGGTTGCAGCAGCTTTACTTACTGGCAATACCGTTGTTTGTAAGCCAGCTGAAGATACTTCTTTAATAGCAGCTGAGATAATTAAACTCTTGCATCAAGCAGGTGTCCCAGAATCTGCTCTGCATTTATTAGTTGCAAAAAAAGATGTAAGTGACGAGGCAACAAAATTTCAGAATATTGATGGAATTGCTTTTACGGGATCTGGAGCAGCTGCTAAACAAATAAATCTAAATTTAGCTACAAAACACAACTCTATTAAAACATTAATTGCAGAAACTGGTGGACAAAATGTTATGTTTGTTGATTCGTCATCACTCAAAGAACAAGTTATAGACGATATTTTAAAATCCTCTTTTTATAGTTCTGGGCAAAGGTGCAGTGCTTTACGTGTGGTATATGTTCAGGAAGAGATCTTTGAAGAGTACTGGCAGTATTTATCAGAAGCAATCCAAGAGTTGAAGCTTGGTAATCCTTTAAAGCCAGAAACAGATCTTGGACCAATAATAAATGAAACATCTTTAAATAAACTAACCTCCCACAAGGAGAAATTAATCAAGTCTGGTAAAGAGTTTGTAGAATTAAAAAATACCATTCCGAATAAAGGGTACTTTTTTAATCCAATTGCCTTTAAAGTCAATTCCATAAATGACATTGATGGTGAAAAATTTGGTCCCATCCTGCATTTCATTAAATATAAGGCAGAAGAGCTTGAAAGTATTTTAGAAGAAGTTAATGGTACTGGTTATGGGCTAACAATGGGAATGCATTCTAGAATATCTGGAAAAGCCCGAAAAGTTTTTGAAAATGCAAATATAGGTAACTTTTATTTGAATAGAGATATAGTTGGTGCAGTTGTTGGCGTTCAGCCCTTTGGTGGTCAAGGCTTAAGTGGCACTGGCCCAAAAGCAGGTGGTCCAAATTATCTTCATAGTTTTGTTAACGAAAAAACATTTACTGACAACGTTATGGCAACAGGTGGTAATATAGATCTTTTAAGTAAAAATAATTAGTTATGGTAAATAAGCTTTTTCTTTTTATAACTACCTTGGTCTATGGTTACCTTGGTTCTTGGGCACTGTTTTTTCCTGAATCTTTTTCAGAACAAGTAGGCCTAACAATAAATACTGATGTTGGTTCTGGAGAAATTAGATCTGTTTATGGAGGAATAAATCTATTGGTTGGGCTGTACTCGTTTCTGGCAATTGTTAAAAGCAAAAATGAAGAGCTGTTCTTTAAAATCTTACTATTCTTAATTAGTGGGATTTTGCTTGGTAGAATTGTAACTGCATTCTTTGGTGAATTTTCTTCTATTTTTTTGCTGTACTTTACAATTTTTGAAATAATTTATCTGGTATTCTTATTAGTTGCTCTTAAAAAATTTCAACGGAAAATATTCTGATGCCTGACGGAATACTTTTTGGACTTATTGATAACGGTATTCTAGCTTTCACAACCATCTTGGGTATAGATATTGATAAGTACTTTAAAGGATCAGGAATTCATGGTGCGATTTATGGAGCATTAATTGGCAATACTCTTTCAGATTTTGTAGGTGCTTTGCTTGATTTTCCTCTAGCTACAGCAGTAAACATTACTTTTGGTTGTCTTGCAGTTATACCTGCGGTATGGCTCTTTTTGCAGATCAAGAAGAAGTAGATTTGTAAGTTTCCAATAATTCCTTCAAATGTTGAAAATTGTACCCGCTATGATCGGTAATCTTCAACACTTCATCTACTTCTAAATCCTTTGTTTTTGCAAAAGCCCATAGCATTGTAGATCTAGTACCAGTTCTACAATATGCTAGAGTTTTCTTGGCAGTCTTTAAAACTTTTTCAGTTTCCATAATTGCTTCCAGATTGAAATCTCCAGGTGAGATAGGTAAGTGCAAAAATTCTATGCCATTGGCCAAACACTGACTTTTGATCATTTCCACTGAGGGTTGATCCTGCTCCTCATTATCAGGTCGATTGCACAGCACACATTCAAATTTTTCCTGTTTTAGTTGTGCAATATCTTTCGCTTGTATTTGATTTGCTGCATAAAAATTTTCGTAAATTCTTTTCATAGATTAATTAGTGACTTTTAAAGCAAAATCTGCGATGTCTTTGGCTAAAATTTCAGGCGTCTCCATTGCTGCAAAGTGCCCTCCCTTCGCCCTTGTCCAGTGCACAAGATTATAAATTTTTTCTGCCCAGGCTTTTGGAGGTCTGGCAATCTCATAATCAAATAAAATGCCTCCAGTGGGACAGTTTATGTAATTTTTTGAGAATCCAAGATTATTGTTTTCGTAATAAAGCCGCGTGGAAGACGTTATGGACTGCGTAAACCAATATAGAGAAATTATTGCAAGAGCCTCATCTTTATCGATTACTAAATTATCCTCGTTACTACTTGACCAAGCATGGTACTTCTCTACAATCCAACCTGCTAGTCCAACTGGAGAATCATTTAAACCGTAACCAAGAGTTTGTGGTTTAGTGCTTTGTATCGCCGCATAACCATGTCCCAAAGTTTGCCATTTTCTATAGTTTTCCAGTCCTTGTAACTCGTCTTTTGTTAAACCCTTCATGGCATTTTCAGCTGGTGGAAAAGCCAATACAAGATTCAAATGTAATCCTATGCAGTTATTTGGAAACAACTCAGCTATCCATTTACTAACTGTTGCCCCCCAATCGCCACCTTGTGCGATATATTTGTTATAACCCAATTCAAGCATGAGCTCATTTTCTATCTTTGCAATCTCTTTCGAATCCATGCCAAAGCTTGTAGGTTTATCAGAAAAGCCATAACCTGGCATTGCTGGGCATACAACATCGAAACATATTCCATTAAGACCCTTATTGAGGATTGGTATAACTTTGAGGAACTCTTGAACACTTCCTGGCCAGCCATGCGTCATTAGTATAGGAATAGCATTTTTATGTTCAGACTTCTTATGCAAAAAGTGGATATTTAAACCTTTAGAGGATTTGAAAAGAGAACTACCTGTTTTATTAAGCTTCTCCTCGTGTATACGCCAATCAAAGTCCTCAGCCCAATAATGTGTGAACTCTTTTAGAAACTTAAGCTTCGTGCCTAAAAGCCAATTACTGTCGTTAACTTCATCAGGCCAACGAGTTTGTTTAATCCTTTTTTTTAAATCATCAATCTCTGAATCAGGAATCTTTATCGGAAAATCAGAAATCATATCTTAAAGATCGCCTTTTTTCCGAACTTCACTTTTTTTAACAGCAAACTGCTCACCATACCTTGCCTCAAGCTTTTTTTGATTTTCACTTATCACTTCAAAAGGATCCAAACCCAAAGCAGCACAAGCAGTTGCCCAATACCACATGATGTCTCCAAGTTCTCTCTTCATATGGAATATATTTTCATCAGAAGGTGGCTTACCCTGTAAAAACATTTTTTTTACTATTTCAACAAATTCCCCTGTTTCACTTCCAAGACCAAGTGCAGCTGTTAACAAACGGGCAGATTGAATTTCCGAGGTATTTTCTATATTAGCTAAACTCTCTTTTAAGGTCTCAAGATCAAGGCTGGGTTTGCTAGTTACCTTTGTTACAAAATCTGAGTATTGCTCAAAGAACTCCTTCACTTCTTCGCTCATTTTAGAATTTTTCCATATAAGGTCTTAAGTCTAACTCATGTGTCCATGATGTTTTATCTTGACAATGTAAATTGTAGTATTCCTGCGCAATCTTATCTGGATTTAATATTCCACCGACCTCCTTAAGCTTATATATCTCCGGAAAATTTTCCTTAATCCAAGGATGATCAATGGCACCGTCAATGATGGTGTGGGCAACATGAATGCCTTTTGGGCCAAGTTCTCTTGCCATGGATTGTGCAAGATTTCTCAAAGCTGATTTTGCCGAGGAAAATGCACTAAAACCTGGTTTTCCTCTGATTGAGGCAGTTGCACCTGTAAAAATGATAGTCCCATAACCTTGCTTAGACATAACCTTGGCAGCTTCCTTGCCAAAAAGAAAACCACCAAAGGCTGCCATTTCCCAAACCTTTTTAAATACCCTTGGAGTTGTTTCCTCGATTGGAAAGAAAACGTTTGCCCCAATATTGAAAATCGCGCAATCTATTTTATTCTCTTTAATAACAGTATTAAAAAGCTTTTGTACTTCACTTTCTTCTCGCGCATCACAGGGCATGCTGCTTGCTAAATGACCATCGCTCTTAATATTTTCTGCAAGTTGCTCCAGCTGATCTTGGTTTCTAGCTCTCCTTGAAACATAAACATGGTGCCCGACTTCTGCAAACTTTTTTGCCAAAGAGGATCCAAGCCCTGGACCAGCCCCCATAATTAGCACAGCACCTTTTTTCTTATTCATATTTATTTTTTAATTATAGCAATGGCGTTAAGATTATCTTATGGATATTGATTTTATTTTTGATGTAGCTAGTCCAAATGCTTATCTCTCGCATAAAGCAGTGCCAAATTTTGAAAAAAAGCACAATGTAACATTCAATTATATTCCCTGTCTGCTTGGGGGTATTTTTAAAATTACCAATAATACAGCTCCAATGGTTGCTAATGCTGAAATACCAAAAAAACTTGATTACATGTTTCGTGAAATGAAAAGGTTCTCTGAAAGATATAAAATAACAACACTGAAACATAATCCATTTTTTCCAATAAACACAGTGACCATGCAAAGGTCTTCTCTTTTTGCACAAGAGAATGGTATTTATAAAAAATATGTCGACGTTGTATTGAAAGGCATGTGGGAGGATGAAATTAATATGGGGGATCATGAAATTCTTCGTGACTATCTGAATGCCAATGACTTAGATGGTGATGCCTTGATTGAAGCTGCAGGTGAGCAAAGAATTAAGGACCTCTTATTTTCTAACACACAAAATGCTGTTGATAGAGGGGCGTTTGGGGTTCCTACCTTTTTCATAGAAGACGAGCTGTTTTTTGGAAAAGAAGCCTTTAATGAGATGCCCGACTATCTTTAGTTAATAGATAACAGAGCATCAGATAATAATTCAGGTTGATCTTCTTGTGAGAAATGTCCTGCATTAATAATGCGGTGTGGCATATCCTTTGCTCCTGGAATTTTATCAATAAAAAATTTCTCTTGACCTAGAAAGGCTTTGTCATGATCACCAAACAAAGTTATTGTTGGTTTATTAAATTTTTTTAACTCTTGCCAAGCCTCCTTATTTTCCTGTACTTGATCCTGATCTGGCATTATTGGTACGAGAGTAGGGAAAACCCTTGCGCCAACTTTATAACTCTCATCAGGAAATGGGGCGTTATAAGCGTTGATCTCCGCTTCAGATAAATCCCGAAGACAGCCTTGATTAACAATCTTCCCTGAATTGAAATCCTCAACTGTTTGACTAAAATTTAGCCACTGCTTAAAGCCTGGAGTTGAGCCAGTTCCTATTGGAAGACCTCCATTTGAGACCACCATGCCTCTAAACCTCTCAGGGAATTTTGCAACCTGTCTAAGCCCTATCAAGCTCCCCCAGTCTTGTGCAAGAAAAACCATATTCTGAAGATCTAATTTCTCAATTAGTTGATTTATCCAATTAAGATGATTGGCGTAGGTATAGTCGTCTTTATTCGTAAGTTTATCTGATTTGCCAAAGCCTATTAGATCGGGAGCGATAATTCTACATTTAGATTTTGCAAGTATAGGTATCATGTGGCGATAAAGATAACTCCAAGACGGCTCGCCATGAAGCAAAAAAAACACCCTATCTGCTGATCCGCTGATATCAATATAATGCATTTGCAAAATATTTTCTTGATAATCTATTTCACAGTAATTCTCAGAGAAATTATAGTCAGGTAAATTCTTGAATCTGTCTTTAGACGTTTTTAAAATACGCATTTAGAGCTTTTATTCGTTTGAACGCTCGTAAATTACTGTATCAAAAGCAAACTCAGGTGGACCCTCACATAATGATACAAGGTATCCAAGCTCACCACTTTCTGTACGCATTTCTCTATAAGCCAGATAATCGTCCTTTGATTCCCACTTCTGAAATACAGTAATAAGCGAAGTTTCCTCATTACCACTGCAAAAACAAGACAGGTTACCCTTAAATTCACTCATTTTATAAAGGTCACCAGCAAGCCATTCTGATGCTTCTTTGTAGTTCTCTGCTTTTGCTTGAAATTTTGCAATTACATTTATAGCCATAAAATTACTCCTACCTATATAGCAACATAAATTTACTTATTTTTAAATACCCATAAGAAATTTAGTTAGAACTCAAAATTAAAGTTCGATATTAAAAAATTCTTCAACAGTGTTATGGGCTATTTGTTGTAGGAACTTTTTATCTTGATCATCAACCCTTCCGTAATAAGAGTAATCAACTTTCGTAGGAGATATATGAGTGATACTGGCAAAAACCACACATGCAGCCAGATAGGTTCCAAGCATACTGGGATGAGAGCCATCAAATCTTTTGTGTAGCTGAATGTTTGGTTGTTTGGAAAAAGCCTTTTCAAAAGCAATCCCTACTGGAAAGACCATTGCATTATTTCTATTGCCAGCGTCGACATACATCCTTTGTATATCTTTAATCATCTTTGGATTTGTTTTTTCATGGGGCTCTGCAAAAGCATGTATCATATATAGAGCTGCCTCTGCGCCAGTCGCGTGTATTTTTTTGACCATCTCTGAAACTTCTCTTGCGAAAATTCTTCTTTCCCTGACTGTATCTGTTTCACCACTTCCACCTTGAAAAATTACCAGCTGAAATGGTTCTGAAACGCCTAAGTTCTTGTGGTTTAGTGAGTGATCAATATTATGATGCCATGATCTGGAGCCACTAATAGTTACTAATTTATACTCAGTTGTACTAATTTCTGTTTCATAAAATTCGTTTAGCATGCGCCTAACATGGTTATGAAGACTATCGTTGTAATATAGATAACTATTACCAATATAGAGCATCCTTTCTGGTGCTTTATTTTTCAGCTCCGACACTGTTACCTCACCAGAGACTGCAAAACATACAAAAACAAGAGTAAGTAAATATAAAATCCTCATTTTTAAAACAACAATTCTATTTAAAAGCCTTAAGTATTGGCCTCCAACTCGTCAATTTTTTTTTCAATTTTCTCTAATTTCTCAAGTATTTGATGAAAAAAATTTCTAGCTTCAGTTGGACACTTTTCAAAAAAATGCTCACTAAGTTTTTTAAGGTCATCATCTTTCATGACATTATTTTAACAAATAAATGGTAGGGATGGAGGGAGTCGAACCCCCACGCCTTACGGCACTGGAACCTAAATCCAGCGTGTCTGCCAGTTCCACCACATCCCCGGACGAAATTGTATTTTATATGACAAAGGCAATTAATAGCGCAATAATTGCAAAAATTACCCACATTATTGATTCGGAATTATTAGATTTCTTGTAAGCCATATATGCTAGTACCCACATCAAAATTGGCAATGCTAAAAGAAATGCTTTCCCAACTAAAATTGCTGCTGGAATTATGCAAATAACTAAAAAAATTTTAAAAAAGGTCTCACTCAAAATTCTACTCATAAGCCCTCTACTGTCTCCACCAAAATAATCTCATCAAGCTCATCTGATAGATTGTTTAATCTAGTTAATATTTCAGTAAGTTTTTGGTTATTTTGGATTCTATATTGATCTATGGCAGAAAGCGCCTCAGCGTTTTCGCTGAGTGCTTTTTTTTGTTTATTTATTTCATTGGTTAAAATTGTAATTTTTAGCTGAAGGTCTTCTGCCAGTTGAATTTTTTCATCAAGACCGTCTAATTTGTCTTCAACCTTAGTAGTCTTTGAGCTAAGTTGTTGAATATTTTCTTCATTACTACTGGCTTTGCTTTCCTGCTTTCTAAAATTTTCTTGGTACCCCTTTCTATGCCCCCAAAGTTTCCTCACTTCAGTGTCAAGAAAGGCAATTTGATCTGTCATAGTTTCCATATTTTGTACTGAATCCTCATTGGTAATTGAAAGTTTGTCTTCTATAACTTCAACTTTTTGAGAGATGAGCTCCAACACAGCCTGATTTTCTTTTTTTTGGGCCTCTAAGTAGAAATACATGCCCAACAAAGCTGCAGCAACTAGCACTAATAAAAGTGCACTCAGAAGATATTGTGCATTTCCTCTAGATGTCCTTCTTGGTGGTATTCTTGTTGGTTCTGTCATTCTCTGAAATTAGCTACGAACTCTAAAAAGTTCCTTTTGTTTTCACCAGTGGCATTCCTATTTGATAATAGTATGCCTGTGATGGGTTCAATATTGCTTGTCATAAGTTTCTTAAAGATTATTGACTCAAAAATAATATCGGGACTATCTACATCATTAACAACCTTATAACTAAAAACGTTGTTATTAATGCGTAGATGCCAATATTCATCTAAGTCGCTTAAGTACATAGTTGTGTTCAAATCTTGTAAATCTACTTTTGCAGGATCAAGTCGTATTGATGCTACGTCAAGGAACATAATTGGTGAAAGCTCTGCTAGTGCACTATCTTGAATTTCATTGTCCTCATCAATAAAACTGCTGGAATTAAGCTCACCTGCAAGTTCAGCATAAGAACTTTTATAATAGCTTCGTGCATTTGGGTTATAAGATTGATCACCTAAGGCATCTAATGCTCTCGACCGCACATCTACAATTTCTTGCGAACTGTTTCCAGAATTAATAAGAATATCTGTAAGATACAGTGTCCATTGATGATCACCACTTGCAACTGATTGCGTCAGCTCTGCGCTAAGCTTATCTAAAGAAATTAAATTGATTAATTTATTAGCTCTTTCAACTGAGTCTTTAGGAAATAGATTTGTTGGATTTCCATCAAACCATCCAAAGTAACCATTAAATAAATTTCTTGAACTCCATTCAACTGTTCCATAAAGCTCATAAAGGTGAGGATCACTTTTTAAGCTTTCAGGAAGCTCTACTGCTCGTGCTGCCTGCAATGGGGACAAACCATTATTTAGGTTTCGCATTGTTTGATCATGAACATACTTAATTGCATCCCTATACAGCGTTAGAATATTCATAACATTTGCAGCTCCCTCAATTGGGATTCCATGACTAGGGACTAATATTTCTGGTTCAAGTGCCATCATTTTCTCAATACTCTGATACCATGAGCGAAAGCTACGATAGGTAGTGCCTCGGATTGTATAAATATTAGGAAAGGCTTTATAAATATTATCCCCTGGAAAAAGTACTTTCCCCTCTTCAAACCAAATAAAGATTTGATCATCGGTTTCTCCTGGAGCATGATAAAGGTCAACTTTGTTACCACCAATTTCCAAGGACATTTTTTCGTCAAAAACCATAGTTGGTTTGACATAACCTGGTTGATCCCTGCCAGCCTCAAGCTTAATCCCAATACCGTTTGTGATACCTTGATCAGCATCTTTGAGAATTGAATTAAACATTTTTAATGATCTTGGGCCAATAATATCTCTTTTGATTCCAAAAAAATTCTCAATTTCTTGAATGGTAGTTCTATGAGAAACAACATTTGTCACATCAAAGTTTGAGGTAAAAGCCCTAGCACCTAAAGTATGGTCAGCGTGAAAATGTGTATAAATGACCGTTTTTTTTGTATTTTCTGAAACTTCATTAAATTCTTTGATAACCCTTTCTGCAGTCTCAATGCCGCCCATGGTGTCAATAATAATATCTTCTTTATCACCTTTAATTAAGATTGAGTTAGCAAGACCAAAACCAACCACTACAAAAACATCAGGATACGGATTGAGAACTTGCTCCTGAAAATCTTTCCTTAAGAGTTTTAAATCGTCACCAGCATCGTTTTCATTTAATTTAACAGAAACTACCTTAGGTTCATTTGTGTCAGAGCAGCTTGCTAAGAGGAAGGTCAAAATTAATAGTGATATTTTTTTCATGTAAGTATTGTAATCAAAGATTTGTTAACTAAGAAATATGAATTAGACTCACTGCATGGATTTTGATAACAAAGCATCTGTAAAAATAAGGGCATACGATGTTCTTGCTGACGGCGTAACAAATAGAGATTCACTTTTTCATACGCCAACCTTCAGCAATCAACTTGGAGGGATAATTGATTCGAGAGTGATGGTGCTTCGTGAATTTTGCGACAAAGAACGACTTTTAAGATTTCATTCAGACTACCGTTCAAATAAAATTAGAGAACTGATTAAAGATCCTTCTTCAGCTGTTCTAGGTTATGATCCAAATCTAAAAATCCAAATTAGGCTTGCTGGTGAAACTACCGTTCATAATCAAGACAATATTACTAAAGCGGCATGGGAAGAGTCACAGCATATTTCTAAAAAGTGCTATTCAGTTAAAGATGGCTCTAGTAAAAAAGTAAAAAATCCTTCGGACTATGACTTTGAATTGAAAGGCTTAGATGTAGAAAAAGGTTATGCAAACTTCGCCGTATTAAAATTTAATTATTGCTCGATGGAATTTTTGTATCTACAACGATCTGGTCACAGAAGATGCAAATTTGAATGGAGCAAAAATGGAGTAGAAAAAAGTTTTTGGTTAGTCCCTTAACCTGTGAGCTCGTCAACAAAGCTCATGATATAAGAGTTAATTTCTTCTGGAGACAGAACTAGCTGCGAACGAACATATCGTGTTGATCTTATGCCCGTCCAAAGTGGATTTCCTGAAGCATCTGAAACAGTTACTCTGAGAAATGATCTGTCATCATCTTCAAAAGAATTCCAAAAAGGATCATAAAAAGGTCCATAGTAACCTTTCCTGTAGTAATACCCTGTTGATCTTCGTCTGTCTCTTTCATCAAAACCAATTGAAAGTGTAAAGACTAAATCTGGATCATCTGAAATACTCATTCCGAGATTTAATAATTCTTCCGATAATTGATTTCTTAAACCTGCTGATGTAAAAGGACTCACTCTTACTTCTTCTGAGCTCTCCGATATTTGCACTGAGAATGTGTTGTAATCTATCAAATTGAAAGCTGAAACTCTCTCTGTACTAACTGGGTTCACGCTGCATGCGCTCAAAGCAACTATGGCAAATAAAGGAAGTAAAATTTTGTTAAACATACTATAATTCTGACTTTATATATTAATATTAGTTCCCATTAATAATTCAAGATGAATAGTTATAAACTTTTAGAAAAAAAACAAAATTCGTCACTTGGCTTTCAAGCTGAAAGGTATGAGCTGGAGGATTATGGTTCTCAGCACATTCATTTAAAGAACAAATCCAAAGAGCTTGTCTTTATGGTTATGTTCAGAACAATCCCTGAAAACTCAACTGGAGTAGCACACATTTTAGAACACACCACACTGTGTGGCTCGGAAAATTTTAAAGTTCGTGACCCATTTTTTATGATGTTAAGACGATCTATGAGCACCTTCATGAACGCTTTTACTGCCAGTGATTGGACAGCCTATCCTTTTGCAACACAAAGCAAAAAAGACTTTTTTAACTTATTAGATGTATATTTGGATGCCGTTTATTTCCCTTTACTAAAAGAAGAGGATTTTAAGCAAGAAGGGCATCGTCTTGAATTTGCCAAGCATGATAAATCTAGTTCGCCTTTGGAATTTAAAGGGGTGGTTTTCAATGAGATGAAGGGATCAATGAGCAATATCTCAAGCGTGACATGGCAAGCATTAACAAATGGCTTATTTCCAGACTTAACTTACAAGCACAACAGTGGAGGTGAGCCTGAAGAGATAATAGAGCTAACACACGATTACCTAAAAGGCTTCCACCAAAAGTTTTACCATCCTTCAAATGCCACATATTTCACTTGGGGAGATGTGGATGCTAAAGAGATACAGGATTTCGTAAATAAAAAACTTAAGCAGAAATTTAAAAAAGTTGAGCAATCAAAGATTGAGGTTGTAACCGCACAAACACCATTTTCAAAACCAGTAAAAAAATCTGAGATTTTCAATCCTGTCTCAGAAGAGCAAATTGGACATCAAAATTATGTAGCTTGGGTCCTTGGAGAAAGCTGCGATATTAACCAACTTTTAGAGGCTCATTTAGTATCGTTATTGCTTCTTGGCAATTCAGCATCACCGCTATATAAAGCGTTAGAATCAAATGAACTTGGTAAATCACCTGCCCAGATTTTAGGTTTAGAAGATAGCATGAGGCATTTAATGTTCATTTGTGGAATAGAGGGCACAAAAGAAGGTTCTCAAGAAGATTTTATGAAGCTTATCGAACAGACATTTATTGACATATCGAAGAATGGTTTTACTAAGGAACAAGTTAATGGAGCTTTATACCAGCTAGAACTTAATAGACGAGAAGTATCTGCTGGTTCAATGCCTTTTGGATTACAAATTCTCCTATCGATGGCTCCTGGAGCACTCTATAATGCAGATCCAATAGCACTTTCAGATGTTGATGAAGCCATCAAAACACTGAGAACAAAAGTGGAAGATCCAAAATACCTGACTGGTTTAGTCAAGAAATTCTTCCTTGAAAATACTCACAGAGTTGATTTAGAGATGGTCCCAGATATGGGCCTCATTAACCGAAGAGAAGATGCATTCAAAAAGACATTGGACAAAATCAAGGCCTCCATGAGCAGCAAAGACAAACTTGAATTAGTAAACACATCGAAAAGCCTAGCTGAAAGACAGGAGGAACAACCAAATAAAGACCTATTGCCGAAACTAGAACTGTCTGATGTTCCAAAGAAAGTTGAATATCCTCAACCGAAAAAATTAACTACCTTTGGTTACAGTCCTTTGTTTTATGAGCAGCCTACCAACGGTCTTACATACAGCTCAATTTCTAGGAATGTTGATTTATCAAATGCTGTTGAGGTTGGTGACCTAATGCTCATGAATAGCCTTCTAGGAAAAGTTGGTACTAAAAATAATAACTACTTAAAATTACAAGAGAAAATTACAAGTGTCTCTGGTGGTATATCGAGTTCTAGCCACTTCTACTACAACAAAGACGGAGATCTTGACGGAAGAATAATGCTCTCTTCGAAATATCTCCCTGAAAATGTAAATGAAGTTTCAGAATTAATGTTTGAGATTTTCAATGACACAGTATTTGATGATGAAAAGCGAATAAAAGAACTTATGTTTCAAAATTTTATGGGTATACAGCAATCAATAGTTGAAAGTGGTCATCGCTATGCCATGCTTTCGGCATCTTCAACACACAACAAACTTTCACTTGTGAATGAAATTACTGGCGGTCTTTCCTCTTTGTATAAGTTTGCCCCTTTTGTCTCGAATAATGAACAAGCAACTAAACAAGCCATAGAAAATATCACAAAACTTCATGCTAAATTTAAAGATCTTGGAAATGAGTTGACATATATTTCAAATATCAAACTTACCGATGGGCAGATTAAAGGATTGAGAAACTTAGAGTTTGAAAAAACTGGTGAAAGTACGTTCAAACTTGAGGCACCGGAGGTATTTCCAAAAATTGCTATGCCAATTAACACGCAGGTAAACTTTTCTGCTTTATCTATGAATGCTCCAAGATTTTCAGTTGAAGAGTCACCGAGATTTCTTCTGCTTTCAAGCATTTTAAGAAATGAGTTTCTGCATAGAAGAATTAGAGAGCAAGGTGGCGCATATGGTGGGGGAGCAACTTATGATGCCTTTGCAGGAACATTCAAATTTTTCTCATATAGAGATCCTAGGTTTATCGAGACTTATGAAGATTTCCAAGAATCCTTTAAGTGGATTGCGAAAGGTGCTTTTAACGAAGAAATAATTCTTGAAGGAAAACTTTCAGTGCTCTCAGATATTGATAAACCAGCATCACCTGCTTCTGAAGCTTTTAAAGACAATAGATTTAATATTGAAGGCAAAGACCAGAAAACTAGAGCCAAATATAGACAAAAGGTGCTTGAAACTACAAAAGAGGAAATACTTGAGGCAGCAAACTATTTCTTAGATAAGCCGATGAGTTATTTTTCTATTATAAATCCAAACCTTGAGAAGAAAGCTCAAGAAGAAGGTTTTGAGATTAGAAAAATTTAATCAAAAGGGTTCCACCATCTATTTGGTTTTTCTATTGGGCAATTGGTTAACTGCCGTTTGTACCTAATAGAATTAAATTTCACTTTCCGAGCAACATCAAGCAACCAGTCTTTATTCTTGTAGGTTCGTCTTTTATAACCCCCCCAGCCCTCATGGTAACCAAGATATAGTTTGTCGGCTTCATATCTTCTGACACCTGCACCAGGCGCTTTCGACAAATACCAACCAATAAAATCAACAGAATTTGAAAAATTACTGCGTCGAGCCCATCTACTGCCAGTTTCTTTTTTATATTCTTCCCAAGTGGCCTCAATGGCTTGGGAATAACCCCTAGCAGATGATTTTCTTTTCCATGGGATAAAACCCAAAACCTTCTCTCTATCTGGTTTAGCATTTGGATTGAAAGATGACTCTTGTCTAATTATTGCCATCACAGTGCCTGGCTCAGCACCCCATTTTTCATAGGTGTTAACAAGGGGCTTTTCCCATCTCGGGTTTTCGTCAAGCATCAAACAAATATCATCTTGGTTGGAAGGAATTTTAGCCTCGCAATTTATGGCTAAAAAAAGTGATAGTAAAAAAACCTTTATTTTCATATCTTCAAAAAATCCTTAAGCTTCTCTTCTGTAATTAATTCTACGCCAAATTCTTGCGCTTTTTTAAGTTTTGACCCTGGATTCTCGCCTAAAATTAAATAATCTGTCTTTGAACTTATGCTAGCCGACGGCACGCCACCTTTGTTTTTGATTATTTGTTTGAGTTCATCCCGGCTAAATTCTTGAAACGACCCTGTGATGACTATTTTTAAATTATCAAGGTGCGCATCTGCAGCAACCTCATAATTCTTAATTTCCAGGACTTCTTGTAAGGCTTTAACACCAACTGGATCCCGCATAAAGAAATCAACTATATTTTGTGCAACAACACCACCAATGTTATCCATCTGCATGAGATCTTCATATGTGGCTTTCTTCAATTTATCAAAAGTTTTAAAAAATCTTGCAAGTGCAGATGCAGTCGTCTCACCTACTTCAGGAATGCCTAAAGAATTAATAAACATTTCTAGAGAAGGTGCTTTTGATGCTTCTATACTTTCAAAAAGATTGTCTATAGATTTTTCACCAAAGCCCTCCAACGACTTCAATTCAGCCTCATATTTTCTCAGCTTGAACAAGTCAGCTGCTTCCTTTACATAGCCTAAATTAATAAGGTGTTTATTAATCTTGTAGCCTAACCCCTCAATGTTCATAGCTTTTCGTGAAACAAAATGTTCAAAAAATCCAAAAAGTTGTGCCGGACATTTCATTCCATTATCGCACCTCAAAAAAGGGCCATCAGTTTTCAAGGCATTGCCGCATGAAGGGCAATAATTTGGGACATTTACATTTTTTTCTGATCCATCTCTTACATCAACATTCACTTTAGTAATTTGGGGAATTACGTCCCCTGCTCGTTTGACTAAAACCGTATCATTTATCTTAATATCAAGCCTGTTTAGCTCGTCCATATTATGCAGAGAGACATTTGAAATATTTGCTCCTGCCAGCAAAACAGGTTCAATTTGTGCAAAAGGAGTAACAACTCCTGTCCTGCCAACGGAAAATAGAACTTCATTGACTTTGGTATATTTTTCCGAAGAAGGAAACTTCCAAGCAACTGCCCATCGAGGTGCTTTAGAAACAGCTCCCAACTTCTCTTGATTTGTAAAATCATTGACCTTAACAACTGCTCCATCAATCTCATAATCCAAATCGTTTCTTGAGTCCAAAACGGCTTTAACAGCATTAGGAATTGAGGAGGCCACGCCGAACTGGATTTTGTCATTAACTGGAAGATTATTTTTTTTTAAGAATTCAATAAATTCACTTTGCGACTTACAGGAAAAATCCTCGGATTGTCCACCTATACCGTAAAAAAATACATCTAAAGGTCTATCTTTAACTATTTCAGGATCAAGGTTTCGCATGGTTCCTGCAGCAGCATTTCTAGGACTTACAAAAGCTTTACCACCTGAATTTTTTATTGTTTGATTCAACTTTTGGAAATCATTGAGCCTAAAGAAAATTTCCCCTCTTATCTCTAAAAGTTTGGGTGGATTATGTTTAAGAGTAGTAGGAATTTTTTTTATTGTCAGAACATTTTCCGTTACCACTTCTCCTGTTTGTCCATCTCCTCTTGTAACTGCTTTGTTTAACACTCCATCTTCATATGAAATGGAAATACCAAGTCCATCAAATTTTGGTTCAACAGAATATTCAGTTAAGGAATGACCAGTCCACTTAGTAACACGTTCATCAAACTTTAAAAATTCCTCTTCGTTAAAAACATTATTGAGAGAGAGCATGGGTTTTAAATGGCTATGCTTTTCAAATGCTCGCTTTGGTTTGCTTCCAACTTTCGCAGTTGGAGATGTTGTATCTATATTGCCCTTATGTTTTTCAAGCAGCTGAAGTCTCTGGTAAAGAGCATCATACTCTTCGTCTGAGATTTCTGGAGCATCGTCTTGATGGTAGAGCTTATTATGCTTTTCTACTAAGAGCCTTAAATTTTTTATTTCATCATTAACTGACATAAGAGTTCATTTTGATGTCAATTTCAGTTGCTTGATCTTGATAATTTTTAATTGTTTGATCCGAAATTGAATTGAATTGATCATCTAGTAACTTCATATCGAAACTAGTGCTTAAATTTCTTGCTAAATTTAACATTTGTTCAAATGTTTTTAAAACATTTTTTTGTCCTTTTAAATGAAGAACTATAGTGACAAGTGATATTTCCTTTTCCTCAGAAAATATCCCAGGTTCCTCTCCATTTATAACCAAAAATCCTCCAAAGCTGCTGCCAACATTCTGTTCAAAAAAACCATCATGGTACTTTAACCCACTCGCCATGATTTTTGTTTTAAGCAGTTGCAGGCGTGGTTTTTCATCAATTTTTGATGCAAGATGAATTGAAATATATCTATTTTCATTAGGATCATTCAAAGCAAATTCTCCTTGTTTTGGTGCTCTGACAGCATTCACAACCTCTTCACTAAGATGTTCACCAGAATTCTTTGATGTTTCCTTTAAGTCGTTTGAAATTTTTATTTTATTTTTTGGGAAGTAAATTTTTTTAATTCTCACGCCAATCAAAATGAGAAACGCTAAAGCTAAAACTGCATAAAGAATGTAAAGATATAGAGGGTTCAAGATTGAGCTAACTCCATTGCTTGCTCGACGTCAACTGAAACAACTTTTGAAACTCCAAGGTCACGCATTGTAACTCCAAGCAAATGGGAGCTCTTTTCCATCGAAATCTTATTATGAGTTACAAAAATAAACTGCACTTTATTAGACATCTCGAGCACTAAGTTAATAAAACGTTGAGTATTCTCATCGTCTAAAGGAGCATCCACCTCGTCTAGTAAACAAAATGGAGCTGGGTTAATAGAGAATAGAGAAAACACAAGTGCTAGAGCAGTAAGTGCTTTTTCACCACCTGAGAGCTGGGATAATTTTGTATTTTTCTTTCCTGGCAGGCGAGCCATTAGTATCAGTCCTGATTCATCTGAATCATCAAGTTTCTTAAGTACTGAAAATCCTCCGCCAAATAATTTAGGAAACATTTCTTCCAGATATTTATTGACTGCAACTAAGCAATCATTGAAGGATTTATTTGATTCTGAATCTATCTTTTTAATTGCTTCATCTAATTTACTAAGCGATGTTTCTAGCTCTTCAATCTGCTCAGAAAGAACTTCTTTTCTCTTTTTCTCTGCATCTAGTGTTTCAGGCGCAGCAAAATTGATTGGCCCCAAACCCATTATTCTTTTTTGGATCTTCTCTAAAGCCTCAACCACCTCATTTCTATTTTTTTCAATATCCTTAGTATCTTTAAAAGCACTTAATCTATTTTCTTTCTCTCTAATTTCTATTTCTAAGCTTCTTTTGTTTAGTTCTTTTTCATTACGCTCTGAAACTATTGATTCTCTTTGGGTTTCAAGCTTTGAAATTTCTGCTTCAAAATTTCTTAACTCTTCGTTTGCTTTATCTTGTGTAGATCGAAGCTCCATAACAATAAGTTCTAGATCTTTTCGTTTTTTTACAAGCACAGAAAGCCCACTCTCCTCTGATGTTTGCTCAGTTTTTATAATTTGTTTTTCCTCATGAATTGCACTTAATCTGTCTGAGAATTGTTTTTCAAAATTTACTATAGTTTGCTTCTCAACAGCAGGCTCACCTTGGGCCAAATCATAACCTCGAACAAATGCAGCACATAATTCTTTATGAACATTTAAAGTTTCTTTTTCCGAGAGACTTAAACCCAATCTAGAAATAGCACTAGTTGCAAATTTATTTGCCTCCTCAGTCAGACTATCTGATTCATGTCCTTCTGAACTTTTTGGATTTCTTAATTCAGATAAACTTGTTTCAACATCATTTTTTTCTTGATCAAGCCTTTCAAGCCTCTGGTTATAGGATTTTGCTTTTTCTTCAATCATTGATATTTTTGCACCTGTCTCAAAGAAGCCCCTTTGTTGATCTTCTAGAGATTTTAATCCTTCCAAAAGCTTAACTTTCGCTACATCTCTTTTTGAAATTACTGCCAATTTATCGCCTTCAAGTTTTTCTATTTCAGAGCTTATATCTTTATTTTCTTTCTCAGATAATTTTTTTCTTTGCAATAATTCGTCAAGCTCAGAGCGAATAATATATTTTTGATATTGTTGTTCCTCGTCTCTGAGTTTCTTATATTTAGTTGCAAGATTTGCTTCAGCATTAAGACGACGAATTGATCTTTTTACTTCATCCTCAAGATCTCTGAGCCTTGAAATATTTTCTGCTGTTCTTCTCATTCTTGATTCAGTTTCTCTTTTTCTTTCCTTATATTTTGTTATGCCCGCTGCTTCCTCAACATAGCTCCTCAACTCTTCAGGTTTGGCTCCGACCATGCTAGAAATAATTCCCTGTTCAATTATTGCGTAACTATTTGAGCCTAATCCTGTACCCAAAAATAAATCCTGGACGTCTCGTCTTCTTGCTGAAGCATTGTTTATAAAATAATTGGACTGGCCATCACGACCCATTTCTCTTTTTACACTTACTTCATCGAATTTAAGATATTCACCACCAAGAAAGTTTTCTGAGTTATCAAAGCTTAATTCTACTGAACAATGACTTACCGGTTTTCTATTGTCTGAGCCGTTAAATATTACATCTTGCAAACTTTCACTTCTCAAACTTTTCGGTGAAAGTTCCCCCTTTACCCATTTCACAGCATCGATAATATTTGATTTTCCACATCCATTAGGACCCACAATGCCGCACATAATCCCTGGGAAATCAACTTGAATTGGATCAACGAAACTTTTAAATCCTGCGAGTTTTAAGCTTTTAAGTCTCATTTGGGTTTTTTTATAGTATAAATTGTTACAAATAATATGGATATAACTAATATTGCTAGAGGCAATAAATAAAGCACAAGATTATCTTTTGGTTTAGTCTGCAAATTTATGTAATTTCCATAGCGATCTTCCATAATTTCAAAAATATCATCGTCTTGATATCCCTCAATGATTAGTTGTGCTATTTCTTCCTTTAGATCTCTTGAAATTTGTGCGTTTGAGCTATTTATATTGCCATATGAACACTTCGGGCATCTGATGTTTTCAGATAAATGCTCCAATCTCTCAAGCTGTTTATCTGATAGCCCCTCATATAGCTGTGAGGTTTGGCATATGAGTGTGAGAAGCAAAATAAGACTAAAAAAATACTTCAAAATCCTGTTCCCAAATTACTCGATTTACCTCACCAATTCTATGCTCAACAATTACTCCATCGATAATTAGAAATGTCTCAGGTGCGCCCGTGACACCAAGCTTAAGTGCAAACGAACCGGTATTGTCAAAAATAGAATACGTGAATGGATCACCATTTCTTTCGAGATAGTTATTTGCTTTGCTTATTGTATCTTTGTAATTAATGCCTACAAGCTTAAGATCTGGATATTCTTGAGATATTTTCTCTAAAAATGGATGCTCAACAAGACAAGTTATACACCAGCTGGCCCAAATATTTACAAGGATTTTTCCTTCAGTGAATTCTAATGGATTTACTAGCTCTCCATTTAATTGTCGAAGATTTGTAGTATCTGGAAAAGTTTTTCCATCCTGTGTTTTGATTGAAGCTGTTTTAGGAGTATTCAAAACAACAATCATTGATACAATCAATAGAGAAAAAATTACCAAAAAAATTATTTTAAAAAGCCTTTCGATCATATCCTACGAATTGTTCCATAAAAAATGGAGATCATCAAAAGAAAAGATGATACCCAAATCCATATCATTCCACTTTTTCTTGAGAAGGATATGGACCAAGATCCATCAGGAAAACGATCTCCAAGAACTATTAAATAATCATGAAATAATGTTGACTCAATAGAGGTTTCAGAAGTAATTTGTCCACCAACCTTATAGATTCTTTTCTCAGGCGCGAGATCAAAAACATCATCCACAAGAAATAAAGCCTTTACACCATCGAAATTACTCTCAGCTATTACATCAATCGAGTCAAACTTTAAGTTTGTCCCTATAGCACTAATATTCTCGCCAGGAGAAATTCTTAAATCTAAGTTCTGCGAAAAATTATGATTAAAAATTACCGCGAAAGTTAAAATGACAACGGATATATGACCAAGAATTTTATGGGGCATTTTAATAGACTTTGTTTTCAATAACTCAAAAAATGCTCGAGCCATGAGAGCGAGCAAAATTATGCCTGATATTACCAAATAAGCGTAAACATCTTTCAAAATAAACTGTTGCACAATAAGACCTAAAATAATTATTAAGGCGGCAAAAACAACTAACTTACGAAATCCTTGTTTTAGAAATTGTTCCATCGTAAAAATCAATAAAAGAGCAATAACCAATGGTGAAATGAGATTTGAAAAATAAGAGGGGCCTATACTTAGCTTATTGCCTGTAAAAGCCTCTAAAATTATTGGATACAAGGTACCTATAAGTACGATGAATAAAATCGACATCAAAATTATATTGTTTAGCAAAACAAGGTAATTTTTTGACATAAATTTCGGCCATGAAGTCTTCACAAGGTTCGATCTTGTAAAGAAAATATAAAAGGAGAGCGCAGAGAAAATTGCAAATATCCCAAGCAGAAAAATTCCTCTAGTCGGATCTGCTGCAAAAGTATGCACACTATTAAGTATGCCAGACCGTACTACAAAAGAGCCGAAGATTGACAGTAAGAAAGTGATAATTCCGAGAAAAACCATCCAAATTTCTAAAGTTTTTTCTCTGCTAAATATCAAAGAATGTGTAAATGCGGTGCCCGCAATCCAAGGCATTAGTGACACATTTTCTACTGGATCCCAAAACCAATACCCTCCCCAACCAAGCTCATAATATGCCCAGATAGAACCAAGGAAAATTCCCATGGTAAGAGTGAACCATGATACTCCTGCCCAAATTTTTAGAGTATTGAAAATATCTTTTGTAAAGCCGTTAATCAATGCAGACAAAACAAAACTAAAAGTAACAGCGTAAAACACATAACCGGTGAAAATTAATGGTGGATGAATAACGAGCAAGGGATCTTGTAAGAGAGGATTTAAATCTGCGCCATTAAGTGGTGCCGGGTTTAATAGGTAAAAGGGATTGGATGAAGTTATTAAAAAGATCAAATATAACACCACAATACTAGAGACAACCTGATTAGAAATTACCAAATTTCTAGAAGGCACAAGAACGAAATTATTAATGTAGTTTGCAAGAGCCAGCAGCATAATCATCAACATAAATGAGCCTTCATGCGCTGACCATAGGGCTGAAACTTTATAAAAAGTCGGAAGCAATAGGTTTGAATTCGATGCTACATAAAGGTAAGAAAAATTATCAGTAACAAATTGATAACTCAGATAACAACAAGCTGAAAATAACCCAAAAAATATTACAAATGAAGTATTTTTATATGACTTAGTTGAGTCATCTCTAAAGCTTGATATGAGAGCATAGAATGCCCCCAGCAATGAACAGGTTAAAAAAGCATTACCAAAAAAATCGAAATTAATTGTTTCCATCATTTATCTCTATGGGCATATAGTTCTCATCATGTTTTGCTAACAACTCCTCCGCCACAAAAATATTTTTATTGCGATCAAGGTAACCGCGAGCAACGACACCGCTGTTCTCTTTAAAAAGGTTGGGTAATATCCCCTCATATGAAACCATCATTTCATTTTCAAAATCAGTAATCGTAAATGAAACTTCTAAATTTTGAACATTCTTGAAAGAGCTTTCTTTCACCATTCCACCAAGACGAAATTTTCTTTCAGTATTGAAGTCTCCAGATTGTACTTGGGACGGTGTTAAATAAAAATCTATATTTTCTTGAAGCGCTTTCAAAATAAAAAATATTATGAATACTAAAGCCAAGGCAAAAGTTATTATGGTATAAATTCTTCTTCTTCTATTTTCTCGTATCATATTTTCTAAGAAATTTTTCTAGTTCACTTTTTTTATGTTGCACAGCAATAAAGTAGGTGAGAAGAACTGTGATAACAACGACAATATAGGAAGCATTTACAAGCATTAAGTCATTCATCTAATATCTCCCTGAGTCTTTTTGATCCTCTTTCACGTTTAAGAATTTCTGACTGTACATTATTAGCAAATATACCGTACGCCAAAAGCAGAAAAGAAAATAGCATCATGGGTAACAAGTAGAAGTATTCTGAATCTATAGAGGTGCCTGAAGTTGTGATACTTGCTCCTTGATGTAGGGTGTTCCACCATTCAACTGAAAACTTAATAATCGGTATATTTATTGCGCCTAAAACAGAAAAAATACTCATAATTTGATCTGCTGTCTGATAAGAGTTAAACGAGGACCTTAAAACAAGTAGACCAATATACTGTAAAAACAAAATGAACGTTGATGTAATTCTGGCATCCCAAACCCAGAAAGTTCCCCATGTAGGCTTTCCCCAAAAAGAACCTGTTATCAATACAAGTGCAGTAAATATCAAACCAATTACAATTGCTGCATTCAATAAAATTACCGAAATTTTTGTCCTCCAAACTAAATAAACGAAACCGCACATTGCTAGAAACAAATAGACAAGTTCAGAAATAATTGCAGATGGAACATGAGCAAAAATTATTCTAAAAGATTCGCCTTGTTGGAAATCTGGAGGTAGTTGGAATAAAGCCAAATAGATCAAAGGTAGCAAAAGTACTACGCCAGATATAAAAGCTGCACCACTAGTGAACCTGCAGAAATTATAAACTTTGTCTAAAATCAAATACTTTGCAACATACTTATACATTACTTCACCTGAATCCTTAAAATTTTAATTGTTAGATAATTACAAAAGACATCAGAAAAAATAAAATATGCTAGTAAAAAATAAAAATTCGCTAGTGAATACATTTCAAAGACATCTTTAATTAAAATTATGTAAGGAATAAGTAGTGGTAACATTATCAAGGCATTAAGAGCATTATTTTTTTTTAAAGAAATTGCACTTCCTAGCTGGAAAAAATTATTTAAGGTCATGGCCATGATCATGTAAGCAAAAAAATACGGCCAACTCATTTCAGCTGTGAAAAGCATCGATAGCAAACACATTGGAAGAAAAATTAAAAAAATTTGTGCCAAGTGCTTACTTAGAATATAAGACAATAGGTCGTTGGATTCAGATACCCTTTTCTCTAGTATCCCAGTCCTATAATCATCTTGGAAAGCGCTTTCAGATACAATTAAAATTGTAAGAGTAGTTGCTATGAGAACGTTTGCAAATATAAATAATTCCTCTAATTCAAGCACAATAAAAATAGCAAACAAAACAGCAAACACCGAGAGAGGTAAATAAATATTCTTAGGAAGCTTCAGGTGATATAGGAACTCACGCTTCACACTTTTCGAGAGGCTTTTCATAAATTTAATTTTCTTGTTGCAGCTACACTGTCCTGATTATTTGTAATCACAACAAGGCCTCCTGTTTCTATATGCGAAATAAATTGCTGGTTAATAGCATCGCATGAATCCTTATCAAGAGATGCAAATGGTTCATCCAAAATCCAATATCTCTTATTCGATTGAAATACCCTCATAATCGCAAATTTTCTTTTCTCTCCAAAAGACAAATTTAAACAATATTCATCAATTAGGTTTTGTATATTTAGTAACTTTGCCAGACCAATATCGCATTTTAAGTTATCAAGATTAAAATTTTCTTGCATTGTAAGTTCCTCTACAAAAGCATTTTTGTGTCCGAGGTATGAAAGGTTTTTTTTGAAGTTTTTTATAGTTTGTAGCGATGAGTTATCGATAACTTTGCATAAGATTTTTAAAAGTGTGGATTTACCAGAGCCATTTTTCCCTCGAATTTCAAAGAAATCACCATTTTTAAGTATAAAGGATTGGCTGTTTAGAATTTGTTTTCCGTCAATGGAGTAGCTTAGTTCTTCTGCTGAGCAAATTGTAGTCATACTGGTTTTTTAGATATCTTTTCTATAGCCTTATTTATAGTGTTTTTGGGTGAAAAAACAACGCGATTATTAAGATTGAAAATGGAACTAAAATTCATATAGTAGTATTGTATCAGTATCGCTAAACTTAGATTATTATGAGATTGTTTTATTTAATCCTTTTTGCCGGATCTCTTTTTGCAGAAAAATACTATCCTAACGAGGTTTGGGAAACCAGAGAAGCTGAAGAGGTTAACCTAAATCAAGAAGCTGTTAACAAACTTTTTCAAATGACTTTTGAAGATCAGGCAACAATGAGTGCAGTCCTGATTAAAGATGGCTATATAGTCAAAGAGCAATATGCTAATGGTTTTGAAAAAAATTCTTTTGGAACCTCTTGGTCTACTGCAAAGAGTTTTTATGCAGCACTTATAGGCATTTCGCTGGATAAAGGTGAAATTAAGAGTTTAGATGACCATGTTGCTCATTATGTCGACTCTTTTAATGACCAGTCAAAAAAAGATATCACAATAAGACAAATACTCAATATGACTAGTGGGCTTGAGTTCCCAAGTCATGAACATGAAATGATGTTCTTTGAAGAAGATCATCTGAAATATGCACTTGATGTAGGAGTTGAAAGCACTGCTGGAGAGAAATTTCAGTACAACAATGTAAACTCCATGCTAATGGGAGAAATACTCAAGAGTGCGACTGGAAAAACTGCAAAAGAGCTAATTGATGAGAGAATTTTCACAAAAATTGGCATCCAAAACTACACAGCCTGGGAAGACAGTGCTGGCAATACATTAACCTACTGTTGTCTAGATATGTCAGCAAGAGATTATTCAAAATTTGGATTACTTTTTTCAAGGGATGGAAATTGGGATGGGGAACAGGTTATTTCAAAAGACTATGTTGATCAGTCTCTGCAATTATATTGGGGAAGCACACCAAGCATGGGCTGGATGCACAGCGATACCAGAGGCTATAGCTTACAATGGTGGATTTCTAAATATGACGATGAAGCCAAAATTTATAATACAAGTGGTAAATTCGGACAATTTATTTTTATAGACAAAGAAAGGGATATTATTTTTACAAGAATTACCAAATATTATCCAAGTGGAGGTGATGTTCAAAAGTTTGGGCCTTTGCGTTATTTAAAGTTTTTGGGGAGTGTTAATGCTGCTTTGGGAGTGTCAAGATTCCTATATGGCATTGGTTTAATTAACTTCGAAGATGGTAGTGTTCAAACACCATACACACTAGCTAATGGAGAATCCAAAGAGTTCTATGAGAATTATGTGGACATTGTTGAAGTTATGGCAAACCTAGAGAATGTTGAAAAGTAAATTTATATACCTCGTCCTGTTTGGTGCGTTTTTGTCGGGACAGGATATCAATAAAGCAACATTGACTCAGCTAAATAAAATGATAATGGGCGATCCTGCAACCCAAGCATTAATCGTTTCTCACAGGGGAGAAATGGTGTTAGAAAATTATGGCGAGGGTAAGAGCTTCAAGGACTTTGTTACCTCACAATCTATTGCAAAAGCACTGTATGCATCTTTATTTGGTGTAGCTATAAAAAAAGGTTTAATTGATGATCTTGATCAACCTATAAGAAAATTCTTTCCATCTTGGGAAAACGACTATAGGGGAGATATTACAATTAGAAATCTACTGGAAATGAAATCTGGTTTGTACAGAACTGAATCTTGGAATGAAGAAATGTTTCTTTCGCGAGATAATCTTGCTTTTGCTATGAGTGTTGAGTTAGAAAATCAACCTGGAGAAATTTACAAATATAATAATGTTAATACAGCACTTCTAGGGCCGATTATTCAGCAGATATTTGATGCATCACCTCATGATGTTTTGATAAATGAAATTTTAAATCCTATTGGTGTAAGTGATTATGGGCTCTGGCAAGACCATACTTTAAGAGATGTTACTTTTCACGGTATTGATATGACGCCAAGAGACTTTGTTAAGTTTGGACAGTTAATAGCTCAAGATGGAAACTGGAATGGCAAACAACTTATAGATGCAAACTATATTCGCAGTTCAACTCAACCGATTTCTAAGGGTGAGGGAGAATATTATGGTATGCATTGGGCAGTAAGGAAGATGACAAAGGATAAAAAGTTACTTTGTATGGAGGGATTTAATGGGCAATACCTTTTTGTGATACCAGAAGATGAACTTGTGGTAGTGAAATTTACAAAATACTCACACAACAAAGACAATGGATATGTTATCAGTTTTGGTCCACTTGATTATGTTCTATGGCTCCCTTTTTCTTGGCTTAAGGCTATTGGTGAGGCCTTTGCGGGGGCAGAAGAGGAAGCACCTGCGAGTGATGAGAGTGGCGGGATAAATATGCCTGCGACTATGTCACAAAAGGATAAATTTAATTGTCCAAATACTTCTACCGATAAATGCCCTCCTGTACAAAGAATTCAAAACTTAGTCTTCGGTCTAACCGAAGCTAGTCCCAATTAAGAACAACTTTGCCAGCTTTTCCTTCGTTAAGTAAGTCAAAACCTTCTTGAAAATCTTTATAAGAAAGGGTGTGGGTAATTATTTTTGATATATCCAATCCCGATTCAATTAAAGCAATGGCCTTGTACCAGGTCTCGTAAATTTCTCTTCCGTAAATAGCTTTTATATTTAGTGCTTTAAATATAATCTGAGATAAATCAACTTTTATTTCTTCGCTCGGCAAACCTAAAAGAGCGATATCACCGCCCATAATCATACAATCAACCATATCTCGAAGCGCTTGCTCTGATCCCGACATCTCTAGACCAACATCAAAACCTTCTTTCAGACCCATAGCTGTCATTTTTTGTTTTATTGGCATAGTGGAAACATTTAGAGTTTCAACATCACAAACCTTAGCTGCTAATTCCAAGCGTTTTTGATTAATATCTGTTAGAAGAACTTTTTTTGCTCCAACATGTTCTGCAATTGCTGCAGACATTATGCCAATTGGGCCAGCACCAGTAATTAATACATCTTCTCCTATGAGATCAAAAGATAGTGTTGAATGAACTGCATTCCCAAATGGGTCTAAAATCGATGCGAGATTATCTTCAACAGAATCTGGTAGAGGCACTACATTTTTTTCTGGCACGACAACGTACTCAGCAAAAGCACCATCACGATCAACTCCAAGATTAATTGTATCTGGATCAAGATGTAACTTTCCTGCTCGTGCATTTCGACTTTTTGTTCCAGCAATATGCGATTCTACTGAAACTCTCTGGCCAACCTTAAAATCTTTTACATTTTTTCCAACTTCAGCAACTTCACCCATGAACTCATGGCCAATTGTCATTGGTGTTTTAATTGTTTTTTGAGCCCATGCATCCCAATTCCAAATATGCAGATCTGTCCCACAAATTGCAGTTCTTTTTACCTTTATTAAGATTTCATTATCTTGATAAGAAGGAATATCAACATCCATTAACGTCAAGCCAATAGTAGGTTTTTCTTTGACCAGTGCTTTCATAATATATTCAATTCTTTACCAATTTTTTCAAAAGATTTTAAAGCGAAATCTAGTTGCTCTTTAGTATGTTCACTATTTATTTGTAATCTTATACGAGCTTGGCCCTCAGGGACGACGGGGAAAAAGAAACCAACTGCAAAGATACCCTCCTCTGTCAATCTTTTAGAAAATTTTTGTGCTAAATTTGCATCTCCTAACATCACTGGGATTATAGGATGCTCATCTCCTTTTAAGTTAAATCCAAGCGCCGTCATCTTATCTCTAAAATATCGGGCATTCTCAAAAATTCTCTTTCTCCTGTCAGGTTCTTGCTCAACAATTTCTAGCGCTTTTAAACTGGCTGCAACAATTGATGGTGAAAGCGCATTTGAAAAAAGATAAGGCCTAGATTTTTGTTTAAGTAATTCAACGACGTTTTTGCGAGCACATGTAAAACCTCCAGAAGCACCACCTAAGGCTTTTCCTAGTGTTCCAGTTAGAATGTCGACTTTTCCGAGCAAATCAAAATGCTCTGCAGTTCCTTTTCCGCCTTGCCCAACAAAACCTGTAGCATGACAATCGTCAAGCATGACAAGGGCATTATATTTTTCAGCTAGTTCAGTAATTTTATCAAGCTTTGCATAAGTTCCATCCATAGAGAAAACTCCATCACTCACAATAATTTTATTTTTTGCACTTTGCTCGTCTGCCCGCTGCAGCTGTAACTCTAAATCTGCCATATCGCTATGGTTGTACCTAAATCTTTTTGCTTTGCACAGCCTAATTCCGTCAATGAGTGAAGCATGATTTAAAGCATCACTAATGATCGCGTCTTCAGCTCCAAATAAAGGTTCAAATAGCCCTCCGTTGGCATCAAAACAAGCCACATAAAGAATGCAGTCTTCATAACCAAGAAAATCACTAAGTCTTTTTTCAAGTTCTCTGTGAAGACTATTTGTTCCACAAATAAATCGAACCGAAGCCATACCAAATCCTTTTTCATCAAGGCTTGCAGACGCAGTTTCAATAATCTCTTGATTGCTTGCTAGACCTAAATAATCATTGGCACAAAAATTTAATAAATTAGCTTGATTATCAAGCGTTACTTCTGTTCTTTGTGGAGACGCAATATTTTTTTCAGATTTATACAAACCCTTTGCTTTGAGTTTTGTTATCTCATTATCAATAGCACTGTAAAAACTTTCTTGCACAATAGAATTATAATAAAAATCTCCTATACTTATTGAAAAAATGCAATTTAAAAATCTCGACACAAGAAAACCCTTCCTTATCTTCCAAGAATATTATCTGGCTGCCGAGTCTGCAGGCCAGCCTCATGTCGAAGCGGGCTGTATTACTTCTGTGGATCAAGAGCATAAACCACATTCAAGATACGTAAATTTTAAATATCTTTTTGAAGATAGTATTATTTTCTTTTCAAACTACACCAGCAACAAGGCTAATGATTTTAAGAATAATGAGAGCGTTGCAGTTAATTTTTGGTGGCCAAGTACGGATGTACAAGTCAGATTGGAAGGATCCATTTCAAAGTGTAGTGAAAATTTTTCTGATGAGCATTTTAACAGCAGGGAAATCGGAAAAAATGCTGCAGCAATTGCCTCAGATCAATCAAAACCAATAGAATCATATGAAATCTTACAAGCAAAATTTGAACAGGTGAAAGAAGCTATAAGCTCAGGGGAGATACAGCATAACAGGCCTCCAGATTGGGGAGGTTATCAAATTAAAATTGCCTTTTTTGAATTTTGGGAGGCCAATGAAGAAAGATTGAATTACCGGGAATGCTACAAATTAGAAAACGATGATTGGCGACGGTATTTTCTCCAATCCTAGTAAGACTCTAAATCAACAAGTAACTCAGGATTAATTCTATTGCCGTTGAGATAAACAACCCAGTGCAAATGTGGTCCGGTAACTCTTCCAGTTGACCCAATACTGCCAATAAGATCTCCTGCATTTACCTCAGAGCCAAGATCTACTGCCCACGCACTTAGATGGCTGTATGATGTAAATAATCCTCCACCGTGATCGAGAATCATAAATTTCCCACTATAAAAATGCTCTTCTGCTAGTACTACTTTTCCAGACTTTGGAGCAACAACAGGATCGCCCTCAAAACCATCAATATCAAGCGCAAGGTGCGGTGCTCTTGGTGAACCATTTATAAATCTTTTTTTACCATAGCCAGAAGTTATAAAATTTTTCACTGGTGTAACAAATTCAAAATTAAAATCTCTTTGCGGTGATCTATTTTTCACGATTTTTCTTACTTTTAAGGCTTCGGAACTAGCCCTTTTTTGATCAACAATACTTAAATTGACCAATGCATTATTTTCAATAGTTATCCTTGATTCTCCATAGTCGAT
>CENP01012423.1_pt1 | contig 72021 bp, 62 predicted proteins | sample 361281 | NCBI WGS metagenome assembly CENP01 (sample SAMEA2591122, study PRJEB7988) | marine metagenome | biome: marine biome (ENVO:00000447); feature: deep chlorophyll maximum layer (ENVO:xxxxxxxx); material: saline water (ENVO:00002010), including plankton (ENVO:xxxxxxxx) | depth 70 m
ACTTTCAAGTTCCACTAAAATTAAAAAAAATGGAACCCCGGGGTTCCACCAAAAAGTGTATCCGCGGATACACTTTTTTGTCCTGTCATGAAATGTTTTAACTTTAAAGTGATATTAAAAAGTTTTAATAAATGGAACCCCAAATGGAACCCAAAGGGGTTTAAAAATAACTAACTCCCTGATTGTCAGGGAGTTAGCAGTGGTCCCACCTGGGCTCGAACCAGGGACCAAATGATTATGAGTCATCTACTCTAACCAACTGAGCTATAGGACCTGATTTTTTAAATCTTGGCAAATTTAATATTTCTTATTTAATTATTCGTTTTTGAAAGTAGAATTGACGTCATAAATATCTTCAACAATTTCATAAACTAAATTTTCAAAATTCTTAAGGTCACCCTCATTAAAAATATCTTTTCTTTTTTTGAAAGAAATTTTCTCTTTCATCCATAAAGTCCCTTGACTAATATGCTTAAAAGATATAATTCCCGATTTAAAAGGTTTGTTTGCATTAAGTATTGAACTTACGATCAGATTATAGCAAGCCAACTGAACAATATTGGTTTTTTTACTTTGAATGATATCCTCATTATCTGTAAAAGTCAGCTTGTTTGGTTCAACATTACCTGTTTTGTAATCCAAGACATGAAGCACTCCATCTTCTTCTTGGACTCTGTCCATTTTACCTTTTAAGGCAAACTTGATTTCTGAATTGGTTGTTGTAAAATTAACAGCTAGTAATTCCTCGATAATCAGAACCTTAATCTTTACGCCTTTTTCAACTTTAGAAATATCATTTTTGATTAATTCTTTGACATTTTTTAGTATGGTTTGAAAAGCAATAATGTTTTTTCCATAATTGTAATCTTTACCATATTCTTCAATAAATTTTTGAGCCAAAGTTTCTTCTGCTTTATTTAAAATTTGATTTAGAGATTTAATTTTAAGTATTTTTTTCTCTTGATCCTTATACAAAGCTTCCATTGTATTGTGAAATATATTCCCCACACCTCTATGCTCTGCTCTCTCAACCACAGATTCAGAGTCTTTAATTTGTAAAATATATTTATCGTAAAATCGAATTTTATCTTCAACATAATCTTTGAAAGCTGACGGAGTAAAGCCTTTTTTTGAAATTTCATTGAGTCTGTTGAATACTTCTCGAGACTTAATATGTTCCTCTTGTTTTGTTTTTTCAAAGTTCAATGGAAAATAAGAAGATATATTAGAGATCTTATAGTTAGATTTTTTTTGAAACTCTAGTTGATATATATATCTGCTCTTTTCGCCAGAATCCAATCCATCAGGATTGGAGTTATATATTAAATGAACTTTATTGGATCTATGTGTTAATCTGTAAAAATCATATGCTGTTCTTGCATCAGCATCTTCAATTGTAGGTAAGTCAAATTTTTTTCTAACATCAAATGGAAGAAAAGTACTGTTAAAGTTATCTTTAGGTAAAACACCTTCATTAACCGAGCAAATAATAACATTATCAAAGTCAACTCCTCTTGACTCTAGAAGCCCCATTATCTGAACCTTAGAATTAATGTCTCCAACAAGACTTAAGGATTGGTTTTTAAGCATGTCTAAATAGAAATCTCTTAAGTCTTTATAATCCATTTTAAACTTTTGCTTTTGCAAAAAGTTTTTAATAATTAACAAAACCTGTTTAATTGAATTAAATTGATCAATTGCCAAAGAATTATTTTCTTTATTCTTTATTATCTCGAAAAGGGTTTCTATGTTTTTGAGTATATTTTCTTTGGTTGATTTAAATACTAAATCAATTACTTTAGATCCTTTGAATTCATTTTTGAGTTTATCTAACGAAACGTAAATTAGATTTTTCTCAGTTATGCTATCTAAAAAATCTTTAATAATAGAGCTTTTAATATCCATAACTGTAGTAAGCTTTGGATCTAATAAAACATTTTGTACATCTTTATAGAAAAACCCTTTTTTGTTATGATTTACATACATATTAACTATCCTAAAACTAAGCTCCGAAAAAGGAAGGTCCAATAATGGAATTGTCATTGAAACATTAATATCTTCTACAACTGAAGGAATAGAGTTTAACATCGGGATTAAAAGCTCACTTCTTGGTAGAATCACAACTGTTTTGTTATTATTTTCCCCTGAATATATATCGCTTAAAATTCTGGCAACGGTTTTTACTTGAGCAACATTTTTAGCCGTTTCATAAACTAAAAAGTCTTTTTTTTCTTTAGAAAAATCTTCACCTAGCAAGAATGAATTACCAGTATAATGTGGCCAAGTTTTTTTATACTTTCTGAAAAAATGACCAGCTTGATGTAGCGGATTATTTAAGTATTCATGGTCATAATCCCAAAATACTTTTACCCTATTGTTTTCTAAAAGATAATTAATAATGAACTCCTCCGATTTAGAAAGGGAATTTAAGCCAACAAATATGAAAGAGTAGTCTGAATGAGCAATTGAAAAATCACTGATATTTTCTTTTGCAAGCAAATGTATTTGACCTTTGTTTACGCTACCTGTTTCAAGCTGTAATGATTTAAATATTTTAATGATTTTTGGAAGTAATTTCCATAGTCCAATATTTTTTTCATCATCATTTATCATATTAAGCTTTTGAAGCTCATACAAATAATTAAAAACCTCATCCTTAGAAGACAAAGACATCTCAATGTCATTAGTATCATTTATTAATGTATTTGCCCAAGTCCTAAACTTTGAATAGGATTTAATATCGTTAAGATCAGATATTTTTAAATAGGACTCAAATAGATCAAAAACTTGATTTGTTCTGGTGGATTCCTTAAGTCCTGACACTTGTTCTGTAAAATCATCAATGCTTAATATTATCGGTGCAATTATTGGTTTATTGATCAAATTAATGATGTCATTTTTTAATAAAGCTTTTGATCTTTTGTTAGGAATAATAAAAAATGTTTTTTGTAAATCTAACTTTGAGATTGTTTCTTTTAATACTTTATAATAAAAAGTAATCATCTATTACTAAAATAAAAAAAGCGTCTCAATTGAGACGCTTTTATATGAATTGTTAAGTTAAAAAAGTGTATTACTCTACTACTTTGAATTCCACTCTTCTATTAGCTATTCTTCCTTTTCTTGTTTTGTTAGACTCCTTCGGCTTATCTTCACCGTATCCAACAGTTGAAAGTCTATTTGCTTCAACGCCTTTATCTATTAGATGAGACTTGACCTCATTAGCTCTATCAAGAGAAAGCTTACTGTTAAATGATTTTGGTCCAGAATTGTCTGTATGACCTTCAACCAAGAAGTTTGTATTTCCATATGTTGACATAATTTCATAAACAGCAAACAATAAATCCAATGCTTCAGACTTAATGTTATACTCATTTAATTCAAACTGAACAACAGCTCCTAGAGCATTTAGTTTTTCAATAGCTTCAGCTGTAGGGTTTGGACATCCATTATTATCAGAAGGACCAGCAATTTCAGGACATTTATCTTTTTGATCAGAAACTCCGTCACCATCAGTGTCTGGACATCCTCCATAACCTGCAGGACCAGCCGCATTAGGGCATTCATCTTTAGAATCCTCTATTCCATCTCCATCTGAATCTGGGCATCCGTCAAACTTAGAAAGACCTGCAACAGAAGGGCATTTATCGCTAGGATCAGCTACACCATCACCGTCTGAATCAGCACATCCATTGAACTCTAGTAGTCCTGGCACTTCAGGACAAGCGTCTTTAGAGTCTTCGATTCCATCTCCATCTGAATCAGGACAACCATTGAATGATGGTAGACCAGGAATTTTTGGGCAATCATCATGTTGATCATAAACTCCATCTTGGTCACTATCTTTTCCTCCAAAGTTGATTGAAAGACCTACATTATGTTGAAAATGAGGATGTATTTTAGAAGCGTAATCAACTAAACCATCATTTTTAAAATTCTTTCTATATACAGTGTTTATTTTTAAAGAGACCTTCTCGCTGATTGGGTAATGAACGCCAACACCTAAATTAACGTGATTATCTTGTTGACTTTCTACGTGTGTTTGTCCAGCTCCAATTTCAATGTAAGGTTCTAAGTTGTAAAAAGAATATTTGCTTAAGTCTTTTGTTACAAGAATATCAAAGGATTTCATATCCATCGGTGAAACTCTATTCTCTGGGTATTTTCCAAATCCATCTGACAACTTAGTAAAGTTGTTTAATGAAGCTCTAAAGCCAATCGAAAACCCGTTACCCGCATATCTTGATAAACTAACAGTGCTTATTGATGATTGAACATTCCAGTGCTCTTCAAGGCCGAAATATTCATCAAAAAGACCTTCACCTGAGTCATTTGTTCCGTTGAAGTTTAAAGCACTTACGCCGAAACTAAATTGCCAAGGATTGTTCTTGTCTTGTGCAAATGAATTTGTAGTAAATATCACAAGAGATAGAACAAAAAATATTTTAACAAATTTTTTCATTTTATTGTTTTTGCAGATTAATCCAATCACAAACTTAATGATTTTGCACAAATAATGCCTTTTTTTTGAAAATTTGTAAGAGACAAGGAGTTATGTAAAGATTAAATTTTCACCACTTTATGTGTGCTTAAAGTGTAAACTAAAAAAAGGCTTTTAACCTTTAACCCAAATTCTTTCATGCTAGAGGAATACTCTTTAAGTTGGATTTTGTGCTTACTTATTTCCTCGCCAGTTTTGTAATCAATTATTGATATCTGCCTAGGATTGTGAAAAACCACTCTATCAGGTTTTAAAATGCTTTTATCATTCATAACAACTTCTCTTTCATTTAAAACTTCGACATTTAGAGAAAATAAATCCTGCAACAATGGATCATTGACAATTCGATTAATTGATCGCGAGAAAGATTTTTTTTCTTCATCATTGATTAAACCCCTTAAATAAAAATCCTCTAAAACCTTCTCTGCCTGAAAACTATAGTGAATTTCAGCCATGATTGAGTGAAAAAGAGTTCCTGTAGTTGTTGATTTATACTTACTATTAAATAGAAAATCTTCAATCATTACCTTATCATTTCTTTTGTGCTTTTCTAATTTCAGGATATTCTTGTTTTCTATTTTAGTGTCAGGTTTCTCATCAGAACCAACAATGATTTTATTGATTTCATTATTTATATGATTTTTTGCAATAAAACTATTTAAAAGGGATGCAAAAGAAGTTTGATCATATTCAAATATTTCTTTTGAAATGATATAGTTTTCTTTAACCGCTCTGGTGAGCGAAACATACATCAAATTAATGCTATCAATTAGCTGATTTTCAATTATCGATTTATATTTTTTTTCGGTTTTTTCGTTAAAGAATTGTAGCTTTTTTGAAAAATCTACCATTGCTCTTATTTCCTCACGATCATTTTTAATATTAATCCATGTTTTCATTCTACTAGATGTAAGGCTTGAATCAAAAAACGGTAAAATCACAATTTCAAATTCTAATCCCTTTGATTTGTGAATGGTCATCACTTTTACAGCACTACTGTTCTTAGGAGATTGTATTTTTGACTTTGACTTATGCTTGTCCCAGTAATCAAAAAATGATTTAGTGTTTTTGTCAAAAGAAGTATTGTAGTCGATAATTAAATCTAATAATCCGCTAGTTTGAATTAAGTATTTATCAAAAAGAGTTGTTGAACTAATTAAGCCTTCTACCTGTCCATAAATTGTTAATGGTTTTATTTTTTGAAAATTTTGATTAAAAAATTCTTTAAATAATTCTTCTACTGATATCTCATTATTATCAACTAAAAATTTTGACGCATCAACTTCAAGACATCTACTCAAATATTTTAGAACCCTAGCCTTTATGTATTCTTTTTTTGGATTATGAATTAACCTCAAAAGATCGACAATAAAGCAAGCTTCTGTTGATTTATCAAGATATAACATCTCGTCAGAATTTACATTAATGTTTTTCTCAATTAAATAGTCAGAAATTAGATTACATTCATCATTTGATCTGCAAAGAACTGAGATATCTGATAAATCGAAGGTTCTTGATTTTTTATTAATTATTTCTGTGATTTTTTTTAATGTTTTTTCTTTATATGTTTCTTTATTTTTCTCTAATAGAGAAATCTCAATTTTTCCACTAAAATTATTATTAGATTTTTGTTTAAATGAATTGAAATTTGATTTGAGCTTTGTTGAGTTAACACAAGCTAAAACATGTTCAAAGAAAGCATTATTAAAGTCAATAATATTTTTTGAGCTTCTGTAGTTTTTTTCCAACTCTCTGTGTTCAATCCCAAGATTAAACATTTGATCTGATTTAAGAATTGTGGTGAAAATTTCTGGATTTGCTCCTCTCCATCTGTAAACCGATTGTTTGGGATCTCCTACTAAAAACAACTGTCCTGGAGATTGGTTTTCTTCAAAATTTAACAATGAATGTGATGCTAAAGGGATTAAATTATTCCATTGAAGCTCAGAAGTGTCTTGAAATTCATCTATATAATAATTTTTAAATCTAGTTCCAAGCTTTTCATAAATATATGGTGCTGGTTGATTGCTTACGTTTTCAGAAATAAGTGAGTTAAATTCAGAAATTAACAGAATATTATTTTCATCTTGATAGCGCTTAGAAAAAGTCTTGAGCTCATTTATTAATACATTTTGAATATTATTATTTGAAGCGCTAATAAAAACTGAAAACTTGTTTATTTTTTTTATTATGTCCTTTAAATCAAAATGAATTTGTTCCTCAAATCTATTTTTTTCAATTTCAAATTTCTTTTTTATAATAGTATTAGCTTCAATTTTATTATTTATTGATTTTAAATCAATTTTTTCAATTTTTTCTTTTTGGATTTTATTTAAAAAGCTAATGAAAGTATTATTTGTAAAAACTTGCTGGTCAATTAAATCTGAATATTTATTCTGTAACCTTTTAGACAAGCGTAGTATTTCATTTTTTAATCTCTTATTTGTTTCTGAATAGAAGTTTTTAGTTTTTTTAAATCCTTTCTCATTTAGTTTTTCAATCCTAGCTAAATCTTCGTTATATGATTCGTTTAATGTATACTTCATTAGGTCTTTTAAATCATTTGTGATATCCCAAGAATTATTTCTTTCAATTTTACTTACAGAAAAGTCAGTTAACAAAGATGTGAAGAGTTTTTCTGATCCGATATTATCCAAAAAATCATATATAAATTCCTCTATAAAATCATCTTGATCAATGATTAAATTAAAATCACTTGATAAAGCAAGTTCCTGAGAAAAAGCTCTAATAATCTTGTGATTGAATTTGTCAATTGTACTTATTTGAAAAAAACTATAATTATGAAGTATTCTATTTAATATGAATTTTGCTTTTTTAGAAACCTCTGTCTTTGTTAGTTCTATTTTCGGAGCAATCAATTCATATGTTTTTGATCGCTCAATTTCTATAGATATTAAATAAAGTTCATCAAGGACTCTATTTTTCATTTCATTAGCTGCATTATTTGTAAATGTGAGGGCTAAAATCTTTTTATATGTGTTTTTATTATTTATCAGCAGTGTTAAAATGATATCTTTAACTAACGAAAAGGTTTTTCCTGAACCTGCACTGGCATTAATTATTTTTATGTTTGGTTCTATCACGCTTTATTAAATGATTTATGTAATTTTATATAACAATTTATAATAAATACTATGAGTTTCCAATTACCAGACCTAAACTATGGCTTTGATTCATTAGAGCCTCACATTGACGCTAAAACAATGCAAATACATCATGGGAAACACCATGCTGGGTATACATCAAAACTAAATGCTGCCGTTGAAGGGACAGACTTAGAAGGAAAAAATATTGAAGATTTATTGTCTACTCTTGACCTTTCTAACTCAGCCGTTAGAAATAATGGTGGAGGGTACTATAACCATTGTTTATTTTGGGAAATAATGAGCCCCAATGGTGGAGGTTCACCGTCAGGAAACCTTCTTTCTGCAATTGAAAAATCTATTGGTAGTTTCAATGAATTTAAAAAGGAATTTTCTAAGGCAGCGGCTACAAGATTTGGTTCTGGATGGGCTTGGTTATGTGCTCATTCTGACGGATCTCTTGAAATCTGTTCGACTTCAAATCAAGACAACCCAATAATGAATGGAATAGGGTGTGGAGGTTCTCCAATTTTAGGACTTGATGTATGGGAGCATGCATATTATCTTAACTACCAAAACAGAAGACCTGATTATATTAATGGCTTTTTTAATGTAATTGATTGGGCAAAAGTTGAAGAAAAATACAATAGCAGTATTTAGTTTAGTAAGCTCTTTCGTTAGAGCCTTCAAAGTAATTTATAAAAGCTTGGTTAACCACCTTGTTTCCACCTTTTGTTGGATACTCGCCAGAGAAATACCAATCCCCTAAATTGTTTGGGCATGCCTTGTGTAAATTATCAATGGTTTGATATATAACCTCAATCCCGGCATTAATGTCCTCTTCTTTAAGCATTTGTGATATTTTGTGGCTCAATTGTTCATCAGAAAAATCTGAATACACTTGTTTTACTATGTTTTTAATCGTGGAGGCTTCTTTTTGGTTTTCAGAAATACAAGATTTATATATTTCTTCTATTTTGTCTTTTTTTCCATTTTGGTATAATAATGAAACAGCAGCTCTAAATGCTATTAAATCTGTCATTTTAGCCATGTCTATCCCATAACAGTCTGGAAATCTAATTTGTGGAGCGCTAGACACAATAATAATTTTTTTTGGAGAAAGCCTATCAAGCATTTTAATAATACTTTTTTGAAGCGTAGTTCCCCGAACTATACTATCATCAATAATTACTAGGCTATCATTTTCTTTTAAAGAACCATATGTAATGTCATACACGTGTTTTACTAATTCATCTCTGCTTGAATCATCAGTTATAAATGTTCTTAATTTAGCATCCTTAATGGCAACTTTTTCAATTCTAGGTCTTAACGAAAGAAGTTTTCTAAGCTTTTCTTTAGAAATATCACTTCCGAGTTCTAAAATTTTTTCTTCTGCATAATTGTTTAAATAGTCCTGAGCTTTGTGAACCATTCCAAAAAATGAAACCTCAGCTGTATTAGGGATGTAAGAAAACACAGTGTTTTTTAGATCATGATTTATAGCCTGAAGAATTTGAGGAAAAACTAATGCCCCTAGTTTTTTTCTTTCATTATATATTTCAGCATCACTACCCCTTGAAAAATATATTCTTTCAAAAGAACATGATTTTTTTTCAACGGCTTTGTTAATATTTTTTTGAATTATTTTTCCGTCTTTTTTTATAATAACACAATTGCCTGGATCAACTTCATTAATGTCTTCAAAAGTTGTGTTAAATACAGTTTGAATTACGGGTCTTTCTGAAGCAATAACAGCAACTTCATCGTCATGATAAAAATATGCAGGTCTTATTCCTGATGGGTCCCTAACAACAAACGCGTCCCCATGCCCAATCATTCCGCCGATTACATAACCTCCATCCCAATTTTTTGTTGCTTTTTTTAGGACTTTAGTAATATCTAGTTGCTGGCCAATGATTTTAGAAGCTTCTGGCTTAGACACTCCTTCTTTTCTTAATTTTTTATAAATTTTTATTACTGCTTCATCTAAAAAGTGTCCAATGTTTTCCATGACAGTAACGGTATCGGCCATTTCTTTTGGATGTTGGCCAAGAGAAACTAAATCATCAAAAAGCTCTTTATTATTGGTCATATTAAAATTTCCTGCCACAATTAGATTTCTATTCATCCAGTTATTTTGTCTTAGAAAAGGATGAACCGCTTCTTTACTGTTTTTTCCAAAGGTGCCATATCTAACATGTCCAAGAAAAAGCTCTGAAATGTGTGGAATCTCTTTTTTTTGAAGGTCTAGATTCCCTTCTAAATTTGGATTATTTTTTATTTCCGATTGAATTCTATTATTTGATAATTTAAAAATCTCTTTAATTGGATTTGGTTTTGCAGATCTTTCGCGATGCATAAACCTTTCCCCAGGACTACAATCTAGTTTTATGCTAGCAAACCCAGCGCCATCTTGACCTCTGTTATGTTGTTTTTCTAACATTAAATACAACTTACTTAAACCAAAGGCTGATGTGCTATATTTCTTTTTGTAATATTTCAGGGGTTTAAGCAACCTAATTAAGGCTAATCCGCATTCATGATTTAAATGGTCGCTCATTGTTTAAAAAACAAAATAACGAAATAGTTATGAAAGTTATGTCAAATACGATTTGAAAATTTCAAGTCTTTTATTTAATGTTTGTTTGTCTAATTTTCTTAACCCCTCTATTCCAAAATCTTCAACACAGAAAGAGGCAGTCATGGTCCCATATAGCATGGCCTCTTTGATTTCTTTATAGCCTACTTCATTTACAGTTGCCAAAAATCCTGCTATTCCGCCAGCAAAAGAGTCGCCAGCGCCAGTTGGATCAACAAGGTTTACAACAGGAAATGCTGGGAGCATGTATTTGTTTTGTGCGTCCAAATAAATTGATCCATGTTCCCCTTTTTTTATAATAACTTTTTCAGGACCTGTTTTTAAAATTTTTATACCAGCATTAAAAATATTTTTTTCACCAGTAAGCTGCTGGGCCTCCTCATCATTAATTATAATTAAATCCACTTTTTTTATCACCGACAAAAGTTCATCAAGGGCATTATCCATCCAAAAGTTCATGGTGTCCATTATTATAAATCTGTTTGGATTTGTTGACTGATTAATTACAGCATTTTGGACGGCAGGATGTAAATTTCCTAAAAGGACTATTTTAGATGATGAAAACTCACGGTTTAGTACAGGGTTAAATTTTTCTAAAACATTAAGCTCTGTAGTTATTGTCTCTCTACTTATCATGTTTTCATGATACTTTCCTTTCCAATAAAAAGTCTTTCCTCCAGTAACTTTTTCTATCATTTCGGTATTAATTCCTCTGTCATTCAGAAACTGTATTTCATCTTCAGGAAAATCCTCTCCAATAATTGAAACAATTGCTAGATTATTGGTTAATAAACTTGATGCAATACCAATATAAGTTCCAGCTCCACCAATTATTTTGCCTGAGCTGCCATGAGGCGTTTCAATTTCATCAAAGGCAACAGTTCCTGTGATTAGTATTTTATTGTTCATATCCTAAATCTTCATGTAAATCATTGCTCTTGCTAGCTTCAACAGCAAGATAGTCACATCTTTCATTATACAAATTATTAGAATGTCCTTTAACCCAAAAAAGGGAGACATTATTTTTTTTATAGATTTTTAAAAACCGTTTCCATAAGTCTGGGTTCTTTTTTGATTTAAAATCTTTTTTTTCCCAATTAAAAAGCCATTTTTTCTCAACAGCATCACTAACATATTTTGAGTCTGTATAAATGTTTACTTGTTGATTTTCTACTTTGATTTTTTCTAATGCTACAATAACTGCCATTAACTCCATGCGATTATTAGTGGTTTTTTTGTATCCGCAAGAAAGCTCTTTTAAATAGTTTGATTTTGGCTCAATCATAACAATTCCATATCCGCCAGGACCTGGATTCCCCCTAGAAGATCCATCAGTGTAAATAATTATGTCAGGATTCATTTAAAATATTTTCAATTATTTGTGGATAATACTTGTGTTCTTCAACTAAAATTTTTTTTGCTAAATCTGCTGCGATATCCGTGTTTATTATAATTTTTTTTTGAAAGATTATTTTGCCCTCATCATAGTTTTTATTCACATAATGAATAGTGAACCCAGAATAGTGTTCATTATTTTCTATAACAGCTTTGTGAACGTTAATCCCAAACATTCCCTTCCCGCTATATTTTGGCAATAAAGAGGGGTGAATATTAATAATTTTATTTGTAAAAAAATCTATTATTTTCTCGGGGATTTTTTTTAAAAAGCCAGCCAAAACAATAAGGTCAGGTGAAAGTTTCTTTAAATCATTTAATATTTTATCCGAATTCAGTTCGTCATTAGTGAATAGAAGTTTTTCTAGACTAATTATTCTGTTTCTTCCAAGAACACCTGCTTTAGGATTATTACAGTATAATTTTAGAATTTTAACGTTTGGTTTTTTGCTAAAATACAAATAAAGGTTCTCAACACTAGATCCTCCTCCTGAGGCAAAAACAACAATTTTTTTCATCAATTATATCTGTTAACAGAGGTGTCATAAAATTAAGTTAAAAATATAAGTTTATAATACAAAGTTTTATATTTTTACGACAACAATAAATCAAATGTTATGTCAGATATTTCTTCAAGAGTTCAAGCTATCATCGTAGACAAATTAGGTGTTGATGAAAATGAAGTTGTTCCTACTGCTAGTTTTACTAATGATTTAGGAGCGGACTCTTTGGACACAGTTGAACTTATCATGGAATTCGAAAGAGAATTTGATATTCAGATTCCAGATGATCAAGCTGAAAAAATTGAGACTGTTGGACAGGCTGTTCAGTACATAGAAAGCGCAAAGTAAATTTATGAGTTTAAAACGAGTTGTTGTCACTGGTCTTGGAGCTGTGACTCCAATTGGTAATGACGTTCGTTCATATTGGAAAGGTCTTGTTTCTGGTAAGAGCGGAGCAGACTTTATTACTTATTTTGATACCACTAAATTTAAAACTCGATTTGCTTGTGAGGTAAAGGGTTTTGACGCTTTAGACTATTTCGAAAGAAAAGAAGCTAGAAAAATGGACAAGTTCACTCAATATGCAATTGTCTGTTCTGATGAAGCTATTAAGAATTCTAGAATTGTAGATGACAGTGTTAAAAAAGACAGGGTTGGTGTTATATGGGGGTCTGGAATTGGTGGATTCGAAACAATCCAGAATGAGATGATTACATATACAAAAGGAGATGGAACTCCAAGGTTCAACCCCTTTTTTATTCCAAAACTAATTCCTGATATTGCACCAGGTATGATTTCAATAAGACATGGTTTTACTGGGCCTAATTTTGCAACTGTTTCAGCTTGTGCTTCATCTGCTAATGCTTTAATTGACTCATTAAATTATATAAGATTAGGTTATTCAGATGTGGTTGTTTGTGGTGGCTCTGAGGCAGGAGTTACTATTGCTGGAATCGGTGGCTTCAACGCTGTTCAAGCTCTTTCAAAAAGAAATGACGATCCTAAAACTGCATCAAGGCCATTTGATCTTGAGAGAGACGGGTTTGTCTTAGGGGAAGGGGGTGGTTGTTTAATTTTAGAAGAGTATGATCATGCGGTTGCAAGAGGGGCAACAATATATGCTGAAGTAATAGGCGCAGGGCTTTCTGCCGATGCATATCACATGACAGCTCCTCATCCTGATGGAAATGGAGCGATTGCAGTTATGAAAAACTGTTTAAATGATGCTGGAATTAAACCTGAAGATGTAGATGCAATTAATATGCACGGGACATCAACACCTCTTGGCGATAAGGCTGAGGCAAAAGCTATAAAACAAGTTTTTGGTGAGCATTCATATAACATAAATATTAACTCTACTAAATCGATGACTGGACATTTGCTAGGTGCTGCCGGTGCAATCGAAGCGATTTCGTGTATATTATCAATGAAAAACAGTGTTGTGCCACCAACAATCAATCATTTTACTGACGATCCAGATATTGATCCTAAAATGAACTTTACTTTTAATAAAGCGCAAAGCCGAGAGGTTAGCTTTGCTTTAAGCAACACTTTTGGTTTTGGAGGTCATAATGCCTGTATCGCTTTAAAGAAACATGTCTGAAAATAATACAAAATGGGGAAATTAAAATTAAACCATTTTGCTGTAAATGATAATTTTCATTTGATTGCTATACACAGCAGCAGTGAAATATTCAAAATTGCTTTTGAAATAAATAAAAGACTAAAAGTTTCTCTCAAAAGAATAGAAGACATTTCATATAAAAACAAAAAAGCATATCATTCGATTTATAAGTATGAGTCCATAAAATATGATTCTAAAATATTTTTGTTTTCAAACAAATCAGCGATGGAAGAGAATCAAATTTCTCAGGGATTGCTGTTTCAAGGTTTGTCACAATTAAGTTTTATACTCAGTGAATTTCCCAAGTCGGAGTATTTTTTAAAAATTGAGCAAGGAGAATTTGATATTCCGAGGCTTATAAATAATTTAAAAATGTGCTCAGCTATTCTTTCTTGCTATAAGGTGGAAATCAAGAACAAAAAGTCAAAATATAACCTTATTTTTGAGTAATGAAATTTAAGAAAACTAAAATCATTGCAACTCTTGGGCCCGCTTCTTCGAGTAAAGAAATGATAAAAAAGCTCATAAAATCTGGTGTAGATGTTTTGAGGGTTAATTTCTCCCACGCCACTCATGATGAAGTAGAAAGGATTGTTGACGATGTAAATGACTTAAGGAAAGAGCTGGGCTCAAATGTAACCTTGCTGGCAGATTTACAAGGGCCTAAAATCAGAATTGGTGAACTTGAAAACGATATTGAATTAAAAAAGAATCAGTCTTTATCAATTTGCTCAAATCTTTCAGACAGTAATGGTGTTGACAAGATTTTTATAAGCTACCCTTCTTTTGCTAAAGATGTTAAGCCTGGTGAGAATATATTGGTAGATGATGGAAAATTAATATTTAAAGTTATATCAACTAATAAAAAAGACACTGTTGATATAAAGGTTGTTCAAGAAGGTGTATTGAAACCCAGAAAAGGTGTTAATCTTCCAAATACTAAGATTTCTCAACCCGCTTTAACTGAAAAAGATATTGATGATGCAAAATTTGCTGTAAAAAAATCATTTGATTGGATTGCGCTCTCTTTTGTGAGATCAAAAAAGGATGTTTTACAACTAAGAGAACTAATTGAATCTCAGTGTGATTACCACATCCCTATTATTTCAAAAATTGAAAAACCTCAAGCAATAGAAAAAATTGATAGTATTATAAAAGTCTCTAATGGAATTATGGTTGCAAGAGGTGATCTTGGAATTGAAATTCCTGCAGAAGAAGTTCCATTAAATCAAAAGAAAATTGTTGCTAAATGTAAAAATAGAGGCATTCCTGTTATTATTGCTACACAAATGATGGAATCAATGATTGATAGTTTAACTCCATCAAGAGCTGAGGTAAATGATGTTGCCAATTCAGTAATGGATGGTGCTGACGCAATAATGTTGTCAGGCGAAACTTCAATGGGAAAATATCCTTGCGAGGTAGTAAAAAAAATAGGAGATATTATTTTTGGTGTCGAAGATTCTCCATTAATTAAAATTCCGATTGATATACCAGAGATAAAGTCTGACAGGCTGATTACTAAATCTATTTGTAAAAATGCAGCAACAATTGCGAGCGAAATTGGTGCTACAGCTATTTGCACTTTAACAAATAGCGGCTATACTGGATGGCAAATTTCATCTTGGAGGCCTAACTCTTTAGTAATTGTTTTTACATCAAATAAAAAGATTTTAACTCAAATGAATTTGCTTTGGGGGGTAAAAGGAATTTATTATAACAACTTTGAAAGCACCGATAAAACTGTAGAAGAAGTAAATTCTTTAGCGCTGGAGAATAAATTCATTAAAAAAGGTGATTATGTAATTAACCTGGCTGCAATGCCTATTTATGAAAAGGGGCAGGTCAACACTTTAAGGATTACAAAGATTTAAAAAGCATAAATGGAAACTCAACGCCAAAGAAAGGTTAGCTCTTTGCTGAAAAAAGATTTGTCTAATATTATTCAAGCTTTATTTAGGGAGCATACGAGGCACAACCTTCTAATAAGCATTACTAAAGTAAACGTTTCAATTGATCTTTCACATGCAAAAGTTTATGTAAGCGTATTTCCATCAAATATGGCTTCAAAATCAATTAGTTTTTTACAAAAAAAGGGGTTAGAAGTCAAAAAAAAGTTTTCTTCTCTTGCTAAAAACCAGCTCCGTGTTATCCCTGATTTTGAGTTTTACATTGATGATTCGCTAGATTATATAGACGAAATTGACAAGGCCCTAAAAAAAGGAGATAACCCAATCAAATAAAAAGTTGAAGCCTACTAATTTTCTTGCATTCAAATACCTGTTTTCTAAAACAAGGTTCAATATAGTTTCTATCATCTCTCTGTTTTCAATAGTGGTTTTAAGCCTTTCTTATTTTTCTTTCACTGTAATACTTTCTGTATTGTCCGGTCTTGAAAATTACAGCTTACAGTTTTCTAAATCTTTTGATCCAGAAATTAAAGTTTCTCAAAAAAACAACCAGTTAATTATTCTTGATGATAGTGATCTTGATTTTTTATCAAAACATAAAAATCATGCAACAAAGATTTTAAAAGGAAATGTGTTAATTGAAAATAATGGAGAGGTTAATTATGCTGAAATAATAGGTGTAGACAAAAACTTCAACAACGTAATTGGTTTTTCTAAATTACTTGGTGTAGGGAGCTACAAAGGGCTAAATGAATTTAATAGTTACACCAGTTATTCATTAACAGAAAAACTGGATTTAAACTTATTCAGTGCTGCTGGGGCATATAATGTTTATTCTATAAACAACATCTATCCAGATGTTTTATTTAGGCCATTCAAAAATAATGTTGTTTTGTTTTCAGACGGCGTGTTTACATCAAGAAATGATCGTGAAGAGAATGTTATTGTTGCAGACTTGTCTATTGTTCAAAATCTATTTGGCCTTAATGAACATACTTGCTCTGAAATATATTTTTCAGATTCTAAAAACAACAATGATTTAAGACTAGAATTAAAAGATCACTTTATAGATTTTAAAGTTCAGTCACATGAAGAGATTAATGAAACTCTGTATAAAATGATTCAAAGTGAAAAGCTAGCTGTAACATTAATTATGACTATGATAGTTATAATTTCTGTATTTAATGTTATCAGTTCGGTTTTAATTTTAATCATTGAAAAGGAAAATGATATAAAAACACTGAAGTTTTTAGGGCTAAACAACAAAGATGCTCAATCTGTTTTTTTTAAAAATGGATTGCTTTTAAATAGTCTTGGACTATTGATTGGAACCATAATTGGAACAATCCTAATAATTCTACAAAAGAACTTAGAGTTAATTAAAGTTGGAGGAATGAATCTTCCTTATCCTGTAGAAATTACTGCTTCGAATTATGTAATTATTATGGCAGTGGGTCTTGTGGTTGCTGTTGTTTCCTCCTACGTGTCTTCCTTAGCAGTCAAGAAGTTGTGAGGGCTTCTGTTTCAAAAAACTTATCTCTTAAGTTTTTAAACAGCATGAATAAGTCTTCTGAATAATCTAATGTTACCATTTGAGATCTATGCTGCTTAAAATTAGGAATGTTTTTAAAATAGTTTGAATAATGTCTTCTAGTTTCTAAAACCCCAAGTTTTTCACCTTTCCAATCTATTGACATTTTTAAGTGTCGTTCAGCCATGTCTATACGCTCAGAAATGGAGGGTTGTTCTTTGTGAGTTTTGTGTTTAAAAAAATGTTTAACCTCGTTAAAAAACCAAGGGTATCCAATAGCTGCTCTTCCAATCATCGCTCCATCAAGACCGAAATCATCTCGCATTTCAACAGCCTTTTCAGGTGAGTTGACATCACCATTGCCAAAAACCGGTATTTTCATTCTTTGATTGTTTTTAACTTCTGCTATTTTAGTCCAGTCTGCAGATCCTTTATACATTTGAGCTCTAGTTCGTCCATGAATTGCTATTGCTTTTGCGCCTGCATCCTGAATTCTCTCTGCAACTTCAACAATTTTTATTGAATTCTCATCCCAACCAAGTCTAGTTTTTACTGTTACAGGCAAATGTGTTCTTTTAACAAGCTCTCTTGTTAACATCTCCATTTTGTCGATATCTTTTAATATCCCTGCTCCAGCCCCTTTACAAACAACTTTTTTAACAGGACATCCAAAATTAATATCAATAATGTCAGGATTTGTTTTTTCAACAATGTCAACAGCTTGAAGCATAGAGTCAAGATTTGCTCCAAAAATTTGTATTCCTACAGGTCTCTCTTTTTCATAAATATCAAGTTTAATTACACTTTTTGCAGCATCTCTTATAAGCCCTTCGCTTGAAATAAATTCAGTATATACAACATCTGCTCCATTCTCCTTACAAAGAGCTCTAAAAGGCGGATCACTGACATCTTCCATTGGAGCCAACAAAAGAGGAAACTCTCCTAATTCTATGTTGCCTATTTTAACCATTTTTAGTTTTATACGTGACAAATTTAAACTATTAAAATTTATGAGATAAAGGGATTAATTGGATTATATTTGTTCTTAATTAATGGAGAACATTAGAAACTTCTGTATAATCGCCCACATCGATCATGGAAAAAGCACTTTAGCAGACAGACTATTAGATGAAACTGGTTCTGTGACTGACAGGGAAAAACAAGACCAATTATTAGATGACATGGATCTTGAAAGAGAGAGAGGAATTACCATTAAATCTCATGCTATACAAATGGATTATAAGCATCAGGGTAAAAACTATGTTTTAAACTTAATTGATACACCAGGCCATGTTGATTTTTCTTATGAAGTCTCTAGATCCATTGCTGCTTGTGAGGGAGCTTTGTTGATTGTTGATGCTGCACAAAGCATACAGGCCCAAACCATTTCAAATCTTTATTTAGCTCTTGAAAACGACTTAGAAATCATCCCGGTGTTAAATAAAATAGATTTGCCATCTGCTAAACCGGAAGAGGTTTCTGATGACATTGTTGACTTATTAGGATGTAATCATGATGATATAATAAAGGCTTCTGCAAAAACAGGAGAGGGAATTCAAGACATACTTAGTGCAATTATAGAGCGTGTTCCTGCTCCTGAAAACAAGACAAATGATGAATTAAAAGCTTTGATTTTTGATTCTGTATACAACCCTTTCAGAGGTATTGAAATTTACTTTAGGGTTTTTTCTGGAAAAATTAGAAAGGGGCAAGAGATAAAGTTTTTTGCAACTAAAAGCAAATATGGCGCTGATGAAGTAGGAACATTGGGCTTAAAACAAATCCCTAAAAATGAAATTTCTTGTGGCGATGTAGGATATTTAATTACCGGCATTAAAAATGCCAAAGAAGTGAAGGTTGGGGATACAATTATTGATGCTAAATCTTCAATTGAAAATCCTATTTCAGGGTTTGAGGATGTAAAACCTATGGTATTCGCAGGAATTTATCCTGTTGACACAGATGACTACGAAGATTTAAGAGCGTCAATGGAAAAACTTCAGCTTAATGATGCCTCTTTGGTGTTTACGCCTGAAAATTCTTCAGCTCTTGGTTTTGGGTTTCGCTGTGGTTTTTTAGGAATGCTTCACTTGGAAATTATTCAAGAGAGGCTGGAAAGAGAGTTTGATATGGCTGTAATTACTACAGTTCCTAATGTTTCCTACCATGCGTTCACTAAGAAAAATCCTGATGAACAAATCATTGTGAACACACCCTCTGATCTCCCTGAGCCTACTCATTTAGACAGGGTTGAAGAACCCTATATTAAAGCTTCTGTTATAACAAAATCAGATTTTGTTGGTAATGTTATGAGTTTGTGTATTGAAAAAAGAGGGCAAATTAAGAATCAAACATACTTAACAACTGAAAGGGTAGAGCTCACTTTTGACATGCCCTTAGCTGAAATTGTTTTTGATTTTTATGACAGATTGAAGTCTATCTCTAAAGGCTACGCTTCTTTTGACTATACGCCTATAGGTTTCAAGCAGTCGAAATTAATAAAGATGGATATCTTATTAAACTCTAATCCTGTAGATGCGCTTTCTGCTCTAATTCATTTTGACAATGCTTACTCTATGGGTAAAAAGATTTGTGAAAAACTCAAAGAGCTTATTCCAAGACAACAATTTGACATACCTGTCCAGGCGTCAATAGGTGCGAAAATCATAGCAAGAGAAACTATAAAAGCTGTAAGAAAAGATGTTACTGCAAAGTGCTATGGAGGTGATATCACTCGTAAAAGAAAACTTTTAGAAAGGCAGAAAAAAGGGAAAAAGAAAATGAGGCAGATTGGAAATGTAGAGATTCCTCAACAAGCATTCATGGCTGTCCTTAAGCTTAATGATTAATTTCCTCTTTCTACTTTCTCTGTAAACTTATCTCTTAATCTGGTTTGATGTGTCTCTAAACCAAGTTCTCTTCCATCTATATATGCAGAATGAATAATATTAGTCCTCATATCAAGTGCATCTCCTTCGCTAACAAAAAATGTAGCACTTTTTCCTTCTTCTAATGATCCGTACTTTTCATCTATTCCTAAAATTTTTGCTGCATTGATGGTTAATGACTTTAAAGCTGAGTGATAATCTAGGCCATGCCCAACAAAACTCCCTGCATAAAAAGGAAGGTTTCTTGTATTCATTCTTTCCATTTGGCCCCTAACATCAATTCCAAAACTTACCCCGGCTTCATCTAATTTTTTCGCCAAATTAAAAGCTTCTTTAACGTCAGCGTCTTCGCCTGAGGGCAGTCTATGTGGATGCGAAGCTATTACAGAGATATTATGCTTCACTAATAAATCTGTTACTAAATATGATTCTCTAGCTCCTACTAAAATAATTTTCTCTAATCCCATGGATTTAAAAAAAGAGGTAGCATCTTGAATCTGGCGCTTACTATTTAGATGAAGATAAAGAGTTTGAGAGCCATTAAATAATCCTTCCATTGATCTCAATCTTAAGTCTTCCTTGTTTGTATCGTTTAAATAACTTTTAGCGTTATGAAAAACTGATTTAATTCTTTCAACATTTGAAGAATATGTCGTTGAAGGGCTTAAGTTTCTTGGTCCAGGCGTCCTCCTGCTTCCTCTTGAGTATGCTGAAGGCCAGTTTAAATGAATTCCTTCATCGGTTCTTATTGCTGCATCTTCCCAATTCCAAGCATCTAGCTGTACCACAGAAGAGCTTCCAGAAACAACCCCACCTCTTGGTGTAACCTGTGCTAAAAGGACTCCGTTCAATCTCATTGTTTCAATAATTTTAGACTCAGCATTATATGCAATGATTGATCTGATGTTTGGGTTAAATGTTCCTATCTCGCTTTCATCATCACTGGCGCGAACAGCGTCTACTTCAACCAGTCCAAGAGTTGAATTCAGAGCAATAAATCCAGGATAAATGTGTTTACCATTTAGATCCACTTTATTAGTATATTGTTTTTCAGGAGCTTTTTTTCCAACATAATTAATAAAGCCTTCTGATATTCCTAGGTATCCGTTCTCAATTGTTTCTCCAGTGACGGTAACTATTTTAGCATTATTAAACAAAGTGCTTTCGTCCTGTGTGTTTCCAGGAATTTGGTTTTGTCCGTTGGAAACAACAAAACAAAAAACCGCTAATATGTAAGTAATTTTTTTCATTTTAATCAAGTGATTCACATGTTAATATTCTTTTTTCTGTAACAGTTGGAATAACCGTTTCTTCTCCTATTTCTTTTGCTTCAATCATCATTGATAGAAGTAAATTCTTTTCTTCGCTGTTTTCTTTTATAAGGTTTTTAGTTTCTTCAATATCATAATAAACAACACCCTCAATCATTGTTTTTTCTGCAACTGCATAGACAGATAATGGGTTGTTGTTCCAAAGAGATAAGTCTGCGTGCTTGCCTTCTTTTATACTTCCAACCTTGTCGTCAATTCTTAAAAGTTTTGCAGGATTGATAGTTACATATTTCCATGCCTCTTCTTCAGAAAGACCACCATATTTCACTGCTTTTGCAGCTTCTTGATTAAGTCTTCTGGACATTTCTGCATCATCAGAGTTATATGCAACAGTAACGCCGGCTTTTGTCATGATAGGGCCATTATATGGAATGGCGTCATTAACTTCATATTTATACGCCCACCAATCTGAAAAAGTAGAACCGCCAACACCATGCTCTCTCATTTCATCAGCTACTTTATACCCTTCCAGTATATGTGTGAATGTGTTAATGTTAAAATTGAATTTGTCCGCAACCTTCATCAACATGTTAATTTCACTAGCAACGTATGAGTGACAAGAGACAAACCTTTCTTTGTTTAAAATTTCTGCTAGCACTTTCATTTCGACATCATATCTTGGAGGGTTTGTTCTAGATCTTTCTCGTCTAGGAAGGTTATTATACTCTTTCCATTCTGAATCATATTCTTTAGCTCTTTGGAAATAATCAACAAAAACTTGCTCGACACCCATTCTTGTTTGAGGAAATCTAGAGAAGCTTCCCCAGTTTGATTGTTTTACGTTTTCACCTAAAGCAAATTTGATAAAACCTGGTGCGTCTTCAAAAAGAAGGTTTTTTTCTCCCCATTTTAGTTTAATTATTGCTGATTGACCCCCGATTGGATTAGCCGAACCATGAAGAATTTGAATTGTCGTCACTCCTCCGCTTAGGTTTCTGTATATATCAATGTCTTCTGCGTCTACAACGTCCTGAATTGATACCTCTGCTGAAGAATTATGTCCTCCTTCGTTTATACTAGATGCTGCGATATGCGAGTGTTCATCAACTATTCCTGCAGTTAAATGTTTACCTGTAGCATCGATTATTAAAGCGCCTTCTTGCTCCAAATCTTTTCCAATAGATTGTATTTTTCCACCAACAACCAGTACGTCTGTATTCTTTAAAATTCCAGAGTCTTCTCCTGTCCATACAGTAGCGTTTTTAAACAGTGTTGTTTTTTGTGAAGGTTTGATTTTGAAACCATATGCTTTATTAGGAAAAGTCACACCCACTGGCTCGTAGGGTTTTTTTGCATTTGGCTTCTTTTTAGATTTTGATTCTTTTTTAGATAAAACGATTTGATTGTTATTTCCATCAAAATCCTTGAATAAAATGTTGTTGAGCGATTTATCTTTTGTGTCTGCGTTAATAAATGCAAAAGCTTCTTCTTTTTTATCTACAACAGAGATATTTAACCATCCATTACTAAAAGATGTTTTTGTTTTTAAACTGACAGAATCTTTGGTCACTGTTGAGCTAACTTTTGATTGGCTATTTTTAATTGACAAAAGATATTCTGAATCATTATGGCTAAATGCGTAATCGCCATCTATTGATGCCTGTAGCCAGGTGCTTACAATATTAGAATTTCCAAGTGTCCAGTTTTCAAAGATTATTGTATTGCTATCGAAAAGCGGTCCAGAACTTATTAAAAAGTTTGCATAAGCTCCTTTTTTAATTTCTCCAACTTCGCCCTGCATGTTCAAAATTTTTGCTGGCTCTATTGTTAAAGCTTCAAGAGCTTTGTTTTCGCTTAAACCATAGCTTATTGCTTTTTGAATATTGGACATAAACTCTTTAGCGTTTTTTGTTCCTTGTGGAGTAATCGCAAAAGAAATATTGTTTTTTTCAAGAACCGATAAATTAGATGGTGCTTGATTCCATCTTCTTAGTTGTTGAAGCGTAAGTTTTTCGACAATGTTTAAGTCGGTTAAATCATATGCTTTTGGAAAATTCACTGGCACAATTAACGTTGGGTTGTGTTGAACTAGCTCGGCTATGTTTTCAAACTCAAGCCCTGTTGAAACAACTGAGGAATTTAACCCAAGTTCTTTAGAGATTTTCACAGCTCTCATCACATTAAGCTTATTGCCAGCATAAAATATTTTTGGAAGAGAATGATTTTTAATCGCAGCTTCAATTGCAAGATCTTTAGAATCACTTCCTCCTTTTTTATACCAATCTAGATCGTAATAAAACTGCCTTATTAGCGCCATGGCACCCATAACCGAACTAGGATAAGACTGTCTATATTGAATGCTTTTTGAAAATGAAAGTTGCTCAGCAGCGTTCGAATTAAGTATCCTAAACGAATTGCTTGATTGGTCATCTAATGCAACAACTGCGCTTGTTCCTCTGTGTACGCCGTCTTCTCTATGAGTATTTACAACTCCAAATCCGTGTGCTCTAAGTGTTTTTGCTGTTTTATTATCATAGCTGAATGCTGATGTTGCATTAAAGTCTGAAAGTATATGGTCATTCCAGTAATATCCTTGTCTAGAAGCCTCATATGATGCGCTTCTTCCAGACGAAGGAAGTCTTATTGGGGTTTTGACTCCAAAGGAGGTTGTTACATCAATAAAAGAAGGATAGACATAAAGCCCTTTTTTGTCGTGAATAACTGTATTTTCAGGGAGAGAGACGTTTTCCCCAGCCTCAATAATTTTTCCATTTCTAAATAAAACTGTTCCGTTTTCAATTGAGTTTCCTGGCGATAAAACAACAGTTGCATTAACAATTGCTTGAAAAGGAGCATTTGATGTTTTTACGCTAGAGTTTGTTGGAAAATAATCCTGACTATAAAATGCCAAGTGCATTATTACAGCTAAAAAACCTAGTGTTTTTTTCATGCGCTTAATTTTAAGGTTTGACAATTTATAAATTTTTATTTATACAGCTAGGTTCAGAGCTTTTTAATTTTTTATCTTAAAGGTGTGAAAAAACTTCAAAGGACATTGTCGCTTCCGGGCGCGATTGCTGTAAGTGTAGGCGGAATGCTTAGTGGGATTTTTGTATTGCCAGGCCTAGCTGTTGGTATCACAGGCTCCTCTGTTTGGCTTGCTTTTTTAGTAGCTTCTGTTTGTATTTTGCCCGCTGTTCTTTCTAAATCTGAGCTGGCAACAGCAATGCCAAAATCTGGCGGCACGTATGTTTACATTGAAAGAGCTTTTGGGCCCCTGTTCGGTACTGTTGCAGGAATTGGTCTTTGGCTATCCCTTTTATTAAAAAGTGCTTTTTCGTTAGTTGGTTTAAGCGCTTATTTATATGTTTTGATTGAAGTTGATGCAAGCTCAACTAAAGGAATTGCCTTAATCGCTCTACTGATTATTTTGCTTTTAAATGTATTTGGGGTTAAAAAAGTTGAAAAAACTCAGCTTGTCATAGTCTCAATAAGCATAGTGTCATTAATTGCCATCATCTTTCTAGGGGCAAACTCATTTGATTCAAGGCTGCTTGATCCTGTTTTTTCAGACGGAAGCTCTGGTTTTATTGCAGGTGTGGCTTTTTTATATATTTCTTATGCTGGTGTAACAAAGATAGCGGCGGTAGCAGGTGAAATTAAAAATCCAGAGAAAAATCTACCAAGGACTATGATTACTTCTTTGTTTTTAATTACAACGGTTTATGTTTTTGTTGCTCTTGTTTTAGTCGGTAATATTGAGGCTTCTGTTTTGTCTACTGACATAAAACCAATTCATACTTTGTTTCAATCAATAGGGGGAAACACTTTTGGTTATATAGCTGGTGTTGTTGGAGTAATTACCCTATTGTCTATGGCAAATTCTGGTGTTTTAGCTTCTTCTAGATTTCCTTTTGCTATGGGTAAAGACAGGCTAATGCCTGGTTTTCTAGGTTCTGTAAGTTCAAAGTTTATGACGCCTATTCCTGCTATTTTAACCACGTCTGGCCTTATTGCTTTGGCTATAATTTATCTTGACGTAGTAAAAATTGCAAAGCTCGCAAGCGCCTTTAAGGTGCTTATGTTTATTTTCAACGAGCTCTCTGTTATTGTATTAAGAGAAACAAACGCTCAGTGGTATAATCCATCTTTTAGATCGCCTCTTTACCCTTATGTTCAAATTTTTGGAATCTTAAGCGGAATTGTACTGTTAACGTTTTTGGGAATTATGCCGTTACTTTCGGTTTTTGGAGTTTTTGCTCTTGGCTTTTTTATCTTTTTATTATATGGAAGTAAAACTGACAGAAGTGGCGTGATTGTAAACTATGGAATTTTTTCATTTTTATTTAAGGGGTCTAGTTCGAAAAAAGAAGCTTCGGAAAAAAGAAAAGAATCAAAAGGGGTTGTCAATACGGATGCTCAAGTTGTCGTTCCTCTCCTTGGAGAAGAAAGTTCTCCTGAAATGCTTGTTGAAATAGCCTCCTCGATAACTAAAGGAAGCAAGTTAAACACAATCAATTTGGTAGAGGCTCCAAACCAAACATTTTTAGAGGCTATTGATGTTGATACTCCAAAATCAGAATCTATCAAAAGGCGTGTTTTAAACCTGAACAATTCTCTAAAAATAGATGTTACTTATGAAAGTGTATCTACTCACAATGTTGCAAACTCAATTGAAAACATAACTGGTGAAAGAAAGTGTAAATGGCTGGTTATGGGTTGGGACGGAAGAGCAAGTTCAGGGATTTGGGTAGGCAATCCTATTGGCTGGATATTACAAAATGTTAATTCTAGCTTTGCTTTATATAAAGACAATGGTATTAGAAGTTTTGAAAAGGCTGTTTTAGCCCTCAGGCCTGGAAGAAAAAACAGTGCTTTTATTGAGGTTGCCGAAAACTTGTGTGTCTCATATGGCGCAACGCTCAGTCTGCTTAATATAGTTCCTGAAGGAACAAGTGAAAAAGAAATTGATAAAATTAAAAAAGCCTCAGGGTCTCTTATTTCTAAAACAAAATGTAACAGTGAGCTTGTCTTAATTGAAAGCAGCGATCCTTTAGAAACAATTACAGAACAATCTGCAAACTACGATCTTCTAATTCTTGGTACACCTGAAAAAGATAATTGGCTTAATGTCTTGTTTGGGGGGGGAAGAGATAAGTTTGTTCAAAACTCTGTTTGCTCTGTTTTAAGGCTGACAATTAAGTAATTGACTACATTTATAATATGAACCTGTATCCAATTAATGCTGGTAATTTTAAATTAGATGGAGGCGCTATGTTTGGCGTTGTCCCTAAATCTTTATGGCAAAAAACCAACCCTTCAGATTCTGACAACCTAATAGATTTAACAGCTAGGTGTATGTTGATTGAAAGCGGCTCTCGCTTGATATTAGTTGATGCTGGAATGGGAGATAAACAGTCAGAAAAGTTTTTTATTTACTATAAGCCTTGGGGTGATGACTCACTTATTAGGTCTATAAATAACACCGGTTTTTCAATTGATGAAATAACTGATGTTTTTTTAACACACTTACACTTTGATCATTGTGGTGGCGCTACTGTTCTAAACAGCAATAATGTCTCTGTTCCTCTTTTTAAAAATGCCAAATATTGGTCAAATAAAAATCATTGGGACTGGGCAACAAACCCGAACTCAAGAGAAAAAGCTTCTTTTTTAAATGAAAATCTAATTCCAATTGAAGAGTCAGGACAGCTTTGTTTTTTAGATGTTAAATCACCCGGGTTTAACCATTATGATGAGTTGGGTTTTGACGTATTGTTTGTTGACGGGCACACTGAAAAACAAATGATACCTAAGGTTTCATATAATGGAAAAGAAGTCGTTTTTATGGCTGACCTTTTGCCAACTGCCGGACACATTCCTCTTCCATATATTATGGGTTATGATGTGCGGCCCCTTACTACCCTTGAAGAAAAAAGGAGTTTTTTAAACCTGGCTGTAAAAGAAGAATATTGTTTGTTTATGGAGCATGATGCTCACAATGAAATAATTACGCTTAAAGAAACGGAAAAAGGTGTTAGATTTGGAGGCTCTTTGAGTTTAAAAGATTTGTAATGAAAAAGTTTATTTTACTATTATTTGTTGTGCAATTCTCATTTGCACAAAACTACTGGCAACAGCATGTTGAATATCAAATGGACATTAATATGGATGTCTCAGATTTTACTTTTGATGGAGAACAAAGGTTGGTTTACACAAATAACTCGCCAGACACAATAAGCAAAGTTTATTATCATTTGTTTTTCAATGCTTTTCAGCCCGGAAGTCAAATGGACGTAAGGTCCAGAACAATAAAAGATCCTGACAGAAGGGTTGGTAATAGAATTTTTGAGCTTGAAGAAAAAGACTATGGTAAATTAAGCATCTCCTCATTAAAACAAGATGGCAAAAACACTGTTTTTGAAGAAAGAGAAACTGTTTTGTTTGTTCGATTTGCTGAACCTTTGATGCCTGGTGAAAAAACAACCCTTGAGATGGTTTTTAAAGGTCAAGTTCCTCTACAAATTAGAAGGTCTGGTAAGCTCAATAAAGAAGGAGTTGATTTGACTATGACTCAATGGTTTCCAAAACTTGCGGAATATGATCATGAGGGGTGGCATCCTAATCCATATATTGGCAGAGAGTTCCACGGTGTTTGGGGTAATTATACTGTAAATATTACAATAGATAAAAGCTATGTTGTGGGAGGTACAGGCTATCTTCAAAACATTGATGAAATCGGCCACGGATATGGTGAAAAAACAAAAAAAACGAAAGGTGATTTATTGACCTGGAGGTTTTATGCTCCAAACGTACATGACTTTGCTTGGGCTGCAGATCCAGAATACAAGCATGATATTAAACAATCTGCGTCAGGTGTTGATATTCGTTTTTTCTATAAGTCAAATGTAGAAGGCTGGGAAAGGCTACAAGACGACACTGTTGGTTTGATGAATTTTTTTGAGGAAAATATAGGCCCTTACCCATGGAAACAATACTCTGTAATTCAAGGTGGAGACGGGGGAATGGAGTATGCAATGTGCACAATGATAACGGGCGAAAGACCTTATCCGAGTCTTTTTGGTGTAACTGCACACGAGCTAGCACACGCTTGGTTCCAGCACATACTTGCCAACAACGAGGCAAAACATCCCTGGATGGACGAAGGTTTTACAGAATATATAACTCACCTAGCAGAAGAAAGTGTCATTGGAAATCCGTCTGAATTTCCTCATAAAAGCAGCTATGACAGATATTATCTTTTAGTAAACTCAGGGTTAGAACAACCCCAAACAATTCATTCAGACAGGTATGACTTTAATTTTGCTTATGGTGCCACTTCTTATAGTAAAGGGTCTGTTTTTATGGCGCAACTTGAATATATTATTGGAAAAGAAAACATGGCTAAAACCATAAAAAGATATTACGATGACTTTAAGTTTAAACACCCAACACCAAACGATTTTAAAAGAGTTGCTGAGAAAGTTTCAGACATGGAGCTGGAGTGGTATTTAAACGATTGGACTAGAACAGCTAATACAATTGACTACGGCCTTGATGTTTCTTCATTGTCTGGCGACAGGTCTATTTCTGTAATAAGAAAAGGAAGAATGCCTATGCCTTTAGAAATTGAAGTTTCATATGACGATGATTCTAGCTTGTTATATTATATACCTACTGATTTAATGCATGGCTTAAAGCCTTTTGAGGCTGATAATGTAGTTGAAATGGAGCCTTGGGGATGGGCGTCTCCAGAGTACTCTTTTCAAGACATCGCCCAAAAGAAAATTACAAAAGTTGAGATTGACCCGAGCAAAACCCTTGCAGATATTAATCAAATTGATAATTCATTTACAATCGAATAATGTTGCGTGCTATAAAAGGTGATAAAAAAATTGAAACTCTTTTTGAAAAGGGTTTTTTGTTAAAAGAAAAAAACATTCTTCTTAAGGGTTATTATTTTGGAGAAGAAGAGTCTTTTTTTGGAGTAAGTGTTTCCAAAAGGTTCTTTAGGTCTGCTGTTGATCGAAACAGAATAAAAAGACAGCTAAGAAGCGTTGTTCGAAAGTCTCCTGCTGTTGCAGAAATCAAAAAGGGGTTTTCTTTTTTTATAATTTACAATACACCTAAAGTATTGGAGTTTGATGAAATAAAAGAAAAAGTAAGCCTTCTAATAAAAAAACTTGTTCATTACTAAGGATCTTGTTTTTCTATATACATGGCGGTATGAGGAATGCCGTCTTCTAAATATTCTTTCCCTTTAGCAACAAATCCGTGTTTTCCATAAAAACCCTTTAAATATGATTGAGCAGAAATTTTAATTAAATTTTCTGGAATGTTTTTAATAGAGTTAACAACGAGCTCGTCTCCTATTCCTTTTCCTCTTTCTGATTTTTTTACAACTGCCCTGCCAAATGAAGCTTCTTTAAAATAATCACCCGGCTTAAAAATTCTAGCGTAAGCTATAATTTCATTGTTTTTTTTTCCTAAAACATGTTTTGCTTTTTGGTCCTTGCCGTCTATGTCTTGATAAACACAATCTTGTTCTACAACAAAAACCCCTGCCCTTAATGAAAAAACATTTTCAACTTCTTTTATAGATAATTCGGCCCATTCTTTAATCTCCCAAATCATCTATCAATTTTATTAACTCTTCTTTCGTGTCTGCCTCCTTCAAATTCCGTTTCTAAAAAGGCTTCTGTTATTTTTATTGCCTTGTCTTCTTTAATAAACCTTGCGGGTAGACTTAATATGTTTGCGTTGTTGTGTTGTCTTGCAAGTTTTGCTATTTCTTCTTCCCAACATATTGCCGCTCTAACTCCATTGTATTTATTAGCAGTCATGCTTACCCCGTTGGCTGATCCACATATTATAATTCCAAAATCGTGATTATTAAGATCTTTGGCTAGCGGGTGAATATAGTCCGGGTAATCACAGCTGTCATTATTATTTGTGCCAACATTTAATACTGTATGTCCTTTGTTTTCTAAATGCTTTTTTATAGTGTTTTTTAGTTCCGTACCAGCATGATCATTTGAAATAATAATGTTCATATCTTGTTAGTTATTGTTAATAGTTTTGAGGCTTGCTTTTTTTAGTTTATAAGTGCCTTTTTTATTAATTGTTTTAAACAAAATTAACTTAATTATTGACACAAAATGTTTTTTAAAATATTAACCATTATAATTATTAACCATTATTAATAAGTCTTCTAAGTTTAATAAATACAGGTTTTTATAAAAAAGGTTTCTTTTAATAATTTGTTTATAAACTGAATAAAAGTTTAATATGATTTTTTTATTGTAGATATTAACATACAATAATAATCACTATATATTTTTTAAAATTAATTTATAATAATGATGAATAAAATATTGTTTATTAACAAAGAAAAAACAGGATTTAAAAAGTAATTTAGTGTCTTTAAATGAAAAGAATAATTCCAGAAATCCTTACTAAAAAAATTCTTCATTTGTTTTTTGAAAACAAAAAGAAAACTTTCAATTTAAAACAGATTAATTTTTTTATAAGTAATGTTTTAGATATAAAATTTTTAAAATCTATTCTTTATGAATTTACTAAATACGGCTTTTTATCAAACGCAGGAAACGATAAATTCAGATTAAGCAAAACTTTTAGATTTTTAAAAGGAAGAATAAGTAAAAGAAAAGTAATTGATTTAGAAACAGGTCTTGAATTTAAACCAAGAAGATCTGAACTAAAAGGGTTGTTTGAGGGTGAGTTAGTTTATTATTATATAAACAAAAGAGAACAAATAAGAATTTTAACTTTTTATAATAGAGAAGAAATAAAGTTAGTAGGAAAAGTAATAAATGAAGTAAAACACCAGTATGTAAAAATACCTAAAAAAGATTATAAAGTATTTATAAACGATAAAAAGAACTATGAAAATGAAATAGTTGTAGTTAAAATTAAAGATTGGTTATATGAAGATCCATATGGTGAAGTAGTGAAATCATTAGGTGATGAAAATGAAAATGAAACTCAAATTCATGCAATTCTTGAAGAGTTTTCTTTGCCTTATGTTTTCCCAAAAGAAGTATTAAAAGAAGCTGAAAAAATAAAAATAGAATACGATAAAAAAGATAGAGAAGATTATAAAAAGGAGCTCACTTTTACAATTGATCCTGTAGATGCTAAAGATTTCGATGATGCAATATCATTTAAGAAAGAGAATAATGAAATTGAGGTTGGAATTCATATAGCTGATGTTTCTCATTTTGTAGAAAAAAATTCTGTAATTGATAAAGAAGCAATAAAAAGAGCAACAAGTGTGTATTTATCTGATAGAGTAGTGCCAATGCTACCAGAAAAATTATCAAATGATGTTTGTTCACTAAACCCAAAAGAAGACAAACTAGTTTTTTCTGTATATGTATCTTTTGATAATAATTTTAATATTAAAAGAAGTAGAATTAGTAAAAGTTTAATTAATTCAAATGAAAGATTTTCTTACGCTGAAGCTCAGCACATAATAGATAAGAAAAATGGAATAATACCAAAAGAATCAACCATACTTAATAAAGAAAAAAGGGTTAGCAAAGAATTAGTTAATTCAATTACCACCCTAAATTCAATAGCCGAAAATCTTAAAAATAAAAGAAAGAACAACGGTTCAATATTTTTTAGTAAAGAAGAAGTTAGATTTAAAGTAAATGAAAAAGGGGAGCCAGTCGACTTTATGATTAAAAAACAAAAAAAAGCAAACTTTTTAATAGAAGAATTTATGCTACTCGCCAATGTTATTGTAGCAAAAAAAATAATAGAGAGTAAAAGAAAAGGAGTGTTTAGGGTTCATGATAAACCAGATGAAAATAAGATTGCAGAAATAGAAAGGTTTGTAAAAAACATTGGATATAATATTAACATTATTAATTCTAAAGAGCCTAATAAAGAAATAAACAAGCTTCTTTCTTTAGCAGAGAAAAAACCTGAAAAAAATGTACTAGACATGATGGTTATTAGAGCAATGAGTAAAGCAAAATACAGCACACAAAACATAGGGCATTTCGGACTTATGTTTGAAAATTACACACACTTTACATCTCCTATTCGTAGGTATCCAGACTTAATAGTTCACAGAATAATTAATGAAATATTGAACAAAGAAAAATCAATACAAATTGAATTAGAAAACACGTGTTTGCATTGTAGTTCAATGGAAGAAAAAGCCACAAAAGCAGAAAGAGCATCAACCAAGCTTATGCAGGTAAAATATTTACAAGACAAAACAGGCCAGGTGTTTAAGGGCGTGATTTCTGGGATGAATGAAAGGGGTGTGTTCGTTGAAATAAATGATAGTAAATGCGAAGGTTTGGTTAAAATGAAAGACATTCCAAACGATTTCTATAATTTTGATAAAAGGACAAACACCGTGATTGGTCAAAACACACACCAAGAATATGTTTTAGGCGATCCTGTTTTTGTCAAGGTTCAAAAAACTAACATTGAAAAAAAACAAATTGATTTTAAAATAATAGAAGACTAATGTCAGAGTATTTAGCAGCATTTCCTTTAGGCTTTCTTTTGTCTTTTTCTTTTGGTCCATTGTTTTTTATATTACTAGAAACAAGCATATCAAAAGGAATTAAACACGCCTTTTTCACTGATCTTGGTGTGGTTTTTTCTGATTTAATTTTTTTTTCAATTGCATACTTTGGGGCCAGCAAACTAATTACAGAAGACAACCAGGCCGCCCTTTTTGTTTTAGGAGGCGTGCTATTAACCGCCTATGGAGCAGTCTCTTTTATTAACACAAAACAGAAAAGAGAAAAAATTGAAAAAGGAAAGGCAATTGAGGAAAAAAGCCTTTTCTCTTTTCCAGCAAAAGGTTTTTTTCTAAATACTATTAATGTTGCTGTGTTGTTTTTTTGGACGGGAGTATTGCTTCTAATTGGACCAAAATTTGAAATGAGCCCAATAAAAATTTGGATTTTCTTTGCACTAACCGTTGCTACGTATCTCTCTGTTAATCTTTTTAAATATTATCTAGCAAGTAAATTAAAATCCAAACTCAACGACTTGGTTTTAATTAAAATAAAACAAGGGTTAAATATTTTGGTTTTTGTTTTTGGCGTTTTTTTGATTTATAAAGGGGTATAAAAAAACCCCTTCTTTAAGGGGTTTTCGAGGCACCGAGCGGATTCGAACCGCTGTACAAGCTTTTGCAGAGCTCTGCCTAGCCACTCGGCCACAGTGCCATAAGGAATGCAAAAATAGAAAAATTATGTGTCCTATCTTTCTTTAGCCATTACAACTTTAACTTTTTCCACATCTCCATCTATAGGAGGCTTTATTTTAGTTAATGAAACCTCGGCTCTCTGTATGTTTCCAGAAAGATCTAGAATTTTGTCACAAATAGTTTCACTTACTGTCTCTATTAGCTTTTTAGGACTTTTCATCACCTCTTTTACAACATTAGTAACATCACAGTAATCAATAGTTTCATTCAAATCATCATTCCCAGACAGCTTAGGGTTTTCCAAATCTATAACGACATCGACAACATAGTTTCCGCCAATTACAGTTTCTTCTTCCAAACACCCATGATAGGAATAACAACGAATGTTTTCTACATAAATTTTATACATCTAACAAATATAAATTTTAAACAGGATGAAGAAATTAATTACCTTTGATTTTTTATGAAAAAACACAAGAATTTTATCGAACACATCATAGACCAAGATCTAAGAAATGGCTTTGATAAAAATCTTTTAAAATTTAGGTTTCCGCCAGAACCAAACGGGTATTTGCACATAGGTCATGTCAAGGCAATTGTTTTAAATTTCGAGTTAGCTAAAGAATATGGGGCAAAAATCAACCTTCGTTTTGATGACACAAACCCTGAAAAAGAAGAACAAAAGTACATTGACGCAATCAAAGAAAACATTAATTGGCTTGGATATAATTGGGATGAAGAGTTATATGCGTCTGATTATTTTGACATTCTTTTTGAATGGGCCTTAAACCTAATTAAGTCAGGAAAAGCTTATGTAGATTCGCAAACCTCAGAAGAAATAGCTTCACAAAAAGGAGCGCCCACAGGGCCTGGGTCGGAAAGCCCATACAGAAACAGACCTATTGAAGAAAACCTTGAGCTTTTTAATCAAATGAAAAATGGAGATTTTGATCCTGGAGAAAATGTGCTTAGGGCAAAAATAGACATGGCTTCACCAAACATGCTAATGAGAGACCCGGCTATATATAGGGTTGTTAAAAAACCACACCCAAGAACTAAAGACAAGTGGGTTGTTTATCCAATGTATGACTGGACACATGGCGAATCTGATTATATAGAACAAATTTCCCATTCATTGTGTACACTAGAGTTCAAACCACACAGAGAATTATACGACTGGTTTTTAGATCAAGTTGTTCAGGATGATAAAATAAGACCAAAACAAAGAGAATTTGCCAGACTTAACCTAAGCCACACAATTACTTCCAAAAGAAAACTTCTTTATTTAGTAGAAAACAACATTGTTGACGGTTGGGACGATCCAAGAATGCCTACGATTTCAGGACTTAAAAGAAGAGGTTATACACCAGACGCTTTAAGAAGGTTTGTTGAAACAGCAGGAGTTGCTAAAAGAGAAAACGTTATTGAAATGTCTCTACTAGAGTTTTGTATTAGAGAAGACCTAAATAAAAAAAGCAATAGGCTTATGGTGGTTCAAGATCCTTTAAAAATTACAATAACTAACTACGAAAAAGACAACGAGACATTGCTCTTGGAAAACAATCCAGAAGCTGAATTTAAAGAGAGCAGAGAGGTTTATTTTTCTAAAACCATCTATATAGAAAAAGAAGATTTTATAGAAAACCCTCCCCCTAAGTTTTTTAGACTCACTGTTGGTAAAGAGGTTAGGCTGAAAGGCGCTTATATTATAAAAGCAGAAAGTGTATTAAAAGACATTAACGGAAACATTACCGAGATAATATGTACGTATGATGCAAAAAGCAAAAGTGGAAGTGGTACGCCAGAGAGCCAAAAAAAAGTAAAAGGAACTCTTCATTGGGTTTCAACTGAAAATTCAGTCGACCTTGAAATTAGAGAGTATGATAGACTTTTTACCCACCAAAGCCCAGGAGATTTTGACCCCTCAGAGTTTAATTCAATACTAAACAAGGACTCTGTAAAAATATATAATGGTTGCGGAGAGTTTGCAATTAAAAAAACATCACAAAATGAGCCTGTACAGTTTCAAAGAAAAGGATATTATGTTTTAGACCCTTCATCATCTAAAGACAACCTGGTCTTTAATAAAACCGTTGGGCTTAGAGATAGCTGGAAAAAATAATTTTGATTGCTACTCGCTGTACTGACTTGCTTCCTCATCAGAAACAGACCTTTCGTAACCAAAGACTGTTTTAATTTTTCCATCTATTATTTTAGCATCAATAATTCTTTGAAGTGTTGTAGCTTCTTCACCCTCCCCATATGTTACCGTAACACAAGTTGTGACCCAGTTTTCAGGGGATCTTTCACTAAAATCAATATCTGACGAAATAGACCAAAGAATTTCCCATTTAGCGTTTGGATATGCTGCAAGAAATTGTGCAGCAAGCTCAGTGTGCTCTTGGCTGCTTTTTATAATCATTCCATTGGGCGCATGTAAAACAATGTCGTCATGCTCGATACTTTCAACTGTTTCCAGGTCTCTTGCGTTATAAGAGTCAAACCACTTTTTGATTACATCTGTTGATTCTAAACTACCAGCATATATATCTACTTCATTGCCGTTTTCCGATTCATAACCTAGCTTTTGCTTAGCAACGTCGCAACTTAAAAAGAGCAATGTAGAAACAATTGTACAAACAATATATTTTCTCATATTTTGTTAATTGGTTTATTTATTTTCTTCTTCTTTGGCTTTTGCCGCTTTTTTCATCTCCTCACCAATCTGGTTGCTAGCAGTAAATGATGCAACCATGTTGTTAAGCATCTCAGAGCCTGCCTGTGGAGAATTTGGCATTAAAATTAAATTACTATTGCTTGCAGACCCAACAGACTGTAATGTGTCATAATGTTGTGTTACAACTATTAAGGCAGAAGCCTCTTGAGAGTTAATGTCCACGTTGTTTAATACCTTAACAGAGTCTTCAAGCCCTCTTGCTATTTCTCTTCTTTGGTCAGCAATACCTTGACCCTGCAGCCTCTTACTTTCTGCTTCAGCCTTAGCTCTCTCAACAATCAAAATTCTTTGAGCATCACCTTCAAATTGAGCCGCCGTCTTTTCTCTTTCAGAAGCATTAATTCTGTTCATAGACTCTTTTACTTGTTGATCTGGATCAATATCTGTTACAAGAGTTTTTATAATGTCAAAACCATAATCAAGCATAGCATCATTAAGCTCGGCTTTAACCGCAATTGCAATATCGTCTTTTTTCTCAAATACATCGTCTAATATCATTTTAGGAACCTCGGCTCTTACCACATCAAAGACGTAAGAAGTAATTTGATCTTCAGGAAAATCAAGCTTATAAAAAGCATCATAAACCTTGTCTTTGATCACCTTATATTGAACGGAAACCTTTACTTTAACAAACACGTCATCTTTGGTTTTTGTTTCAATAACAACATCAAGTTGTTGAATCCTTAAGCTTAGCCTGCCCGAAACCCTATCAATAACAGGAATTTTTAATTGAAGCCCTGATTGCCTTGTGCCAACATACTTTCCAAACCTTTCAACTACCGCGGCAGATTGCTGTTTAACTATAAAAAAGGCGCCAAAAAGCAATAATAATAGAGCTAAAGATAAAATGGGGATAAGTAAGAAGTTCATAGCTTTTTCTTTATAATTTACGAAAAATAAAGGTTGCTGTCAAGACCAGTTTGTTAATTTTTAATTATGTTTTAACTAGCTAATCTTTTTTAAAAAAAACAATCCAAGTAACAAGAACAAGCAAGAAGTTCATATACGCAAAACCATCAGCTCTACCATTTAAATACTCGTGAAGCCAGACTAGATAACATGGAACAAATAATATGTATAACGGAATTCTATGTTCTTTTTTGAACTTCATAACACAATCAAATAGCTTCTGTCAGATGAAGTAATCTTTTGGATACTTCTTTACTTCCAAAAAACGAAATCAATTCAAAAAGGTCTGGGCCCTTGAGTTTTCCGACTAGTGCAATTCTGATTACAGGCAGAATTTTACCGGGCTTTATGTTGTTTGATGACAGGTGTTCAAAAAAGACGTCCTTTAAACTAGTCTTGTCAACAACACTTTGTTCTTTAAAAAATGCAACTGCAACACTCAAGTTTTCTTTTGTTTCATTATTTTCAATTTTTGATAACACGGCAGAATCTAAACTAGGGTTTTTAAGAAGGTACCTATAAGAGTCTTTTAGTCCTGAAAGTTTTTGTAGCCGCGGTTTAATCATTTTAGTTATCAGAATTGATTGTTCCGCGCCAACTTCCATTTGACTTGCAACAATTTCACTTAAAACCTGATCAGTCATTAACTGTATGTGTTGAGAATTAATCCAGTCTAATTTTTCAAGATTAAATTTTGAGCCAGACTTATTTATTCCACTCAAATCAAATTTTTCTATCAATTCATTAGCGCTATAAATTTCATTCTCTTCTTCATTGTTCCACCCTAAAAAAACCATGTAGTTATTAAGTCCGTCCGGCAAATATCCTTCCTCTTTGAACCCTTTATAAACAACTCCATCTTCTTCCCAATTTAATGGATAAACAGGAAAACCAAACTTAGCTCCGTCTCTTTTTGAAAGCTTACCCTTTCCGCTTGGTTTTAATATTAACGGAAGGTGAGCAAAAACAGGCATTTTCCACCCAAAAGCTTTGTATAGCAGCACGTGTAACGCTAATGAAGGAAGCCACTCCTCTCCGCGTACAACATGAGAAATTTCCATTAAGTGATCGTCAACAACATTAGCAAGATGATATGTAGGCATCCCGTCACTCTTAAATAATATTTTATCATCAATATCTCTTGTAGAAACAGAAATATTCCCTCTAATTGCGTCTGTAAAAGTTATAGCTTCTTCTTCAGGTGTTTTGAACCTCACTACATATTCGCCTTTTTTTAAAAGCTCTTTTGTCTCGTCTTTACTAATAGTTAATGAGTTTTTAAGCTTTAGCCTGTTGTGCGCATTATATATAAAGGTTTTTCCTTTCTCTTCGTGGTTTTTTCTATGAAAATCTAGTTTTTCTTTTGTGTCAAAAGCATAATAAGCAGCTTCTTTTTCAATCAACACATTTACATACTTTTTGTAAATTTCTGTTCTTTCGCTTTGATTGTATGGTCCGTGTTTTCCAGGACTGTTTGGCGATTCGTCACACTGTATTCCTGCCCATGCAAGAGAATCCTCAATAAACTTTTGGCTTCCCTCAACTCTTCTTTTAAGGTCCGTGTCTTCAACCCTAAGAATCAATGCACCATTCATTTTTTTTGCTAGAAGAAAATTAAACAAAGCGGTTCTAAGACCCCCAATGTGTAGTGGTCCAGTTGGGCTTGGAGCAAACCTAAGTCTTGTTTTGCTAGACATTATTGCAAAAATACGTTGTTGAGCGTAATTCTTACTTTTTTTCTTCAGTTTTTCTGGGCACTAAAGGATTCATTATTTTAAACCATAATGGAGGCACGAAGCTTAATAGTATTGATGCTGGGTAACCTAAAGGAAGTTGCGGGCTTTCTTTATAAGATTTTAAAATCTGATATTTCTTTGCAGATTTAAAATGATGATCGCTGTGCCTTGTAAGCTCATAAAGAACAATTCTTCCAATGTTATGGTTTGAGTTCCAGGAGTGGTGTGACTGAACTCTTTCGTATCTTCCTGAAGCGTTTTTGTTTCTAAGTAATCCATAGTGCTCAATGTAGTTAATACATTCTAGGAAGAGGAACGCTATCACGCCTACTATTATCGCAAAAACCAAGGCTTTTGTTGAAAAGACGACAAAAACAGTTAACAGATAAACAGGCTGAATAATATGATACCAAAGCATGTCGTTTTTAATTGAGAAGAAGCTTAGCTTTTTCATTTTTAAAAGCTCCATTTGTTTTTTCCACGCATCAATATATTGTTTTGTTGTGGAAGTAAACCAAAAACTATAAACGCTTTGGTTGTACTTTGCTGTTGCGCCATCATCCGGTGTAGCCACATTTATGTGATGCCCAAAATTATGCTCTATGTAAAAATGCATGTAGAGACAAGGCATAAAAAGTGTTTTTCCAATAAACCTTTCAAAATAGTTTTTTCTATGACACAATTCATGAGCGACATTTATGGCATTGGTAGCTAATAGAATTCCAGCTGATAACGAAAGACCTATTAATTCTGATGTAGAGTAATTATTACTATCAATTTGGTTAAAGAAATAGTATAAAAGAACAAAGACAATAGGAAGGTTTATATACAGCATTAGGTCAAAAACTGGATTGATCTTCTTCTTCTTTTCTTCATCTTCTTGAAGATTCTGGTCGTTTGTTCCAAACAGAACGTCTAATGTAGGGATAATACCAAATGCGTAAATAACAGCAGCGTATGTCCAAAGTCCTGTTGAAGAAAAAGACAAATACGCCGACAGGGGAACTGTATATGCAAATAAATATTTTAAATCTTTCACCTGCCAAATATATAAATAATTGACATTACAAATATCATGCTTAAAAACTATATTTGCACCGAATTATGTCAATAAATTTTGTCTATAATACTGATTTTGAGCTCCCTAACAAAGATCTTGTTAGTGATTGGGTTTTACGCGTTGCTGACTCACACGGCTGCAAGGTGGGCGAAATTGTATATGCTTTTTTTAACGATGAAGACCTTAAAGAACTGAATGTCAGGTTTTTAAAGCGCGATTATTACACAGATGTAATATCTTTTGATGAAACCACTTATCAAGTTGTTTCAGGCAATATTGCGATCTCTGTTGACAGGGTTAAAGAAAATGCAATCCAGAATGGCGTAGACTTTGAAGGCGAACTGCGCAGGGTAATGATTCATGGCGTTTTACATTTTATTGGTTTTAATGACAAAACCAGTGTAGAAAAAAAAGAAATTAGGAAACAGGAAGCTTTAGCTCTTTCCATGTTTCACGTGAAACAGTAGAGATGTTTAAAAAAGAATATGATGTTATTGTTGTAGGCGCGGGTCATGCTGGAAGTGAGGCTGCTGCAGCATCTGCTAATATGGGTAGCTCTACTCTATTAGTGACGATGAATCTGCAGAACATTGCTCAAATGTCATGTAATCCTGCTATGGGAGGAATTGCTAAGGGGCAAATTATAAAAGAAATTGATGCTCTTGGCGGTTATAGCGGTATAGTTACTGACTATAGCGCCATCCAATTCAAGATGCTTAACAGGTCAAAGGGCCCAGCAATGTGGAGCCCTAGAGCTCAAAGTGATAGAATGATGTTTTCTCAAAAATGGAGAGAGCTTTTGGAACAAACCCCAAATCTTGATTTTTATCAAGATTCTGTTACGGGTCTTTTGGTCGAAAACAATACAATTAAGGGCGTTTCAACACAATTGGGGCTAGAAATAAGGTCTAAAACGGTGGTTTTAACAAACGGAACTTTTCTTAACGGGTTAATTCATATTGGTGAAAAACAATTCGGAGGAGGAAGGGTTGGCGAAAAGGCTTCCTTTGGTATTACTGAAGACTTGGTTGAACTTGGTTTTAGTTCCGGAAGGATGAAAACAGGAACACCCCCGCGTGTTGATGGAAGAGCTTTAAATTATAACAAAATGGAAGAACAAGCTGGAGATATTAATCCTGGAAACTTTTCTTTTTTGCCATCATCTCCAAAACTCTCAAAACAAAGGAGCTGTCATGTGACATACACAAATCCAATGACACACGACTTGTTGAGACAAGGTTTTGATCGTTCGCCTATGTTTAACGGGAGAATCAAGTCTGTAGGGCCTCGATATTGTCCGTCTGTTGAAGACAAAATTAATAGGTTTGCAGATAAAGAAAGGCATCAGATTTTTGTTGAGCCAGAGGGTTGGAGCACTGTTGAGGTTTACGTGAACGGCTTTTCCACATCTTTGCCTGAAGAAATACAGTATAAAGCTTTAAAATCCGTTCCTGGGTTTGAAGATGTTAAGTTTTTTAGACCTGGCTATGCTATTGAGTATGATTATTTTCCTCCTACTCAACTAAAACACTCATTAGAGACTAAACCTATCAAAAATTTGTTTTTTGCTGGTCAAATTAATGGTACAACTGGCTATGAAGAGGCCGCTGCTCAAGGATTAATGGCTGGCATTAACGCTCATCTCTCAATTAACAGTAAAGAAGCTTTCGTTTTAAATAGAGACCAGGCTTATATAGGTGTTCTGATAGACGATTTGATCACTAAAGGAACTGAAGAGCCGTACAGAATGTTTACTTCCAGGGCTGAATTTAGAATGCTTTTACGTCAAGACAATGCTGATATGCGATTAACGCACTTGTCTCATACTATTGGGCTTGCATCTAATGATCGTCTTTCCGTTGTTAATTCAAAAATTAACAAAACTAATAAGTTTATTGATTTTATTGCTGGTTTAAGTGTAAAGCCTGAAGAAATCAACCCTATTCTTTCTAACAAAAACTCAAAAGAAATATCCCAATCTATGAAGCTTAGAAAGCTTTACAGTAGGCCTAATATTATAAAGGACGATATATCAAACCTTGAAGCTGTTTCAAATTATGTTCATGAAAATAACATTAAAGATGATGTTTTTGAGCAAGCAGAAATTCAAATAAAATATTCTGGATATATAGATAAGGAAAAAGCAAATGCAGAAAAATTAAACAATCTAGAAAACATTAAAGTCCCAGAAGGTTTTGATTATTCAAAATTAAAATCATTGTCGTCAGAAGCAAAGGCCAAATTAGAAGAAATTAACCCAAAAACATTGTCACAAGCCTCAAGAATTAGCGGTGTTTCTCCTGCCGACATAAGCGCAATGCTTGTGTTTATGGGAAGATAAGATCATGGTTTCACGTGGAACAAATAGTCGTAATTCAATTGAAACTAAAGATTATTTAGTTACTCATGATACGTTTCTTGTAGAAGAAAAAGAAAAAGGAATTTCTTTTACAAAGCCTGTGGTCAACGATGAAAAAATAGAAAAATACTATAATACAATTGATTATTTATCTCATTCAAGCAACAAAACCTTGATGTCTTTCTTGTTTGACTTTTTTTCTAAAATTATGGCTAAAAAGAAAACATCTTTTATGTTAAGGCTAGGTGTTGTAAACACTTATCTTGATTATGGCTGTGGCATTGGAAAACTCGTTAACTCAATGAAGAAAAAAGGGGTAGCGTCTTACGGCTATGACACAAGCTCGTTGGCTGTTGCAGCCTGTAATAATAAATCATTAAAAGCGAGCTCCAATATAGACGATCTCCCGAATCAATTTGATTTAATTTCTTTTTGGCATTCATTAGAGCACGTTTCCGACTACACAAAAGCTCTAAAAAAAACAAAACAAATCCTTTCTAAAAATGGCAACGTGGTTGTGGCTCTTCCAAACTACGACTCTTTTGATGCAAAATTTTATTCAAAATTTTGGGCAGCGTATGACACGCCTAGACACAGGGTTCATTTTACTAAAAAAGGTTTCGTTAAGGCTGCTAAACAATTAGGTTTTGATGTTGTTAAAGTCAAGCCGTTGTTTTTGGATTCGTTTTATATTTCAATGATGTCAGAAAAATACAAACAGAGTTTTTTTTATTTTTTAAAAGGGTTTTTCATTGGCGCGCTTTCAAATATTTTTTTCTTTTTCTCAAAACAAGCAAGCTCTCACGTTTTTGTGCTAAAAAACTTAAAATAAGCTGTTTTAAGCGCTTTTTTACGCGGCGCATTACCGTATGTTCGATTTTTGTTTTTTTGTGAAAAACAAGTCTATTTATGCGTGTTGTTTTTTTAACAAAACTGTTATATATGTAACAATTAGTGTTTGTGGATTGATTTTGTAAGACCAAGAGCCAGTCCAGTCATTATAATATTTGAATTTCCGTTTCTTATTGTTTGATAGTTTGCATTTTCAAATTGATTACAAAGTTCTTCAATATTGTTTTTGGTAACGTATTTTGAAAAAGAATCAAAATTAAAATCTGTTTTAGCTTCAAAATTAACCAGGCTTGTAGCGTTAATATTTTTAAGAAACGATTGCCGTATGAGCTCAGTGGAAAATCTAAAAAAAGATTTCTGACGTTCTTTGTCCATCTTCGAAGCTTTGCTTGCCCAGCTAATTATTTTTGCTCCTTGTGTTAAATCTTTTCTTATTAAGAAAGCGCTTCTTAAAAGCTCACCAAACAATTTTTCAAACTCAGAGGAACCCTCATCGATGAACATATTATTAAATCCAATTGTCTGGCACCTTGAAACAATAGTCGGCAACAAGTCTGTTTTTCTTTTGCACAAGAAAATAAAAACTGTTTTATTTCCTGGCTCCTCTACTGTTTTTAAAATCTTGTTCGAGGCTTCTAGATTAAGCCTTTCTGCTTCCCAAAAAACTACTACTTTATATTGGCTATTAAATGATGACAAAGAAAGTTTTTTAATTAAGCTTGAAACACTGTCGACACCAATTCCAAGCTGCTTATTTCCACAATTAAGAACGTCTTTCCACCGATTAAGATTAACTTTTAATTTTGAATTAAGTACAAAGTCTTTCCAATCAGATGTATAAAAATCACATATGTTTTCATCTTTTTTTGCTGAAGAAGGTATAGGGAAAATTAAATGAAAGTCAGGATGGTTTAGCTTATTACACATCATTTCACTAAGTTGTTTTTTTTCCGAATCAAGATTTAGGCTTAGTATAATTTTAGAAAAGTTTAAAGCAGCTTTTAGTTTTTCGTTATTTAAACCATAAAGTATTATTGCGTTTGGCACTCTTTTGCTGTCTGCAATTTTTTTTAACTCTTCTATTTGATTATAATTTTCCATCAACTAATGCTTTAAAAATAAACCATATTCTCTTATAAATGACATATCTTTGAAAAAGAATATGAACACAATTGATCAGTTTAGTTTTTCAGAAAAAAAAGCAATAATTAGAGTTGATTTTAATGTTCCGATAAACAATGGAGAGGTTACAGATAACAGTAGAATTGTAGCAGCATCACAAACAATAAAAAAAATTATTTCTGACGGAGGAGCATGTATTTTAATGAGTCATTTAGGAAGGCCAAAAGGCATTGATATAGGTCTGTCTATGGCCAACATTTCAAAAGAAGTTGAGCGTGTTCTAGGCTCAGAAATTTTGCTTTCTAAAGATGTTGTAGGTCCAGATGCAAAATCTAAATCAAAAAACCTAAAACAGGGAGAAATTTTATTGTTAGAAAATTTAAGGTTTCATAAAGAAGAAACGGAAGGCGATGTGGCGTTCGCAAAAGAACTTTCAAAATTAGCCGACTGTTATATAAATGATGCTTTTGGCACTGCACATAGACCCCACGCATCTACAACGATTGTTGCTCAGTTTTTTGAACACAAGTTCTTTGGTAAACTTCTTGAAAAAGAAGTTTTGTCTATTGACAAAGTCATGAAATCAGGTGAAAAACCTGTTCTTGCTATCTTAGGTGGAGCAAAAATTTCTACAAAGATTCCAATTGTAAAAAATATAATGGACGTTGTTGATCATATAATTATCGGAGGTGGAATGTCATTTACTTTTGTCAAAGCCCTTGGCGGTAGCATTGGAAATTCAATTCATGAAGACGAAATGATAAACACTGCTCTAGATATTTTACAATTAGCTAAAAACAAAAGTGTCAAAATCCATCTACCTATTGACGCTCTATGTTCAACAGAATTTAGTAATGATGGTGAACAAAACATATTTGATATTGATAAAATACCAAACAAATTTGAGGGAATGGATGCTGGCCCAAAATCATTAGAAATTTTTAAAGAGGTGATTTTAAAATCTAAAACAATATTGTGGAACGGGCCTGTTGGTGTTTTTGAATTTTCAAATTTTTCTAATGGAACAAAATCTGTTGGAGATGCAGTGGCAAGAAGCACTGAAAGTGGTGCTTTTTCACTTGTTGGTGGCGGAGATTCAGTTGCAGCAGTTAAAAAGTTTAAGCTACAAAAGAGCGTTAGCTATGTATCCACTGGAGGTGGCGCAATGCTTGAAAGTCTTGAGGGAAAAAAATTGCCAGGCATTAGAGCTTTAGAAAATTAGTAATGAGAATTTTTGAAGCTTTTCTTATTTTATTAATACTTGTTTCTTGTGACAAAGAAGTTAAAAATTTTAAACCCCAATCATCAGGAAGAATAAATTCTATTTCTGTTATAATTGATAAGCCATCATGGGACGGTAAAATTGGAGAGGCAATAAGAGATAAATATGCATCTGAGTTCATTGGCTTACCGCAGGTTGAGGAAACATTTACTCTCAATTATATTCCTTATGAAGCGTTCACGGGTTTTGGAAGAACTGCGCGAAATATTATTTATATAAACAAAAATAAACAAGACAAGCCAAGAATGATTAGAGACAGGTATGCTAGGCCCCAACTTTTTTTAGAGGTCTCAGGCTTAGATAACGAATCTGTAATTAAAGGAATATCAAGTTCATTTGAGTTTTCATCTGCCCAATTTCAAAATGGAGAAATTGCAGAGAATAGAAAAAGAATTCTCAATTCACTATTAAAGGACACAGGCCTAGATTCATTAAATATTTCATTAAAGATTCCATCTGCATATTCCGTTTATAAAAACGAATCACAAACTGTGTGGCTTCAAAAACCATTAAAAAATGGCACATCTAATTTAATTATTAAAGATCTTAATAACTCTGTTTCTGATTTTGAAAAGATAAACCTAAATGATGTAGTTTCTTTTAGAGATTCAATTGGTGAAGAATTTATACCAGGAAGGATTCAGAACAGCTATATGATTACGGAGAAAGAATACCTGCCCTACATATCTTACCAATCTGTAAATGGTTTTGAGGCAATTGAAACGCGTGGCACATGGGAAGTGAAGGGCGACTTTATGGGCGGCCCTTTTATAAATTATATCATCAAAGACACATTGAATAAAAGCCTTCTATATGTTGAAGGGTTTGTTTTTTCTCCTTCACAAAGAAAAAGAGACAAGATGATCGAACTTGAGGCGGTTATTAAATCACTGGTGATAGGAAAAAGATAATTACTTATCTTATTCGTCTTCTATTTTTGAATCATCTTCTGTTTTTGAATCATCTTTCATTTCCTCTTTGAAATCTTTAATACCTCTTCCAACCCCTTTCATAAGTTGAGGGATTTTATTGACTCCAAAAAGTAAAATTATAGCTAAAGCTATTAAAACAATTTGACCTGGACCTAATGCTAACAATATTAAACTTAAATTCATAAGAATATTTTTAACAAAAATATAAATAAAAACTACACATTATTTATTTCATAAAAATTAAATTATAATTGATGATTATCTTTGTTTCAAATGAGCTCAAAAAAGAATAAAAAAAATACAAATGCTACTTCACATAATTACAGGCTTGTAGTGTTAAATGAAGAAAATTATGAAGAAAGGTTTTCTTTAAGATTATCAAAGTTAAATGTGCTTTCAACCTCTATTGCTGTTATTCTTTTTCTAGTTTCAATTACCGCCTCTATAATATTTTTTACACCTGTAAAAGAATATATTCCTGGATATGATACAACAGAAATGAGACTTCAGGCTGTAGAAAACATTAGGCTTTTGGACTCTGTCATGATTATTCTTGAAGACTATCAGCAGTATGCTTTGGCTTTACAAGCTACAATTTCGGGGGAAGAGTACGGTAACAAATACCAATCAGACACGGAGCTAATTAAGGTAGATTTATCAGAGTTAAATAGACCAGTAAATATTCAAGATTCTGTTTTAAGGAGACTTGTTGAAAGAGAAGACAGATTTAATGTTATTGAAACTTCTAGCTCAGAAATTGGGTTAAACTTGCAGCCACCAGTTAATGGCATAATTTCGCAAAGGTTTAGCGTTCCAGAAAAACATTATGGAGTTGATATTGTTTTGAAAGAAAAAACACCAGTGAAGTCTGTTGCTGATGGAATTGTTATTTTTTCTGAGCAATCAATTGGAGCAGGACATACCGTATTGATTTTTCATAAAAACAGCATCTCTTCAATATATAAACACAACTACTCTTCAAGTGTAGAAAAAGGAGATTTTGTTAAATCAGGACAAATTATTGCTCTTTCTGGAAACACAGGTGAGTACACAACAGGCCCGCATTTACATCTTGAGGTTTGGGATGATAAAGGACCAATTAATCCAGAAGACTTAATAACCTTTTAAAATGTTAAAGAGATATTTGGCTCGGCTTTTTTCTTTGATAATTGTAAAGAAAATTGAATCTACATACAACAAAGCTCCCGAGCTTCAGGCTAAAACTCTTAAACAATTAATTAAAAAAGCAAAAACCACTGAGTTTGGCAGAGATCATAACTTTTCTAATATATTTTCACACAAAGACTTCTGTAATAATGTTCCTGTAAGAGACTATGAGCAGTTTTATGGTTATATAGAAAAAGTAAAGAAAGGAGGTGAAAATATCTTATGGCCAGGAAAACCAAAGTATTTTGCCAAAACCTCTGGCACAACTAGCGGGGCAAAACTCATACCTATTACAAAAGAATCGATGCCTAATCACATAAAATCTGCACGAAACGCGGTATTGTTTTATGTAAACAAAACAGGAAATACAAAATTTCTAGATGGCAAGATGATTTTTATTCAAGGCTCTCCAGTGTTGGAGGAAATAAATGGAATTAAAACAGGCAGACTTTCTGGAATTGTTGCCCATTATGTTCCTTCATATTTGAGAAGAAATAATATGCCTTCACGGGAAACTAACTCCATTGATAATTGGGATGAAAAAATACTTAAAATTTGTGATGAAACATCCAAAGAGGAAATGACGGTAATTGGAGGAATTCCATCTTGGGTTCAAATGTATTTTGAAAAACTTCTTTCTTTAAATAACAAGCAAAATATTAGCCAGCTTTTTGAAAAATTTTCTTTGTTCGTATATGGTGGTGTTAATTACTCGCCTTATGAGAAAATATTCAATAAGCTCATAGGAAAAAAAATAGATTCTATAGAATATTTTCCTGCATCTGAAGGTTTTTTTGCCTATCAAAATGACCAAAAAGACAAGTCCTTGCTTTTGCAATATGATTCAGGAATATATTTCGAGTTTATTAAGGTAGAAGATTTTGAAAAAAAGAACCCTAAAAGGCACACCCTTTCAAATATTGAAATAAATATAAATTATGTCTTAATTGTATCTACAAACGCTGGTTTGTGGGCTTATAACACCGGTGATACTATAATGCTTGTTTCAACTGTTCCGCCAAAACTTCTTGTCACTGGAAGATATAATCATTTTATTTCAGCTTTTGGAGAACATGTTATCGTATCTGAGGTTGAACAAAGTTTATCAGAAACTGCTAAGAAATTTAATTTAAGCATTTCGGAATTTACGGTTGCCCCTAAAATTGAAAATGGAAATAAGTTGCCGTGTCATGAATGGTTTATAGAGTTCGAGAAATTAGAAATTAATATAAAAGAGTTTGAAAAATATTTAGATGTAATGGTCCAAAAAAAGAACATTTACTATAAAGACTTAATTAAAGGAAACGTTTTAAAAACTTTAGAGGTTAAAAAATTAGCTAGAGGGACATTCAATCGCTACATGAAGTCTATTGGAAAATTAGGAGGCCAAAACAAAGTTCCAAGACTATCAAACAGTAGAGATTTTGTAGAAGGGCTTTTGAAAAAGGATTCTAATTCTCAAATAGTTTAATTTTACTATTGAGAATATAGTTGGTTAGACGAGAGTCTAATTCATCCTTTTCTTTTACAATGATATTTTTTCCAAAAACACACTTAAACCTTTTGTTTAAGCCTTCAATTGTTTTGTTTTTTCTTTTTGTTGCAAAATCTTTGGTTTTTCCTTTCTCATCAAATAAAACAAGAATCTTTTTATTTGAAACAACTTCTTTTTTTGTGAAAAGCAAAATCACTTTTAATTCATCCGGATCTAAATTAATTTGATTTAGTGAATTAAATAAAGAGCTACTGCTTACAAAATAAGATTTCCTAGCCCTCTCATTAGAAAGCGATAACAAAATCAAAATGATTATTAATGCAACCCCGCCGCCTATGAGGTGGTTAACAAAACTTATTGCCCCTCTTATAAAATATACTTCTGAAACAACACTTTTTCCAAGATCGCTTAAGTCATAGTAAGTTATAGAATTAGTGTTATTGGATGTGTTTCTAATGGAACTAATTATAATATTATTCTTGATAATTGATTTGCCCCCGCTTTTATACAATAGAATGTTATCAGTATATTTTTTAATTTTATTATCATCAAGATCTATTTCAAAAATCCTTGGAGACTGCATCTTGCTTATAAGCACTTTTCCGTTTAAATTAAAAAACCTATCCCCTGAAGTGTTACTTTCATCTATATAAGAAGGGTTGATTAGCCCCCCCTTTTCCCAATCTAGCGTCTCCATATTTAATGAATATAAATTAGGGTTTTTTATTGGGGCTTGGTTTTGTGGCCTTTCAAAAAAGTCAAACAAATAAAGAGAGTTGTTTTTTAAAGCAAATACAGGATTTGAAATTCCATCAGGGGCAGTTCCGCTTGTTTTTATATACTCCCAATCACCAGAGTTAAAATTAAACTTTGTTAAAATGGACTTTGTTTTCCAAAAGCCATACCCGCCAAGCAAATAAAGCTGGTTATTATAGCTAAAAAAAGCTCCAGCATATTGATTCCTTTGCGCAAAAGAACTATCAATTCTGTTAATAGAACCATTAAAAAACTCATACAAGACACCCCCCCCTGGATACAATAAATAAACTTTTCTTTGATTAAATTCTCTTCTTTGACTTTCTGAGCTGGTTGCTAAAGGAACCAAGGCCTGTAGGCTTGTTGTGGCGCTTGTTTGAATATTTAAAAACTCGTTTGGCAGAGGGTTTTTATATCTGAAAAAATTGAATGCTTTTGTCTTAATATTTCCTAAAAAATAACCGCTTTTCGTTAATATATTAAAATAATTTCCAGGACCATTTACAATCAAAAAATCATTGCCTATTAGCATTCTTGATACTTCTTCATTTGTAAAAACTTCCTGGTTAAAAGGGATCAGCTCAGCCAACACTACTTTCTCTAGACCTTCTTCAACTCTTTCCAAATTACTTCTTTTCTCATCCTGTGAAAAAGCTAAAAAACAAAATAAAACAAATAAAAATCTTATCATTTAAAAATGGTGTAATATAAAATACCTAAATAAACAAAAAGAATCATAACAGTAATTCCAAGTGAAAAAATCTGTGATAAAAGAAATCCAACTAACAAAGCACTTATTGACGAGATTAAGATTGTTAACGAAGCCCTCCAATGACTGACCCCTTTGTTTAATAATCGATGATGTAAATGAATTCTATCGGCAACAAAAGGCGATTGCTTTTTGTAGATCCTTATTACAAACGCTCTTAAAGTGTCTCCAAGAGGGTAAATTAATAATAAAATCACAAATAATGGCCTTGACATATAACTGTCAGTAACGATAAATGAAGAGCTGTTTAATGTGTAAAAGACAAAGAATGCCATTATCGAACCTAACAACAAAGAACCAGTATCACCTAAAAAAACTTTTTTATTCGGATTAAAGTTGTATGTTAAAAACCCAACCAAAGCTCCTGCCACAGCTGGAACTACAAGCTCCATCTCTTTTGAGGAAACAGAAAGTATTGCCCCAATAATAAAGAAAAACTTTAAAGACAATAAAGAAGCAAGTCCATCAATACCATCAATCAGATTCAAAGAGTTAACAACAACAATAAAAACAAAAAGACTTACTGCTACACTCATTCCGTAAGGGATTTCCTGGATTCCAAAAATGCCATGAAAAGAATCAATCGTATATCCGCTTTGAAGCAAAACAATTCCTGCAAATAATTGAAGAAAAAACTTCTCTCTATATTTTATATTAAAAAGATCATCTCCAACGCCTATTAATGCAATTAAACAAAAACAAAGCAAAGCATATAAGTTTATTTGAATAAGCCCTGTAGCCTTTCCTACTCCATAACACATACAAAATGTAAAAAACATTGCCAAGCCACCAGATCTTGTCGCATTTACTCTATGTGAGGATCGATCTGTAATAGGATCAAACATTTTATTCAGATTAAAAGAGCGGTTTAGGTATTTATTTAAATACAGAGAAAGCCCAACACCTAAAATGAAAAATAAAAAATGATTTAAATAAGCGTCGGCCATATTATTTTATTTTAAAAAGATGGGTAATAAAACTTGTTTTTTTCTTGAAGCTACCGTTTGCTTTATAGCCCTTTATTCTTTTATCGTCCTTATGCTTAGTTTCATATATTCCATCTTTTTCACCAGTTAAGTTTTCAATTTTAGCTTTTAGTTTTAAAATAAATTTATCTCTCAATTCAGTTAAATGCGACTTGCTGTAATCTTTTTTAGAAAGAATTTCATTAAGCATTGATGCAGATACAAAAGGCTCAGACGACAGTAATTGAATAAATTTTGTTTCAACAGCGCTCATCGAAACAAACCTTTTTTTATAATATATGCCGTTTTTATCATAAAGAATTAAATCTTTTATATGATCTTGATAAACAAATAGTTTCATCATTATCCAAAAAAACATCAATGAAACAAAACCTATTAACACAATCCTTAAAGTTTTAGATTCAGCAGTATTGTTAATTAAAGGGTGTCTGTTTTTTTGTATTGCATCATTGTTTAGACTTGTTAAATCATAGGATTTAATAGAGGCGTTATTAAATCCGCTTATATAATACAAATTGTTGTCAACAATATAGCAGGGATATCTACTGTTGTGGTTTAAAAACTCACCTTGAACCACGTTTTCAACAATTTCATTTTTAGCAAAGTCAATCATTGTGATTTTTTCGGGTGTTGTTAAAACAAGAGCCGACTTATATTTAGGCAAAGCAAAGTTAGAATATGTTTTTACTAACGATGGATTTACTTTCCCTAGAGCCTTATACATTCCGTTATTGAAGTCATATAAAAAAACATCATCTAAATCAAAGTCAATATTAAGGTCAATATTAGAATCTCCAGTCCTGCCGCCTAAAACATAAAGTTTGTTGTCTGTATAATCTCCGATAGCTTTCCATCTAGCAGCTGGGACATAGTTGCTGTTGTGGTAATTAATGTCCCATTGTTTGACCTTAGGGTCATAAAAAGTAATATATTCTTTATGTGTCCACAACCCAAAACCGCCATATAAATGAAGCCTGTTGTTTATTTCAAAATAAAAACCACTGGCTTGATTAAGATGAAGACTTGAGTTGTCAACCCTTCTAAATGAGCCTTCAAACTGTTCAAAAACAACACCCCCTCCATTATGAAATAAATGCAGTTTTTCATTCAACACTATTGACCTGTATTCGTTATTATTTAAAGGCCTCCCAACATCATTAATCTGTTTTGAAAAAGTTAAAGGTTTAAATTTTTCGTAAACTAAAACAGAATCTTTTAGGACATAGCTTCCAAAAGAAGTTATTAATTTTATTTGATTGTTAGCGCTTTTAGAAAAAATAAAAGAATTTATCGAATCAGGAATCGTAATATTAGATTGGGAAAAAGACAAAGAATGACCAGCAGAAAAAAGAAATAAAATAAAACAGTAGATTAAAAATCTCATTAAGCATTTTTTTTGATTCTTTGTGGCCAAGCTCTTTTTGTTGTATAAGTTGGATTGCAGGCCTCAAAGCCTAGTGTTGAATAATAACTTTTTGCCAGCATTTAATTTTTTGTTTTGGTTCTTACAACACACCGGTTCATAAATCAAATATACTAAATTATATTTTCCAATGGTTCGGATATTTGTATTGTATATTTAAAAAATTGATTATCAGTAATTTGTGATAAAAAAACAGCATTCAGCGGCTAGTTTAATCTTGTTTTATTTTTTTATCACCAAACTATTTTTATTGTTAAATATTAAGCTAATTTTACAGTGTGAATGTTTTAATAATAGGAAACGGAGCTAGAGAGCATGTTTTTTTTAAACTACTAAGCGACTGCTCATCTAAAGTAAATCTTTTCTCAATTAATCCAAACGCAGCTATTCAAAAATTATCTAATCCAATTTTTAAACCCTTTTCTTTTAATTTGGTAAAAGAGATTATTAAAAGCTCAGATATTGAAATGGTCATAGTTGGGCCAGAGAATCCGCTAATTGACGGTGTTTATGATTTTATAAAAAAAGATTCTGAAATAAATCACGTCTCAGTTATTGGTCCATCTAAATTTGGTGCTCAATTAGAGGGTAGTAAAAAGTTTGCTAAGGATTTTATGTTTAGAAATGATATACCTACAGCCTCATATAGAACATTTACAAAAGAAACTTTTTCAGACGCACTTGATTTTATTAAAAAATCTAATCCACCTTATGTACTTAAAGCTGATGGGCCAGCAGCTGGAAAAGGTGTTGTGATATTAGAAAATATTGAAGATGCAATCGCTGAGCTTAAAAGTATGTTAATCGATTCAAAGTTTGGTGAATCTTCTAAAAAGGTTATCATAGAAGAGTTTCTTAGTGGAATTGAAATGTCATGTTTTGTAATATTTGATGGAAAAAACTATATAACCCTTCCTTATGCTAAAGATTATAAAAGAATTGGTGAAGGAGATGTAGGCTTGAACACTGGAGGAATGGGATCTATTTCACCAGTCTCTTTTATTGATAGAGATCTTGATGAAAAAATTCATCAAAAAATAATTAAACCGACCATTAACGGAATAATTAAAGAAAAGATTAATTACAAGGGTTTTATTTTTATAGGCTTAATAAATGTTGTTGATGAGCCCTATGTTATTGAATACAATGTAAGAATGGGCGACCCTGAAACACAAGTTGTTCTTCCAAGAATAGAAAATGACTTACTTGAAATTATGGTTGCTATCGAAAATCAAACACTCAATGAAATTAATATTAAAATAAACCCTGATCATTTTTCAAATGTTGTATTAGCGTCTAAAGGCTATCCAGAAAAATATGAAAAAGGCTTAGTTATTACAGGCCTAGATAGTGTTAAAGATTCAATAATATTTCAAGCCGGAACAAGTTTAACTGAAAATAAAACAACTACTAACGGAGGCAGGGTTTTGTCTGTTGTTTCGAGACATGATACTTTTCAAGGAGCTTTAAAAAAATCCTACAGTAATATTGAAAAAATAAATTTTGAAGGAAAAATATTTAGAAAAGATATAGGCTTTGATTTATAGAAAGGAGTGAGCAGTAATTTCAGTTTCTTTACCTTCATTTTTATCATACTTAACAAGCTCTAGAGTCCAATAAATTAAAGCAGCTGAAATAACTAGCATAAAGCTGAAATTGATAGCATTTTGGAAAAACCAATTTGAAATGTAAAGCCTAATTACATCAAAGGGCAAAAATAGTATGTCAACAAATAGAAATTCAATTAATTCGAAGAATTCTTTCATAATAATGCAAAGATAAAAACAAAAAGTATTTTTGTGTAAACTTTATTTAAATAAAAATGAAAATTAGTTCTAATCTGGTTAAAATATTTCAAACATCAATTAATGAGTACCATATTAAAGATTCAGTAGATCAAGGTTTTGAGAATAGATTTTCAAAAGATCATGTTTTTGAGTCCATGATGTACAAGAAATCATGGATAGATACTGTTCAGTGGCATTTAGAAGATATTATTAGAAAGCCTTCGATTGACCCAAAAGAAGCGCTAGTAATAAAAAGAAGAATTGATAAAAGCAATCAGGAAAGAACAGATATGGTTGAGGAGATTGATGATTATTTTTTTCACAAATTTAAAGATGTTGTTTCTAGGAACGATGCAATTCTTAATACAGAAACTCCCGCATGGGCTATTGATCGGTTATCAATATTAGAGCTTAAAATTTATCACATGAGGATTGAATCTGAAAGACAAAGCACTGATGAATCTCATCAATTAAATTGTTTAGAAAAGCTAAACGTTTTACTTCTTCAAAGAGAAAATTTGTCGACAGCAATAGATCAGCTATTATACAATATTAGTAAGGGAAAAGTGAAAGCTGTTACCTATAAACAAATGAAAATGTATAATGATAATAAACTAAACCCTGAGTTATACAAATAGTATATTATGACAACTTTAATTTTTAGATTTTCATCATTAGGGGATGTAGCTATTACAGTACCTGTTTTAAGGTGTTTGTCAAAAAAATACCCTAATCATAATTTTATAGTTGTTTCTAGAGAAAAATTTAAACCACTTTTTGAAGAAAGCCCAAATGCTTCTTTTTTTTCATGCGATTTTAATGCAAGACACAAAGGGTTTAAAGGATTAATTAATCTATATAAAGACTTAAGTGAATTTAATCCCACAAGAATTGCTGATTTGCATAATGTTTTGAGGTCAAAAATCCTTTCACTACTTTTTAAGTTTAGTTTGAAAAAAGTTCGTAGTCTAAATAAGCTTAGGGCAGAAAAGAGAAAACTAACTAGGTCAAAAAATAAAATTTTTAAACCTGTAAGTTCTGTTCATTACAGTTATCAAGAAGTGTTCAACAAGCTTGGTTATAACATAGAATTAAATAATGACCATGTGTTCCCTGGGTCAAAACCAATAACCTCTGATTACAGCTTTAACTTTAAAACAAAAAATATTGGTATAGCACCATTTGCTAAACACCAAACAAAAGTTTATCCACTAGATTTAATGCAGGCAGTAGTCTCAAACTTAAGTAAGTATTATAATATCCATCTTTTTGGATTTGGAGATGAATTAATAATTCTTAAAAAATGGTCAAAAGCCTATCAAAACGTTCAGTGTCCTTCAAAATCTCTAACATTTAGCGAAGAGCTTCAAATTATTTCTAATCTTGATCTTATGATTTCTATGGATTCAGGAAATGGGCATTTATCTTCTATTTATGATGTGCCAACCATCACTGTTTGGGGACTTACACATCCATATTTAGGGTTTAAGCCTTTTTTGATGGATGATAATAATCAGCTATGCTCTGAGAGGAAGAAATTTCCATTAATTCCAAATTCAGTATATGGGAACAAAACAATAAAAGGTTATGAAGGAGCAATGAGATCTGTAAGCCCAAAAGAAATAATTGACAGAGCCCAAGAAATACTATCTTAAATGTCGTCGAAATTTATTTTTAAGGTTTCAGATTTTGGGACTGCTTGACAAGTAAGCAAGCACCCATCCTTTATTTCTTCTTCACTTAAAAGCCGATTTTCAATCATATCTGCTTTTCCTTCTTCAATCTTCCCTATACAGGTAAGACAAACACCTCCTTGACATGAATAAGGAACATCAATGCCTTTTGACAACGCAACATCTAAGACTACCTCATCTTTTGACATTTCAAAACTTGCTTCTTCACCATCCAAAATTAAAGTTACTTTTGTAGTACTCATAAGGGTGCAATATTAAAAAAATATTACTAAAGAATGTTTTTTAAAAGGAAAAAATACATATTATTAACACTTTTTATAAGTTGTAGCTTCTACGCTCAAAAATCAACAATATCATCTTATAAAATTGATTATAATATTTTATTTAACGGAGAAGCTTTACTTGCTGAAGGCATAGCTTCTATAAAGGAAAATTATACTGAGAACCACTGGGAAATTTTACCTATTATTGAAGGCTTTGATTTTTCAGTTACTAATTCACCTCCGACGGAATTTTTCAAAATCCCGGAGGAAAAAGCTATAAAGGCAATACAAAAATCTAACAAAAAAGATGTAACAGTAAGAGATAGAGCATACTTACTATTAGGCAAATCAAGGTTTTATGATCAAAGGTATATTTCAGCTCTTCAAGCGTTTAATAATATTGAAAACTCATTATTCATAAGAGAATATTGGAAGGCTTTAGTCTACATGACAATAGATCAAAATGAACTGGCTTACAAAGCCATTGAAAAAAGTTTGAACGAGAGATTAGCAAGAAAAGAAGAAAAAAAATTCCTAAATCTAGCTCTGATACAATACTATATTAATAATAAAAACTATGATAAAGCAGTAAAATCTTTAGTTGAATTTCTTAAATCTAATAATGATAAAAAACTAAAAGCTAGATTAAATTATGTGCTTGCTCAAATTCACCTTGAGAAGAAGCAGCGCGAAAAAGCAAGGGTAGCTTTCAAAAGGGTCATCAACTCTGGGATAAATAAAAGCAATAGTTTGATTCTATGGTCAAAACTTATCTATAATAATCTAATTAATTCTCCTGATTATAATCTTTTCAAAAAATTAATTAGATCAGAAAGATATAGACAAAATATTTCTTTAATCAATTATTTTAATGCTAAGCTTATTTTAAATTCAAAACCAAAACAAGCTAAAGATCTTTTTTCTAATGTTTTAGAATCTGAAAAAATAGATTTTACATTAAAATCAAAAATTTATGATGAGCTCTATAAAATATATTTGTCCGAGAAAAACTATTTACTTGCATCAAAATATCTTGACTCATCACTTGTTTATATTGATTCATCAACGATAAAATATTTTAGACTAAATAAATCAAGAAATAAATTAAATGAAGTTGCTAAACTTGAAAAAGAGAATCAACTTTTAGATTCTTTGATCTATGTTAATTCGTTATCTGAAAATGAAAGAATTAAACTCTTAAATAAAAGCATATCAATCTCTAAAGATTATAATAATGAAGAAAGTGTTGGCAGCTCTAACTCATTTTATTTTGACAATAAAAAAACTGTTGATCTAGGTATAAAAAATTTTAAAGAAAAATGGGGAGATATTTTGCTAACGGACGATTGGAAAATGAACCCACAAATAGGCTTGGAAAGAAATGTTTCCTATGAAAAAAAAATAGATTATGAGAGTGCTGATGAGTCCTCTTTTGATGAATTAAGCATTGACAGTCTTAAGCTCGTAATTAATTATAACAAGTTAAAGTTAGGAATGTCTTTAAAAGATTATGTTTTTGATTATGAAAAATCTCACGAAGTTTTATCAATGGTGGATAATAACTTGCTTGAGACAAATGATCAAGAAACCCTTTTATTCTACAAGATAAAAGCTTCAGAAAAATTTGACAAGAAAATTTACAATTTGTACAAGAAGAAATTATTGCAAAACTTTCCAGAATCAATTTATTCAAAGTCTTTCACAAAAGAAAGTGTTCCATTGAATATAGATTCTTTAGTTGCTAAAATTAGAGGCGAATTCAATAGTCAGAAATTTAAAAATTCAATTAAACAACTGGACTCTGTTTTGGATAAAACATATAATATTAAAGACAGATATACTCTTTATATTCTTCAATCTGAATTCATTGCAAAAGAAAAAGGAGTTGAAAAGTATTTGATTTTTTTAGAAAATTTGAAAAAAGATTTTAAAGACAAAGTAGAAGAAATACAAGAAAAAATTTCTGTCTTAAATTCTGTTTACAAAAAGAAAAAAAATCAAGGCAACAAAATTAAATATATTGGACTTATAGTTTTTGAAGAAGATTGCCCAATTAATGATAAAAATCAAGATTTTGAGTGCATGTTTTTTAATGAACAAAGCAATCTTTTAATTTTTTATGGTTCTGATGAAGATTCAACCAAAAAAACACTTGAAAAATATTTAAATAACAATGTTGAATTAAAAAACAATAAATATTTTGTAATTTCCACACCCCAATTCGTTAAAGTATTGGCTTTTAAATCATTAAATAACTTAAATTATTGATTATGGCAGACAACAAATTTTTTTCATCTCCTAGTGTCGATGTAGTTGAAAAATCTACAAAAATTATTGGAGATATTTTTTCAAAAGCAGATTTTAGAATTGATGGTCAAGTTGAAGGCAACATTAACACTTCAGGAAAAGTTGTGGTTGGCAATTCAGGAAACATTTCTGGAAAATTAAATTGTTCTAATGCAGATATCTCCGGCAAAGTTTCTGGATCAATTGAGGTTAAAGAAACTCTTTCTTTAATGGCCGATTCTTACATAAGTGGAGACATAGCAACTGCAAAACTTTCTGTTGAAGAAGGAGCTCAAGTAGAGGCTACTATATCAATGAAATCAGGTAAACAATTAAAAGCTGTTGAAGCTGAAAACGAAAAAAATTCTCAAACTGAAAAAACAGCCTAACCCGATTAAGGTTTTTGCATTTATTAGTTTTGAAATGGGAATAACAATTTTCCTGTTTTCAAGATTAGGTAAATGGTTAGATGCCAATTACGGATACGACAAAACTTTTACAATTGCATTGACCTTAACAGGTTTTGCTTTGGCATTTACATTAGTTTACAAGCAGGTAAATAAATTAAATAAATAGCTTTCTTTTTTACTATAATGTTCTAACTTTGCGCCATTGTTAGAATTGCTATAATTCATTGATGAGTCTTGCAAGAAAATTTATTTTAATTTTATTTTTTTTTAGCGCTTCAGCGTATGGCATTTCTGCCGATAAAACTCAAGAAGACAAAGGGGATATTAAATCTGAAATTAAAAGCTATATAAAGCACCACCTTAAAGATGCTCACAGCTTTTATTTAACCAGCTTTACAAATGATGAGACTGGGAAAAAAATATATATAGAAATTCCTCTTCCAGTAATTTTATATGATAATGGTATAAAGTTTTTTATTTCATCGGAATTCAAGCACGGAAAAGAAGTTGTTGTTTCAAATGAAACATACTACAGAATGAACTATGACAACAATAAAATATATAAAACAGATAAAGAAGGAACATTTAATTTTTCTGAAAACGGAAAAATTTTGAACGAAAAACCTCTTGATTTTTCTATTACTAAAAATATTGCAACAATTATTTTAGTTTCAATCCTAATGTTTCTTCTATTTACATCTCTTGCTAAATCCTACAAATCAAATAATGGTATTTCAAAAGGTATTGGTAGGTTTTTTGAGCCAATTATAATTTACATAAGAGATGATATTGCAATCCCAAATATTGGAGTAACAAAGTATAAAAATTACATGAGTTTTTTACTCACAGTATTTTTCTTTGTGTGGTTTTTAAACATGCTAGGCCTAACTCCTCTTGGCGTGAATGTTACTGGAAATATAGCTGTTACATTTTCATTAGCATTATTAACTTTTTTGATAACAAATTTAACTGCTAATAAAAATTATTGGGGCCATATATTTTGGATGCCAGGTGTGCCGGTCCTAATTAAAATTGTTTTAGCACCCATTGAGTTTTTGGGGGTTTTCATCAAACCTTTCTCACTCTTGATAAGACTTTATGCTAACATTCAGGCTGGCCACATAGTTCTATACAGTTTGATTGGATTGATGTTTATATTTAAAAATTGGATTGGAAGTAGCTTGTCTTTCTTTTTAGCCTTTTTTATAGCAATAATTGAGGTTTTAGTAGCATTATTACAAGCATATATATTCACCATGTTGTCTGCATTATATTTTGGCTTTGCAGTTGAAGATCATAGTGAATCGCATTAAAAATGAAAAAGTTTAATTTAAATAAATAATTATGGAAATACCTTTAATAGTAGGCGGTGGCCTAGTAGTAATCGGAGTTGGAATCGGAATTGGTCAAATTGGTAAAGGAGCAATGGAAGCCATCGGAAGACAACCAGACGCAAGTGGAAAAATTCAAGTAGCTGCACTTATTTTAGCAGCGTTAGTTGAAGGAATTGGTTTCGCAGCATTATTTGCGCTGTAGAGATTATAGTATTAACGTTAAAACAATAATTTAATGGAAAAACTAATTGAAGAATTTTCAATTGGGCTATTTTTTTGGCAAACAATAATTTTTGTTATTCTAATTTTCTTGTTAAAAAAGTTTGCGTGGAGCCCTATTTTAAAAGCTGTTAATGATAGAGAACAAGGTATTAAAGATGCCTTAGATTCTGCTGAGGCAGCTAAGATAGAAATGCAATCTTTACAAGCTGACAATGAAAAAATAATAAAGAAGGCTAGAGCTGAAAGAGATTCTCTTTTGAAGGAAGCTAGAGATTTGAAGAACTCAATGATTTCTCAAGCTAAAGATGAAGCTAAATCTGAAGCTCAAAAGATTATTGAAAGCGCAAATGAAGCAATCTTAAATGAAAAAAATGCTGCTGTTTCAGACATAAAAAAACAAGTAGCATCACTTTCAATTGAAATTGCAGAGAAACTACTTAAAGAAAAATTATCAGACGATAATAAGCAAATGAAAATTGTTGAAGATCTTATTAAGGATGTTAAGCTAAAATGAATTATAACCGAGTTGCATATAGATACGCTAAAGCAACAATCGCTTCATGCGATAAAAATGAGGTAATGAAAATTTTTGCCGACATGCAAACTGTTTGTAAAGCATTTGAGGACTCAAACGAGCTTAAGCTTTTTGTTGACAGCAAGGTTATTAAAGATTTTGACAAGCTTTCAACCCTTAAGGAGGTTTTTCAACAATCATCAAAAAAAGTTTTTGATCTTATGGAGCTTTTGATGAAAAACAGGAGAATAGATTTATTCGACGATGTAGCTAAATCTTTCATTGTCATTTACAATAAAATGTATAAAAATCAAGATGTTATAATCACATCATCCTCGGTTTTAAGCTCATCTACAATTCAGAAAATTGAATCAAAAGTCAAAGAACTAACGAGCAAAAACATAAAACTAATTAATAAAGTAGATAGCTCGATTGTTGGAGGATTTATTTTAAGAATTGGCGATCTTCAATACGATGCCAGCTTTAAGAATCAGCTCAACAAATTAAAACAAGATTTTATTAATATATCAATACAATAAATTATGGCAGATATTAAGCCTGCTGAAATATCAGCAATTATTAAGAAACAACTCATGGGTAGCGATGCTACTCCTTCACTAGACGAAGTGGGGACTGTTCTTCAAGTCGGGGACGGGATTTCTAGAGTTTACGGTTTATCAAATGTTCAGTACGGCGAACTAGTTCAGTTTGATAATGGGATGGAAGGAATTGTACTAAACTTAGAGGAGGATAATGTAGGAGTTGTATTATTGGGTCCATCTAAGGAAATTAAAGAAGGAGACACTGTTAAAAGGACTAAAAGAATTGCATCGATTAATGTTGGAGAGGGTGTTGTTGGTAGAGTAGTTAATACTCTAGGTCAGCCAATTGATGGTAAAGGTAAAATTGAGGGAAAGATGTATGAAATGCCTTTAGAAAGGAAAGCACCAGGTGTTATCTATAGACAGCCTGTGAATGAGCCTTTGCAAACAGGTATTAAATCCGTAGATGCTATGATTCCTATTGGTCGTGGTCAAAGAGAATTAGTTATTGGTGATAGACAGACCGGAAAAACAACTGTTTGTATTGATACAATTTTAAATCAGAAGGAGTTTTATGATGCTGGAAACCCAGTATATTGTATATATGTTGCAGTAGGTCAAAAAGCGTCAACTGTTGCTGGGATTGCCAAGACTCTCGAAGATAAAGGTGCTCTAGCTTACACAACAATCGTTGCTGCAAACGCATCTGATCCAGCACCTATGCAGGTTTATGCTCCATTTGCTGGAGCAGCAATTGGTGAATATTTCAGAGATACTGGAAGACCTGCTCTAATTATTTATGATGATCTTTCTAAGCAAGCTGTTGCCTACAGAGAAGTATCTCTTTTATTGAGAAGGCCACCGGGTCGAGAAGCTTATCCTGGAGACGTATTTTATCTACATTCAAGACTACTTGAAAGAGCAGCAAAGGTGATCAATGATGACGGTATAGCTAAAGAAATGAATGACCTCCCAGAATCTCTTAAACCAATTGTAAAAGGAGGAGGTTCGTTAACAGCTCTTCCTATTATTGAAACACAAGCTGGAGATGTTTCGGCTTATATTCCTACTAATGTAATTTCTATTACTGATGGACAAATATTTTTAGAATCAGACTTATTTAATTCTGGAGTAAGACCTGCAATTAATGTTGGTATTTCAGTTTCTAGGGTGGGTGGATCTGCGCAAATAAAATCAATGAAGAAAGTTTCAGGAACCTTAAAACTTGATCAAGCTCAATTTAGAGAGCTTCAAGCTTTTGCTAAGTTTGGGTCTGACCTGGATCCAGTAACACTCGGGGTTATTGAGAAAGGTAAAAGAAACGTTGAAATTCTTAAACAAGCTCAAAATGACCCTTACACTGTTGAAGATCAAGTTGCAATTATTTACTTAGGTTCAAAAAACTTACTTAAAGCTGTCCCCGTTGATCAAATTAAAGATTTTGAAAAGAAGTTTATTGAATTAATGAATCTAAAACATAGAAAAGTTCTTGACACTATAAAATCTGGAAAATTAACTGACGAGGTAACATCAACATTAGAAAAAGTTGCCGCAGAAATGACTTCATCTTACGATAATTAATGGCAAATCTTAAAGAAATAAGAAATAGGATATCATCTGTAACTTCAACTATGAAGATTACAAGTGCTATGAAAATGGTATCTGCCGCAAAATTAAAGAAGGCTCAGGATGCTATCACGGCAATGAGACCATATTCTGAAAAGTTAACTGATTTAATGTCCAATTTTTCAGACATTATTTCTTCATCGAGTATTTCTTATTTATCCGAAACCAGGGTTATTAAAAATGTATTAGTAGTGTCTATTTGTTCTAACAAGGGTCTTTGCGGGGCATTCAATTCTAATGTAATAAAACAATCCCTAAGTTTAAAAAATGAAGAAGAATTTAAGGGAGCTAATTTTAGCTACTTGACAATCGGAAAAAAAGCTAACGACATACTTTCTAAAACAGAGAATATTATTTCTAATCACAGTAATATTTATGACAATCTTGTATATGACGAAGTTGCCAATGTTTCAGAAAAAATTGTGGAAGAATTTAGCCTAGGAAATTATGACAAGGTTCTAATAGTCTTCAACAGCTTTAAAAATGCAGCAAATCAAATTGTAAAAACTGAGCAATTTTTACCAATTGAGAACTTGGAAGAAACAAACAAAACAGGAGATTATATTTTTGAACCATCTATGGAACAAATTGTCTCAGAATTAGTTCCAAAATCGCTTAAAATTCAACTTTTCAAATCCATAAGAGATTCTTTTGCTGGGGAGCATGGTGCAAGAATGACGGCAATGCACAAGGCAACAGACAATGCTACTGAACTTAGAGATGAGCTAAAATTAACTTACAACAAAGCAAGACAGGCGGCTATTACTAATGAAATTCTTGAAATTGTTTCTGGAGCTGAAGCATTAAATGGATAAATATAATTTTGATGCAAGTTAAAATTATAAATAAGTCGAATAATCCAAATCCAAGTTATGAAACAGAGTTTTCAGCAGGAATGGACATTAGAGCATTTACTGAAAATAAAATTATACTAGAACCAGGTGAAAGAAAGCTTGTATCTACAGGACTTTTTTTAGAGTTACCTGGCGGGTATGAAGCTCAGGTGAGATCTAGAAGCGGACTAGCTTTAAAAAAAGGAATTTCAGTTTTAAACTCACCTGGAACAATTGACTCAGACTATAGTGGAGAGATTGGAATAATTTTAATAAATCATTCTTCAGAAAATTTTGTAATAGAAAACGGCGATAGAGTGGCACAGCTAGTAATTGCAAAACACGAAAAAATTGTTTGGCATTCCGCTCAAGAAATAAAATATTCAGAAAGAGGTTCTGGTGGGTTTGGCAGTACTGGAAGTAATTAATATCTTCACACATTGCGGTTTATTTAAGCCTCAATAAACCTTTAATTCTTTGAATAAAATTAAAATTACTATCCTATTTCTAACACTACTACAAACATTCTCGGCTGTAGCACAATCATCTAAGATTAAGAATCTTGAAAATCAAAGAGAGCAAATTAAAAAGGAAATTATTGAAATTAATAATCTTTTAAGCTCAAATAAAAAGCAAAAAAACCTAACATTTAGAGATCTTGAGATACTAGCCGCTAAAATCAATACTAAAGAACGTTTAATAAAAATAAACAATGATCAAATCAACCTTTTAAATGCTGATATTAAATCAAATGAAACAAAATCTGAAGAGCTGAAGCTTGAAAATGAAAATGTCAGAAAAGATTATGCGTCTATGATATTCAATTCTTATAAGAGTAGATTAAAAGAGAGTAGAATAATGTTTTTATTGTCATCGAGTACTTTTTTGGAAGCATTTAAAAGATCACAATATTTTTCTCAATTTTCTGATGATAGAAAAAAATACTCTAATAAAATTTTAAAAAACCTTACTTCTTTAGATTCTATTAATAAAATACTAAGTGAAAAGATAGTTGTCAAAGAAGATTTGATCAAATCTAATAATATTGAAAAAAGAGACTTGACAAATGAAAGAATTAACAAAAACAAAGCTTTGTCTTCATTAAAGAGAAAGGAGAATGCATATAAAAGACAAATAAATCAAAAGCAAACACAAGCTGATCTTTTAGACAAAGAAATTGATAGATTGATAAAAGAAGCCATTAGACTTTCAAATGAAAATAAAAAGTCATCAACCTTTTCTTTAACCCCGGAAGCTAAAGCACTCGCTGAAAGTTTCTCAAAAAATAAAGGAAATTTGCCTTGGCCGGTAGAAAGAGGAGTAATTATTCAAAAGTTTGGATTACAACCTCACCCAGTTGTTAGGACAACTAAAATAAAAAGCAATGGTATTGTTATTGCTACGACAAAAGACGCGAATGTTAGATCAGTTTTTGAAGGAGTGATATTATCTATATTAAAATTTAAAGGCAGTAATCTTACAGTTTTAATTAAACATGGGAATTATATTTCTGCATATAAAAATCTTTCAAAAGTTTTTGTTGAAAAAGGGGACAACATTAATGCCCTGCAAATTATCGGAGAAGCATATACAAATATCAATGACAACAAAACAACTCTGCAGTTTAGTATTTTTAATAACACCACACCACTTGACCCAAATTTATGGATAGCCAAGTAATTGATAAAAAAATTATTATTGAAGGTGCAGAGATGCATAATCTTAAAAATATTGACTTGTCCATACCCAAAAAAAAACTTGTAGTAGTCACTGGCTTATCAGGGTCTGGCAAATCTAGTTTAGCTTTCGATACAATTTATGCTGAAGGACAAAGAAGATTTATTGAAAGTCTATCTTCTTATACTAGACAATTTTTAGGGAAATTAACAAAACCTAAAATAAAAAAAATCAGTGGCCTTTCACCTGCAATTGCTATAGAGCAGCGAGTAAATAATTCAAATCCTAGATCAACAGTCGGAACGAGCTCTGAGGTTTATGAATATATTAAACTACTATATGCTAGAATTGGTAAAACAATATCTCCATTAACTGATCAGGAAATTAAAAGAGATAATATTGATACAGTTATAAATTATATTAAATCATTTTCTGAAGGAGATAAATTTTTAATCCTTGTTAAACTAGACAAGCCTGAAAACATAACCATTACTGAATTTCTTTCAATATATTCATCACAAGGATATGCAAGGGTGGAAGTAGATGGAAATACCCTTTTGATAGAAGACGTTAATAATATTTCATATAAAGATATTTATTTAGTTATAGACAGAGGTGTTTACAAAAATAATGATGAATATATTAAAAGAGTTGTAGATTCAATTGAAAACGGATTTAATCAAGGGAATGACTCAGTCAATATTAAAACTTTAAAAGACAAGAAATTAAAATTTTTTACAAAGAGTTTTGAAGAAAATGGAGAAAGTTATATTGAACCAAATGAGCATCTGTTTAGTTTTAATAATCCTTTTGGGGCTTGTGATAAGTGTGATGGTTATGGAGATATCATAGGTATAGACCCTGAGCTTGTTATTCCAAACACTGAACTTTCTATTTACGAAAATTGTATTGCTCCGTGGAGGGGAGAAAAGCTAAAGAAATACAAGCAACTTTTAGTAAAGAATGCGCATCACTTTGATTTTCCAATTCATAGACCTTATTATAAATTGAGTAAGGCTCAAAAAGAACTTGTTTGGGAAGGAAATGAGCATTTCAAAGGGATTAATTTTTTCTTTAAAAAACTGGAGGAAAAAATGTATAAAATTCAAAATAGAGTTATGCTTTCAAGATACAGAGGAAGGACAACATGTAGTAGTTGTAAAGGTAAAAGACTAAGAAAAGAAGCAAACTATGTTAAAATCAACGGAGTGTCTATTACAGACCTTATCGACATGCCAATTTCAAAAGTTTTGAAGTTTTTTAAAGAGATTAAATTAGATAAAGTTTCAAAAGGAAAAAGCGAAAGACTTTTAAAAGAAATTGTTTCACGTCTGGAATTCATAACAAAAGTAGGACTTGAATATTTGACTTTAAATAGAAAATCTAACACTCTTTCGGGCGGTGAAACTCAAAGAATTAATTTGGCAACATCTCTTGGAAGTTCACTAGTTGGCTCAATTTACGTTTTAGACGAACCCAGTGTTGGTTTACATCCAGAGGATACAAAAAAATTAATTGAAATTTTGGTTAACCTAAAAAACCTTGGCAATACTGTTATTGTGGTTGAACATGATGAAGACATTATTAATGCAGCAGATCATATAATAGATTTAGGTCCTGGCGCTGGTTCTATGGGAGGAACAATTGTTGGTCAAGGTAATTTAAATAAAATAGTAAAGACAGAATCTCTTACAGCAAAATACCTTACTGGAAAAATGGAAATCCCTGTTCCAGAATCCAGAAAGAAAATTATAAGTAAAATTACTTTAACAGGTTGTAGAGAAAATAATTTAAAAAATATAAATGTAGATTTTCCTCTAGAAATGTTGGTTTGTATAACAGGAATCTCAGGTAGTGGAAAAACAACCCTAGTTAAAAAAATTTTGTATCCTGCATTGCAAAGGTTAAAAGGTAATTTTAAAGAAAAACCTGGTCAATTCTCAGAAGTCAAAGGAGACATTGATTTAATAAGTTCAATTGAATATATTGATCAAAATCCTATTGGCATGTCCTCCAGGTCAAATCCTGCAACCTATCTTAAAGTTTACGATGATATTAGAAATTTATTTGCTATTCAAAATACATCAAAACAATTTTCTTTTAAACCGAAACATTTTTCTTTTAATGTGGATGGAGGAAGATGTGATAGTTGTAAAGGAGAGGGCACTATTAAGATTGAAATGCAATTCATGTCCGATATTGTATTGCCGTGTGAAACTTGTAAAGAAAAAAGATTCAAGAAAGATGTTTTAAAAGTTAAGTTTCAAAACAAAAATATTGATGACATCCTAAATATGACTATTGAAGATGCTTCTAATTTTTTTATCGAACACAATCAAAAAAGAATAGCTTCTAAGCTTAAAGCTTTACTTGATGTTGGGATGGGCTATGTTAAGCTTGGACAATCTTCATCCACTCTCTCAGGCGGCGAAGCCCAAAGAATTAAATTAGCCTCTTTTTTACTTAAAGGAAACAATAAAGAAACCACCCTGTTTATTTTTGATGAACCTACAACAGGATTACATTTTCATGATATAAAAAAACTAATAAAATCTTTTAATCTTCTCATTGATTTTGGACACTCCATAATTGTTGTTGAACACAACATTGATTTAATAAAATCTGCTGATCATGTAATTGATCTTGGCCCATACGGCGGAGAAAAAGGAGGTGATATAGTCTACACCGGAACTGTAGAAAACTTAGTTAAATCAAAGAAGTCACTACTTTCTTTTCATTTAAAACCTAAGCTTAGTTAAAACATTCCTTATAAATTTATTTAATGTTCCTGAAAGGTTTGAATAGTACACAACTAAAGTGTAAACTAAGCCTATGATTAATGAGTTAATTATTATTAAACTTATTCCTTTAAGAGGGAAAGAAATATTTTCAAAAATTAAAAATAATGATCCGATGATTAATAATGTTTTAACTGAATTAAAACTATATGGGGATAAATTCAGCTTAGATTTTATGTATATTATTTTTAAAAAAGTAAAAAGAGCAACAACAATAAGCGTAGAGAGTGCTGCTCCGTTAATTCCCATTAAATCTATTAAATAATCATTTAAAAAATATACTGAGAAGGCCATTCCAATGGAAAAGGGTAGGGTGATTTTATAAAATTTTGAAGTAGCTAAAATTGCAGGACCACATCCAAAACTCATAAGAATCAATTTGCTTAAAGAAATCATCAAAACAACCCAAACAGCAGTTCCATAAGATGGATTATCCATTAATTCATAAAATGGAATAATATTCAAGTTGATGAGTAAAAAAAATAGACCTGAAATTATAAGTAGATTCAATGAGCTTTCTTTATATAGCATCTTTAACTCAGTGAAATTATTTGTGTTTAAAGCTTTTGCTACTAGGGGGTTTACAATTTGGAATAAAGCCCTTCCTGGTATCTCAACAACTGTGGCAATAAATACAGCTACAGCATAAAATGCAGTTTGGCTTATTGCTTCTTTTCGAGGGATCATAAACTTATCAATATCTATTAAAATACTCGCAGCAGACCCAGCTAAAAATATATATATTGAATATGAAAGTATTTGTTTTGTATTTACTGGTAGCTTGAAATATAAATTTGGCGTATATAATTTCAGAGAATACACAATCATTATTAAAAGCCGCAGGTAATAAAATCCAGTAAGGTACCATACAAAATTTTCTTTTGAAATAATATCAAAGAACACTAAAAGCAGAAGTATAAATATTGAAACCCTGGGGTATATTTCTTTTAAAAAATTACCAAAAACAGATTTTAATTGAACTCTTGCCCAAGAATAAAATACTTCAAAATAAGATGTAGCAAAGGCAACTAAAAAGATTACCCAAACATAGCCTTCAATTATAGGGTTCTTTAAAGAAAGAAAATTAGCTATAATGTCATGAAACTGCACTACCAAATAACATATAGGTATTATTGTTATGATTGGCAGAAAGATAATGGAAGACATAAAAATGTCCTTTTCTTTTGCGCTATTATAAGAGCTAAAATATTTTATTATTGTATGCTGACTTCCAAACGAAATCAAAGGTTGAAGAAGGTTTGAGGTAGCTAAAAGAAATACAACTAACCCATAATATTCTGCTTTTAAAAATACAGGATAAAAATAAAGTGTATTAACTCCTCCGATAACCAAAGCAATACTTATGATTATTATATTTCTATATGATTGGTTAACAACTATACCCATTTATATTTTTGATATTATTTCAGAAATATTTTTTGCAATATTTGAAGTTAGATATTTTTCTTTTATGTCGTAGGTGGTTTTTAAACCTGACATATAATTATTAAAGCAATTAATTATATAGCGTTTTAAATCTTCACTATTTTGAAATTCAAATGATTTTCCTGTAATATTCTCATCAATTATTTTTTCAAGATCACTTCCTTTTTGAGTAATCGCTATCATTTTTTTGCCTGAAGAATAATAGTGAAAAAACTTTCCAGGAATTATGTCACCACTGCCATTTAAATTAACCGAACAAATTATAAGTAACTCTGAAATTGAAATTTCATGATTAAGTTTCTCATTTGACATATATGAAATAATTTTTCTATCTCTTATTTTTTTAAATTCATTTGTCTTCAAAATCTCATCATCAATATTACCTATTAAGATTATTTCAACAAATTCTTTGAACGAATCATCAGAGCTTATTAAGTCTTGAAGAGCGATCCATAAATTTTTAGGATTCTGAATTAATTTCATTGATCCCGCATAAAGTATTCTAAATTTATCGTGGCTTTTGGGTTTTATTATTTTTTCATATCCGCTATGAATACAATATGTGTTTTTATTGTATTCTTGAAATCTGTTTTTTAATGATTCTGAAGTTGTAAAAACAGCATCAGAAAATTCCACAACTTCTTTTTCTTTTCTTTTATGTTTTAATTGAGTTGAAGAAAACTTATTTAACAATTTATTTTGAAAAAAATTTGACCATGGATCTCTAAAATCTGAAATCCATTTAATATTAAATTCCTTTTTTAATTTAAGACCAGCAAGATGCATTGAATGCGGCGGTCCGGTTGTAATCAAGCAATCTAAAGAATACTTTTTATTATAGTTAGAAATATATTTAACTGCTGAAGAGATTAAGTATTTTCTAGAATCTGGGAAGAAAAAGAACTCTCTTATTGCTAATAAAACACTTACAATTGTGTAGTCTAATAAAATATCGATTAGGCTTGAACTTCTCCCAAAACTTTCACTAGGTTTAGAATTTCTGGAGGTTATAAAATTTGGCAATTCAAATCCAGAGATGTAGTTAACCTTTATATTACTTTTTGTCTTTTTATAAAGGTCATTGTCAACTATTGGATATTTACTGTTTTTAAAAGTAAAAACATGTATATCATTTCCAATATATGACAATTCATTAGAAAATTTAAGCCACCTTTGAACACCTGAACCACCAGATGGAGGCCAATAGTAAGTAAGTATTCCTATTTTATTAGGCATAAATATTTATTAGATCTTTTGACACCTGATTGTTATTAAGCTTATCTATTGCAATTTGACAATTTTTACTAAGAGTTTTAAGCTTTGATTTGTTTTTTATCAATTCTAATAAAACTCTTATAAAATCATTTGCATCTTTATTTTTAAAAACAACACCACAATTATTTTCCTTAATAAGATTTGCTTGAGCTTGTGAGTCACTGCAAACTATTGGAATACCAAATGACATGTATTGAAAAA
>CENP01006496.1_pt1 | contig 70325 bp, 61 predicted proteins | sample 361281 | NCBI WGS metagenome assembly CENP01 (sample SAMEA2591122, study PRJEB7988) | marine metagenome | biome: marine biome (ENVO:00000447); feature: deep chlorophyll maximum layer (ENVO:xxxxxxxx); material: saline water (ENVO:00002010), including plankton (ENVO:xxxxxxxx) | depth 70 m
GATTATTTACCCTTTATTAACGGCATCTGAATATATATTATCAAGTCACTTAAATTATTCACTTGTAGCTCCATTGGTTTCTGTAATATTTTGTTCTTTAGCTAACCGGGCGATTCAAAGGGACGAAAAAAAAGTAAATTCCTCAGACCGTTTTAGGTAGTTTGCAGTTTTCCTCTTTTACCTAATTCAATAACTCTTAAATCTTTAATTTTTCCACTCTGAATTTTAAAATTGAGCATGGTTCTGATTTTATGAAAGCCGTGGTTCCCAGCTGCTCCAGGATTCATGCAAAGTAGTTTTTCCGAGTCATAACCTACTCGCAACAAATGAGAGTGACCGCAAATTAAAACATCTGTGGGGCGAGAATTGATTTTGTCACGAATTTTCTTAGATAAATGACCTGCATAGCCCCCGATATGAATCATAAAAAAATGAATTCCTTTTTTCTTAAAATATTGTTCTTTTGGAACTTCTCTTTTGATTTTATCATCATCAATATTACCGGAAACCATTATGACCGGTTTAATTTTTTTTAGAGAGTCAATTACCTCCATATTTCCTATGTCCCCTGCATGCCATATTTCGTCAACTTCTGCTGCATGAGCTAAAATATTTTTATCAATATGTCCATGAGTATCGGAGAGCAATAGAATATTTATCGATGTACCTTTGTCGTTCATAGATGCAAAAATCGGAAATACATCGTTACGCCATGCGACTTGCTTTTCATGGGGCCCCCTTTAGTGGTTGGCAAATACAAACGCGTCAAAGAACAGTGCAAGGTGAGTTGACTAATGCCCTAAGATCATTGACCAAAGAGGACACAAATATTATTGGCGCTGGCAGAACGGATGCCGGAGTTCATGGAAAAAATTATGTTGCTCATTTTGATGTACTAAATGAATTTGACTGCCAAGAGTTATCATTTAAACTAAATCGCTTTTTGCCGGACAGAATATCTGTTTACGAAATAAATAAAGCTGATATAGACTTCCATGCCCGATTTAGCGCCTTATCACGATCTTACTCTTACACATTGAGAGAAAAAAAGCATGCATTTGGAAATGATTTAGTTTGTAATTACACTAGAGAATTAGATTTTGAAATTTTGAAAAGTTGCTCGGAACTAGTAAAAAATGCAAAAAATTTTTCTGCTTTTGAAAAAAAAGGAAGTGACAATACCAATTCCATTTGTGAAATTTATCATTCTTTATGGATTAGAAAAGATAATTCAATCATTTTTCAGATTCGAGCGAATAGATTTTTGCGTAATATGGTCAGATCCTTGGTTGGAACTATGTTAGAGACAGCAAATGGTAAGAGAGATTTTAATGATTGGCAATCTCTTCTAAAAGGTGGAGAAAGATCTGATTCTGGAAATTCCGCTCCCGCTCACGGATTAGTTTTTATGGGTGTTAATTATTCTAAATCACCATTTGATGGGCGAGAAACAGCAAAATACTAAGAAGTCCGTATCAGGTAAGGCATTTGATTGGACAGTTTTATCGAAAGTTATTCTTTATGCAAGACCCTATAAATGGCAAACAATTATATCACTCTTTCTTTCCGTTGTTCTAGGATTACTCGCTACGGCTAGGCCAATTTTAATAAGAAATGGAGTAGACTATGCGATAGTGGAAGACGGAGACCTTGTATCCCTATGGTATGCGATGGCCATATTATTTTCCGCTCTGTTACTTGAGGCAATTGGTCAATTTGTTTTTATTTACTTCACAAATGACTTGGGTGCAAGAGTCATTAAAGACATTCGAATCAAACTTTTTGATCATTTATTAGATTTTCGGATCCCATTTTTTGATAAGACGCCTATAGGGACTTTAGTTACGCGAACAGTCAGTGATGTTGAAACTATGGCAGAGATTTTTTCCAATGGAATCCTGGTCATTTTCGGAGATCTTTTTAAAATAGTTGTGATGATCACTACCATGTTTATAATATTTGATAGTTCTCTGGTAGCGATTTCTCTTAGTGTAATTCCTCTTTTATTTATCGCAACAAGGTGGTTTCAACAGAATATTAAACTTGTTTTTACAGATGTTAGAAATCAGGTGGCAGCACTTAATTCTTTTGTTCAAGAACGAATTTCGGGAATGTCAGTAGTTCAATTATTCACTAGAGAGAATACTGAGTCAAAAAGGTTTAAACAAATCAACGCTAAACACCGAGATGCAAACATTCGAGGTATTTGGTATTTTTCACTTTTTTTGCCTATTATCGATATGCTTTCTTCTGTTAGTATCGCCTTGGCTATCTGGTTTGGAGGACTCAAGGCCTCGATGGGTGGTGATGTAAGTGTAGGGGATTTAACTGCACTAATTGTATTTATTAACTTACTATACCGCCCTTTGAGACAACTGGCAGATAGATTCAATACTTTACAAATGGGAATGGTCGCGAGCGAGAGAGTATTGAAATTGGTAAATGATACTGATGAAAAAGAAATTTCCGGAAAATATTATCAGAATCGAGTCTCTGGAGATGTCAAGATTGAAAACCTTTCATTTGCCTATTCGAAAAAAGAATGGATTCTTAAGGGTATTAATGTAAAAATATCCTCAGGTCAAACATGTGCATTAGTCGGAGCTACAGGGAGTGGAAAAAGTACTCTCGTGCATTTACTCTTGGGCTATTACCAGTATCAAAAGGGTAGTATTTTGCTTGATGGAATGGATTTAAAGAAGTGGTCTCTGAATTCATTGAGGAAAAATGTCTCGTTGGTTCAGCAAGATGTTTTTTTATTTTCTGATTCGGTAAGAAATAATGTAACTGTTTACCGAGATGTCAAGGACGACGATATTTGGAAAGCTGCTGAGGATATGGGTATTAAAGATTTTATCTCATCTTTACCAGGCGGTCTTGATTATGATGTCAAAGAAAGAGGTGGGATGTTAAGCACAGGACAACGCCAGCTCCTTGCCTTCTTACGTGCATATTTGAATAACCCTTCGTTGCTAGTTCTTGACGAGGCAACATCAAGTATTGATTCACAAGCTGAAAAATGGATACAGAGAGCCACCCAAACTTTGACAAAAGGACGTACTTCAATAGTTGTGGCTCATCGCCTTGCTACTGTAGTAAATGCAGATCATATCATTGTTTTAGATAAAGGAAAAATAGTTGAAGAGGGTACACATAAATCATTATTAAAAAGATCAGGTTATTATCAAAATTTATTCAATAAACAATTTTTTGATTCTCAAGATTCTATTTGAGATTAATTAGTATCCAATAGATTAAAGTTGATTAATTCAATTCCTGACAAATTTGTTTTTAATAAAGATGAAAATTCCTTAAGTCTTCTAATTTGAAATGCAACTTTTCGACCCTTCTTTAGATGGAAAATGGCGTAAACTCCTTTGTTAAAGGCGTAGCCATGAATTTTGTTAAGGCCGATTCTAAGTCCCCAACCTCCAAAGTCACCAAAAGGACTCATTTTTTTAAATTCAATAGCTGATATATCCTCCCATCTACGTGTTTTCCATCTCATAATGATCGGACGATATCGAACTGAAAATCCAACGTGATCAACTCGGACCTTACATTTTGATAGGAGCAGCCAAACTCCAAACAAATTGACTAGTATTAATATAAATACCTGTTCGAAAACAATACTTGAGGTATCAATCTTTGTAATGTTAAATGATAGCTGTTGGGCTTTCTTCCAACTGCCAAAAAAAATATATAATATTATTCCTAATTCAAAAAAAACAATCCAAAGAATATTTTGATTGATTTTAAACTCATCAGAATATGATACCATTAAATTTTTATTTTATTGTAATTAAATCATTCAAAGCATCCTCTAAATTAGGATAATCGTATCTAAAATTTTGATTTTTCCAAAAATCTGATGAGCACCTTGTACTCATCAAAGCAAGTTTAGCTTTAGAACCTAGTAACATATAGAGGAAAAAAGCCGGAATTGGAGGTATAAAATATGGTCGTCTTAGCGATTTTGCTAATATTTTCCCAAAATCAGTATTTGAAATACTCTCTTTTCCAACGCCTAAAAAAATGCCCTGATGCATATCATTTTCACTCAAGTATAGAAATTGACGAGATAAATCTGAAACATGAATCCACGGCATCCATTGTTTGCCAGTTCCTAAAGGACTTCCTAATCCAAATTTAAAAAAAGGAAGAAGTGTAGATAGGATTCCACCATTTTTCCCAAGAACTAATCCAATTCTTAGGCAGCATACTCTTATGTCAAGGCTTGAAATTTTAAAAATCTCTTTTTCCCATTTTAATACTACATCTGCTAAAAAGTCATTATCGGCTTGATCAGTTTCTGTATAAATTTTAGAGGGATGACTGGGGTAAATACCTATCGCAGAGGCTGAAATTAAATGCCTTGGGCGTTTATCTTTTGGTAGAGATTCAATCGCTTTAAATAAGGTAACTGTACTTTGAATTCTGCTATTTAAAATATTCTTTTTATTCTTTTTTGTCCATCGTTTGGATATGGATGACCCAGCTAAATGAATAATATAATCTACATTTTCAAATGCTTGAATATCATACTCATGTTTGCTAGGATTCCATTGGAATGTATTTGGATCAGAGAGCTTCCGTGTACTTAAGTTTTTTACCTTATAACCTTTTTGTTGGAGTTGATTAATTATTTCAGAGCCAATCATACCTGAACCCCCAGTTATTAAAAAGTTTTGTTTCATTATATAATCAACCGCATTTTTGTTTCTTAGTTTAAGATATGCATGAATTGGTACCCTTCAATGGTTGGAAAAATCATTATGATTTAAAAAATGATATGGATAGTCCATTTTTTAATAATCAAGGGGCTCCTGAGAATGGATATTATCATCGGATGTATGATTTCATCATTCATCCGGATTGGGATTACATAGGATGCGAAACTCTGTTTGCGAAATTACTTTTTATCGATTATTCGCAGGGTTACGCGATCATTGAGCTTTTGGGCGAATGGAATGATGCTTTGAATAATGATATAATGGAATTTAAGAGAAGAATAATAGATGCTCTCATTGCTCAAAGGATTGATAAATTTTTAATGATAGGGGATAATCTGCTCAATTTTCATGGTTATGAAGATTATTATTATCAGGAGTGGAATGAAGAAATAAATGACGGGTGGGTTGTTTTTATGAATGTGAGAGATCAAATTGTTCAAGAATTCAAAAATTGCCATTTAGCCAAATATATTTGGTTCGGGCCTAATTTCAATCTGACCTTTTGGAGAACTCAGGATCCTCTTGCTCTTTGTCAAAGAGTTAACGAAAAAATAACGTTGAGTATAAAATAAATATGCTAAACCTATTTTTCTTTTCAGATTTTGTGCATCCATCCATGGGTGTCTTCTGACATGCCATATCTAATGGATGACAAGGCTCTTTTCATTTTCACTGCGATTCCGTTTTCCGGAGCACCAATTGAATAAATTCTGTTTTCATATCCTATACTTTCGATTTGACTCACTACTGCTGCAGTACCCATTCCAAAAGCCTCTTTCAAGTTACCGTTATTTATTCCCTGGAGTATTTCCTTGACTTTTATTCGTCTTTCTTCAACATCAATTCCCCAATCTTTAGCTAAAGTGATGATTGACTCTCGGGTAATTCCAGCGAGAATACGATCTGAAAGCGCAGGTGTAACTAATTTGTTGTCCATTACGAAGGCTATATTCATGGTGCCAGCTTCTTCTATAAATTCATGATCTACATGATCCGTCCAAATCACTTGATTAAATCCTTCTTTCATTGCATTATGTGTGGCTAAAAAAGCCCCTCCATAATTTCCTGCAGCTTTGGCATAACCAACACCACCTGATGTGGCTCGAGTAAATGATTGCTCAATTTTAACTTTTACCGGTTTGGAGTATAGCTCTCCCACAGGGCTCGTGACGATAGCAAATGTATATTCTTCTGAGGGCCTTGCTGCTACAAATTCTGAGCTGCTAAACAAGAATGGTCTTAGGTATAAACTTTCATTTTTACCCCTTGGAACCCATTCAGAATCTGTTCGTATTAATTCAATTAAACCTTCCATGAAAATCTCTTTGGGGACTTCTGGTATTAGCATTCTTTTAGCACTAATATTTAACCTTTTATGATTTTTTTCAGGTCGGAAAATGGCAATATTTCCATTTTCTTGTCGATATGCTTTTTGACCTTCAAAAACAGCCTGACCATAGTGAAGGGCATGAAGTCCAAGCCCCTGATTTAATTGAGAATAGGGTTCAATTCGTCCTTCTCCCCATGAACCATTTTTATATTCACAAATGAAAACATGATCCGCCAGTCCAGCGCCAAATCCTAAATTATTAAAGTCTATTCTTGAAAGATTAGATTTTTGGGTAAGTGTTATTTTCATTTTTTCAAAACAAGGGTTGGATGACTTTGCAGTCGGTTGGCAAATGTACAAAGGAAAGAGTGTACCTTTATATAAAACAAATCTCATGAAATATTACAATCTCATAATTATCACGTTAACCGTTTTTTTTGCATCCTGTTCCTCGCCAGAAGCTTCAGAAGAATCAACTCTTGGATATTATTATTTTGGAGACACACTTGATGTTTCGTCAGCTGTGGAAATAAATCAAATAATCAACGAAATGAAAGCAGGAAAAGATTCTGTTTATGCTACATTTTCAGCACCGATAAACTCCATATGCCAAAAGAAAGGCTGTTGGATGGAATTAGATCTAGGAAATGAGGAAAACGCACTTGTTAGGTTTAAGGATTATGGTTTTTTTGTGCCAATGGATGCTACTGGTGAAATTGCGATGGTAGAGGGAGCGATGAAAATTGATACTTTAGATGTAGATTGGTTAAGGCATCAGGCTTCGGATGCAGGAAAGTCGGATTCCGTCATTGCATCAATTAACACTTTTGAAGTTTCTTATTCTATACTGGCTACAGGTGTTGCCTTAGAGAAGAAAATTATGAACGAAGAATCTATTCAGTTAGAAGATTAAAGTGTTTGGAATTTTGAAAAAGATATCATTTTATTTTCTTTATTTCAGCTTTTTATTTTTTTTAATCTCATGCTCTGAACAGAGATCTGAATCTCGCGTTTTGCTTGAGCGCGAATCTATTTATCAGCCGAGCGAGATGGCGACCACAATGCGTCAAATGGTTTTTGATATGGAAACCATAAAACTTAAGCTCAAGGCTGGGACGATTGACGTAAAGGATTTAAATCATATAATTTCTGCCCATTCATCCATGGCAACCGATAAGCCAACAGATATCGAAGAGATTCAACCATCTTTTGAAATATATAGTCAAACGTACATCGATCAATTAGAAGAGCTAAAGCAAATAATCGAAATTAATGGAGAAATTTCGGATCAAATTCTACTGTTTAATTCAGCTTTAGCAACATGTATATCATGTCACACAGAGCATTGCCCTGGACCTATATCCAGGATTAAGAAATTGAAACTTTGAATAAATTGATTATATGAAACTAAGAACATCAAGAGTTTATGGTTTCTTAATAAATAATTCTAGGCAGGTATTGGTGTCGTCTGAGAGATTTAAGGGGATTCCATTAATCAAATTTCCAGGCGGTGGGGTAGAGTGGGGAGAAGGACTCCAAGATGCTTTGATAAGAGAGTTTAAGGAAGAGCTCAAAATTTCAATTCGTGTTAATGAGAATATTTATTTTAATGATTTCCCGGTTGAGTCAGCAATTGATAAAAGGTATCAAGTTCAAGCTTTCTTTTACCATGTTGAGCCTCTTGAGCCAATGCGTTTTTCCACAGTACTGTCATTGGAACCGCCAGAAAAAAATACAGAAAACTTTATTTGGGTTGATCTTGAAAATCTAAGCGAGGAATTATTCACTTATGAAATTGAAAAGCAGGCTGCAAGGGCATTAAAAATTTATGCAAAAAAGCATTATGAAATTTGAACTGACTTTTAGGGACATAACCAGGACCCCTTAATTTTTGAAATAGGATTCCAATCTCCTTTCATATTTGCAACCGTATTTAGAAATTCACCAGATTTCATTGTTTTAGCCGTTTTCAAGGATATACTTGACCATTTTGAAGAACTGTTCTCTCTGACGTGAATGTGAAAACGGTCAAAAATATCTACTTTTAATTCTAAATTAATTTTTTTTAGTAGATTCATTCTGCTATCAATAGAACATCCACTAGCAATAGCTGAGGATTCATCAGCACAAATGGCTATGACTCTTTTTTCGACAACCCGAAAACCTGCTTTTATTGGTTGACCATGAGCTTTCCATGACGAGCATAATTCATTTAATGCATTTTTTAGGAAATCATCCTTACCATCATCAAAAGGATATCTTGCAGAGAAGCACCAAAACCTGGATTCGTCAGGCAGAGAATTCCAATTTTTTGATTCAAAGGTCATCTGCTAAAGAAATTGCTTCGGCGATATCAAGAACTTTCACTTCCGAGTCTTTATTAAAATGTTTTACACCGTCAGAAATCATGGTATTACAAAAAGGGCAACTAGTTGCTATTATTTGAGGTTTAGTGGATAAGGCCTCTTCTGAACGTTCTAGATTGATGTCTTTTTTACCTTTTTCAGGTTCTTTGAACATTTGCGAACCTCCTGCCCCACAGCAAAGTCCTTTTTGCTTACAACGCTTCATTTCAATAAGCTCAGATTCAAGCTGTGATAAGACTTTCCTTGGAGCTTCATATTCTCCATTAACGCGGCCTAGGTAACAAGGGTCATGAAATACTACTCGCTTTCCTTTAAAAGATCCACCTTCTATTTTTAGTTTGCCTTCATCTAAAAGAGTTTTTAAATATTGGGTATGATGGAAGACTTCATATTTCCCTCCGAGTTCGGGGTATTCATTTTTTAATGTATTAAAACAATGAGGGCATGCGGTAACAATACGTTGTACTTCATATCCATTTAGGGTTTCAATATTTGCTAGAGCCTGCATTTGGTATAGGAATTCATTTCCCGCTCTCCTTGCTGGATCACCGGAGCAACTTTCTTCGGCTCCTAAAACGGCAAATTTGACTTTTGCGCGATGTAAAAGTTTAGCAAATGCTTTTGTAATTTTTTTCGCTCGGTCATCAAAGCTTCCAGCGCAACCCACCCAAAATAAAACGTCTGGTTTTTCGTTTCTTGAGGTTAGCTCTGCGAGAGTTGGAATATTTGTCAATTGAGCCATTTGTTATGAATTTTCAAAAACTTCGATGCTGACGTTCTTTTTTACGAGATCACTAAACGTTCCAGAATATCGGGTTGCCCTCACGATATGGTTATCTATCCAGTGGTAGTTGCCACCTCTGGGTTTTCCCATAATTATTCCGTGGAATGGAAAATTGTGTTGTTTTAACCAATCCTCTGTTACTTTTCTATGCTCCTCGGTCCTAGATGTAAAAAAAGTGATTACATGACCTTCAGCGAACCATTTCTTAATGGTTTTCTGAGCCTCGGGGTAAACTTTTGCGGTCTTCATTCTTTGAGGTTCTTCATTGGGGATATCATCGCATATGGTTCCATCGATATCGATCAAATAATTTTTCACATCCTCGGGCAATACAGGACTGATTTTTTCACCATCTACATATATTTCCTTGAGCTTTTTATCGTTTTTCATTTTTAATTTTCATTTACCCAGTTGCCTCTATCTGCTTGAGAATAAGCCCAAGGCGCACCGTTGTTTTCAATGTTTGTATTCATTACGTTTAAACTTGCAGGGGCAGATGACTCCTCCATAACTAAATATTGTCTCATTTGAATTATAATGTCTAAAGGGTCAATGTTTAGCGGGCAAGCTTCTACACATGCGTTACAAGTTGTACAAGCCCAAAGTTCTTCACGACTAATGTAGTTATCAAGCAAAGTAGATTGGCTTTCAGGATCTTTAAGAGCTTCTTGAACTCTTTTCCTTGTTGAAATCATTATCTTCCTCGGTGATAGTAATTTACCGGTTTGATTTGCTGGGCATTCATCCGTACATCTGCCGCATTCTGTGCAGGTATATGCATTTAAAAGGTTTGCAAAATGTAAATCACTGATATCTTTTGCCCCAAAATTTGTTGGATTTTTTGTTGTATCCGGAATAAAACTAGGGTCCATAATGGCTTTTATTTCATTCGTTACTGCAGTCATCGGAGATATTGAGCCTCGTTTTGAGAGATTGGAATACCAAGTATTCGGAAATGCGAGAATTATGTGGAAATGCTTGGAGTATGGCAGATAATTCAAAAAGATCATAATCCCTATGAAATGAGCCCACCAGGATGTTTTTTCCATCAAGTGAAGATTCTCAACGGAGATATTGGAAAAGCTTTGTGATAGAATTTTTGAAAAGAAAAAGGGAGCCGAGTTAGTTAATGCAGCTTCTTCTGATGCATTCATGACAAGGAGAGCACACATCAAGATAATTTCAGTATAAAGTATTATCAGGGCATCTCTGTGTGGCCAGCCCCTCAATTCTTTATGATTCAGTCTTTCAATTTTACCAAAATGTCTTCTGATTAAGAATACTACACATGCAATAATTACAAGGATGCCAAGCCACTCAAAAATTGACATTATTGGATTATAAAAAATACCTAAGGGGTCCTTTAGAATCCGATGCTTCCCTAGAAGACCGTCAAGAAGAATTTCAATAACTTCAATATTAATTATAACGAAGCCTAGATAAACGATTAGATGAAAAAAAGCAGATAATGGCCTTGCCCCCATTTTACCTTGGCCAAATGCTAATCTAGCCATAGTTTTCCACCTTTTTATCTTTTGATCATTTCTGCCGCTGGGCCTTGCAAGGGATAAGCCTTTTTTTAAAAGCCGAATCTTTTTCCAGAAAATAAAACTTCCGGTAATAAGTACAGCAGTAAAAATAAACTGTTCGATCATTTATTTTTCTTCCTTGATTTTTTACCCCCAAAGATTGATATTTCAACATATCTTTCGGGATGTTCTCGAATATCAAGTAGAAGCTTATCCAACGATTGAACTGTTTCATCAATGTCATAGTAAAGAGAGTCAGATGATACCAATTTTCCTAAGGTTCCTTCTCCATTTTCTAATGATCTCAAAATTTCGTCAAGACGTATGGATGACTTGGATAAAGATCGTAAAGCACTTCCGGCTTTTGCTTTAGCAATAGTATCCGATATATCAGCAATATTGTTAAATACACGATTTAATTCATCTCGATTTTCTTCTAATGTATTCGTCATTTTTTCGACATTTTTGGTAGCAGAGCTTAATATGTCTTTATTATCCTCTAAATACAAGTTTATATTTTCAGTAATCTCGCCCAAATTTGTTAGGCTTTTATTAACACTATGAATGGACTCTTTGAATTCCATTTCTATGTCACCACCGAGAAACCCAGTAAAAATTGATATAGCAGTGTCGATGCTAGCTAATAATTCTTCAGCCTTAAGTTTAACAGGCAATACTTCCTTATTTATCGTTTCCGATATTGATTCTTCAAGACTCGATTTTAGGGTATCTCCATCTTCAACCATTGCAATTCCATTGCCTAATTGGAGAGCAATTTCCTTAGCTCCGAGTAGGTCAGATGATTTGATTTCTGCCACGGTATTGGAAGCAATGGGGTACTTAGTATCGATAGTATACTTAACAACTATTTTCCCCGAATTGTTTGGGTGAAGAAATACATCAATCACACTTCCAATTGAAAAACCATTTATGGTAACCTTTTGAGATTTTAGTATCCCGCCAGTTTTATCATAAACCGAATATACTTCGATACCTTTTTTAAAGAAATCATTTCCTTTTAGGAAGTTAGTTCCGTAATAGAGAATGAAAGCTGCTAAAAGTACTACAGCTCCAGTTTTAAATTCACGTGAAAACATAATTATACAAGTTACGATTATTGACTTAAGCGCTCGGCTTCAGTTAAACTTATTTTTTCATTATTTTTAAAAGCAACAATAAAGGCATCAGGGAAGCCATTTTTTTTCGCAAACAATAAGTCTTTTTGGCATTCTGATTTTGAATTATAATCACCTTGTAGGTATCGGTAGAGTCTCCCTTCTTTTTTGATAGATACTCTTTCCAAATTAGAGAAGGGTTTTTCATTTAAAGGCTTCTTTAACCCAGATACAGCGAGTTGTATAAAATAAGCGGGTTTTAAGTTTTCTTTTCTCTTTTCTTCTTCATCTTTTAATCTTTTCGCTTCTCGTCTTATCTCCTGTTCTTTTATATTTGATTCCCGACGATTTTTATATGACCCAAAGGATGTTGCAATCGCTTTTGCCATTTTCTTTTGACCCAGGCTACTTAAGAGAAAGTCCTCTTCTTGGCTATTGGTCAAATACCCCAATTCCACCAAAACTGAAGGCATAGAGCATCTGCTAGTCACATAAAGTGGTTGTTGTTTTACTCCCCTGTCTCTTCTCCCTGCATCATTTTTAAAAGAGTTTTGAATAATTTGTGCAAGTTCAATACTTTGAGTTTGAAATGCATATTGATATAAAGTTAAAGCGATATAACTTTCAGGTTTAAGCGGGTCATAACCTTCATACTTTTCCTTATAGTTATCCTCCATAAGTATAACTGAATTTTCTCTCAAGGCCACTTGATTTTCGTCATCATGATTTTTGCCCATGACATATGTCGTTGTTCCATAAGCTGATTTGTTATCTACCGCATCGCAATGAATTGAGATAAATAAATCCCCTTTTTCTCTATTTGCCATAGCTGTTCTTTCATATAGTTCTAAAAACTTATCTGAATCTCTTGTTAGAACAACTTCTACATCAGGATATTTTTTTTCTATTTCTTTTGCAGTTTCCATTGCAACAGCTAAAGCAACATCTTTTTCATATGTTTTATATCGTCTAGTTCCCAGATTACCAGGGTCTTTGCCTCCGTGTCCAGCATCAATAATGACTTTATCTACGCGATCAGAAACTACAGGATAGCTTGTGAAACCCAAATAAGGAATGACCAATGTCACAATAAGAAACCATGTCAGGCGTTGCATTTGAGTACTTTTGAACTTATTAATATGATGACAGTTTCAAAATTACGCGCTTTTGCGTTAATCTTATCTTTTAATTTTGGATTTGAGCTTCTCGCTCAAACTTCAGAGATTAATAGTTCTATAAGATTTAGTTCAGAGCTCGAGGGAGAGTACTTGCCGGAGAGCAATTCTGTTATTCTTAGAAAAAATGCCCAAGTCATACTAAAGGATCTACAATTAAATGCCGGCATAATAGAAATTGATTGGAATGATAAGACACTAACGGCTTTTGGAGTCAAGCAAAATAATGGAGAAATCAAAGGAAAGCCTCAAATCAAACAAGGGGACAGGAAGTTTGGAGCAGATACTTTAAAGTATAACTATGAAACCAAGCAAGGGTGGATATTTAAGGGGAATACGACTGAAAGTGATGGTTTTTTGCATGGAGAGAAAATTAAAATGATTTCTGATAGTAGTTATTTTTTGGGTCAGGCATCCTTTACTTCATGTAACCATGAACATCCACATTTTGCAATTGTCGCAAATAGGGCCCGTTTAGATGTGGGTAAGCAAATTGTTACCGGTCCTGCTTTTTTACAAATTCTTGATATTCCAACACCTTTGTTTCTTCCCTTTGCTTTTTTTCCAATTATGGAAAAGAGAGCATCAGGCTATATTATTCCGAAGTTTTCAGATCGAAGAGAATGGGGATTGGGCTTGTTAGGAGGCGGCTACTACTGGGCTTTGAATGATCATATTGATTTACGAGTTACTGGGGATATTTACTCCCGAGGATCATGGGGTGTAAATGCCTCTAGTAGTTATAAGTATAGGTATCGTTATTCTGGAAACCTAGGGTTTCAGTATAATAGGACCACATTTGGGGATCCGAGAAATCAGAATTCGAATCAGTTCATGGATGCAAGAGATTTTCGGATATCATGGAGTCACTCACAAGATCCAAAAGCACATCCCACTCAGCAATTTAATGCTCGTGTTGAACTAGCTACTGGTACTTTTTTTAGAAATACAACTACCAATCCATCTGATTTTCAAAAAAATGATATGTCATCTTCGGTTAGCTATTCAAAAAGATGGAAAGGGAGCCCTTTTAATTTGACAGCAGCTGCCAGACATCGACAAAATAATCAAAATGGCACCATTACTTTAAGCCTCCCTGAGGTAAACATTGGAATGAGCCGTATTCAACCATTTGCAAGAAAAAATCCATTTGGCGCTGCCCGATGGTATGAGAAAATAGGGATGACTTATTCCATGTCAGCGAAAAATGAGACACAGGGTTTACTTTCCGAAATCCAAACCCCTTCTGTATTTTTTAATTCCGATAGATTACGTGCTGGAGTGAATCATAAGGCAAACTTGGGAACGAATATGAAATTACTTCGGTTCATTACATTAAATCCGAATGTAAACTATCAAGAGCGCTGGTATCCTTATGCTTTAAACAGGAACTACGATACTGTAGATAATTCTTTAGTTACGGATACTTTAAATGGGTTTTATGCGGCACGTGATTTTGCATTAAGTGCTGGTGCATCGACAACTATTTATGGTATATTTTCATTTAAAAAGGGTCCTTTAAAAGCTATTCGGCATGTGATGTATCCCTCTTTAAGTTGGAGATATGCTCCTGATTTCACAAATCCGATTTGGAATTCTTTTCAAACTGTTCAAGTAGATAGCATTGGAACCTTTCAAACATTTAGTAAATATCAAGGTTTTATCTACGGGGCACCTGGGGTAGGCAATCAAGGAGGAGTGAATTTAAGATTAAGAAATACCCTCGACGGTAAATGGCTTGGTTTTTCAGACTCAAATTCAGTAAAGAAATTTAATATCATTGAAGACTTTACTCTTCAAAGTAATTATAATCCAACTCTGACCTCAAACCCTTTATCTCCTGTCAGTGTCAGAGCAAGCACATCATTTTTAAAGAGTAAATTTAGAATCTCTTACCAAGGAAGCTTCGACTGGTACTCACTCGATAGCCTCGGATTAAGAACCGAGAATTTTGCTTGGAAAGAAGGTCAAGGTCCTTTGCGCCCAACTCTTCACCAATTTTCTATGAATTTAAGATTGAGAGGTGGTAGTGCTTCAGGGCGACCCATAATTCCCTTAAATGAATTTGGACTAGAAAGGGATTTGTTTCCAAACTATTATGACCCCATGGCTTATATGGATTGGGCTGCTCCTTGGACTTTTAATGTTGGTTATTCGCTGCGCCGATCTAACAGGCCTGGAAGTTTAGATATGACGACTATTCAAAGTTTAAGATTTGATGGGTCATGGGAACCTACATCCAATTGGCGTTTAGCTGTAACTAGTGGTTATGATATTCAAGAAAATGCTTTTACCTATACAACCCTTGACGTTCTGAGGCAATTACATTGTTGGGAGATGCGAATTAGATGGGTTCCATTTGGTTATGCTCGAAGTTATAATATTGGTATTGGGGTGAAGGCTCCATTGATGAGTTCATTAAAATTAGATAGGAGAAGAGGGATCGGAGATTATTAATTTTTAGTAATCGTATTTATCCAATTTTTTAATATCAAATCTCCATGAGGCGTCATAATACTTTCGGGATGAAATTGAATGCCGAAGGCCATTTCATTTACCCATTCACCTGACATAAGGATCCCGGACTTTGAATAGGTCATGCTTGAGGCTCTTATTGTTTTAGGATTTATTGCCCAAGAATGATACAGCCCCACTTGAAAAGGTAAGTTAATGTTCTTAAAAAGATTAGAGCCAGGATTTGATTTCAATATCAAGTGTTCTTTTCCATGTTGAGGTCGTTTGAGATGAGTTAATTTTCCGCCATTATGAATAGCTAAGGCCTGGAAACCCAGACAAACACCAAGAATCGGGGTTTTACCGTAGCCACTATCTATAACTTCCATTAGGCAACCAGATTTATCAGGTAATCCTGGTCCAGGGGATATGATCCACGCATCAAAATTTGATAATTTTGAGAGAGCTTTTGGATCGTCATTTCTTATAACTCTAACGGCTTGAACATAAGACTCGATTCTATGAACCAAATTAAATGTGAATGAATCTTTATTATCAAAAACGGCAACGCGCATTTTCAAATTTAAGTTAGGATTTGGATACTAAATAATATGAACAATGGACATTTGATATGTATCTAATTTTAATGTTTAGGATGTCCATAGAATAGCGATTTTGCAATCATTAAAAATACTATTATGAAAAAAATAATTGAAAGCCCAAATTCTCCTGAAGCCATTGGACCTTATAGCCAGGGGGTTAGAGCGGGTGATTTTTTGTATGTGTCCGGACAAATTGCATTAGACAGAAAATCAGGCGAACTAAAATTAAAAACTATCGCTGAAGAAGTTGAGTGTGTATTGAAAAACTTGTGCTCTGTCTTAGATGCCGGAGGAGCTTCTCCCAAGGATGTAGTAAAATGCAGTATTTTCCTGTCAGATATGGGTTTATTTTCTCAGGTAAATACTTATTATTCGCAAGTTTTTGGAGAGTTTTCTCCCGCTCGAGAAACAGTTGAGGTATCTGGATTGCCAAAAGGAGTTAGGGTAGAAATATCAGCAATTGCATACCTACCTTTGGATTAAGCATAATTTTTTTGTTTTAACATAAGAATCTTACATAAAAGAGTAAAAGAATGGAATATGATGTAATTGTGATTGGTTCAGGACCTGGTGGCTATGTAGCAGCTATTCGCGCAAGTCAATTGGGTCTGAAGACTGCCATAGTAGAAAAAGAAAGCCTTGGCGGTGTTTGTTTAAACTGGGGATGCATTCCCACTAAAGCCTTGATTAAAAGTGCTCAAGTGTTTGAATACATAAATCACGCTGAAGATTATGGTATTGCTGTTAAGGAGTTTAAACATGACTTTAACAAAGTGATTCATAGAAGTCGAGATGTTGCTTTAGGGATGAGTAAGGGCGTTAATTTTTTGATGAAAAAAAATAAGATCGATGTAATCACAGGATATGGAAAAGTTTTACCTGATAAAAAAGTTGAAGTACAAGAAGCAGATTCAAAAAAGATTCTATCCGGAAAAAATATAATTATAGCAACAGGTGGACGCTCGCGCGAATTACCCTCATTAAAACAAGATGGAAAGAAAATTATAGGTTATCGCGAAGCTATGACTCTTCCTAGACAACCAAAGTCTATTGTAATTGTCGGATCTGGAGCTATTGGTGTTGAATTCGCATATTTTTATAATGCGATGGGAACGAAAGTCACCATTATGGAGTACTTGCCGAACATTATTCCTAATGAAGACGCTGATGTTTCGAAGTCGTTAGAAAGTAATTTTAAAAAGAAGGGCATTGATGTTTTTACCTCAACAGAGGTAACAAAAGTTGATACATCTGGAAAAGGTTGTAATGTTTCATACAAAGATGGTAAAGGTGAGCATAAAATGACTTGCGATATTGTTTTAAGCGCGGTAGGCGTAGCAACTAATCTTGAAAATATCGGCCTAGAGGCTCTTGGTATAAAATCAGAAAAAGGCCATGTTTTGGTTGATAAATTATACAAAACGACTGCTGTAGGGTACTATGCGATTGGTGATATTGTTCATGGGCCAGCCCTTGCTCATGTTGCATCTGCTGAGGGTATTATATGTGTAGAGGGAATAGCTGGACACAACCCAGAGCCCTTGGACTACAATAACATACCGGGATGTACTTATTGCTCTCCGGAGGTCGCCTCTGTCGGAATGACTGAAAAACAAGCCAAAGAAGCTGGGTATGAAATAAAAGTTGGTAAGTTTCCTTTTAGTGCATCTGGAAAGGCTTCGGCGGCTGGAGCAAAAGAAGGTTTTGTGAAGATTATTTTTGATGCGAAATATGGAGAATTATTGGGTGCTCATATGATAGGTGCAAATGTAACTGAAATGATTGCTGAAATTGTGGCGATCAGGAAATTAGAGACAACTGGTATGGAGCTTTTAAAAACAGTTCATCCTCATCCCACTATGTCAGAAGCCATCATGGAAGCTGCAGCATCAGCTTATGGAGAAGTTATTCACTTGTAAATAAATTATGCCGATTAGATTACGCTCAGAGAATATCTTACATGGTTTCGAAAGATTTTTGCTTTCAATTCCAAGTTGGGCGTGTGATAGTGGCGAAATAATTGCTCTTCTGGGTCCCTCGGGGTCAGGTAAATCAACATTTTTGAATATTTTGGGAGGTAGAGTTGTTCCCGATGAAGGAAAGGTTTGGTATGGTAAAAGGCGACATGTGCGAGTTCCCCTTGTTCCTGGGCACCCCAGAATAAAAATGGTCCGCCAAGACTTTGGCCAAATGCCTTTTAAGACCGTAAGAGATAACCTTCTAGAATTTGCTGGGATACGCTCAGAGTTATCTGAAGATCGAGTCTTGAGAAAATGGATTAAAGAATTGAATTTGAATCCATCAGCAAATGAAAAGGCAGGAGGCTTATCCGGCGGCGAATTACAACGATTAGCCATCGGACAAGCATTGATTGCTCGTCCAGGAGCCTTGCTTTTAGATGAGCCATTTAGTCATTTAGATCCAATGCATAAAAGAAATTTATTGGATATTTTAAAACTGTGGCAAAGTAAATCAGGTTCTTCAGTAGTTATGGTTGTTCATGATGTCCGAGATGCTTTGGAATGGGCGGATCGAATTGACGTTATGCAAGATGGAGGTATCGTAGAATCAGGAACTCCTGAATCGCTATATAAAAAGCCAAAAACTATTTCCATGGCTCATGCTTTTGGAAGAGTTAATTGTATTCAGATTGAGGAATTAGATGAAAAACTTCTGAGACATCCCAATTCTTTTATTATTGATAATCATTGGTTTTTACGTCCAGAAAATCTTGATGAGAAAAATCTTCCAAAAGGTACTGAGTTTTTTGAATCTGAATTTAATGGCAGCGTTCATACAAAAATCTGGCGCTCTCAAGACGGACTATTTTGGTATACTAGGTAATAAAAAAAGCCAGTTGATACTGGCTTTCTAAACATATGTCTTAAGTATAAGATTATTTGACTTTTTCGACAATTTTTTTGAATGCTTCCGGGTGATTCATTGCCAGGTCCGCGAGAACTTTTCGATTTAATTCGATATTATTCGAGTGTAATTTTCCTATTAATTGACTGTAGGATAGTCCATGATTCCTTGCACCGGCATTAATCCTAGTAATCCAATGAGCACGAAAATTTCTTTTTTTGTTACGTCGGTCTCTGTAGGCGTATTGAAGGCCTTTTTCAACGGCATTTTTGGCAACAGTCCAAACGTTTTTTCTTCGACCAAAGTAACCTTTGGCCATTTTCATTATTTTTTTTCTTCGAGCTTTTGAGGCTACATTATTTACTGAACGTGGCATATTAAATTAATTTTTGGTGGCGCGGAGCAAAATACTCTCTTTGGAAGCGCTTACGCATGGTTATTATTAAACTAAAGGGTTACAGAACCAACTGTTCCTTGATTGATTTCACATCTGAAGAGTGAACCAATGTCGATTGGGTTAAACGACGCTTTCGATCTGTTGCTTTTTTTGTCAAAATATGACTTTTGAAAGCATGCTTTCGTTTGATTTGACCAGTTCCAGTGAGTTTAAAACGCTTTTTAGCACTGGACTTTGTTTTCATCTTTGGCATAATTCCTTGAAATTTGGTTTGCGAAGTTAATATTATTATTTCTTTTTCAATGGTGCAATGAGAATAAACATCTTTTTTCCTTCAAGATGTGGTAAAGCCTCAACTTTACCGATGTCAGATACATCTTGTGCGAGACGAAGCAATAGCAGTTCTCCTTGCTCTTTGTATATGATTGATCTTCCTCGAAAGAAAACAAAAGATTTGAGTTTTGCTCCATCTTCGAGAAATTTTCTTGCGTGCTTCAGTTTAAATTCATAATCGTGGTTATCTGTCTGAGGCCCAAAGCGGATTTCTTTTACTACAACTTTCATTGCTTTGGAGGCAATTTCTTTCTGCTTTTTTTTCTGATCGTAAAGAAACTTCTTGTAATCAATTATTTTACATACTGGAGGGTCCGCTCTTTCTGCTATTAATACAAGGTCTAATCCTAAATCTTGAGCCATTGAAAGCGCTTTTTCAGATGTAACTACAATCGGTTCTTTTCCTTCTAAGATTAATCTAACACTCGGAATGCGAATTGCTTCATTAATCTTGTGAGGATTTTCAGGTTTGACATGGCGGTTATTACCATGTCCTCGGTAGGGCTTGTTCAGGGTTTTATATTTTTAATTACTAATTTCACTATTCTTTTTATTCAAAGGCATTTAAAGCATTTTCAACCTCTTCTTGCACTAGCTTGCAGAACTCATCAATTTTAAAAGTACCAATATCTCCATGTCCATGGCGACGAATCGATAAGACTTGTTCTTTAACCTCTTTTTCACCAATGATAATCATGAAAGGAATTTTCTTGATTTCTGAGTCTCGAATCTTTCTTCCAATTTTTTCATTCCTATCGTCAATAAGGGCGCGAATATCGGACATTTCTAACAGACTGGCAACCTCTTCGGCATAGTGATGGAATTTCTCAGATATTGGAAGTATAGAAACTTGATCCGGCGTCAGCCATAAAGGGAAATTCCCAGCACAATGTTCAAGTAAAACAGCAACAAAACGTTCCATTGAACCGAAAGGGGCACGGTGAATCATAACTGGCCGATGTTGATTATTATCGGACCCTTTATAGGTTAAATCAAATCTTTCCGGTAAATTATAATCGACTTGAATAGTTCCTAATTGCCAAGATCGCCCCAGGGCATCATTTACCATAAAATCTAATTTGGGTCCGTAAAATGCGGCTTCACCGTATTCAATATTTGTTTGAATTCCTTTTTTATTTGAGCTATCTATTATTGCAGCTTCTGCTTTATCCCAATTTTCAGAAGATCCGATATATTTCTCCGGACTTTCTGGATCTCTAAGGCTAATCTGAGCATTGAATTTTTTAAAATCAAGTGTTTTAAAAATGTAAAGGACTAGATCTATAACTTTTTCAAATTCTGATTGTAATTGTTCAGGAGCGCAAAATATATGTGCATCGTCCTGAGTAAATCCTCGAACTCGGGTTAGCCCATGAAGTTCGCCACTCTGTTCAAATCTGTAGACGGTTCCAAACTCAGCAAATCTAATTGGAAGATCTCTATATGACCTGGGTGAGGATTTATATATTTCACAATGGTGAGGGCAATTCATGGGTTTTAAGAGGTACTCCTCGCCATCTGAGGGTGTCGTTATTGGTTGAAAGCTGTCCTTACCATACTTGTCATAATGACCAGAGCAAACATAAAGTTCCTTATTTCCAATGTGGGGAGTTATTACACCAGAATACCCAGCTTTGGATTGAACTTTTTTGAGAAAGTTTTCGAGACGCTCTCTCAATGATGCTCCTTTTGGCAACCATAGAGGTAGACCTAGACCTACTGTTTGAGAAAAAGTAAAAAGTTCTAACTCTTTTCCAAGTTTTCTATGATCTCTTTTTTTTGCTTCTTCCAGCATTTCTAGGTGCTTAACTAACATAGAATGCTTAGGGAAAGAAATCCCGTAAACTCTAGAAAGTTGAGGTTTATTCTCATCTCCTCTCCAATATGCACCTGCAACACTCATAATTTTAAAGCTTTTCAATAGTCCTGTATTGGGAATATGTCCCCCTCGACATAAATCAGTGAAGTCTGAGTGATCGCAAAAAGTGATAGAGCCATCCTCTAAGTTCTTGATAAGTTCAGTTTTAAAAGGATTTTTTTTAAATAAACTTAAAGCATCTTTTTTGGAAACTGATCTCATTTTGAATTTGTGCTTTTGCCTCGCAAATTCGATCATTTTATCCTCTAATCTTTTAAAATCCTTTTCTCCGAAGTCCTCATCGCCAAAGTCTACATCATAGTAAAATCCGTTCTCGATAGATGGACCAATAGTTAGTAAGGCGTCTGGATAAAAATGCATAATTCCCTGAGCTAAGACATGAGCGCTTGAGTGCCAGAATGCACTTTTCCCTTCAGAATCTTCCCAAGTAAAAAATTCTAATTTACCCGATTCATTTATTGGGTCATTAAGCTCTATGGTTTGATCATTCCATTTTGCAGTAAGAGCGTTTCTTGCCAGACCTTGAGAAATTGATTCAGCAATGTTTTTAGCTGATGTGCCTTTTTGGTAATTGCGAACACTGCCGTCTGGAAAAGTAATATCTATCATAGCTTCTTTACAAATGAAGTTTGAAATACAAAGGTAATGCCTTCATGTATCTTTGCAAGATGACAAATCAACAAATTATTGATACCATGAATCAAAAACGTTCAGGTACACTAATGGAAACATTAGATATTCAATATACCAGCATGGATAAAGATATTCTTCGAGGAAAGATGCCAGTTAGCCCTAAACATCTTCAGCCTGCTGGAATTCTTCATGGAGGAGCAACCCTTTCTTTGGCAGAGACAATAGGTAGTGCTGCCTCTAATGTTTTTATTGATAATCCAAGTGAATATATTGCTGTGGGGCAGGAAATTGCAGCTAATCATTTGAAAAGTATATCAGGTGGCTATGTCTACGCTGAAGCAAAATTTCTGCATAAAGGAAGAAGTAGTCATGTCCTCGAAATTAGAGTAACGGATGATGATGAGAAACTTATTTCATTTGTAAAGATGACCAATGTGATTATTTCAAGAAAAAAAAGAAACAAATAGAATTCTAATGTCATTTGCCTGGATACGTGAGCCTGGAAAAAAATCAATCGTATTCTCTTTAAGAGAAAAAAATGATGGTGATTTTTATTTTGCTCCATTTGATGGGCAATTGATTCAATTATCAATCTCTGAGACGATAATTAAAAATTGTGATAAATGGGTAAAATCTAATTTAAAACTAACTAGTTTACCAAAAATTAATATGAATGATTCACATTCCAAAAGTGATTATTTAAAATTAGTCCAAAAAGCTTTGAGCTCATGCAAAAATAATGCTCTTGAGAAGGTGGTTTTATCGCGAACGAAAGCACATAAATTGGGTTCGGCATCTCCAGTTGAGATGTTTAACAAGCTATGCGACCAATACCCACTGGCCTCTATTTATATGATTTTGATAGATGGTTTTACTTTATGGATTGGAGCTACACCTGAATGCTTAATGGAACTCAATGGAAATCACTTCAGAACGATGAGCCTCGCGGCCACTAGACCAATAAATTATGATGGTAAATGGGGAATTAAAGAAGAAGAAGAGCAACAGCTAGTTACTCGAGATATTGTTCAAATGTTAGATGCTTTAGGTTGTCAGAATATTAATATTGGAGATCCAAAAACCTTAGCTGCGGGTCCGGTTGAACACTTGTGCTCATTAATAGAAGCTTTTCATCCATTAAAGAATGCTTTAAAAACAGCAAGATCATTACACCCAACGCCGGCTGTAGGCGGATTACCTAGAGCTCAATCAAAAGCATTTATACTTCAGCACGAAAACTATAATCGTTCTTTTTATTCTGGATATTTTGGATGGCAAAAACAGACTCGGTCAATATTCTATGTGAATCTTAGATGTATGGAACTAGGTAATAATGGAATTTTATCATATGCTGGAGCTGGAATAACACCCAAGTCAAAGCCTGAAGATGAGTGGAACGAAACAGAGGAAAAACTAAAAACGCTTCATCGCGTTATAACAGAGTGATGCCGCAAGATTTTCAGCCCCTCTCAGCTGCTATAGGGATTTTGCTTCAAGAGATAAGTTTTTCTGCTTGGATATCTTCTCCAGGAAGTCGTAATGCCCCTTTACTTCATGCTTTTTCATCTTTAAAATGCCCTAATGCTATAATACTTGATGAGAGAAGCGCTGGATATTTTGCTTTGGGTACATCAATAAGATCGGGAAAGCCGGTTATTTTAGTTTGTACTAGCGGAACCGCAGCTCTTAATTATGCACCAGCTGTAGCAGAGGCTTTCTATCAGCGAGTTCCCCTTTTAGTGATAACAGCAGATCGTCCAAAAAACTTGATTGATAATGGCCATGGTCAATCAATAAGACAAGAAAATATATATGAAGGACATTTAAGAGCTTCATCTCTTCTAAATCCAGAAAAATCAATACAATATAATACAGATAAAATATGCAACTCTCTCTCTTTCTTGAAGGATGGGCCAGTTCACATTAATGTTCCGATAAAAGAGCCTTTATATGAAGCATCGGTATCATTGAATATTTCTTCCTTTGAAAGAATTTCAAGAGTAAAGCTTGTAAATAAGGAATTTTTAAAAATTCCGGATTGGATTTCAAAGGCTAAACATCCAGTTTTAATTGTTGGACAATGGAATCCAGAATGGGGAAAAATAGATGATATCGTAGTGAATTTTAGATTTAAAGGTTGGCTTGTCGTGGCAGAGCATTTAAGTCAATTATCTAATCTAAACGCAATCAGCCTCGATGATGTCTTAATGGATAATACTCAAATTCCTTTTGATGCTGTGGTTACTGTCGGAGGAGCATGGATATCAAAAAAATCCAAAAATCGTTTAAATGGTATTCAACATATGCACATCGGTCCCTCATCACCGCATCCAGATATGTTTGGGAATTTAAAATTTACTCTCGAGTTAGCCTCCAAAAAAGGTTTGAAATATTTATTTGATTCCATACCTAAACTAGACGCTGCTTGGTTAAAAAATTGGTCCCCAAGACTTTATAAGGAAACTGATCAATGGTCAGATTTGTGGGTAAATGAAAAGATTTCAAAATATGGATTGAAAAATTGGGACATACATTGGGCAAATTCGTCTTCTGTCAGATATGGTATTCACTCATGGTCCTCTGGCGGTTGGAATCAGAAGGGCCAAACTCATTACTCTAATAGAGGAACAAGCGGAATAGATGGTTGCTCATCTACTGCTGTTGGATCTGCATGGATATCTGGAAAACGGACGCTCTTGATTACTGGAGATTTAGCATTTTTTTACGATAGTAATGCATTTTTAAATAATCATGTTTCTCCTGGACTCAAGGTGGTAGTTTTAAATAATCACGGGGGAGATATCTTTCGACGCCTTCCAAAGGCTATTGATTCGGATATATTTGAAACTCACCTGAGTTATAAGCATAATCGTAGTATTAAAAACTTGGTTTCTTACACTGGTTTAGAATATTTTTATGTTTCAAAAATTGACCAATGGGAAATTGTTTGGAAGAAATTCATTGAATCGCCAAATTCAAGTGTTTTAGAAGTAATAACTGATTCTTCGACGAATGACAAAATGTGGAATAGCAGATTTAAATAAACGATAGACAATTATGAGGACATGGATACCAATAAAAGAATACTCAGATATTAAGTTTGAGGCGTTTAACGGAGTAGCAAAAATTACCATCAATCGCCCTGATGTATATAATGCTTTTCGTCCAGAAACAAATAATCAAATGATTGAGGCTTTTGACATTTGTAGGGAAAAAGCAGATATTAGAGTCATTGTTCTAACGGGCGAGGGAGATAAATCCTTTTGTTCGGGAGGAGATCAAAATGTAAAAGGTGTCGGAGGATATGTTGGAGAAGATGGTGTGCCAAGGTTGAATGTTCTTGACCTGCATAAAAGAATCAGGGAGATTCCAAAACCTGTGATAGCTATGGTCAATGGTTACGCCATAGGCGGAGGCCATGTATTACATGTCGTATGTGACTTGACTATCGCTTCTGAAAACGCAAAATTTGGTCAAACAGGGCCGAAAGTAGGGAGCTTTGACGCCGGTTTTGGTAGTTCTTACCTAGCTCGTCATGTTGGACAAAAAAAGGCCCGTGAAATTTGGTTTTTGTGCAAGCAATATAATGCAGAGGAAGCCCTTGATATGGGTATGGTAAATTGTGTCGTCCCCCAGAATAAGCTTGAGGATAAAGTGATTGAATGGTGCGAGATGATTATGATGCGTTCCCCTATGGCATTGAGAATGATAAAAAGAGGTCTAAATGCAGAACTTGACGGTCAAAGAGGATTGATGGAATTTGCTGGAGATGCCACCCTAATGTACTATTTGATGGATGAAGCTCAGGAAGGAAAAAATGCTTTTCTCGAAAAAAGAGATCCAGATTTCGATAAATTTCCCACATTCCCTTGAAACTTCGTTCTTGGATTTCTGCATTTAGGTTAAGGACTTTACCCCTTGCTCTTGCGTGTATATTATTGGGCTCATTAATCTCTGCAGACAGAGGCTCTTTCAGTTTCGTGACTCTTATTTTAATGTTTTTGACTGCGAGTTCATATCAAGTTTTATCTAACCTATCAAATGATTATGGGGACTTTATTAGTGGTGTTGACTCAAAACGTTCGAAAGGAGCGGAGGCGCGTTCAGTTTCATCAGGAAATATTTCTTCAAATCAAATGAAAATTGCGATTCGATTATCAATATTAGGATCTATATTTTTAACGGTTTTGACATCTTATTTTGGTTCTTTTGGCTTTAATGAGCCAATACAAATTTTCTTGTTTTTTTCATTTGTAGGCTTAGTTGCAATTTGGGCTGCTAGAGATTATACTCTTGGCTCATCATATGGTTATAAGGCATGGGGTGATTTTTTTGTAATATTTTTTTTCGGGCCAGTGGGAGTTTTTGGAAGTTTTATTCTTCAATCAAAAGGTTTTCATTTTATTGTTCTTCTTCCTAGTTTATCAATTGGGTTTCTTGCAGCTTCGGTTTTGAATTTGAACAATATGCGAGACTTAAAATCAGATGATCAGGCAGGGAAGAAAACCATAGCATTAATCTTAGGCGAAAGAAATGCCCGTGTTTATCAAACTATTTTGATTTTTTTCTCTTTATTATCTGCAGTCTGTTTTATGTATCTGAATGGAACTACTTCTCGAATAGATTTTTTATTTTTAGCGCTTACCCCTTTCTTTTTTCAATGCGTGTTAGAAGTTTGGAAAGCCAAGTCTTCGAAAGATTTTGATATACTTCTCAAACCATCTGTTATACTATGCCTATTATTTTCGGTATTTATAGGACTAGGGTTGCTTCTAGATTCACATTCATCAGAGAATTTTATTTTCTAGGTCGATGAAAGCAAAATATTGGGGATACAATTATTATTTTAAACGGCCTGCTGGAACCTCTCGTGGGGTCATGACCCAAAAACCCTGTTATTTTATAGAAGTTACATGTGATGGGGTTACGGGTCGCGGAGAATGTGGGATACTCCCAGGGCTGAGCATTGATAATCTCTCTAAATATGAAAACAAGCTCAAAGAGTTGTGTACTGACTTGTCAAAAATGGATTCAAATAAATGGAAATTTTGGGCTGAAAATAATGGGCCAGATGATATTTGGTATACGGAATACCAGCTTTGGCCAAGTATTATTTTAGCAATTGAACTTGCTTTGATGCAATGGAAATCCATCTTAAAAACGAACATGCCTTGGAATCTATTTGACACTGCATTTACAAGAAAAGAATTGGGGATACCTATCAATGGTTTGCTTTGGATGGGGAATGAATGCTATCTGAATGATCAAATAGAAGCTCGTTTATTAGATAGCTACCATTGCATAAAAATGAAAATAGGTGCTCTTGATTTTAAAAAAGAGATAATGATTTTAAAAACAATAAGACATGAGCAGCCTAATATAGAGATCCGGGTGGATGCAAATGGATCATATTCCGCTGAGACAGCTCTTACGAATATGGATTTGCTCAAGGATATCGGAATTCATAGTATGGAACAACCATGTCAACCAAAGGATATAAAATCTCTCAAACTAGTTTCGTCTAAAGGTGAAGTTTCAACAGCTTTGGACGAGAGCTTGATCGGGGTCACAGACAAATATGATAGAGATTATATTTTAGATGAAATAAAACCTGATTATATAGTTTTAAAACCATCGCTGCTTGGTGGGTTTAAGAGTTGTAAGGATTGGATTCATAGAGCTGAAATTCGGGGTATAGGCTGGTGGATCACCTCTGCTTTGGAGGGAAATGAAGGTCTTGCCGGGATTGCGCAATGGGCAAGTTCTCTCGAAGGTTTAAAGGGTTTTCAGGGCTTTGGAACAGGTGCCTTATATAGAAACAATACGACACCTTTAACAGAGGTTAGGAAAGGAGAAATATGGATGCTTTGACTGGTTTTCGGATTTCATTTGATGCTAAATGTTCCGCGAAATATAAGGATACCGTGGAAAATCTCATCAAAAAATGGAATTCCAATGAATCTCAATTTTATTTCAAAACTAGTGGTAGCTCAGGAAAACCCAAGACCATAAAATTTTCAAAGTCTCATATACTAGCGAGTATATCATCTACGGCAAAATACTTTTCTTTTTTTCAAGGAATGAAATCGGCTATTGCAATGGATATAGCTAGTATTGGGGGTGCTATGATGCTTTTTCGAGCATTAGAGTTTGAAATGGACATACAAGTTTTAGAGGTAAGGCGACGAATAAATTGGAAGGGTGAATTAGATTTTTTATCTCTTGTTCCGCAGCAGGCTTTGGAGTTAAACTCATATCGATATAAAAAGGTTAAGAATGTTTTGATTGGAGGTGGCCCAATTTATGATCACCAGGAGAAATATCTATCTAAGATGCCCTCTCGTATTTTTCATGGATTTGGGATGACTGAAACTATATCTCATTTTGCTATTCGCAAGATTACACCTGAAACAGAAAATCAATATTTATGTTTAGATGGTGTGAAAGTAAGGTCGTCGAATGGAGCGTTGAAGGTTACCATAAGGGATCGGGGAATAGTAGATCTTTTGACCACGGACAATGTCGAGCTAATGAATGATAATAAATCTTTTAATTGGCTCGGCAGACTTGATGGGGCCATATTGAGTGCAGGGAAAAAAATATACCCCGAAGAAATTGAAAAATTGGTTTCAGAGTTTTACCCAAATCACCCCGAAGGATTTGCTGGTGTCGTGGAAGATGATGATTGGCATGAGTCGTTGGTATGGTTTAGTATACCTCTAAGCTCTATTGAGCAAGAAAAGTTGAGAAAAGTTTTTTCTAGAAATCTCCCAAGTTGGAAAAGGCCTAAAAAGATTATCCAAAAGATCTCTTTACCATTGACTAAATCTGGAAAATATAAGCGCCGCTAGTTATTTTGTTGCTTTTGCGTGATCAGCAAGAAATTTTTCAAGTCCTGTATCCGTAAGTGGATGTTTGATTAGCGCTGATATGGCACTAAGAGGTCCCGTCATGACATCCGCTCCAAGATGAGCACATTGAATTATGTGCATAGGATGTCTTACAGAAGCAGCTAAAATCTCAGTTTCAAAATTATAATTATCATAGATTACCCTGATCGATTCTATTAAGTCCATTCCGTTAGTTGATATGTCGTCAAGCCTTCCTATAAATGGAGATACATATGATGCTCCAGCTTTTGCTGCAACCAATGCTTGTCCAGAGCTAAAAATCAAAGTGCAATTGGTACGAATACCATTATCAGAGAAGTAACGTATTGCCTTTACTCCATCTGAAATCATTGGCACTTTTACTACGATTTTGGGATCGATCTTTACAAGCTCAAGACCTTCTTTTATCATTCCCTGATAATCAGTAGAAATAACTTCGGCACTAACATCGCCATCGACAATTGAACAAATTGCGGCATAATGTGCTTGAATATTTTTAACTCCAGAGATTCCCTCTTTTGCCATTAGAGATGGGTTTGTTGTTACGCCATCAAGAACTCCCATGTCCTGCGCCTGTTGAATTTCGGAAAGATTCGCTGTATCGATGAAAAATTTCATAATTATTTTTTTTTGAAGGATTTGATATTTCGATAGCAAAGGTCGCCTTATTTTTGCATTATGCATAATCCAGACTTTATTCTTTCGATAAAAAATGACTATCATTTAGCTGTTTTGAGTCGAGAGTGCAGTCTTTTGGGTAGAAAAGAAGTTCTCACAGGAAAGGCAAAATTTGGAATTTTTGGGGATGGAAAGGAGCTTGCTCAAATTGCTTGGGCTAAAGTTTTTCGTAATGGTGATTTCAGAAGTGGATACTACAGAGACCAAACCTTTATGATGGCAATTAAGGAATTAAGTGCCAAATCCTTTTTTGCATCTCTTTATGCCGATATAGATCTAAAAAATGAACCCTCCAGTGGCGGAAGGCAAATGAATGGTCATTTTTCCACGCCTACGATTGATAAAAATGGAGAATGGTTAAATCTAATGCTGAAAAAAAATTCATCATCAGATGTTTCTCCTACAGGGGCACAGATGCCTCGACTTTTGGGATTAGCGCAGGCATCTAAGATTTATAAAGAATTCAAATTAAAGAATCAATTCACAAACAATGGAAATGAAATTGCTTGGGGTACGATAGGAAATGCAGCAACTTCTGAAGGGATTTTTTGGGAAACCATGAACGCTGCTGGAGTTATGCAAATTCCAATGGTGATTTGTGTCTGGGATGATGATTATGGTATTTCTGTCCATTCAAAGCACCAAACAATAAAACAAAATATCTCAAAAGCTCTTAGTGGTTTTCAGCGAAAAAAATCTAAAAATGGTAAAAAATGGGAGACTGGTTTTGAGATCATAAACGCTCGAGGGTGGAATTATGCTGAATTAGTTTCATCTTTCGAAAAGGCTGAGGTAATTGCGAGAAATCAGCATGTACCTGTCTTACTGCACGTAACAGAGATGACTCAGCCACAGGGGCATTCAACAAGTGGATCCCATGAGAGATACAAATCAAAAGAACGCTTGCAATGGGAAAATGAATTTGATTGTTTAAGGCAATTTCGATTATTTATTGAAGAACATAATTTAATTGGTAAGGAAGAATTAAATAAAATTGAACTTGGGGCTAAGGATGAGGCGAAGTCATCTATGAAAGAGGCATACAAAGATTACCTAGAGCCTCTAGCGAATTTAAGAGATCAGGCTGCAAATTGGCTTGATGAGTTAGGATTTGCCAAAGAGGGAGATGCCTTAAGAAATGATAAAGCTGCATTATGGCGAGACTCACTATCTCAGGTCAGGCTTTCTGCGATTCAGGCTCAGAAAAAAGGAAAAGATGTTTTAGCTGCAAGGAATTGGATAAATTATCAGCTTGAAAAGGGTGATGAAGCTTACAGTAGGTATTTACATTCAAATTCAGCTTTAGATATTGAAATTGTGAACCCTACATACTCTCATGATTCTGATAATATTGATGGACGAATAATTTTACGTGATAATTTTAATGCCATATTAGAAAAATTCAAGGAGGTAATCATTTTTGGTGAAGATGTTGGAACTATTGGCGATGTGAACCAGGGGCTTGAGGGAATGCAAGCAATTCATGGTGAAAATCGTGTTTTTGATACAGGTATAAGAGAGGCTACCATCGCTGGTCAAGGAGTAGGTTTAGCAATGCGAGGGTTACGACCAATAGCAGAGATTCAGTATCTAGATTATTTACTTTATGCTCTTCAGATATTAAGTGACGATTGTGCTACAGTGCACTGGAGAACAAAAGGAACCCAAAAAGCCCCCCTAATTGTTAGGACCAGAGGGCATAGGTTAGAAGGTGTTTGGCATTCAGGCTCACCAATGGGTTTAATTTTGAGTTCTTTAAGAGGTATGTATATCTGTGTGCCTAGAAATATGACCAAAGCGGCAGGGATGTACAATACATTGTTAAGAGCCGATGAGCCAGCATTGGTTATTGAATGTTTGAACGGCTATCGTTTGAAAGAGAAACCGCCGACTAATATTGGCGAATTCACTGTAGAGCTTGGAAAAATTGAATTTTTAAGACAAGGAAGTCAAATTACCTTGGTTACATATGGATCAATGTGTAGGATAGTTGAAGATGCATCAGTTTTTTTAAAATCAATAGAAGTAGATATCGAAGTTATTGATTGCCAAACTCTTTTACCTTTTGATTTAAACCACGATATTTTAAAATCTTTAAAAAAGACCAATCGGCTCTTAATAGTTGATGAAGATATGGAGGGAGGAGCCTCAGCTTTTATTTTGAAGAGAATTATTGAAGATCAGAATGGTTACAATTATCTTGATGCCGCCCCAGTAACTTTAACTTCAAAATCTCATCGCCCAGCTTATGGTAGCGATGGGGATTATTTTTCAAAGCCTAGTTTTGAAGATATTGTCGAAGCAGTTTTAGAGTTAGTTGGAAAATAAAAAAGGCAAGGAGTCCTATCACACCGCTACAACCGACTACCCTTGCTGCATTTCTGCCCTGGGGGATTAATCGGGAGCTGGTTGTAAGATCCTTGCCCGCAGGCAAAGATAACCGACCTTTGCTTATCATTTTGAATTAAATAACAATATGTATTGTCAAAATAGAATTTTTATAACAACACTTTTTTGTCTTCTATTCCTTTATAGCTTGGAAGTGAGTGCTCAAATCATCAAAACTAATACGATTAACTGTGGAGTAGTCGATGAAACTCAAAGGGATAGTTCAGGTTTTTGGGTATTTAACAATTCATTTGATGATTTAATAATTGAATCCATTCTTACAAATACAATTTACGGTGATACCGTATTGAGATTTAATATCAATGATAGTACAATTGCAGTAGGAGATTCATCGTTTATTTCAGTTTTATTCACTCCAAAACATAATATTGAACACATTATTCCAATAATTCTTAAGACCTCTCATGATGAAGGGGCATTTGGATTGGAGTTTGAAGCACAAGTTCAGTATTCAAAAACCTATTATTCAAGCACTCAAAATCTTTCAGAAGCATCATTAAGATCCACATTAAATAATATAATTTCTTCAAATCATAATGTATTATCCTACAATGTTGCTCGAGATAATATGTATGCGACATTAGATAATCATGGAGGCTTCGTTCAATGCGTCTATACAGGAAGAAGTGCAAGCTTTAACACAAGATCTGGCGCTGTAGCAAATAATATGAATTGTGAGCATACATTCCCGCAAAGTATGTATAGCTCTTCTCCTCCAATGAAAAATGATATTCATCATCTTTTCCCTTCTGATCAATCAGCAAATAGCTCTAGAAGTAATCATCCTTTTGGAGTCGTTACAGGAACTCCAAACTGGAGTGTTGGAGGAAGTAAGCGTCAGGGAAATATCTTTGAGCCTAGAAATGAGCACAAAGGCGACTGTGCCCGGGCAATGCTTTATTTTGTTTTGAGATATGGAGATTATTCCAATTTCTTCAGTCCTCAAGAATCAGTGCTTAGAGATTGGCATAATGATTTCCCTATTGATAGTCTTGATGAATACAGAAATAATGGAATTTATGGTTTACAAGGAAATAGGAACCCCTTTGTCGACTATCCTCAATTCATCGATAGAATTTCTAATTTAGTTGGGCCAACATCCGCTCAAGTCAATACAGGTTTCATAGTATCTGAAGATACTATTAAACTTGTAAATCGAATTCCTGGTTCCCAAATATCAAGAAGGCTTATTATTGCAAACAGTGGCAACGTTCCATTATTGTTTTCGAACATGAATATCAGTAATTCGGGAATTAATATTATCAGTGGAGGTTCTGCTAAAAGTTTGGAGCCAGGAGAGCAATTTTCCGTGTTGCTGGAGTATAATTCATCGAATATTTATTCTAATGACTCACTTACGTTCCAAATAACATCTTTATCATCTATGAATACAGCTTCTCTTCCTATCATCAGTAAAACGAAGATGGGTATTGAAGAACCCTCATTAACCGATAAATATGTTATTCCGACCCCTGAAGGTCTTAAGTTTTTTAATATTTCTGGAAAAGAAACATTACAGTTATTCGATTTTAATGGTCGTCTTATTGGTTCCAAATCGTTATCTCAGGGACCAAAATACTCATATAAATGGTTTATCTCCTACCCAAATAAAGGTTGGGTTAGAATTTTAAGAAACGGTAAAGTCAGTATTTGTAAGTTTGTCAAATAATAAAAAAAACATCATGAATGAAAATATGAAAAAAACTGCGTTAAACTTTGGTTTAATAATTTCTGCTGTAGGAATCTTATTCTCTTTAACAGCATATGTTATCGATGAAAAGCTTTTTGTGAATCCAATTGCAACAATCTTAGTTTTGGTCCTATCTGTAGTTCTTCCATTTTTTGCCATTCGATCATATAAGAAATTAAATAATGGATTTGCTTCCTTTAGAGAAGCATTCTCGGCGTTCATTCTTCCTGTAATCTTATCCTTATTTGTAAACTTTTTATTCAATATGCTTTTGCATAACGTTATCGACTCAGATCTTTCTGCTCGCCAAGGTGCTATGGCTTTTGAAGGAATGATGGATATGCCTGACGAACAATTGGAAGCTACGTTATCCATAATGGGGCTGGAGTCAATGGATGAGCTTGAATCTGAAATGATTAAAAAAACTAAAGAAGGTGCTTCGGTAGTTGGTTCATTAAAATCCTCCGCAACCGGTTTTATATTTTTCTGTTTTATTGGACTTATTGCAGCAGCAGTGTCCAAGAAAAACCCTCCAGAATTTGAATGATAATTTAGATATATCGATTGTTATTCCTCTTTATAATGAGCAGGAATCTCTTCCAGAATTAACGTCATGGATAGACGCAGTATGTGAAAAAAATAACTTTTCAGTTGAAATTATTTTTATTGATGATGGTTCTACCGATGAATCATGGAACGTAATAGTTGATCTGAAAACGAATTATTCCATAATTAAGGCCATTAGATTTAGAAGAAATCATGGTAAATCCGCAGCTTTACATGTTGGTTTTAAAGAGGCTAAAGGTGAAGTGGTAATTACAATGGATGCCGATTTACAGGATAGTCCAGACGAAATACCAGAATTAGTTCGTAGGATTTATAAAGAAAATTTTGATCTTATTAGTGGTTGGAAAAAAAAGCGTTTTGATCCAATTACCAAAACTGTACCCACTAAATTATTCAATTGGGCAGCGAGAAAAATGTCTGGCATCAAATTGAATGATTTTAATTGTGGACTTAAGGCGTATAGGAAAGAAGTTATCAAAAATATTGAGGTTCAAGGTGAAATGCATCGATATATTCCAGTTTTAGTGAAAATGGCAGGATTCAAAAAAATTGGTGAACAAATTGTCCAGCATCAGGCAAGAAAGTATGGAACTACAAAATTTGGATTGAGTCGATTTGTTAATGGTATGTTAGACTTAATCACTTTGAGTTTAGTAAGTCGATTTGAGCGTAGACCGATGCATTTTTTTGGCACTCTTGGAACTTTCATGTTTGTTGCTAGTGGAGTTTCTCTTTTAGCAATGGGTATCTTAAAGTTATATCGCTTAGCCCAAGGAATGCGACCAGGATTGGTCGCTGATGATCCATGGTTTTACATTTTTTTAACAGCTATGGTTTTGGGTACTCAATTATTTGTGACGGGATTGCTTGCAGAATTAATGGTCAGACAAAGTAGTAAAAAAGTCAACTATTCTATTTCTGAGGTTCTGAATATTAAGGAATAGGGATTCGATGCGTTTTTCTCTTATTTCCCCGACATTTGATCGTCCAGAAGAAGTCAAAGAATTTATATCCTCCATTTCTAATCTTGACTACTCTCGTAATTTATTTGAGGTAATTCTTGCAGATGGTACTCCAAATGACACATTACGGGCAATAATTGAAGCAGAAAGTAAAAGATGTAAGCTAAAGGTAACGACTATTTTCAAAGAGTATTTACCAGTTTCTGAGGCAAGGAATTTAGCTGCAGAAAAAGCTCAAGGTGAGTATTTAATATTTCTGGATAGCGATTGTATAATTCCTTTGGAATACTTAAAAAGAATTGACTCAGGACTCCTAAAATATCCATGGGACGCTTTCGGTGGTCCTGACTCAGCTCCACCAGATTTTAATGATTTACAAAAGGCTATCAGCTTTAGCATGACAAGTTTTTGGACTACAGGTGGGATTCGGGGAAAAAAAATAAGTACATCAACATATTACCCAAGAGGATTTAACATGGGGGTGAAAAAGGATGTCTTTAAAACTTTAAAAGGGTTTGATATAAATTTTAAAACGGGAGAAGATGTAGAATTTAGTATTCGTTTGGTTCAGTCAAAATATCGAGTAGGATTTATTCCTGAGGCAGTTGTATATCATAAAAGAAGATCAAATTTGTTGGGATTTTATAATCAAGTAAAACGATTCGGTGGCGCAAGATGGCATCTATCGCGCAGACATAAAGGTCAATTGAAAATTACTCATATGTTTCCAGTTTTTTTTATCGCCTATACTTTTATTGCTTCTTTTTTGGCAATATTTCAAATAATGGCTCCGCTTTTAATTGTAATGTTTTATCTAATAATGCCATTTTTTTTGAGCGGAATTCAAAATAAGTCGGTAAAAGTTGGCCTTCTCTCAATTTGTAGTACTTTGATTATGATGCTGGCTTATGCTAAAGGATTTTTAGAGGCTGTTTTAGGAGGAGGGAGTCATTTAAAGCGCGGTTAATGTTTGGTATATTTGAATCATGATCATTCACATCGTTCATGGAGTTAATTTAGATCGACTAGGGGTAAGACAAAATGAATTTTATGGTAGTCAGACCCTTGAGGAACGTATACCTATTCTAACTGGTTGGTTAAATAAGAATTGGCCGAATGTAGAATTGAGATTTTTTCAGAGCAATCTTGAAGGCGAGGTCGTAAATTATTTGAGTGATAATGATGAACCAGGGAATGCATTTCTTATAAACCCAGGAGCATTTACCCATTCTTCATTAGCAATAGCTGATAGTGTGGCTGGATTAAAGGCCTTTGTTCTTGAAGTCCATTTGAGTCACACATATGCCAGGGAAGCATATCGTAGAAAATCCCTTTTGGCTCCATACACTTGTGGCACCATTTCTGGACTCGGATGGGATGGCTATCGCCTCGGTATAGAGGCATTAATCGGATTACAAGATAGGAATTGATCATGAAATAAATAAAATGCTCCAATGAAGTGGCCATTAGCAATTGAGCAATTCCAAAACTACTTGAGACTTGAGAGAGGTTTGAGTCCGAATACCCTAGATGCATATTCTCGTGATCTTAAGAACTTTTCCATTTATTCACAGGATCTAGATAAGACATGCCTAACAGTAGATAAAGACTTAATAAGATCTTTCATTCAGACTTTGTCTAAAGAGGGTAAATCATCTAGAACTCAAGCTAGAATGAGAAGTTCGCTGAGAACATTTTTCATTTTTTTAAAAGAAGAAGAACTAATAGATATCAGTCCGATTGAAGGAATAGCAACCCCTCAGCTTGAAAGAAAGCTCCCAATTTATTTATCTATTCCAGAAATGAATTCTCTTTTGGCCGCTATTGATAGATCCCGATCACAGGGTGAAAGAGATAATGCGATTGTTGAAACTTTATATGCTTGTGGTTTGAGAGTGAGTGAATTAATAGGTCTAAGAATGAGGGATATTTATCGTAAAGATGAGGTTTTAAGAATTATTGGAAAAGGAAATAAAGAACGGGTAGTCCCGATTTATGAAAAAGCCCTTGAAGCATTAGATATCTACATTAATGAGGTCAGGGTTCATATTAACCCGAAAAAAGGTTTTGAAGATCATGTTTTTTTGAATCAAAGAGGAAGTTCGTTGAGTCGTGTTTATATATTTAAAATGATTTCCTCATTGGCTTCCCTTGCTGGAATAAAAAAGAAAATTGGCCCACATACTATAAGACACACATTTGCAACACACCTTATTCGAAATAATGCCGACATTAGAGTGATTCAGGTTCTTTTGGGGCATGAGAGTATAACAACCACTGAGATTTATACTCATTTAGAGCAAAATCATTTAAGAAAAACTTTATTAAAGTTTCATCCTCGCGGATTATAAATTAATTCTTAGAAATAAAATATTTCCAGACTATTGATCCATCATATGTTCCATTTTTTGGCCATTCTTTTTTTCTAGGTTGGGATGGAAATGTAAATCTTGTGAACATTTTATAAAAAGAGAAATGTGCTTGAATTACAGCAAAAAAATGTCGAGGTTGTAAACGAATTAAAAATAAAAATCCTGCAGCTGCATCAAGAAACAAGCGGGCAGAGATGATTTTGATGGCTGTATATGTCGGTGCGTTTTTACAAATGATTAGTAAGCTATTTCGAAAATTTAGATATGTCTTTTTTGGTGACAATGATCCCAAAGTACCTCCTCCTACGTGAAAAACAACTGAAGAACTACAAGATTCGATATCATAGTTTTGGGTTTGCATTCTCCAGCAAAGATCAATTTCTTCCATGTGGGCAAAGAGCCTTTCATCGAGTGATCCGCTTTCATAAAAAGCTGATAATCTGACCATTAAACAAGCCCCTGAAGCCCAAAAAATCTTTGTGAATTCTGGGGAGTCATATTGGCCTTTATCTTTTTCTAAGGATTCAAAAATTCTACCTCTAGCGAAGGGATATCCCCATTTATCTATTAACCCTCCAGCAGCTCCCGCATATTCAAAATTATCAGGATTATTGTAATCAAGAATTTTGGGTTGCAAAGCTCCAATATTCGGATTTTCAATCATTCGACGCTCGAGGGGCTCTAACCATTCTTTTTGGGGATCAACATCTGAATTTAGGAAAACACAAAATTCGTGATCAGGATATATTTTTACTATCTCACGCACAGCCCTATTATATCCCCCTGCATATCCTAAATTCAATTTATTCTCAATAAAAAGAACATCTGAATGATTTTGATTTACATATTTCTTTGAATCATCAGTGCTTCCATTGTCTGCAACAATAATCTTGGCGTTCGGCGTATTCTTAACGACTGAAGGGAGAAACTTTTCTAACCAGGAAACTCCATTCCAATTCAATATAACTACTGATGTTTTCATCCTCCGCCTGAATTGAAGAAGATATTATTATTTATTCTAGATCCAAATTTATTCGGGTCTTGGCGTCCTTCATTATCTATATCATTAGATATATAGCTTCTTTTTTGGATTGCAATTCTCCATTTTGAATTCTTTATTTCACCTATGGCATCGGAATGTAAAAGCTCATAATTTCTTCCGGCAACCGTGTAATTTGCAAAAACAAAAAGTCTATTTATCTGATAAGGAGCATTACTCGCCTCTAACGTGTTGTATTGCCATATTTCATATGGGTAACCGTCTGTTTCGAAAGGTCTTTTCTCTGTCAACGTAGGAGCACCATATTGTAAAAAAACTCGACCTCTATCTGTAGCATAGCCTGGAACTGCTCGACTTGAATATTTTTTTTCTACCTGATTCAATATTTTAAAATAACTAATAGCCTCATCTAAGGGGTTCTCTGGGTTCCTAGATTCCCAAAAATATTCAAGAAATTTTTGAATAGAAGTATCATTATCTGATTGGCTTAATAGCTCAATTTGCTTTCGCTCTAGGCCGTTAGCAATGGGATAAAGTCCATTTACATACCAATTTAAACTGCCTTTTTTACTCAGTTCTTTCAGCCATTTGTCTTTGAATGTGGTCTTATTTACAATTTCTTCATATTGGTTTGTATTGATCCGGTAAAAACTAATATTTTGTTTTGGATAAAGAGTAGGATCCATTTTTTCAATATTTAGAACTGTTCGAATTTCATAATGCCCTGAGGGTAGTCCATCTAATTTTAGGGAACTTAATATGCTGTTAACTTTTTTACCATCTGAGTTCTTAATTCTATTGACGGCACCGAACCCTTTTATCGCTTTTTGTGATTCAAGAGAATAAAGTTGATAAGTATAATACGCTCTTTGATCTCTTGGAACTTGGTACGCTTCTGTATAAAATTTTAGAATATCATCATCTCCATAAAAGAGAGCTTCTCCAAATTGTGGTCGAGATCCGAGAATGTTGTCGTTTTGTTTCTCTACGAATCTAAGAGGAGCAAGAGTTGACTTTTTCGCAATATGGGAGATTGAGAATTCTCCCTTCAATGTATCCGAAATCTTATCACCGATTCCATACAGAATATTTAATGATAGATCGCCTGTATCCGCAGCCAGTAGTATGCTTTGGCTAATCATGAAAGTGTTTCCCGATGGCTTTAAATTCTCTGGACAAATAAGTTTAATCTTGTCAACATCAACAATTTCTTCAGTCTTTGTTTTTGATAATGAAGTAAAGAATGTGAGATAGTTTTGAGCATTATTTTCCTGATATAACTTTTTTGCATTTACGGATATATTTATTTGAACATAGGGATTTATTTCTGCGTCCCAGTAGGGTGTTACATTAATTCCGATTGGAACATTCTTATTCGTAGTATTTTCATCAGCTTGAGAGAGCAGGAAAGAACACTGAAATAATAATAGTACAAAAAGCATGTTTTTCATAAGCACGAAGTTACGTACTTTTGCCGCGGAAGATTGGCAGAGTGGTCGATTGCGGTAGTCTTGAAAACTATTGACTGTAACAGGTCCGGGGGTTCGAATCCCTCATCTTCCGCACTTAATGGGGAGTCGGTAATAAACCGGCTCTTTTTTTTTGCTTGAAATAAAAAGTTTTTATCTAATAAGTTTTAGTCCTCCATTTTTTTTAAGAATTAGCTCAGAATTCTCTTTATCCTCGACTAGGTAAATAGGTCCATATCTTGCACACTGGGCATGAAGGTTCCAATTTTTAAATAAAACAGAATCTACTTTCATTATCTCTCCCATGTAATTTCTGGAAAGATGCTCTATGGATTTGCGCAACATCAAATCTCGATGATTTTTTACTAGAGGTAATGTTCGAAATCCAATTCCAGTTATCAGACAAATAATTATTACCAAAAGTTTTGATTGAGTTTTGAAATCATGAAGATTTATAAGTTCTTTCTCAATCCAAAATGCAATGGATATAGCAGCAAACGGAAATGCTGGTACTGAATAAAAATCACTTTGCTTGAGAGAAATAATCATCGGAATTACTGCACTCAGAGAAAACAATCCAAATGTTAAACTCTTAGATATAGTTTTACCCTTCCAACGACTTCCTTTATTAAATACGCGGATTGTAAGGGCTATCAAAAATGGGAGAATTAGTTGCGTTAAATATGATCCAACGATATATAAACGGTTATCTACAGTGGAAATTTTAGAAATACTATTAATTACTTGTTTAGACCAGTAAGCATGTAAATAAGCATTAGAGCTATCAAAGGCAAGAAGAATAGATATAGGAATCAGGGTCCCTAATAAGATTTGAAAACTGTGGATGATGATTAATCGTAATTTACGATTTGAATCAGATGTAACATGCCAGAAAAAAGGGAAGGATAATGGGAATAATCCAACGGGTCCTTTTGTCAAAAAGGCCATGGATATAAAGAATCCGGAGATAAAAATTAATGATTGATATTTTTTTTGAATCCCATAGATCGCAATAGCTACTGACCAAACCGTTAACGGGCTAACCAAAGTTTCTAAGAGGTTATTTCCATATGACCAACAGACAATTGGAATGATTGCCCAAAATATGAGCGCCCATTGTATTCCTCTATTTGACAAATTTGACCACTTGCCTATTTTCTCTATACCTAAAGCAGTTATGGCCCATAATAAAACTCCCATGATATCTTCTGTATACCATTTATCTCCGATAATTTTAAAAAATAGAGATTGTATCCAAAAGAAGAAGGGGGGGTGCTCAATAAAATTGGGATATAAATAAGGGGTATAAAATAGTTCCCAATAGCTTCCAATTCCTTGAGATAGGTTTCGAGAAATTGAGGCATAAGTAGCACCATCCATAAATTGTCCTGGTATGAATAATTCAAAGGTGCTGAGAATAAAGAAAATTGAAGCGACTAATAGTACTCTCAACAAATGATGCATCTGATTAAACCATTTATCTTATGATTCAGACTTTAATGTAGCATTTTTTATTGAAAAATCATATTTCATTTGCTTTATCACTCCAATTTAAACTATTAAAAATTGAGTAGATAGAAGTTAATTCCCAATTTGTTTTTGCCATTTCAAATATCCTTGGAATTGACCACTCTGAAACATTCCACCTAAGTAGAATAGAGAAAAAGCAGAGGGGCGATACTGAATGAGGGGTTGCATTAGGATATTTATTTCACCAGAATCAAAATTATTCAATTGGCTTACTAGTTTAAAATCTAATGCTCGAGTAAGGGTATATTTAAATACAGATTGGAATAAGAATCCTTTATAAATGAATATCGCAGGATCATATAATTCATTCATTTCCTCATAATCAAGATCTAAACTCCATTGAAACTTTCCTTTGGCCTGCAGGTCAAGATCTACTCCTCTTCTTCGGGATATACCAATTCTTGGATTTGTTTCATTGTAGGCGATTTGTCTGCCGCCTCCAATTCCAGCACCTAAACTGAAAGCTTGATTTGGAGACCATGATATATTTAATCTTCCATTGAAAAGATTTTCATAATCTATGTTTAAATAGTTCTCTTTCTCAATGAATTTGGCATTAAAGGATACATTTATATTTCCCGATAATTGCATTCTTGTATATGTGAATGTCGATTTTTCTTTGATAACGTTTTCATAATTAGTGTAAAGGGATGTTTCGGCATAAATGGAATAATTTTTAATATATTTTTTATTCGGAAATCCACGGTACTGTTGTCCAATTTCGATTCTTCGCCGATTATTTCTTGGTTCAAATCCCATTTCTGGTCTAAAAGTTGGCGAGAGTAACATGATATCGGCACGAGTTTTCCAATTTGTAGATTGCCTATATATTCCAGAGAACAAACTATATCCAGAGAATCGTTCACCATCTAATTCCGAGGTGTAAGATGAAAATTTTTCACCTGAAGTAATCCAATCGCTCTGCGGTTCTTGAGTTTCTGTTCGCGCCAATTCAATTTTGTATCTCCATCGAGGGCTTATTTGATTATTCAGATCCAGAGCAATTGTATGTCCAAAGCCACCTTCATCATATATTCTGTGTGTCGACATAAATCCAACACTTGATGCATTAGCCATGGGATGTTCAGCTCTTAAAATAGTTGACCAATTTCCAGAGGTTGTTCCAACAGCTGAATAATTTTCTCCTGGGACTAAATAAGGAGATGAAGGGTCATAGCCTGTAAGGGCATAGAATCGGATTTTTTTGCTTTGGAAATTTAATTTCGATAACGCACTCGGTTGACTTATTGTTCGGGTATAAACATATTTTAGTCTCGATTCTAAAAGATCACTTCCTTCAATAAAGAATGGACGCCTTTCGGGATAAAATAATGCGAAGGGAGAGTTTATGGCTACTTGAGCCACGTCTGCTTCTACTTGAGAAAAATCTGGAATCAATGCTGCTTCAATTGATGTTGCTGGGCTAAGGGCTACAAAAGCTGAACCACCAAATTTTGTAACACTTGATATTTCATTAATAGGCTCGGAACCGACGGCACTGAAAGCATAAGGTAGTAGAGTGCTGCGTAATTTCGGCTTTATTCCATCCAGGATTAAGGCATGAGAATACTGACAATCCTCACATTGAATAGCTCGGTCCAGAAAAAAAGTTTGGATTGTAATTTCTTGTGCTCCGTTAAATGATTTTCGCCAAAAAGCAAATTTCCAACGCTGCTCATTTGAATTTCCAAACTGCAAGGAATTAAATGGTATTCGCATCTCAACAGTGTATGATGAATCATATCGCTTCGCCCAGGTTTCATAATTACAATCAAAAGATTCATCGAATTCGTTTCCAAAGCTGGGGTTTGCCGGATCATTTTTTCTAACATCTAGTTGGACTCCAAAAGCATTACTACCAAGGAATACCATATTTCTGGTATCTCCATATACATCTAGAGCAATACCGATAATATCATCATCCCAAGCCTCATCTCTTTGTTGCAAATTTGCTCTGAAATTTTCTGGGTCGAATTCTGCATAAAAACCTACGATTAGCGATTGATCAGTGCGGAAAATATAGCCCTTGGTTAGGAAAGGGCTTGGTGTGTTGGTTCCCGGACTCACCTCATACTTAAGATCCAATTCAATGGCCCCCGCATATTTCTCCTTAGTCACATTTCCGTTTAATTTATGTCCCTGTGGTAAATAGGGAACAATTAAATCTTTTACTGTCTGTGCAGATAAATTCAATGTTAAAAGTGAAACCCAAAAGGCAGTGGTAATGGTTGTTTTCAGCGTCGTTGAATTTAATTAACTCAAAATTTAAACAAAGATAGATAGCTGCTTGTTTAAATTATGTAATGAAGTCAAAGGAAAAGAATGCAGTAATTACTGGAGCTACATCGGGAATTGGATATCAGATGGCTAAGATTTTGCATACCAAGGGTTATTCTTTATGGCTTACTGGGAGAAATTTGAAGGCAATCGAGGGCTTGAAAATAGAATTTCCCTCATGCAATACTCTCTCGGCTGATCTTTCCAAAGATTCAGGTAGAGAAGACTTTTGGAAATGGATAGGTCAGACGCCAGTAGACTTAATGATTAATAACGCAGGTTATGGCGTTTGGAAAGAGGTAATTAAGTCTGAAAAAGGCGAATTAGAAAATATGATAAAATTAAATGTTGAAATTTTATTACATTTTTCTGCTGAATTTGCAAAGCGAATGGTGAAAAGAGGAGCAGGAAGAATTTTAAATGTTGCCTCTGTTGCTGCTTTCTTTCCAGGACCTAATCTTGCCGCCTACTATGCAAGTAAAGCTTTTGTTTTATCTTTTTCAGAGGCATTGAACCATGAGCTTAGAAAGACGAAAGTAAGAGTAACCACCTTGTGTCCGGGCCCCACTAAATCAAAATTTTTTGAAAGAGCTGGCGTGAAAAAGTCTCCTTTGATGGAGGGTTTTCTTATTCCTCATATGTCTGCATTCAAGGTGGCTCTTAGAGGGATAGATGGGGCATTGAAAGGTAGAAGGCGAGTCGTGCCCGGATTTATGAATTACATATGGACGATATCCCCAATTTTAGTTCCGAGATTTCTTCAACTCAGAATTTTAAATTATATCCAGAACTCAAGGAAAATTGCCTAATTTTTCAATAAAATAATCTATCTCCTGGGATTAGATTCTTTTGGTTCAAAAGTCACATCTTAGATAGAAAACCGGGAATAACCCTAACTGGTATTCCTCTCTTACAGGGTTTGTTAGGCCGTCTACGTATGTTAAGGTTAATATATTTTTATGATTTGTAATATTAGAGATGTCTAAACCAAATTCCCAAGCTGTTTTGGGGTAGTTCCATTTATATCCTATTTTCAAATCTAATCGAATATAAGCTCTATATTGTTGAAAATTATTGGTCGCATCAATAAAGACAATTTCGCCGGTTCTTACTGATTCTGTTTTATCTACCTCTTCTCCAAACCAACGGCCTCCGACCGTTGTAAACTTGCTGCCCAATGTGAATCTATTATTCTCACCGAGCTTAAATTCTTTGGCACCTAGAATGTTAATGGCATATCTACCATTAAAGACAGTATTTCTCTGGATGCCATCTGAGCCCCTGTATTTGGCGTCAAATAGGCTCGCAGTTGTTAGAAAATAAAATCCTTTGGTGAAAAACCTTTCTGCCGTAAACTCGATACCATAATTTCTTGCAGTACCTGTATTTTCAAGGGTGTCAGGCCATATTCGACCAAAACCAGATCCCGTATTTAGCATAGAGAAGCTACTTGGTCTTACTTCTACGGGAATATCATACAGGTATTGATAATATGCTTCAACTTTTGTTCGAACCGGCGATCCTGAATAATTACGTTCCCATCCTCCCGCAAATTGAAGGCTCTTCATTAGTCCTATTCTATCTGTATTGTGTTCTTGGGGATCGTGGTCAATAGTGGTTAAAGCATAGTAATATAGATATGGGGCTTGAGCTTGCGCGTGGAGACCTGTCCCAGCAAAAAATCGATCATTATTATTTGCTTGGTAACTTATTCCGAGTCTCGGCTCAACAGGCATAAAAGAAATATTATTAACTCCTGAATAAAGAGAGGTTATACCTGCTGTGAAGGTTGTCTTTTCTGTAAGTCGAGATTTATAAGTTAAGTAAGGCTGAATTACTGGCCAGGCCGCCTCAGTTGCCCACTGAACTCTCCATGGTGGTAGAGAGTCCGCTAAGCCATCATAATCTCTGATTGAATCTTGATAGTTCAAAAAATAAATATCAGCATTCACACCATATTGCAAAGTTCCACGTGATCCTACTTTCTGATTATATGCGATGTAGGCATGTAATTTATTTTCCGTGAATGTATAATTTAACATGGTATCATTCGATAGAATATTCCATCCGTATGATCCATCAGGTTGTTGGATTACATTTCGACCGAGTTTGGTATTAACTGCTCGAACTTGAGAGTGCGAAGCTCCAAGTCCAGCTTTAAGATAAGATCTTGAATTGATCGGTTTGGAGTAGCTCAGTCCTCCAACGATCATATCGCTTCCAAAGTAGGAATCCCGGTCCGCATCTCCATAACTTTCAAAACCGCTTGTATCGATTTCATCACTAATCAAAATATCAATATTACTTTGTCCAAACATGGTCCATAGAGCAAGCTTTCCTCCGTTTTTCTGAGGAAAAGTTAGTCTGAATGCTCCATCTTGGTACTGGGGAATTGCATTGGTTCCGAGGGGGATATTCAAAGATTCAAATAGTGTGAGGGTGCTATAACGATATACCCCCAAAAAAGAAGGCGTTTGGCGGCCTTTCTTTTTACCAAGTGGTCCTTCAAGCATCAATTCTGTTCCGAGAAGACCTAATTGCGCACTTCCTTCATATTTTTCATTATTGCCGTCTCTCATTTCTAGATCAAATACTCCTGCTATAGCATTGCCGTACTCCGCAGGCCATGCTCCTGTAAAGAAATCTGAATTTGCAAGAAACTTGTTATTTAAAATCGTAACGGGCCCACCGCCAGTTCCGGGAATACTGAAGTGATTTGGATTTGGGATATTTATACCATCCATTCTATACAATACACCTGCGGGGGTATTCCCTCGAATGACTAGATCATTTCTTTGATCATCTGACCCTTGGACTCCCGCAAAGTTTGTTGCCATTCTCGCTGGTTCTCCTCTACTACCCGCATATAAATTTGTTTCCTCTACTGAAAATTGTCTTGATGAAACCGTGGCCATTTCATTTTTTGCTTGACCGGACTGGACTGCAACCACGTCAACAGTGCTAAGCTGAGTTGGAGCCTCGATCAATGGAATTTTTAGAACGGCTTCTTTTGCCGAATTTAGCTCTAGTGATCTCGTTTTCCCTTTATAGCCGAATAGAGAGACGATGATAGAGCTTCTACCAATTGGAACATCATTAATTTTAAAAGAACCATCGTTATCGGTTGAAACCTCTTTTGATCCAATAATTACACTCGCTCCCATTAGAGGGAATTTTGAATCTGCATCGACAACAACTCCACGGACAGTTTGTGTTAAAGTTTGCGAAAATGTTGAAATGCTAAATATCAGCATCATAAGCATCAGGTATATTTTTCTCATCATAAAGAGGATTTTATTTATGTAAGCTAAAGGTAACTGATATTGGTCTTTCTTTTCAATTTCAATAGATATTAGAGGGCAATTAATAAGTTGATGAAGCCTTTTAAATATTTTTCTTTTTGAGTTAAATTCTTTTAACGTTATTTGCGTCAAGAAAACATACCCATGAAGAAAATTTTCTTTTTTATTCTTTTCGCATATTTCTTTTCCTCTTTCTCTCTATTTGGCCAAGTAAATAAAAGTTTTACGATTAATGGTTTTGTAAAAGATATTGAAACAGGTGAGAAGCTAATCAATGCTTATGTATTTGATCAGGTTAGTAAAAAAGGAGTTACAACGAACTCTTACGGTTTTTACTCAATGACTCTTGTTCGTGATACGGCGGCAATAGAGGTTCAGTATATAGGATATGCACCATCGGTAAAATCCATTAATCTGAATAGTAGATTTTACACGGAGCTAGATGTAGAATTAATCCCTTCTGAGAATATTCTTGATGAGGTTACAGTAGTTGGAATAAGTGATATTCAAGAGACAACCCAAATGTCTTCTGTAAGTCTTAATATGAAGACTTTAAAAAACCTACCGGTTTTATTAGGCGAAACTGATCTTTTAAAAGTTATTCAATTACTTCCTGGTGTACAGAGCGGAACAGAAGGCACTTCGGGATTTTACGTCCGCGGAGGTGGACCTGATCAAAACTTAATTCTGATTGACGGAGTCCCAGTTTATAATGTTTCTCACTTATTTGGTTTCTTTTCAGTCTTTAATGCCGATGCTATTAATAATGTTCAGCTTATCAAAGGAGGGTTTCCTGCAGAATATGGGGGTAGACTTTCTTCAGTATTAGATGTCCGTTTAAAAGAAGGAAATATTAAGAAATGGCAGGGGACCGGATCCATTGGATTGATTTCGAGTAAGCTCACTTTAGAGGGCCCTCTATGGAAAGATAAGACTTCTGTTTTATTGTCTGGTAGAAGAACTTACCTGGATGTTTTAGCTCAACCTTTAATTGCTCAAAACAGTCCTGATGGTTCAGCCGGAGGGTACTATTTTTACGACTTAAATGCGAAAATCAATCATAAAATTAATAGAAAAAATCAGCTCTATTTTAGTTTCTATGACGGGTTTGACGAGGCATATATTCGTTCAAAAGATAATTATCAAGAGCCCGGATTACGTTCCGAAGAAGAATTTAATAGTTCTTTAAATTGGGGAAATCGAATTGCCACTTTGAGATGGAATTGGGTAATATCTCCGAAACTATTTTCTAATGTAACATTTACTTATAGTCGTTACAAATTCAATACGCGTATTAATACCGTTTCAAGAGAAACTCGTTACGCTAATTTGGGTGGATTAGAGGTTGTTTTATCCAGGGATACAAATACATTTGGTATTGACTACTTATCTGAGATCGAGGATCGCGGAGTGCGATGGGATTTTGATTATGCTCCTAGTCCTAGTCATGCCATAAAATATGGTGCTTCTCTAACTAATCATGCTTATCAGCCTGGGGTTAACTCAATAGCAATAACCTCTGGAAATATAGGATTAGACACCACTTTTGGATCATTTCCCCAAGATGCCTGGGATTATGTATTTTATTTTCAGGATGATTGGGAGGTAACGGAGCGCTTAAAGGTAAACGCTGGAGTTCATTTTAATGGATTTAGTGTTTTGGCCTCAAATTCTCAGTCGGAAACGAACTATCAAAGTCTTCAACCCAGATTGTCCGCTCGTTACTTATTAGGAAACAAGAATTCAATTAAATGGAGTTATGTGCAAATGGTTCAGTACATGCATCTTCTTTCGAATCAAACCATTGGTTTACCTACAGATTTATGGGTACCTGTCACACAAAATATACGCCCTCAGGAGGCGTGGCAAACGGCTATTGGTTACGCTCACAATATAGGCAATGGCTGGGAGCTCTCCTTAGAGGGATATTATAAGGACATGCAGAACCTTATCGAGTATAAAGAAGGCTCTTCTTTTTTAACTTCCGCTGAAGACTGGCAACAAAAAGTTACCATCGGTAGAGGATGGGCATATGGCATTGAGTTTTTATTAGAAAAGAAAACAGGAAAAACTACGGGTTGGCTTGGTTATACTTTAGCCAAAAGCGACAGGCAGTTTCCGGATGTAAATAATGGTACCCCATATCCATATACTTATGATAGGAGACATGATATTTCATTGACTGTCTCCCATGAATTTAATGAAAGGTGGAGTGGAGGATTAGTATGGGTATACGGCACTGGAAGAGCAACATCAATTCCCACAAGGAAATATTCTAGCTTCCCTGATTTTTACAGTAATTTTTTTGAGGGAAGTGGTGTGATTGAGCAGACAAGTGGAAGAAACAACTTTAGAGAACCAGCATATCACCGATTGGACCTGGGCATGACATACAATCGTCAAAAGAAATGGGGAGAGGTAAGCTGGCAATTTGGAGTTTACAATGCCTATAATCGTATAAATACATTTTTTATGGATTTTGGATCAGACAATAATGGGAATGCCGTATTGAAGGGGTATGGATTATTCCCAATAATACCCTCAATTTCATATAGTTTTAAATTTTAAAAAGATGAAGAATAACGTTTACTGTCTTTTGCTTGTATTGACATTTTTTTCTTGCGAACGGATCATTCCTTTTTCTCCTGAAGATTCAGATCCTAAAATGACTCTATATTCGTTAACCTCAGTTGAGGTTTATGGACCTGGTTTTGGAATTATGACAGATTCAGTAAACCCACAGCCAATTGACGCTTCCTTATCTCAAAGTGTTGGGATTTTAGATCCTTCCAATCCAATCCCTTTAGATTTAGCCGATATATGGATAGTAGATTCCAATAATTCAGAAACGGATACCCTTATCTCCATGAATACAGGACAAGGATTTTTTAGGGCTCCAAATATGAAAGTTAAAACTGGACATCGTTATAACTTTTATGCCAAATACGGTGCATTAGATTCGATTTTTGCTACTTCTTTTATCCCTGCTATTCCAGAAAATATAGTGATCAATCCGTTAGATACGAATACCGGGAATAGTTCAGGTGGGCCGGGTTCAGGGGAGGAAAAACCCTACATATCATTTGATATAGAAATTAATGATGATGGAGCTCCCGGTTATTATATGATTCAGGCATATGAGAGATTGGTGAATACAATTACGGTTCCAGAATATATGATGTATTTGGAATCTGATGATCCCTCTATTATTAGTTCCGGGGATCGATGGAGTGGGGATATGAGTCTTTATGTTTCAAATAATCTTTTTTTAGGGGAAAAACGAACATTTAACTTTAAAGTAATCGGATACCCTGAACCGGATATGCAAAAAGTTTTTAAAATAATTAAGATTGATAACGATTACTACAATTATCTCTCTTCTTTTGATTTATACTCAAGCTCAGGTGGTCCTTTTTCTCAACCTGTTACGGTATACTCAAACGTAACTAACGGCCTAGGACTCGTCTCAGGAACGAGCGCATTGTGGATCGCTCCATAGCGGAGGAATCCTCTGGATTTTTAGGCACATTTGTATTGGGACATATGTAGTCTGTAGTCTGAAGATTAGGGTTTTTTTTGATCGCTCCAAACCCTCCTTTAATATCGACAATATTGTGAATTCCTCTCTTTTTTAAAATGGAACTAAATATCATAGACCTATATCCACCCGCACAGTGGATGTAAACGGGATTTCCTGTAGGCAATTCATTGAATCGAGTATTTAGATCATCCAATGGAATGTGATTTGAAGACATCATTCTTTCGGATCGGTATTCACCATCTTTTCTTACATCTAGAATAACGGATTTCGGCTCTTTTGAAATTCTATTTGCAAATTCTTCAGCATCAATACTCTCTACTTTATCAATTTCTTTTTTAGCTCCTAGCCAGGCCTCATAGCCCCCCTCTAAAAATCCTAAGACATTATCATAGCCCACTCTAGATAATCTCTTTATCGTTTCTTTCTCTCTGCCTTCCGCAGTTACGAGTAATATCTTTTGATCGATTTCGGGAATTAGAACTCCAACCCAAGGCGCAAATTGACCGTCAAGACCAATATTGATAGATCCCGGAATATGTCCTTTTGCATACTCCTGGGGTTTTCGTGTATCAAGTACGAGAGCATTAACCTCATTGGCCATGGCTTCAAAAGCCACAGGTTCAAAATATTGCTCGGCATTTTTGAAAATCTGATCTAATTCTGGTATAACTTTCTTATTCATCGCAACATTCAATGGGAAATATTTTGGGGGAGGTAAAAGGCCATCGGTAACCTCTTCAATAAACTCCTCGCGCGTCATATCTTTTCGTAACGCATAATTATTTTCTAATTGCCCTTTAAGTGTTCCAATAGTTTCTTTACTCAAGTTTTTCCCACATGCAGAACCTGCTCCATGTCCCGGATAGATAATTAGATCCTCTGGTAAAGTCATGATTTTTGTTCTTATGGAATCAAATAACATTCCTGCTAACTGCTCTTGAGTTATACTACCTGTTTTTTGAGACAAGTCCGGCCTTCCAACATCACCTAAGAACAACGTGTCACCAGAAAATAGGGCTTCTTCTTTTCCTTCTTTTGAAAGTAATAAGTAGCAAGTTGACTCCAATGTATGTCCTGGTGTATGTAGAACTCGCAAACGAAGATCTCCAACTTTTATTTCTTCATTATCTTTTGCTATATGCGCATTAAATTCTGTTATCGCACCTGGGCCAAACACAATAGTTGCCCCAGATTTTTCAGCTAAAGCAACATGTCCCGACACAAAATCTGCATGAAAGTGAGTCTCTAGGACATATTTAATTTTGACACCAAGCGATTTTGCCTTGTCTGTATAAAGTTTCCATTCTCTAAGTGGGTCTATTACTATTGCTTCTTCATTACTGTGAATAAAATAGGACCCTTGCGAAAGGCAACCAGTATAAATCTGTTCTATGTGAGAGGGAGTTTTCATTTTTTTAAAATTACTCTATTACAAAGGTATAAATCCAATTTGAAGGGAGGGCATAGGAAATAAATTTCTCTTTTAACGAAATTCCATTTTAAAATATAACTGATTATGACTTTGAATTTAGCGGTTTAAATTAGATTTAATACTATTTTTTCTTTTGATTCTATAATGTTTAAACGCATCTTTGCGTTATGTCTAATCCTGTAGAAAAAAGGGGCGCCATTATTCCATTAGGATGGCCGGAGATGACGGCTCGAGGTTCTGAGAGAATATGGGATTATCTAAGGAAATTAGGTATAATCAAGAACGTAAACCTTTTAGTCGGACATGCGGGCATGATAGTAGTGCAGCATGATCAACTTGAGTATTTTGATTTTGGTCGCTATATCACACCAAAAACAATGGGTAGGGCCCGAAGTTCGCGTACAGATCCAAAATTGAGGTTGAAAACAACTCCAGAATGGGATAGTGAGGGCAAGCTCTTAAATTTAGTTGAGATTCTTCAGGAATTGGAGAATAATTCGGAAGCTACCCACGGAGAGGGTCCAATTTATACGACAGTATATTACGATGCAGATGTTGAAAAAGTTTTGGAATATGCATATTCAATTCAAGACCTTGGATTTTTGGGATACAATGGTTTAGATAGAAAATGTACAAATTGTGCTCGGTTCGTAGCTCGAGGAATATTAGCTGGACTTACTAGGAATTCGATGGAATATTTGAGGTTTCGATACCCTCTTTCTTATGCTCCTACCCCATACTCAAATGTGTTGACTGCATCAAAAGGAAATTATTGTGTCTTTTATCAGGGGCAAGTAAATTTTCAAAGGCGACCAAGACAGCACGCATTGACCCATATCCTAGGAAACCTGACACATGCTTTCAGAAGGAGTAAAGCCACAAAATTACCCTCTGATAGAAAAGCAGGCCAACTGTATCCTCCAAAGCTTCGCCCGAAATCAGTTCCAGAGAAGGCAATTTACATTGGAGGAATAGGTGAGGGAGCATGGCACGATTTAGAGTCTGTTAATGCTGAAATTATAAAGATGACTCGTTATAATGCGTCCGGTGAATTTGAGTTTTCAGATAACTATGAATTGAAAGAACCATGGGTTTCTAAATTTAATTCAGGACAATGTGAATTGGTCCACGATACCCATTTTGCTTGGCTTACCTTACAATCAAAATCGTCAGGTGAAAGAATAAGGTGTTTTCGAAAAATTTAATAATCTAATTCATGTCGAAATCTATTAAAAAAGTGTTATCTGAAATATTAACGTCTGGGTGTGATGAACGTATTTTTCTTCGAGATGAAACTCAAGCCAATAAGTATCATTTAAATCCAGTTGATTTTGAAGACTTATTTCATCGTGGTTCATGCACATGTGGAACGCTAACCCCTTTTGCTGAGGAGATTGCGATAGATTTTGTAAATAATTACCAAGAGTCGAACTATTCACAAATTCTAAAAAATCAGACTAAAAGGTTGCAATTCCTATTGCGTGAGAGTGATGAGAACCAATTTCATGTTTATTATGGTCCAAGCGGAAGCGATCTGATGTACTTCCCTCTGCTTTTTCAAGCCATTATCAATCCGAATAAACCAATTCTAAATATTGTCTCATGCCCTGAGGAGCTTGGCTCTGGATCTAAGGCAGCTGCTAAAGGTCAATTTTACTCGGAGTGGAATCAATTTGGGGAGAGAATTCCCGTCGGAAAAAATGTTACAGGCTCGATTAAGTCGAATGTACATTTTTTGCCAGCTCGATCATTAGATGGTTCTATTTTGGATAGAAAAAAAGCTATCAGGGAATTAATTCAGCAACACCCAGATCAATCAATAATCGGAAATCTTGTTTTTGGCAGTAAATCAGGTATTAAAGATGATTTAGATATTATTGATGAATTTTCTAAAGGAGTAATGTGGGTTGTTGATATGTGCCAGTTTCGCACGGATCGAAAATTAATTCATGACCTTATAAAAAAGGGTGTTATGATTATGGTGACGGGATCCAAGTTTTATCAAGCTCCTCCATTTTGTGGAGCTCTGTTGGTTCCAAAATTATGGTCTGATTTGATGAGTAAACTTGATGCTCAGGTGGCTGTCGGGTTGAGAAAAATATTTTGTGTTTCTGATATTCCTTTAGCCATGGAAAATATAAGAAAACACCTTATTGATTTTAAAAATCAAGGTCTCAGGATGCGATGGGAGATAGCTTTGAGGGAGATGGAAGAATATATGTCCTTTGATTCTTCGGAAACAAATGCTTTGATAAGAAGGTGGAGTCAGGTAGTCATTGGAAGATTAGCTCTGAGTGATTCATTTCGACTAATGCCTGATGTTGAATTAACAAATGATAGTATTGTCTCGTTTATGGTATTGGATAATGGCAGGGCCTTAAATAACAAAGAATTAAAGAATTTATTTGATCGAATAATCACAGAGAGGCATGAGGGTCTTTTAGGATTCCATCGGGTATTTATTGGGCAACCCGTTCAGTATGGAGATAAGTCATTTATTCGTTTAGCAATTGGTTCATATTCTGTCAGAAAACAAATGGAAAAAAAGAAATTTGATCCAAAGAATGATATTCGATTGATTGAAATTATTGAAGAATATGTGGGTAAAATACATTCGGTTTAAAAGATGAAAGAAACTTCATTGATTGAAGAGGCAAGATGGGCATGGAAGGAGGCTTTTTCCATGGGATTAATTCATGATAATGATACGTCTATATTATTTCAGTCTTGGGGCCGGTTAGAGCGATATACTAAACATTTGATAAAGGCCTTTTCTCATACCAACTCTTTGCATGCTGTGGCCATAAAGACTCAACCTCATCCAAAAATATTGGAAAAGATTGTGAAATGGGGATTTGGCCTAGAAGCAGCTTCAATAGAAGAGGTAAAAAAAGCTTTAAAAGCAGGAATTTCTCCAGAGAAAATTGTTTTTGATTCCCCAGTTAAGACAAGAAGTGAGATAACATACTGTAATGAGAACGTAAAAGGAATGCGATTGAATGCAAATAGCATCGAAGAATTAGAGCGGATGCCTACAAACCCAGATTTTCAGTTGGGTTTACGTATAAACCCAAAAGTTAAAACTGGAGCACCAGATGTTTATGACGTTAGTCATGATGAATCCAAATTTGGAGTTCCAATAACAGAAAGAGAAAAAATTCTAGATGCAATTTTGAGATTTCCTGTGACCTTATTGCATGTTCATTCTGGCAGTCAAATGGCCAATATAGATTCGGCTACAGATGCAATCTGCTTGCTTCGGGATATTGCAATAGAGGCGAACTCTCTTTTAGTTTCCAAAGGTATTTCTCGTAGAATAAAAACTCTCGATATCGGTGGAGGTTTGATGCCTGAAGAATTAGAGATAAGTGAAACTTCAATGATGGAGAAATATGTCTCCAATTTGAGATTAAGATGTCCGGAGCTTTGGGAATTTGAACTGATAACCGAATTTGGTCAATGGAGCTATTTTTTCACTGGATATGCAATATCTAAAATTGAGTATTCAATTAAAAAGGGAGATAAGTATATAACCTACATCCATATTGGTGCTGATTTTCTTTTAAGGGATTCATATGTGAAGCCAAGAGGAATTGCTTTTGGTATCATGGATTCTAGTTTTCAATGGAAAACGACAAAAAAAGTATCACATGATATTGCTGGACCTCTATGCTTCGCTGGGGATTATTTGGCCAAGAATGTTCTTCTTCCTCAAGCTGAAGAGACAGATATCATGATCTTAGCGGGAACTGGATCTAATAGTTATGGCTTATGGTCTCGACACTGCTCAAGGGATATTCCTTCATTTTTAGCAGTTGATTTTGATAGGAAAAAAGTAGAAAAATTAAGTCCAAAATTAGAAGCATTCCAGAACTTTTGAGGTTAGCCTTGGTATAGAATTTGCCTGAATATATTGAGAATTAAATATTAATAACATTTTATAAATACTTCGTTTATTGTCATCGTGAGATCTCTATTAACTATTTTTTTCGTTTTCAATATTTCTGCAATTCATGCTCAATTGGATACGGCATTTTATTTAGCTCCTATTCCTGAATGGTTGAATCAAACGCAAGAAATAGAGATTAGTACCCCTTTCCCAAACGCAACCGTAATTATCTTCAATTCAGACAGTTCATATTACAATCAAGTATCTTTATCTCAGGGGGTCCCCAATACCATATATTTGAACACCACAGCACAAGGACTGCAAAGTACATTTGGAGCTATTTCCACTCAACTCGGTAACCAGGTTCTCGACAGGGCAGCGTTATTTGTAAGGAGTGATCGAGATATCGTTTTAACACAAAGGGTAACTCAACAGTATAATCAAGATTTATTATCTGCGAAAGGAACTAGAGCTCTTGGGAAAACTTTTTTGGCCGGAAATCAAACAAAAATTGTAAATGCTCCGCCAGCTCCTGAGGCAGCCTTGGGGTTTATTTCCTTTGTGGCGATCGAGGATAACACTAATGTTTCAGTCAACCTTCCACCAGGAATTACAAACAAGAATGGAGATAATATCGTTTCTTGTGTTCTGAATAAGTGGCAGTCCTACACCGTCACACTGGATGAAGATCAGCAGTTTGCGGGAGCCTCAATTGTTTCGAGCAAACCAATTTCGGTAACAACCGGTGCAAACCATGTAAAACAAAATTCTGGAGGTCCTGAGCAGGACGGCGGAATGGATCAATTGGTGCCTCAGGATCTTGTCGGAAATGAATATGTTATCGCCCGGGGGCTAGCTCCGGCAAGTTTAGATTATTTGGTGATAATTCCAACTGATGACAATACTAATATTTCTGCTAACGGTTTATTAGTAGCTACTAAAAATAAATCTGAAGTTTTTGAATATACTCTTGCCGGTGGGCCAGGGTCTGTTGGTCAGATTACAGAAATTTTTTCAGATAAACCTGTGTATTGCTTTCATATTACCACGGGCTCAAGTCAATATGCGCCTGAGCTAGGAATGTCATTGGTTCCTCCGGCAAATTGTACGGGTTCAAGAGCAGTATATGCCTCTCGAATGGGTGGATTAAATACTCATCTTTTAGTATTAGTGCCATCGAATGATGTGGGATCAATGAAATATAATGGAATTCCTATAACCTCTTATAATTTTAAAAGTCAAAATCATATTTTAGTAACCGTTCCAAATACTACAAGCTTTTTTATTCCTGATGGATCTGTAACGAATACTTTTTCTTTGACATGTCGAAATCAATTTCATGTTGAAGTAATTGCTGGTCTCGGAAATTCAACTGGACTTTGCGGCTTTTATTCAGGGTTTGACTCGGGTTTAGATATATTGGATCCTTATTTAAATGTGGGATCCAGTATTTTAAACTTTCCAGCTCGGTGCAAAAGACCTATGAAAGGCTTTTTTGGGATTCAAACTTGCGCCCCACCAGCGCAGGTTATCAAAGCAGAAGTTATTAGTGGTCAGGCCACAGTTCAGGACCCAAATCCTTTTGATACTTTAATTGATGTTTATCCAGCATTAGGATTCTCAGGAGAGATATGGGTAAAACTGGTTGCAATTGACGGACTGGGGTCTTTGGATTCTGTTTTGATGCGAATGCCATTCTATACAGAAGATGCAGACCTACTTCCTGACACTATGTATGGTTGTCCTGGTAGTCCTGCAACGATCACAGCTCCCTTTGGTATGAAGCAATATAACTGGAGTACAGGAGAGTCCACCCAAACGATTCAATACGGAAAACCAGAGCCTCTAATACTCTATGCCGCATCAGACTCTTGTTCCTACGTAGACACAATCTGGGTGGTCTCAAAGAACCCCATGCCTGACCTTCTCCCCGATAGTATTTTAAGCTGTGACTCTCTGACTTCAATATCGTTCGCCCCCCCCGCGGGAAGTGCTTCTAAAATAGACAGTGTCTTTTGTAGAGGTACAAATGCCACAAATAGTGGACCGGGTATTTTTAATTCGACAACAGGTTTATGGGAGGTGTTAACGAAGAATGAGGGACTTTATGTTATTGAAATATTTGATATTGATAATTGTGTCACCTATGAAAGTGTGGACATTAAGATTAACCCAAATCCCAAATATGATTTAATCTATGATTGCCCCGATGTTAAAATAGTTTTAAGAGATATTATTTCTTTTAGTCCTTATAGCATAGAAAATAAACTTATTTATGATGATTCTGCGTTTGTATCTTTTCCTTTTGATGGTGTTTATTCAGCAAAAATTCCAGTGATTAATCTCTGTGGAGGCTTAGATACGATCGATTTGTCGATTCCATATTTTTGTGCTGGAAAAGATCTAATTTGGGCACCTAATGCATTTACACCAAACGATGATGGCGTGAATGATGAATTTTGTATTTTTTCGAGTTATGGTGATGCAATGAGATATGAGATATATAATCGCTGGGGACATAAAGTATTCAGTGCTCTACCCGATGAATGTTGGTCTCCTTCTAAGTCGACAACCGGAGTGTTCTTGGCTAGGTTAATTTACCCTGAAGTTGAAGGGTATTCCCCGAAGGTTTTGGAAATGACAATAACAGCTTTCCCATGAAGAAATTCGTTTTTTACATATTCTTGTTTCAACTATTGGGAAATATTAGAGCTCAAAACGCTACTGTAGCGGCAGCACATCCGATTGCGGTAGATGTCGTTGAAAAGGTATTTCGTGAAGGGGGAAATGCATATGATGCCGCTGTTGCTGCTCACTTTGCTTTGTCCGTAGTTCTGCCCAGAGCAGGAAATATCGGTGGGGGTGGGTTTGCAGTGATCCATACTTCAAAAGGAGAAGCAGCAACTTTAGATTTTAGAGAAATAGCTCCATTGTCCGCAACGAAAGAAATGTTTATCAAAAAGAATGATGATCAAACTGTTTCAAGCTTAACATCCAAATCGGCTTCTGGAGTTCCGGGTAGCGTAAAAGGGATGTGGAATCTTTACTTGAGGTATGGTTCAAGGAAGGTTTCTTGGTCAGATCTTTTAACTCCGTCAATCCTACTGGCAGACACGGGCTTTTTTATAACTGAAAAATTATCACAAGAGTTAAACTCCAATTCTTCAAATTTCACAATGCAAAACCCACTTGGGTGCGGTCCTTTTTGTGAAAATACTTCTTGGAAACCCGGAACGAGAATTGTTCAGAACGTTTTAGCAAGAACTCTTGAGGGTATAAGAGATTTTGGTCCTAATTATTTTTATTCAGGCCCTATTGCTTTTGAGTTTAAAAAACAAGGGTATTTTTCTCTTGCCGACATGGCATCTTACAGAGTTCACTGGCGTGAACCATTGATGGGTAATTATCTAGGCTGGGAAGTAATAACTATGCCACCGCCCTCAAGTGGAGGTTTGGCTCTTTTGCAATTTCTATGGGGGGCTGAAAGAAAAGCGAATACAATGCAAGATATTCAAGGGGCGAAGTCATATCATGATTTTACTGAACTGGCTCGAATTATTTATGAGGACCGAGCAAGGTATTTAGGCGATCCAGATTATATGACTTTTGCTACAGATGAGCTCTTGGATTCTAATTACTTAAATGATAGATTTAGTTTGATTAATCCTGAAAAAGCTGGGGAAAGTCCAGATTTAATCGCCACTAAATCAAAGGAATCTATGGAAACAACCCATTTTAGTATTCTTGATAAAGAGGGGAATGCGGTTTCTATTACGACAACTTTGAATGCATCATATGGAAGTAAGAGGTGGGTTTCTGGCTTTTTTATGAATAACGAGATGGATGACTTTTCAATTTCTCCGGGTGTTCCAAATCAATTCGGTTTAATAGGCTTTGAGGCAAATGCAATTGCCCCAGGAAAGAGAATGCTTTCAAGTATGACACCTACGATACTTGTTAAAGGAGACGAAAAGGTGGTTCTAGGAACCCCAGGAGGAAGTACAATCATTACTAACGTTTTCCAAGTTATTCGAAGATTTGTAAAGTTTAAGGAACCTTTGCAGCAAGCTGTAAATGCAAAAAAAATTCATGCTCAAGCATGGCCTAATATGATTTTTCTAGAGGAAGGCTCTTACGATAAAAAAGTTCTTAGAAAATTAAAACGTAAGGGGCATAAAATTGAGTTTAAAACTCAGATCGGACGTTTTCAAGCCGTCAGCAATACAGAATCTGCTGCCGATATATTCAGGACGGGGGATTCTACAGGGAGAGTAATTCATTATTAAATAAATTCTATGACTACAGCTTGATTTATATCTGGGTGTAGTGATTTAGAAACAGGGCATGCGTGTGCGGCTCTCTCAACGCCAGTTCTTATTCTTTCATCTTCTGGATTTGCTAACTTGATTCTAATTTGTACATCAATTGTATCGATTCTACGCGGGTTGTTTGCCATAATTTTTGTCGTTGACCCTTCGATAGAGGAGATTTCAATTTTCTTATGGTTGCTATAAATTGCCACTGTTGTTATAATACAGGTTGTAAGACTCAATGCACATAGGTCTGTGGGAGAGTAAGAGGATCCTAGTCCCTGGTTATCAATCGGGGCATCTGTGATGAGTTCAGTACCACTATTTTTATGTGTGTTATGACATCTAAGCTTTCCTAAATAAACTGTTTCAGTAGTTGTCATTTTATTAGATTTACAGATAAATTAATTTTTCTTTTTTTTCAGTAACTGCTCCAATACAGGCAATAATGCTATTTTCTTTCAAGATATTTTCAACTTCGATTTTATCTTTTGGGTCAACAGAAATAAGCAATCCACCACTCGTTTGAGGATCAAGGAGAATAAAAAGTTCTTCACCACTTAGTTTTTCAATGTCTTTATGGTATGCTAAGTAATTTTTTGTTGTCCCTGTAGGCATACATTGCATGGAATATAATTCTTTCAGTCTACCCTGATCATAGAAAGGGACCTGGGAGTAATTCAATTTGGCGCTACAATTTGACGCTGACATCATTTCGTGAAGATGGCCGGCTAGACCAAAACCTGTGACATCAGTCATGGCATTTACCCCATTTATTTGGGCTAATTCAGGTCCTTCAACATTTTGTTTCTTCATTGTTTTTAAAGCCCATTTTTCATCGATATCACTGGCTATTTCTTTTTTCATCGCTGTTGCAATGATTCCTATTCCTATGGGTTTCGTTAGGTAAAGTAAATCTCCAGGTCTAGCACCACTATTCGTTTTTAAATTATCTTTTTTAACGCGGCCAGTTACACTTAAACCAAAAATAGGTTGAGGTATATCGATACTGTGACCACCTGCAAGTGGGATTCCAGCAATATTGCATTGTTCTCTAGCTCCTGCAATTACTTTTCCTGCAATATCAGATCCTAATGTATTTATTGGCCAGCCCAAAATTGCAAGCGCCATATCGGGAGAGGCCCCCATGGCATAGACATCACTAATTGCATTAGAAGCAGCGATCGCCCCAAAATCGAAGGGGTTATTTACTATTGGGGTGAAAAAGTCAGCGGAATGAACTAAAGCATCTTCGTTTCCTAAATCTAAAACAGCAGCATCATCATTCTGCTCGTGTCCTATAATTAAATTACCAAATGATTTATTTGGATCATAATTTGAGGCACTCAAAATATCATGGAGTTTGGTGGGTTCAATTTTACAACCACAACCAGAACCGGGATTAAAGCTAGTTAATGTTATAGAATTCTTTTCATTCATGTTTTTTTGTTTCTTTTATTATTTTTATGGCAGCCTCTTTATGACTGCAACCGGTGATATCAATTTTAAATAAAACTTGGTTTTCTTTTTTTCTGATACTTTCATTGTATGTCTTGTCGTAATAATAAAGAGCTATGTCTGCTGCTAGATCCAATTTTCCTGATGAGACAAATTCTGCAGCTTTTTTTGCATTTTGATGACCTAGTCGTTTTGCTATTTGATAAAAACCGACTTCCAGTTGATTTGGATCTGCTTTTCCATAGAGTGAAACTAAGTGTGAGATTCTTTCTTCGCGATTACGTTCAATTAAAACAATGGGGGATCTTTTCTTGATATCAAAAAAACTATTTTGAAGCCATATTCTACCAATGGATCTGGATTCGTCTTCAATCCAAATTCTTTTTACATTATTCAAATTATTGAGCTCGATAGAAGTGTCATTTTCAAATTGTTCTACGGTTGGTTGTGATAACTCGCCTATGTGGCCAAATGCCGAGCCTTTATGATTTGCATTGCCCTCTAAATCTATTACTGAAGATCCTAATAACGACATCTCGCGTAAAATTTCTGTTTTCGCACATCCAGTAAGGCCACTTAGAACAAGGTAAGGTCTCTCTTGCCCCCATGATTCAAGAACTCTATTTCGATATGCTTTATATCCCCCTTCCCAACGATTGACTTTATGTCCTGCTGTTTTAAGAAGCCACTCAACAGACTGACTTCGCATACCGCCTCTCCAGCAGTAAATTTCTATTTCGCTATTTTTTCTCAATTTGTCCACCTTATCAACAATCTTATACATCCTGGGTCCGACATATTCTAAACCCAGCCGTATGGCTTTTTTCGATCCCTTTTTCTTATATATGGTTCCAATTTCTGCCCTCTGCTCATCTGAGAAAAGCGGAATTGAGATTGCCCCTGAGGCATGTCCTTTGACATATTCACTTGGACTACGAACATCAATGATTGGCATAGTCACAATATACAAATTGGGGATAAGTTTAGAGGTACATATCTTTGTTAGATGAGATTAGTTTTTCTTTTGATTTTGTTAATAAGCGTATCGTCATGCTTAGTCCCTAAAAATTACTTGATTCAGGAACAAGACCATGTGCTTCAGCTTCAAAATGATAGCTCTCAATTATATAAAAATGTAATTTCTTTTCAGGACTCATTGGAGTTATTAGAAAAGAAAATCGCTCTTACAGAGCTAGGGACTAAAAACTTGGTGGCTCAAATTGACTCACTTAGGGAATCAATTCAAGGTTTGAATATTAATCTGGATAGTGTTGTTCCTCGATTGAAAAAAACAAATATTGAGCGTGATGTTTGGCGAATAAACTCATTATATTATCAAAAGGAAATGAAGCGATTAAAATTCATTTCTGACAGTTTGTTGGAAAATACTTCGAATAAAAAATAAATTCTAGAAATGTGTTTTGATGAGTCGGAGTTTATGCGTGTGCTTGTTTAAATCTTGATTATAAATCCCGGTTTGGTCAATCCCATCAATACGAACACTTCCACTGGCATGTAAAATTCGATTTTCACGAATAAAAATCCCTACATGTATTATTTGTCCATCTTCATTGTCAAAAAAAAGAAGATCACCTGCTTGAGCTTCTTCAATGAAATCTAAAGTTTTTCCCTGCGTGGCCTGTTGGCTTGCATCTCTTAAAAGAGACATTCCTGTTAGTAAATATGCCATTTGGGTAAGCCCACTGCAATCAATGCCAAATGCACTTCTCCCTCCCCATAAGTATGGGGCATTGGAGTAGAGATATGCGTTCATTAAAAGTTCTTTACGTGTTCGCTTTCTTGGTGAAGTTCTACCTGTAAATTGAAAAAAATCACTACCCACTTTAATTTTTTTTTCATTTATATCAAAAAAAGGTAATTGAGAGCCTGCCAAAACAGTTCTTGTTTTACTTGGAGTCTCGTGTTCCAGAAGGTCCAAGGTGTCACTAACTAAGTACTGGGGAGTATCAATCAGATCTCGATAGTCTTTGGATTCAATTTTTTGAATCTGTTTCGCTAAAACCCAACCCATATATCCATCATGGGCTAGTCGTATTTTATTCCAATCACCATTTTCATCAATTATTTCAAAAGGCTCCCCGAAAAGGACTTGATTTATCATTTCGGATTTATGGTCTGGCGATTCTCGCATTGCGAGTATACTAAATTGAGAGAATCCATAACGAGTGTCCATTTCTTATAACTTTTCTATCACTAAGGCTGATGCACCACCGCCACCATTGCAGACGCCTGCAGCTCCATACTTCCCTTTATTTTGCCCCAATACATTCAAAAGAGTGACAACGATTCTAGCTCCACTGCAACCTAATGGGTGACCAAGGGAAACTGCTCCTCCATTTACGTTAGTTTTATTTGGGTCTATTTCTAAGAGTTTCATATTCACAAGACCAACAACTGAAAAGGCTTCATTTAATTCGAAAAAATCAATTTCTTCAAAATTTAAACCTGCAGATTTAATGGCTTTGGGTACAGCTTTTGCTGGTGCGGTAGTGAACCATTCCGGCTCGTGAGAATAATCTGAGTGGGAGAGTAGTTTTGCTAGTGGAGTTATACCCAACTCTTTAGCCTTTTCAGCTGACATCAGCACAAGAGCAGCAGCCCCATCATTTAAAGTAGAAGCATTCGCAGCGGTGACTGTTCCATCTTTTGTAAATGCCGGTCTGAGCTTAGAAACTTTTTCAGGATTAATATTTTTAAATTCTTCATCTTTATCGACGACAGTAATATTCCCACGTCGATCTTTGATTTCAATGGGGACAACTTCCTCATCAAATTTTCCATTATCCCAAGCTTTTGAACTTCTTTGATAGCTCTCTAGAGCAAATTTATCTTGAGCCTCTCTGGAGAAATCATATGTGCTTGCACATTTATCTGCTAAAACGCCCATTACGTTTTGGTCGTATACATTCATCAACCCATCTTTTATGATTCCATCAATAAGTTTAGTATCACCAAATTTAAAACCTGCTCGAGTTCCAGGTATGTAATGGGGTACTTGGCTCATACTTTCCATTCCTCCAGCAATGGCAATGGCAACTTGACCAAGTTGTATGGATTGAGCTGCTAAAGAAATTGATTTCATTCCCGAGGCACAAACTTTATTGACAGTTGTACAGGGTACTTTATTTGACAATCCTGCTTCTAAAGCAGATTGCCGAGTGGGATTCATTCCAACATTTGCTTGGAGAACACACCCCATATAAACTTCTTCAACAATGCTTGGATCGAGATCAATTTTATCAAGAGCGCCTTTTATGGCTTTACTTCCTAGTTGTGCGGCGCTAAGGCTACTTAAGGCACCGTTAAAGCTTCCAATTGGAGTTCTAGCAGCGCTAACAATTACGACTTCATTCATTTCTTCAAGGGTATTTATGACTACTAATATAGAGTGGGATTTGTGAATCTTTCTTTGATATAGCTCATTCCATTGGAATCATAATATTCTTTAGGTTTTTAAGGCCGCGCTATTTGGGAATTAAATTGTAAACTTTTAAGATTAATTTGGGCTTAATTGCCAAGCTAAGTTTATATTTGCCGACCCTAAGTAAGTATTCTTTCAAGACAACATTATTTGGGCTTTGACTAGTAACGGTGAGGTGGGTGAGAGGCTTAAACCACCAGTTTGCTAAACTGGCGTACGGGCAACCGTACCGCGGGTTCGAATCCCGCTCTCACCGCATAAAAAAGGCCCCATCTGGGGCCTTTTTAATTTATTGGAGTATTATTTTTTCTAAGACGGTGCTATTATCGGAAGGATTATAAAATTTCATTAGGTAAATCCCTTTGGATAAATGACTTAGATTGAGATTGGTATGGGGTTTATTAATTCGAATTTCATGAACTTCTTGTTGCAAATAATTGGTCACCTTGAGTGAGCTTCCGATCATTTTTTCATTAACCTCAATAGAGATTTGATGTTCTTTAGATGGGTTGGGGTAAACCAAGATTCTTTCATCAGTCAGGCTTGGATTTAAACCAATTCCACCAAACCAAAATTCTATCCAGTTTAAATTAAAAGGGGCTTGAGTGATCGCTAATCGCAGAATATGCTCTCCAGCAGTTAGAGGTACGTTAAATGAGTATGTTTCCCAATCTTGCCAGTCTCCAGTTGCGGGGAAGTTAGCTGACCCTAAATTGCTTAAAATGTTTCCTGTGGAATCAACAATTTGAATATTTAATGCTCCAGAGCTTTGCGAGGCTGTTCTAAAGTCCGCTTTGTGCATTCCGCTATTTAGAACTAAAACTTCATAGTCTACGTAGTCTCCTGGGTCAAGATATCCTAGGTTTTGACCCCCACCGTTATCTGTGCACGTTTCTAGAGATATTCCAACTACATTCAAATAATCTTCCGCTTGAACTCGTCCAGGTATGAGATGAACACTTGGAAGTAAATTTTCAACGTCTTCTAAAGTGAAAGGCTGCAAAGTAGTTCCATCTTTTGCGACAATGTTTCCACCAAAACTAACCTTTAAAACATCTGTGAACTTGTACCCAGAACCTAAATCAATATGCAAAACTCTAGAGTTATTACTATCACTCTCGATACCCGAGATAGTTTGCGTAATCCCATTGGAGGTAACCACAAAACCATTGGACCCTGCAGCTTGGATGGGTAATATGGATTTGTTTAGCCTTATTGATACTCTATTTGGAATATCAATATATCCATCTACAAACTCATAGGAAAGACCTGATGTAGGCCCTACGGGAACAAATTCAAAACTACTTACATTAAAACCACCACCATCGGCAACAATTCTTAATTTTTTATCATCTTTCTGCATAATGACATTAGGAACAATTCTTGTCGCCCATGATGTCCAACTTCCAGTATTTGGTGTGTAGTATGATGGCGATATGCGAACACCGTCTGCTTCAAAATGAAAATTTCCACCTGTAGACCCATTGCATGTAACTCGCACATGAACATCATAGATAGAATCATTTTGAACATTAACTTCATATTGCATCCAGTCGTCTGTGTCTACAAAACCAACCTTGTACCCATTGTTATTCATGGTATCAGAATTTTCTTGAATGTCTACACCATCGTTTCTATAGATCCACCCAGAATTCCAAGCAGGAGGAGGGTTTAGCTGGTATGATTCAGTATCGTAGTATGCATGATTAATGGTGCCCATGTCATATTCTGAGGCATAGACGACTCCAGGAATGGTTTGATTGGCCCATGGTAAAGTTTCGTCACTGTAAACTTGCCTAAACATTGCATCAGTAACTCCTCTGTTGTAAACACAATTCTCCAGTTTTAGATTTTCCGCCAACTGCATAAGACCATTCGTTGCATCGGAAACACTTGGAGGAGTATTAGTCGCGCCGCTCCAATAGTTAAGCAAATCCTGATAGCCTGTACTCTTCAGATACGAGAGGGGAGCGTTTATTGTTTCTAACTTTTTCTCCGGCCACCAGGCCCATCCAACTCCATTAGTCTCAAAAAGCCGAATAAGATCTGTATACCAAGCATTTGAATTTTCACCCGTTTCACCGAACCAAATTGGAACATTAAAATTATCTCTTAGGTCTAGTCCATATTGAATATCCGAAACATTGAACACAGGTGACCAATATTTGTGCGGAGAATAGACTAGATTGCTATCCCAAGGTGGTGTAAGTCCAGTAAATGTGTTTGCAAACCAGTTTCCCTCAATGTAGATTATGTGATTTGTATCCACCGAACGGATACTATCTGTAACCATGTCATAAAAAGCTCTTAAAAGTTGACCGCCTGGAAGATTCCAATTCGGCTCATTCAGCAGATCATAACCACCGATCCATTGCTCATCTTTGTATCGCTCTGCCAGCTTTTTCCATAGAGAGGCAGCTTTCGATCTGTTTGCGGAACTCTCCCAAAGAGACGGCTTAGTAGGGTCATAATCAGAAATTGCTTGATCATATCCTTGTCCTCCCGGCGCAGCATGCAAGTCTAGGATTAGATACATTTCATTTTGTTCGCACCATGATAGCAGTGAGTCCGTCATTTCAAAACCTTTGTTAAGCCAAGTATTTTGACCAGAAATAGGTTCATCTTCAATTGGCAATGTGTACAAGTTGTAATGCATCGGTAAGCGAATCATATTAAACCCCCAACTTTTCATAGAATCAATATCAATCTTTCTTACATGATTCTCTAACCATTTATCATAAAACATATCTGTATTCGCAGTTCCAATTAGGGCTTCAATCGTATCCCGAATTTTATGCTGAGGAGATGCGAAGGCTGCAGTTTGCATCATATAACCTTCTTGAACCATCCAGCCGCCAAGTCCCATACCTCTGAAGATAATGGTATCCTGATTTTGATTCACTATGGCTTTCCCATCAGTTTGAAGAAGGTGTTGGCCATTGGATTGGACATAAAAAAATGAGAGAATAATAAAACTAAGGAGTTTAAAGCGCATTTCTTTTGGTTTTAACCAATTCATTACTAAATCTGTTTATTCGTAGGATAGTCCTTCGCCCATATCGTAAATTAAAGACGAAGAGCTCGTGCCTTCTTCCGCTTGAACTGGCCATGGGAAAGAAAGCCTTCCTGTTGGATTGTACCTTCCATAAAGTACATCTGAGATACCTGCTCCCTCTGTACCAGGTAACCAAATGGCCGCAAAAGCATCCCAATTATCTATATGGTTAGCGATATTCATGGGTCTTCCCGAAGTGAGTAGAACAACTACTTTCATTCCTTGGGCTTTTGCATTTTCTATTACTTGTAGGTCTTCTTTATTGAGATTTAATGAGTCACGATCGCCAAAAAATTCGGTGTAGGGGTCTTCTCCAATAATTATTACAGCGACATCACCTTTCACTTTATTGGCACGTGGGTCGTGAATTATTTCTATTCCTGGAGGAGCGTTTTCTACCAACCCTTCGAGAATAGTAGTTCCTTCTGTAATATCTCCCTGTCCACCTTGCCATTCAATAGTCCAGCCTCCACACTGCATTCCAAGATTATCCGCTCCTTTCCCAGCGACAACTATTTTTGACCATCTAACCTCTTTAGTCGAGTCTGATAAAGGCAAGATAGATTCATTTTTTAGAACAACTACACTTTGTCTGACAGCATCTCTTGCTATTTCTCTGTGCTTTTTAGACCCAATCTCAGAGAGATATTCGTAATCCATTAGGGGCTCATCAAAAAGCCCTACCTCAAGCTTAACTTTCAAAATTCGAGCGACAGCATCATCAATTCTACTCATTGGAATGAGTTCTTCCTCAATGGCCTCTGTAAGTAGGGCCATGAATTTTTTGTAGGGTTCTCCTTCTCCTGAAACCATAACCATATCCATTCCTGCATTAATAGAGGTTACGATGTCTGACTTATAGTCACCGGGGATTTCGTCAATACCTTGCCAGTCAGAAATAATAAAGCCTTCAAAGCCCATTTCTTCTTTTAGTATATCTGTTAGTAGCTCCTTGCTTCCATGACACTTTACTCCGTTCCACGAGTTATACGAAGCCATTACAGTCTGCACTCCCGCATCAACAGCAGCTTGATATGCCGGAATAAGTGTTTCCTTTAACGTTTCTCTTGTCATTATTGTATTTCCCCGATCCACGAGGTTTTTAATTCCCGTGCCAAAAACGGTATTTCCATCTCCAATAAAATGCTTGGCGCATGCAATTACTTTTCTTTGATTCTTTTTATTTGCTGATTGATAGCCTTCAACTGCAGCAACTCCTAATTTCAATACTAAATTTGGATCGCTGGAGAAACCTTCATAGGTTCTTCCCCATCTGTAGTCCTGAGGAGTTGCAATACAGGGTGCAAAGGTCCAGTTTATTCCTGTGGCTGCTACTTCACTTGAAGTGGCCTCTGACACAAGTCTGACAATATCCGCATTGCCCGTGGCTCCTAGACCAATATTATGGGGAAATATGGTAGCACCTTTGACATTATTGTGACCATGCACGGCGTCGATACCATAAATTAAGGGGATCCCAAGGCGAGAGGCTAGTGCCTTTTCTTGATAACCGTTATACAAATCTACCCAAGCTTTGAGAGTGTTTTCTTTAGGGTGAGACCCACCACCACTCAATAAAGAACCTATTGAGTAATCTGTTATATCTGAATGGTCGTCAAGAAAACGGTGATCGATTTGAGTAATCTGCCCCACCTTTTCAGCGATAGTCATTTGGCTTAAAAGGCTCTCAATCGTTTGCTCGTTTGTAGTATTCGGCTGACAACTAGTGAAAGCAAATATAATTAGGGTTGAAAGTGAGATTTTTTTTGGAAAATATTTAGTAATAGTCATAAGTACAATAATTAGAGCGAAGTTACAAATTTCACTCCATAGACCTATGAATTTTAAGGTTTTTTT
>CENP01011313.1_pt1 | contig 69784 bp, 58 predicted proteins | sample 361281 | NCBI WGS metagenome assembly CENP01 (sample SAMEA2591122, study PRJEB7988) | marine metagenome | biome: marine biome (ENVO:00000447); feature: deep chlorophyll maximum layer (ENVO:xxxxxxxx); material: saline water (ENVO:00002010), including plankton (ENVO:xxxxxxxx) | depth 70 m
GCTAATATTAGTACAAGAAAGAAATGAAGTGCTTATAAATAAGAGTATTATTAATTTTTTCATTGTAATTAATTTAAGATTATTGTTCATTATATAAAATCTTACAAATTGGAAGTGCTGTAAAAGTTAAATTTACGTAAAATGGATGTTTAGGGGAGTGAGTTTTCTATTTAGAAAAAATCAAGCTATTTCTATAGCTCCAGTATGTCTAAATGAGTATAAAGTTTGACCTTTTTTTATAACGGTACTTAATCTAATTTCTCCTCATCCATATTTGCTAACTCCCATCCTATATGGAAAATTAGTCTAGCTCTCTTGGATAAAAGGTCATATCTTATTTTGTCAGCCGTGTCACCAGGACCATGATAATCCTCATGAGTACCACTGAAGAAAAATACAACAGGAATATTTTTTTTTGCAAAATTAAAATGATCACTCCTTTCATAGAAATCATTGGGATCATTTGGTACATCAAACCTATAATCTAATTTAAGGTTAATAGTATTTCTATTTGTATTCTCAGTTATTCTCTTAAGTTTTTTTGTAATTCTATCAGATCCTATAGAATATATATAATCTTCTTCTTCGTACCCTCTTGTTGGGTCTGTCCTTCCTATCATATCTAAATTTATGTTAACAAAAGTATTCTCAATCGGATATAATGAATTATTAACGTAATATTCCGAACCTAATAGACCTTCTTCCTCTCCTGAAACATGAAGAAAAACAATTGACCTTTTTGGCCTTATCCCATCTTTAATTGCATTTTGGAAAGCTTGAGCAATTTCTAAAATTGATACAGTTCCACTACCATTATCATCTGCACCATTATATACATCATTTCCGTCAACTCCGACGTGATCCAGATGACCAGTAAAGATTACATAACTGTTTGGATAAGTTTCCCCGACAATAACAGAAGCAACATTTTGAGTATCTACAAAATTTTCTCCACTAGCATATTTATCATAAGCTCTTAGAGTTTCAGGGAAAGAATAATTTCGCGTGTACATTTCACCAGGTAGGTTTAATTGATATTTTTGAAAATAATTATCAGTATTATCAGCAGGTTGAATATCATTTTTTATATAAAAGTCTCTTAAGAAGTTTGCAGCTAACTCATCACCATATTTACCAGTTTGTCTTCCTTCAAATTCATCAGATGAGTATATCTCTAACAGGTTCTTTAATTCTTCTTGTGTAATTGTTTCAGAGTACTTATTTAATATTTCTTGTTGAGAGCATCCTAATGAAATATTTACTAATAGTATTATTATATTAAACTTTTTCATAATACTTGTATTTGGTTTTAATTTCATTCTCTATACCATCCCATAATGATATTCTGGAAAGAAGGGCTTTTTCTGAAATTGATTTAGCTTCTGAAATTTTCTCTTCATCATTTTTACATAAATATGTAAGCATCTCCATGGACATAGGTCCATGCATATCACCATCAACTTCAATGTGACGTTTAAAGTAATAAATTAATTTATTTAATTCGTTATTTTTTGAATTTATTCCTTCCAATAAAGGCATAAACATATCAGGAATTAGATCTTCTCTTCCAAAAGTAAATACAGCAGCCACTTCATGAATTTTACCTCTGTTAATAACAGAGAATGTGAATTTTAAAAAATCTTTTATATAATCTTCTATTTTAAGTTTTTCTATGTCATTATTTATTGTATCTAATGAGTTTAATGAGTTTATATTGTTTAAAATAGAATCAGTTTTAACACCAAATGATTCAATTGAATCTAAATACATTTCAAAATGTGACATTGGTCTACCATCCTCATTTTCATCTGTTTCCTCACCAGCAACAATTTCATTAATAAGTTTAGCAGTAGAATTGTTTCTGCTTGGATACCATGGAACCGAAATAGTAGTTAAATTAATTTGTAAATATTTTAATAGTGACATAAAATCCCATACAGCATATACATGAGCATTTGTAAAAATCTTCAAATCATCAACATTTTTAATAGAGCTATACAAAGAGTGATTTCTTAATTTATTTTTAAGTGGTTCAAGATTTTGAGCAACATTATTCATATAAATATTTTGGGCTCAAATATAAATAATAATTAAATTCATAAAATGCAGGAAATATTATTGTTTCTTATATCGTCATTAGCTTTAACCTTGATGCCTGGTCCAGATATCTTGTTTGTTATTAATCAAAGCCTAGATAATAGGAAAAATGGAATAATAACCTCTTTAGGTTTATGTACAGGATTAATATTTCATACAATGTTTTTAGCTTTTGGTCTTTCTACATTAATTGAGAGTAATAAATCTGTAATTATATTTTTAAAATATTTTGGTACTATTTACCTATTCTATCTAGCTTATATAGAGATAAAGTCAAAGACTAAAGTCAACACTAGTTTAAATAATAAACTGTTCCTTAGAGCCCTCTATATGAATCTTATAAACCCTAAAGTTTTAATTTTCTTTATTGCCTATTTTCCGAATTTTTTATTCTCAGATACAATAAAAATTTCAAACCAATTTTTGTTATTAGGATTTGTTTTTATATTTCAAGCACTTCTTGTTTTTATTTCTGTCTCATTAATATCTAATAAATTGATAAAGTATATAGGCTTTGATGCAGAAAATATTTCGATTAAGTACTTTAAATCTTTGATTTTTATAATAATAGGTCTGTTAATACTTGTATAAATCTTACTTGATTTAAATTTGTATATTTGCATGCAATTAGTTTATAATTAATTGCTTATGTCTAAATCAAAATTTGTAGGAGAAGGTCTAACATATGATGATGTACTGCTTGTCCCTTCATATTCAGAAATTCTTCCTTCAGAAGTCTCCTTAAAAACAAAATTCAGTAGAAATATAAACTTAAATATTCCAATGGTTTCTGCTGCAATGGATACAGTTACAGAAAGTAAAATGGCTATATCAATTGCTAGTGAAGGTGGTATTGGGGTAATCCACAAGAATCTTTCTATCGATGATCAATGTAATGAAGTCAGACTTGTAAAAAGAGCTGAATCAGGTATGATTATTGATCCAGTTACTCTTGCTAAAGATTCTTTGGTTATAGATGCAAAGAATAATATGAAAAAATATAAAATTGGAGGAATTCCAATTGTATCTGATTCTGGAATTTTAGTTGGAATAGTTACTAATCGTGATTTAAGATTTGAAAAAGATGAGTCTAAGAAATTGTCTGAAGTAATGACTAGTAAAAAATTAATTACTGCTAGTATAGGTACTTCATTATCTCAAGCTGAAGAAATTTTACAAACTCATAAAATTGAAAAATTACCTGTTGTTGATTCCAAAGGAAAATTAATGGGTCTCATTACTTTTAGAGACATAAATAAACATTCAGAAAAACCAATTTCAAATAAGGACAAACTTGGAAGATTAATGGTTGCTGCTGCAATTGGTACTGATAATGATTATAAAAAAAGAGCAAAAAAACTAGTTGAAAGCGGTGTAGATGCTATTGTAGTTGATACAGCTCATGCACATTCAAGTAGAGTAGGGGATGTTCTTAAAAGTCTTAAGGATTTATTTACTGAAACTGATATTGTTGTTGGAAATATTGCTACTGGTGAGGCTGCTAACTATTTAAAAGAAAATGGTGCTGATGCAATTAAAGTTGGGATAGGACCAGGTTCAATATGTACTACAAGAGTTGTAGCTGGGGTTGGGTATCCACAGCTATCAGCAATTATGAATGTCTCAGAAGCATTAAAAAACTCATCAGTTCCCTTGATTGCAGATGGTGGAGTAAAGTATACAGGAGATATTGTTAAAGCAATAGCTGCTGGTGCGGACACAGTAATGCTAGGATCTCTTTTAGCTGGTACTGAAGAGTCTCCCGGTGAAACTGTAATTTATGAGGGTAGAAAGTTTAAAACTTACAGAGGGATGGGGTCTGTAGAGGCTATGCAAAAGGGTAGTAAGGATAGATACTTTCAATCGGATCAGTCTGATAATAAAAAATTAGTACCTGAGGGAATTGTTGGGAGAGTTCCTTACAAAGGTCAGCTTAATGAAAGTATTCATCAGTTTGTTGGAGGTCTAAAATCTGGAATGGGTTATTGTGGGTCTAAGGATATTAAGACACACAAAGGATCATCTAAATTTGTGAAAATTACAGGATCTGGAATTAGGGAAAGTCATCCACACAATGTATCAATTACTAAAGAGGCTCCTAATTATAGTCCTCCTAAACTATAAAAATTGAAAACATACCCTTTGTTTATATCTATAGCTTTATTAATACATAGTTGTTCAAATATTAATAATGATAATTCTAATGATTTAATTGCAAGGGCAGGAGAAAATTTTTTATATCAAAACGAATTACCTTCATTTTTATCTCTGCAAGATAGCCTTCTTAGATATAAAAATTTTGTTGAATTATGGGCGAAAGAAAAACTTTTATATGACTTATCTTTAACAAATCTGTCCCAATCAAAAAAAAAAGAACTTGATTTAATAATAGAAAAATTTAAAGTGGATTTATATATAAATTCATACAAGGACTTAATTGTCAACTCCAGAATTGATTCAATTGTAACTAATGAAGAAATTGAATCTTATTATAATGCCAATATTGATAACTTCACTCTAAATGAAACTCTTTTAAAATATAGATATTTAAAAGTCCCAAGTGATAACATTAATATAAATAGAATAAGAAGGTATATTCAAAGGCTTAGTAATGATGATAGAGCTTTTCTAGATTCACTTAATTTTCAATTTGCAGAGTTAAAAGTAAATGATTCAGTATGGTTTGCTGAGAGGGATGTTATTTCATCTATTGAATTTATAAATCAAACTAATAAATCTAATTTTATGAGAGTCAATAGACTTTATGAAATTAAAGATGGTCAATATATTAATTACTTCATCGTCAAGGATTTGCTAAAATCAGGAAATATTCCACCATTATCTTATCTTTACGATAGAATTAAATTAAATATTATCAATCAAAGAAAAATTGATTTAATTAAAAATATTAACAAAGAAATTCTGAATGATGCTCTAAAATCAAGTAAATATGAGATATATAAATAGTTTATTTTTAGTTCTTTTATTTCAATTTTCTTATTCACAGGAAAAAATAAAAGTCGATGGAATCTCTTCAGTTGTCGGTGACTTTATTATTCTAGATTCCGATATAGATAGAGTAATAATCGATATGCAGTCTCAAGGCTTGTCAACATCTGGTATTTCAAAGTGCCAATTACTTGGTAAACTAATGGAAGATAAATTATATGCTCACCATGCTGTTCAAGATAGTCTCGAATTATCTGATAATGAGATATACGAATATGTTGATAGACAAATTGAATATTTTACCGAACAATTAGGAGGTATTGACAAGGTCCTTGAATTTTATAAAAAAAGGGATGAGATTTCATTTAGAGACGAGCTATTTGAAATAAATAAGACACAACGATTATCAGAGATGATGCAGCAAAAAATCGTTGAAAAGGTTGAAATTACCCCTGAAGAGGTTAGACAATTTTTTAATGAAATTCCAAGAATAGATCTTCCGATATTCGGAACAGAATTAGAAATTGCACAAATTGTTATCGAACCAAAAGTTTTGGAGGAAGAGAACGAAAGAATAATCGATCAGTTAAAGTTATTTAGAGAGGATATTTTAGAAGGTGGAATGAGTTTTGCCTCTAAAGCACTCTTATATTCCCAAGATCCTGGTTCAAGAAGTAAGGGAGGAAAATATACTTTAAACAGAAAAAAGCCTAGAATGGTAAAAGAATTTAGAGATGTTGCTTTTAGTCTTCAGGAGGGTGAAATATCACAACCATTTAAATCAGACTTTGGTTGGCATATTGTAACTGTAGATAAAATAAGAGGGCAAGAAATTGATGTTAGACACATTCTTCTAATACCTAATATTTCTCAGGATGAATTAAAAAGTGCTAAAGAAAAAATTGAAAAGTTAAGAGAGAGAATAGCTAACAAAGAGATCACTTTTTCAGATGCTGCTCTTCAGTTCTCTGATGAAAGAGAAACTAGATTAAATGGTGGTGTTATAATTAATCCAAGCACTAATGATACAAGATTCGAATTAACTAAAATGGATCCTCTTTTATATTCTCAAGTAAAAGATTTAAAGGATAACGAGATGAGTATGCCTTTATTAGATAATTCGGATAATACAGTGCAAAAGTATAAGATTCTGAAAGTAACTAATCGATATGATGAGCATGTTGCAGATTTTTCAAAAGATTATGTCAAAATAAAAGAATTAGCTCTTACTGAAAAACAACTTAGAGCTGTTAAAAGATGGATGCAAAATAAAATAGAGGATACCTATATTAATCTAAATTCTGATATTACTTATTGTGATTTTGTTTATAATTGGAAAAAAGAATAGTTATTTAAAATATTTCATAGGGACTATGAGCATTCCAAAACATTCACCACCATCCTTTTTAATATTCTTATGATGAATTTTGTGCGCCCTTCTTATACCCCTTGCATATTTGTTATCGATATTTCTAAAGATTTTAAACCTTTGATGAATAAAAATGTCATGTACTACAAAATATGCTAGACCATAAAGGCCAATTCCAATTGCAATTGGTAAGCCAAGCCAAAAGCCTTGACCCCATAAAATGACAAATAAAACACTTAAAAATGCATAAAAGAAGAAGAAAAGGTCATTTCTCTCAAACCATGACTCATGATCTTTTTTGTGATGATCTTTGTGAAGAATCCATAAAGGTCCATGCATAATGTACTTATGGTTAAACCAAGCAGTAAACTCTGTGATTAAAAAGGTTGCTAATAAAGTAAAAATCCAAATTACTATATCCATTGTATCAAATTTAGTTGATATTTAATGTAAGATCTTGCAATAACCGCAATCTTTTGATAATTATGAATCCTTACTCTATTTTTAACAATATTTTCGGATGAAGTTCTCTTTAATTTTTTTAGCAGTTTAATATAGTATCTATATGCAATGTAAACTGCAAATTTTGAGTTTTTAGGAAGTTTTGCAATTCCATTTAAAGCATTCTCAAAATCCACCTCTATTTCCTTGATAATCTCCAATTTTGAATTTTCATCAAATCTTTCCATATCAATATTTGGAAAGTAAACTCTTTTTAAAATATTGGAATCATCCTTCAAATCTCTTAAAAAATTAACTTTTTGAAACGCTGAACCAAGTGATATAGCATATTCACTAAGATCTTGGTATAAATCATCTGACCCATTGACAAAAACTTTTAAACACATCAACCCAACAACATCAGCAGAACCATAAATATATTTTTTATATTCTTCAAGAGAATTATATTCCTTTTTGTAAAGGTCCATTTTCATACTATCAAGAAATGAAATAATTAAATTTTTTGGAATTGAGTATTTGTTTACTGTAAATTGAAAAGAGTTCAAAATAGGATTTAAACTTATTTTATTTTCAATACTTCTCCAAAGTTCAGACTCAAAATCATCTAATAACTGTTTTTTAGGATAATCATGAAATGTGTCTACAATTTCATCTGCAAGTCTAACAAAGCCATAGATATTAAATATATCTTGTCTAATTGTTTTTGATAAAAGACTACTTGAAAAGTAAAAAGAAGTACTATATCTCTTAATTACCAATCTACTTGTTTCTTTTGAGACGCTATCAAATATAGATTTCATAATGTAAAAATACGTAAAATGAGTAAATCAATTCATATCTTTGAAATATGGAAAAAACTTTACTTTATCATTACACATCTCTTTCACATCTTATTGAAATATTCAAAGTGGGTAAAGTCCTTACATCTCAAACTGAAAAAATGCTAAAGGTAAAAAAACCTGGATTATGGTTTTCTACAAATTCTGAATGGGAATATTCTGCATTCAAAAGATTTAATGATGGAAAAAAAGAGTTTGACCTGAATTCTCCTGAAGATTTTGAAAAGTATATTGGTTGTGCAAGATTAATTACAAATCTTAACTCACTATTCGTAACATTTGCTAAATACAAACACAAATCAAAAGTTAACCCTCTTTTATGGGATAAGATGGCTGAAATAGGTAGGTCAAAAGGTGCAGATCCAAGCCAATGGTATGCTACATTTAGTCCAATGAACGTTAATAGTCTTGATATAGAGGTTTATGAAAATGGAAAGTGGTTGAAACTAAAAAAAGAAAATGGTGAATTTGATTCCGAGTTGTTTAATAGAAATCTTGAAAAAACTTTTGTTTACAAAAGAGGAAAAGAAATGGAAGAAAAAATGATGAAAGAAGTAGAATCCCAAAACTTTAATCAAGACAATATTAAAAATGAAGTATTAGAGGAAAAATCAGAAAAGGTAGTAGAGGAGAAAGTAGAAGAGGTAGTAGAGAAGAAGGTAGAAGAGGTAGTAGAGGAGAAAGTAGAAGAGGTAGTAGAGAAGAAGGTAGAAGAGGTAGTAGAGCAAAAATCAGAAGAAAAGACTCAACCTAAAGGTATATTTTCTAAAATTAAAAATTTATTTAAAAAGTAATGCTTGTGATTTTAAGTAAAAGTGCCTACGACTGGACTCGAACCAGCACGAGCTTTAGCTCACTACCCCCTCAAGGTAGCGTGTATACCAATTTCACCACGTAGGCTTTAAAATGTCGGGGTAGTGACCTGGCTGGGGCTCGAACCCAGGACCCTCTCCTTAAAAGGGAGATGCTCTACCAACTGAGCTACCAGGTCTAAAAAAGATGTCAAATATACATTGAATTATTCATTCTACAATCATCTTTTTTATTATAAATTTGTTAATCTATGATGGACACAATTTTTCTAATTGGTTATATGGGTTCGGGGAAAACAATGGTTGGTAGATCATTGTCAAAATCAATTAATTATAATTTTTATGATTTAGATAAATTTATTGAACTAAATGAAAAAAAATCAATATCAGAAATTTTTACTCATAAAAATGAAGTCTATTTTAGAGAGATTGAGTCTAAGTATCTTAATCAATTAATTTCAATAAAAGAAAAAAAAATAATATCTACTGGAGGTGGAACTCCATGCTATTCAAATAATATTGATTTAATTAATAATAATTCAGTTTCAATTTATTTAAAGGCATCTGTAGACACATTAGTTAAAAGGTTAAAGGATGCTCAAATAAACAGACCACTTATCTCACATTTAAAGGATACAAATGAATTAAAAGACTTTATTAGTAAACATCTTTTTGAGAGAAATTATTTTTATGAAAAGGCAAAAATCAAGATTAAAACTGATGATCTTAAACTACGTGAAATCATTAATTTAATAATTGGTTCCTTAGCTTAAATAGAGGTTTATTTCTCCATTTTTTTCTATTATTAAATTAATTGTTTCATCTACAGAAGTTGATAAACTTATTCCTGAGAAATCAATTTTTACTGGAAAAAGTGTTTGATCTCTATTTACAATAACAACAGTCTTAATTTTCTTTGGTTTATATTTTATCAAATTACTAATTACAGATTGCATTGTAATTCCTGATTGTAACACATCATCAATAATTAAAATCGATTTTCCCTTGACATCAAATTCTTCATTAAAATCTATGGATTCAATTGGATTTCCTTTATCTAGTATTACTTGAATTAATTCAGTTTTTAAATCTGATCTTTTCTCTATATTTTTTATAATTTTTTCCGCAATAGTGTTACCGTTATTTGAAATACCAAATAATTTAACTTCAGATTCCTCAAAATTGTCCTCAATTATTTGAAGAGCTATTCTCTGAATTTTTTTAGAAATATCCGAATTATTTAGAATTAAATTTTTTGATGAATAGTTTTTCATTTCATTTTTTTTCAATAAGTAAAAACTAACTAATGTTGTATATTCGCACTAAATTATGAAGAATAAATTACTTGTAATATTTTTCCTTTTTGTTTTTGTTGTTCAATGTTCAAAAGACGATGAAGCTGATTCTCTTGTTATTAGAGATTATAATGAACAAGTTCAAGTTGATCAAGAATTGCTTGAAAACTTTATGCAGACTCATACATATAATTATGAAGATTTTAATAATCAGTTAAATTTTGATATTAAAATTGATACAATTATGGAATACAACTCTTCAAAACTATCTTTATTTGATTTAGCTAATATTCAAACTATAGATGTTCAAAACTCTGAAGGAGAAAGTATATCTCACAATCTTTATTACATAATTGCAAGAGAGGGATCTAATCAAAATATTTCAATTGTAGATTCAGTATATGTCGCATATGAAGGTAAACTAATTGATGGATTCACATTTGATAAAAGTAAATTTCCTATTTGGTTAGATATGGCAAATACAATCGAGGGATTTAGAGAAGGAGTCTCAAAACTAAAAACAGGGTTTTATGACGAAAATCAAGATGGAACAATTAGTTATAAATCATTTGGAGTTGGGTTATTTTTTCTTCCATCTGGAATAGGATATTATGAAAATTCAACATCAACATTGCCAGAATACTCTCCATTAATTTTTAGTGTTAAATTAATGTCACATACTGGTACAGATCATGATAATGACGGTATTAAATCTATATTAGAGGATATTGATGGAGATGGTAAACCATTTGGAGATGATACTGATGGAGATAATCTATGGAATATGTACGATTCTGATGATGACGGTGACGGAATATTAACTATCGATGAAATTGATAAGGATAATGATTTAATTATTGATGATACTGATAATGACGGAGTGCCAGATTATCTAGATCCAAATAATTAATTACTTTTTTTAAATAACCCATAAGGAATATCGTATGATATATTTAATGATAATTTGTTAGTTGTTAAATCAACATTTGCATCATTTAAATTTACCCCATTAGCATTGATAATAAGAACTTCTTTAGAATTGAGTCCTCTTTCATATCTAAGACCAATACTAATAGATTTTATCTTTACCCTTGATCCTAATAAAAGACTAACAGAGTATTTATCTTTAATCTCATCTAAATTAAAATTACTAGATTCGGATAAACTGTATTTAAATGATGGTCCACCAAAAATACTTAATGGACCTAAAACTTTATAACCAAAAATGATAGGAAGTTGAAGATCACTTGATTTATATGAATGTTCTGCAATTTCAATTGATTCATTGTTTTGAATTGCAGAAGCATTTTTGGATTTTGAAAAAATTAAATTTAGTTCAGGTCTTATATAGAATGTAATTAAATCTATTTCTGTAAAAATACCAAATTGAAAACCAGTTGAGTTTTTAATATCCAAGTTGTAGTCATCAATTTTAGTTTTTAAATTTTCTATTGAACCAAAATTATCATCATTTATTCCAAAATTTACTCCAAAATTTCCTTGACTAAAGAGTGAGTTAGAAAAAAATATAATCAAAAAACAAATTTTAAAATTTAAATTATTATTAATCATAACTATCTTTTTCTTTTTATAACATCAAGAACTGATTTAGTTATTGAAGTACTATTTAATCCATATTTGTTCATTAAATCTGATGGAGTACCCGATTCACCAAATGTATCTCTAGTCCCAATAAATTCTTGAGGTGATGGAAATCTAGTGGTGAGTAATCTAGAAATGCTTTCTCCAAGTCCGCCAAATATATTATGTTCTTCAGCTGAGACCAAACAACCGGTTTTAGAAACCGATTGAAGTATAATATCTTCATCCATAGGCTTAATTGTATGTATATTAATGACCTCTGCACTTATACCCTTTTTTTCTAACTCAGTTGATGCGTCAAGTGATTCCCATACTAAATGACCTGTTGCAACAATTGTCACATCAGATCCTTCTTTTAGCAAAATACCTTTTCCAATATTAAAACTATCTGTTACTTTTGTAAAGTTTGGTACTTTAGGTCTTCCAAACCTTAAATAAACAGGACCATCAAATTTTGAAATTTCAATTGTTGCTAATTTTGTTTGATTAAAATCACAAGTATTAATAACAGTCATACCAGGTAACATTTTCATTAATCCAATATCCTCAAGTATTTGGTGTGTTGCGCCATCCTCACCTAAAGTTATACCTGCATGAGAAGCACAAATTTTTACATTTTTATTTGAGTATGCTACAGACTGTCTAATTTGATCATATACTCTACCTGTTGAAAAATTTGCAAATGTGCCAGTAAAGGGGATTTTACCTCCAGTGGCTAAACCAGCTGCTATACCAATCATATTTGCTTCTGCAATTCCAGTTTGAAAAAACCTATTTGGGTTTTCTTTGGCAAAAACTTCCATCTTTAATGACCCAGTTAAATCAGCACACAGAGCAACAACCTCTTTATTTATTCTTCCGAGTTCTGTTAAACCTTCTCCAAAGCCTGATCTTGTATCTTTACTCCCCTGGTTTATATATTTTTCCATATTAATAATCTCCGATTGTTTCAGGATTTTGGCTAAGTGCTATTTCTAGTTGTTCATCATTAGGAGCTTTTCCATGCCAATCATGTGTATGCATCATGAAATCAACTCCATTACCCATTACTGTATTCATTAAAACAACAATTGGTTTTCCTTTGAAAGCTATGTCTTTAGCACCGCTAATTACTTCATATATTTCATCTAATGAATTACCATCTTTAATTTCAAGTACTTTCCAGCCAAATGATTCTAATTTCAAATTAAGGTTTCCTATATCAAGAACATCTTTTGTAGATCCATCAATTTGCTGCCCATTTAAGTCAACAGTGACAATAATATTATCTATGTTTTTTGCAGCTGCATACATAAATGCTTCCCAATTTTGACCTTCTTGAAGCTCACCATCTCCTGTCAAAACATAAACTATTGAGTCATCATTGTTTAATTTTTTTGATAAGGCAACACCAACTCCAACTGATAGGCCCTGTCCAAGAGATCCGGAAGATATATTTACTCCTGGTAATCCATCATGATTAGTTGGATGACCTTGAAGCCTTGAATTAATCTTTCTAAATGTATTTAGTTCACTAATATCAAAATGACCAGTTCGAGCTAGGATGCTATAATAAACAGGTGAAATATGTCCATTTGAAAGGATAAAAATATCTTTTGTTATTTTATCTGAACTAATGTTTAAAATTCTTTTATAAAGGGTTACAAAAAACTCAACACATCCCAATGATCCTCCCGGGTGTCCAGAATTTACATTATGAACCATCCTAAGAATATCTCTCCTTATTTGGATAACAAGATTTTTTAGATCTGTATTCATTTTGAGTAAATGTATAATTATACTAATGACTATCAAAATTCTTTAATTTATTTTTATCATAATTTTTATCTAAATAGTTAACAATTATTTTTTCTTTTATTTAATTTTAATTTTAGAGGATGAATATTTTAGATAAATACATTATTAAGAATTATTTAGGTACATTTTTTATAATGTTTGGGCTTTTTATTCCTATCGGTATAATGGTTGATTTTGCTGAAAAAATCGACAAATTTAGAGAAAATGAAGTTCCTGCTGATCAAATTATTTATTATTATATTGATTTTATATGGTATTTTGGGAGTCAGCTTTACCCAATTTTCTTATTTCTTGCTGTAATCTGGTTCACTTCAAGACTTGCTAATAATACTGAAATAACTGCTATCCTATCTTCCGGGATTTCTTTTCAAAGATTAATGAGGCCCTATTTTATTTCTTCAGGCATTATTGTGTCTATTGCACTAATTTCTGTTATGTTCATTGTACCAAAATCTAATGCTGGTTTTAATGAGTTTATTTCAGAATATGTAAAGAAAGAGGACAAAAGAGTAACTTCAAGATTGTTTAAGCAGATAAATGATAATGAATTTATTTATGTGAGTAGTTATGATCCAAAAAGACAAAGAGGACTAAATTTTACTTTAGAAAGTTTTAATGGGAACAAACTTAGTCATAAAATAATGGCTACAACAATCAGATGGGATGATTCAATTTTTCGTTTATCTAATTATGTAAAAAGGGATATAATTGAAAACACTGAAGTAATTCAAAAAATTACAAGAAAAGATACATTACTTAATTTTGACATTGATGATCTTGCACCGCTAAACTATGTTGCGGAAACACTTAATTTTTTTGAGCTAAACAAACTCATTAGATATGAAAAAAAGGCTGGCTCTCCATTAATTAACTCTCATTTATTGGTAAGACATAAAAGATATACTATACCATTTTCATGTTTCATTCTTACCCTTATTGCTCTTTCAGTATCATCAATTAAAAGAAGAGGTGGTACAGGGTCTAATTTAGCAATTGGGGTTTCATTAGGGTTCTTATTTGTTTTTCTAGATAAGATATTTGGTGTATTAGTAATTAAATCAAATTTTTCTCCAGCTCTAGCCTCATGGGGTATACTTTTTATCTTTATGAGTATTGCGCTATTATTATTAAAAAAAGCTATTAGATAGATAATTTAATTAACCTATATTTATATAAATTTTAGTATGGAGTTTTTAGATTTCGAAGTTCCTGTAAAAGAAGTTTTAGAACAAATAGATAAATGTAAATCTATTGAAAATGAAAGTGATGTTGATGTTACCAAAACTTTAAATCTCCTTCAAAAAAAATTAGTTGAAACAAAAAAGGATATCTTTAAGAATCTTTCAGCATGGCAAAGAGTTCAGCTATCTAGGCATCCTAACAGACCCTATGCTTTAGACTACATTAATAATATTTGTGGAACCTCTTTTCTTGAACTTCACGGTGATAGAAACGTGAAGGATGATAAAGCAATGATTGGTGGTCTTGGAAAAATAAATGATCAAACCATTATGTTTATTGGAACGCAAAAAGGGTACAATACAAAAACTCGACAATTTAGAAATTTTGGTATGGCAAATCCCGAGGGATATAGGAAGGCCTTAAGGCTTATGAGAAAGGCAGAAAAGTTCAATATTCCTATTGTTACTTTAATTGATACACCAGGAGCCTACCCTGGAATTGAAGCTGAGGAAAGGGGTCAGGGTGAGGCTATCGCCAGAAATATTTATGAAATGATGAACATTAAAGTTCCAATTATATGTATTGTAATAGGTGAAGGAGCTTCTGGTGGTGCTTTAGGAATTGGTGTTGGAGATAAGGTTATGATGCTTGAGAACACATGGTACTCTGTTATTTCCCCTGAGTCTTGTTCTTCAATTCTTTGGAGAAGCTGGGAATTTAAAGAGTCTGCTGCTGATTCATTAAAATTAACAGCTGATGATATGTTAAAGAACAAGTTAATTGATAAAATTATAAATGAGCCTCTTGGTGGTGCCCATTATGATCCCATTATGGCTTATAATTCTGTTAAAGAAAATATCGTTAAATCTATAGATGAGATTAATTCTTTTTCCACAGATAAAATGATTTTAAAAAGAAGAAAAAAATTTACTTCTATAGGCAAGTTTAAATCTTAATTTTACTATTAACAAAATTCTTCACTTATCAACAAACATATGTTTAAAGATTTATACTAAATACACAATAAGTTTTTAGGTTTTAAGAATTGTTTTTCCATACTTTTACTTAATGGAGAAAAGAAATCCTCTAAAAATATATGAAAGTGAAAATCAACAGATTGTAAGTCTATCAGATGGTAAGATACCTCCACAGGCTATTGATTTAGAGGAGGCTGTTATTGGGGCAATGCTAATTGATGAAAAAGGAGTTAATGAAGTAATAGACATTCTATCTCCAGAAATTTTTTATAAAAAATCTCATCAGCTCATTTTTGAGTCAATTCAAAGACTATTTAGAGAGTCGGAGCCAATAGATTTATTGACTGTTTCTGCTGATCTTAAAAAGAATAAAAATTTTGAGATTATTGGTGGGGATTTTTATCTAATTAACCTTTCGCAAAAGGTTTCCTCCTCCGCTCATATTGAGTATCATTCTAGGATTATTCAGCAAAAATTTATTCAAAGACAATTAATATCAATATCTAATGAAATTATCCAAAAATCTTATAATGAAAGTACGGATGTATTAGATTTATTAGATGAGGCTGAGTCAAAATTATACGACATTGCTCAAAATAATATAAAAGGATCATCTGAAACTGCTCAGAATCTTGTAATCCAGGCAAAAAATAGAATCGAAGAAATAGGAAACAGAGAAGGTTCTCTTAGTGGAATATCAACTGGGTTTGAAAAACTAGATAGATTAACATCAGGTTGGCAGCCAAGTGATTTAATTATTGTCGCAGCTAGGCCAGGTATGGGTAAAACAGCTTTAGCATTATCAATGGCTAGAAACATATCTGTTCAAAAGAAAATTCCAGTAGCATTTTTCTCTCTTGAGATGTCTTCAGTTCAGCTTATAACTAGACTTATCTCTGCTGAGACTGGTCTCTCGTCTGATAAATTAAGAACTGGTAAGCTTGCAGATCATGAGTGGCAACAATTAAATGTAAAAGTATCAGATCTTGAATCAGCTCCTCTATACATTGATGACAGTGCTGCGCTAACTATTTTTGAGCTGAGAGCTAAAGCTAGAAGGCTTGCATCGGCTCATGATATTAAGTTAATTGTAATAGATTATCTTCAATTAATGAATCTAGGGTCTTCTAATAAAGCAGGTAATAGAGAACAGGAAATATCCACAATTTCTAGAAATCTTAAAGCATTAGCAAAAGAATTAAATATACCTGTTATTGCTTTGTCTCAGCTTTCAAGGGCAGTAGAGACTAGAGGTGGTACTAAAAGACCTATACTTTCCGATCTTAGGGAATCAGGAGCAATTGAACAAGATGCTGATATTGTATCATTCTTATATAGACCCGAATATTATGGAATTACTGAATGGGATGATGATATGAAAACACCATCTGAGGGTCAAGGGGAGTTTATTGTAGCAAAGCATAGAAATGGTGCTTTAGATTCAATAAAACTTAAATTTATCGCTAACCTTGGAAAATTTGAAGATATTGATAGCTTTGATTCTCCTTTTGAATTTCAATCAAAGCTTAACACAGATAATAAATTAAGTGACTTTAGTGAGCCGTCAAATAAAGATGACGATGAGGATATTCCATTCTAATTAACTTCCTTTTAAAAGAAATGACTTTAAGAAATCATTAAGGTCTCCGTCAAGAACTGCCTCTGTATTCCCTGACTCATGACCTGTCCTTACATCCTTTATAATTTTATATGGGTGTAATACATAATTTCTAATTTGTGATCCCCATTCAATTTTTTTCTTAGAATCTTCAATTTTTTTTCTTTCTTCATTGTTTTTTTGAATCTCAATCTCATGGAGCTGAGATTTAAGAAGTATGAGTGCTTTTTGCTTGTTATCTAATTGTGATCTTGTTTCTGAGTTTTCAACAGTAATTCCAGTTGGTTTGTGTTTAAGTCTTACGGCAGTTTCAAGTTTATTAACACTTTGACCTCCAGCTCCACCTGCTCTCATAGTCTCCCAAATCAAATCAGAGGGGTTAATTTTAATTTCTATTGAGTCATCAACAAGTGGGTATACATATACAGAAGCAAAAGAGGTGTGTCTTTTTGCATTACTATCAAAAGGTGAAATTCTTACTAATCTATGAACACCGTTTTCACCCTTCAACCATCCGTAAGCATAGTCTCCATCAATTTGAATTGTAGCAGTTTTTATTCCAGCTACATCACCAGGTTGATTATTTAGTTCTTTAATTTTAAAATTGTTTTTTTCACCCCACATCAAATACATTCTTAATAGCATTTCAGCCCAATCACAAGATTCAGTTCCACCTGCTCCAGAAGTAATCTGAAGAATTGCTGACATAGAATCTTCTTTTTCACTAAGCATCATTTTAAATTCCATGTCTTCAATCAGATTCTCTAACTCATAATATGATTCGTTAATCTCACTTTCACTAATCTCTTTATTTAAAAAAAAATCACCTAGGACTGTTATATCATCATACTTGCTAATTAAAACATCAAATTCAGAGATTAAGGATTTAATTTGTTGTATTTCTTTGACAATTTTTTCTGCATCTTTAGAATTCGACCAGAAATTAGGGTCAGAAGCTTTGGTTTCTAAATTGGAAAGAATGGACTTTTTAGACTCTAAGTCAAAGAAACCCCCTTAACGTATCAATACGTTTTTTAATTCCCTTTAAATTTTCTTTAGAAAACATGGTTCAAATTAATTATATGATTTCGAAAAAAAAAATTATATTTCTAAAAAATTAACCATGAAAAAAACACTATTTCTTACGCTTATATTTTCAAATCTTATTTTTTCTCAAAACATTGATTTTGAAGGATTTATGAATTTCTCTTACAGTAATAATTCAGGGGAAATACATCTTGAGGTAAATAATCTTGATAAAGAATTTTTATATATAAATTCATTAAGTAGAGGTATTGGTAATAATGATCTTGGGTTAGATAGAGGTCAGCTAGGTAATACCAGAATAGTCTTTTTTACTAAAAGAGGAAATAAAATATTAATGGTTCAGCCGAATACTAGATATGTTTCTAATTCTGATAATTATCTTGAAAATAAGGCTGTTGAGGAAGCTTTTGCTAGATCTGTTTTATTTTCATTTGAAATAATTGAAGAAAAAAATAATAATTACATAATAGACTTAACTCCTCTTCTAATGAATGATGCTCATGGTGTTTCGCAAAGATTAAGGTTTTCTAATTCTGGTAATTATTCTTTAAATAAATCAATGTCTGCAATTGAACTTGACAGAACAAAAGCCTTTCCAAAAAATATAGAATTTGATGTAATCTTAACTTTCACTGGCAACCCTATGGGAAATCTTGTTAGAAGTGTTACTCCAACTGCATCAAATATTACTGTCAATCAACATCATTCTTTTGTTGAACTTCCTGATAAAAATTATAAAAAAAGAAAATTTGATCCGAGAAGTGGGAGCAATCCTTTCATAGTTTATGACTATTCAACTCCAATTGATGAGAGGCTGGAACAAAGGTTTATAGTTAGACATAGATTAAATAAAAAATATCCTTATCAAGAAACAAGCGAGCCAATAGAACCTATAATTTATTACATAGACAATGGTACGCCAGAGCCAGTAAAATCTGCTCTCATAGAAGGAGGGAATTGGTGGAATCAGGCATTTGAAAGTGCTGGATATAAAGATGCTTTTAGAATTGAGGTTTTACCTGAAGATGCTGATCCAATGGATGTAAGATATAATCTAATTCAGTGGATCCACAGATCAACTAGAGGGTGGAGTTATGGAACTAGTATTGTTGATCCTAGAACAGGAGAAATTATTAAAGGTCAAGTAAGTTTGGGAAGCTTAAGGGTTAGACAAGATTATATGATCCTTAGTGGGCTAATAGACAATCCTTATACAGAAGAAAATAAAAAATTAATAAAAGAAACTTCTTTAGATAGGATTAGACAATTATCTGCGCATGAGATTGGACATACTCTTGGTTTTGGTCATAATTTTATTTCTAGTGCTAATGATAGGGTTTCGGTAATGGATTATCCACATCCAAAAATTTCATATGTAGATAATCAGATAAATATTGATAATGCATACGCAAAAGATATTGGAGAATGGGATAAAGTAAGTGTTCAATATGCTTATTCTGATTTTTCGGACTCAGTAAATGAAGACCAAGAGCTTAATAAAATTTTAAATGATGCTGTTGAGAATGGTTTATACTACTTAAGTGACTCTGATTCAAGACCTATCAGTAGTGCAAATCCATACTCTCATTTATGGGATAATGGTAGTCTTGCATACAAAGAACTGGATAAGTTATTAAAAATTAGAAAACAAGCCCTTAGTAACCTTGACTTAGATAACTTAAGAAATGGCGAGCCCTACGATAGAATTGAAGATATAATGGTTCCAATATTCATGCTGCATAGATATCAAATTGAAGCAGCAGCAAAGGCTATTGGAGGTATAGATTATCTTTACTATGTTAAAAATAACAGAGGTGATAAAGTAAGATTTGCTGATAAAGATTTACAGATTAAATCATTAAATACCCTTTTAAAAGTAATTCATCCAACAAATCTAACCATTCCTCAAAACTTAATTGAAATTCTAGGTCCTAGGTCTTTTAGAAATCCAAGGACTAGAGAAAACTTTGTCTCAAATACAGGTGTTGGATTTGATTATATAAATGCATCAAGTGCAATTATTAATCATGTTTTTACTTACATGTTAAATCCAGAAAGAATTAATAGGGTTCATCACCAGAATATGTTTGGAAATAATATTTTATCTCTTGAAGACTACCTTAGTGAAATTCAAAATTCTATTTTTAAGAAAATCAAAATGAGTGAATATGAAGATTCAATTAACAAAAACACCCAATCTTTATTTTTAGATCATTTATTTATGGCTTATAATAATAAGCAGAGTAATGATATTTCTAAATCTAAAATATATTCAAGAATTAATATTCTGATGAATTATTTAATGAAAAATAGATCTGAGTATAATGATTTTTTAATTACAAAAATTAAAAGTTTTTATGCTAACCCTTTGCAATATGTACCAATTGAAAAGACTAAAACTCCAGATGGATCTCCAATTGGAGATTTTTCATGTGATTACTAGTAATTTTTAATTAAATTTGTGCATTATTTCCATAATCTAATGCCTACTTATAATAAACCTTACAATAACATCTTAGAGCTTATAGGTAATACTCCTTTAATAAGGCTAAATGAGGTTACAAAAAATTTTAAAGGAACATATTTTACAAAGTTTGAAGGGTTTAATCCAGGTCACTCTAATAAAGATAGAATTGCTCTTCATATACTTAATCAAGCTGAAAAAAAAGGTATTTTAATGAAGGGTAGTACTATAATTGAAACAACATCTGGTAATACTGGTTTTAGCTTAGCTTTAGTTTCATTACTTAAAGGGTATAAATGTATTTTGGCAGTAAGTTCTAAGGCATCTAAAGATAAAATTAATATGATGAAATGTTTGGGCGCTGAAATTTATGTTTGTCCTTCAAATGTATCATCTGATGATCCGAGGTCTTATTATGAAGTTGCAAAGAGATTGAATATAGAGATTAAAGATTCTGTATATATTAATCAATATTTCAATGATTTGAACATTGAAGCTCACTATCAAACAACTGGTCCAGAAATTTGGAATCAGATAAATGGAAAAATTACTCACTTAATTGCTTGCAGCGGAACTGGAGGTACTATATCTGGAATAGGTAGATTTTTAAAAGAAAAAAATAATGATATAAAAATTATTGGTGTTGATGCTTATGGTTCAATTCTTAAAAAATATCATGAAACGGGTGAAATAGATCCAAATGAAATATACTCATACAGGATAGAGGGACTAGGTAAAAACATTGTACCATCTGCAACTGATTTTAAAATTATCGATAAGTTTGTAAAAGTTACTGATTCAGATAGTGCTCATATGGCTAGAGAGATAACTTTAAATGAAGGATTGTTTGTTGGATATACTTCAGGTGCAGCTTTTCAAGCTGTAAAAATATTAAATGATGAAAATGAATTTGATGATTCAAGTTGTGTTGTAATTGTTTTTCCTGATCATGGTTCAAGGTATTTAAGTAAAATATATTCTGATGAATGGATGAACAATCAAGGTTTCTATGATTCTAGTTTTTATCAACCCAAAAAAAATTCAATTAATTATATATAATTTATATGCAAGATTTATTTGACAAAATATATAAAAATAAAGGTCCTTTAGGTAAATGGGCATCTATTGCCGAGGGCTATTTTGTTTTTCCTAAACTAGAAGGTCCAATTTCAAATAGAATGATGTTTAATGGTAAGGAAGTTATCACATGGAGTGTGAATGATTATTTAGGGTTAGCAAATAATACAGAAGTAAGAGAAGTTGATGCTAAAGCTGCTGAGCAGTATGGTAGTGCTTATCCTATGGGAGCAAGAATGATGTCTGGTCATACTAATCTTCATGAAAAATTAGAATCTGAACTTGCTAAATTTGTTTCAAAAGACTCTGCATACCTTCTTAATTTCGGATATCAGGGAATCCTTTCAACTATAGATACTCTGGTAACTAAAAATGATATTATTGTCTATGATATCGATTCACATGCATGTATCATTGATGGAGTTAGACTTCATCTTGGTAAGCGTTTTACATATCAACATAATGATATTAATAGTTTAGAAAAAAATCTTGTAAGAGCTACTAAGCTTGCGGAGCAAACAGGTGGAGGAGTACTTGTAATTTCTGAGGGAGTTTTTGGAATGAGGGGAGAGCAAGGAAAACTAAAGGAGATAGTTGCATTGAAGGATAAATTTAAATTTAGACTTCTTGTGGATGATGCTCATGGTTTTGGTACATTAGGAAAAACTGGTGCAGGAGCTGGGGAGGAACAGGGTGTTCAAGATCAAATTGATGTTTACTTCGCAACTTTTGCAAAATCACTAGCCTCAACTGGTGCTTTTATTGCAGGTGACTCTGAAATAATTGAATTTTTGAAATATAATATGCGTTCACAAATGTTTGCAAAATCTCTTCAGATGCAATTAGTTGTTGGAGCACTTAAAAGACTTGAGTTAATTAAGACTAGACCTGAGTTTAAACAAAAACTCTGGGAAAATGTTAATTTACTTCAATCTGGTCTGAAGGAAAGAGGTTTTGATATTGGTTCAACACAAAGTTGTGTTACTCCAGTGTATCTAAAGGGTAGTATTCCAGAAGCAATGGCTTTAGTTAAAGACTTAAGAGAAAATTATCATATTTTTTGTTCAATAGTTGTGTATCCTGTTATCCCTAAGGGACTAATTCTGCTAAGATTAATTCCGACTGCTTCTCATAATATTAATGACATTAATGAAACACTTGATGCATTTTCTTCAATTAGAAAAAAACTTGAAAAAGGTGTATATAAGAAAGCGTCTAAAGGAATAGAAAAGTCAGTTGACTAATCGTTTAGCATCACTGGCATCACAAGCATAGTTATTAACTCTTTTGAAGAATCTTTCCCATTTACTGGCCTTATAATACCAGCCCTATTTGGATGAGACATTGAAAGTGTGATGGTTTCAGAATCTAGATTATTAAGCATTTCAATTAAAAATTTTGAGTTGAATCCAATCTGTATATCATCACCTGAATACTCACACTCTAGATTTTCATCTGCTCTGTTACTAAAGTCAAAGTCTTCAGCACTAATATTTAAGAGAGATCCTGCAAGTTTAATTCTAATTTGATTGGTTGTCTTATTAGAGAAAATACTAACTCTTCTAACAGAGTTTAAAAAAAGCTCTCTATCAATTGTAAGTACGTTAGGATTATCTTTTGGAATAACTGCTTCATAATTAGGAAATTTTCCATCAATTAGTCTTGAAGTAATAGAGCTTTTTCCAAAAATAAATTTAGCATTTGAATCATTATGCTGAATAGTAATTTCAGAATCAATTGTCTGTAAAATTCCCTTAAGTATTTGTAAAGGTTTTTTAGGCATAATGAATTCAGATACTTCTTTTGAATTATATTCAGATGTTTCAAACTTTACTAGTTTATGAGCATCAGTTGCAACAAACCTTAAGGACTCACTATTAAATTGAAAGAACACTCCACTCATAACAGGTCTAAGGTCATCCGTTCCAGAGGCAAAGATTGTTGAATTTATCGCATTACCCAGATCAACCCCATTAATTATAGTTTCATGTGCATCTAAAATTTCAATTTGCTTTGGAAACTCACCCCCTTCCAGATAAGCAAGCGAATATTTTCCATTACTAGCGCTAATCTCAATAGTATTATTTTCAGTTTTTATAAATGTTAATGGTTGATCTGAAAATGTTTTTAGAATATCTGTTAATAGTTTGGCAGAGATTGCAACTTTATCTTTAGATTGAGACTCGATATCAATTTCTGAAGTCATTGTAGATTCAAGATCCGATGAACTGATTTTAAGTTTGTTATTCTCTAGTTCAAACAAAAAATTATCGAGTATGGGAATTGTATTTGAAGAATTAATTACTCCGCCTAGAATTTGGAGTTCTTTATACAAAATCGATGATGAAACAATAAACTTCATATGTTTTTTTTCAAATATATTTAATTGATATCATAAATCTTATAATTACTGATAAAAGTTATCTACCAGATACAAACACTAAAAATAAATGCTTACAGGATCTCTATAATATAAACCAAATAAGGTGCTAGCGCTTCCAACTGTCTGAGGATTACTTTTGTAAATACTTAATTGAAGGTAGCCAAGACTATTAAATATTGCCATTTTCTTGCCATCCTCTTCTCGATCTTTTTGATCTAGGGTAAAATCAATTGCATCAGAGTAGTTTTTAAAAATTTGCGTGAACTTAACGTTTCTTGCATTTATTGTAAAAGATCTAGTTTTTGAAATTTCTTTAAATAGCTTTTCAGTAATATTTGTTATTACATTACCATAATTATCTATATAGATTACACTCCCTATAATTTGATTTTGTTCTTGATTTACAACAGGTCTTAAATTTTTAATCTCCTTAATCTTATTGATTTTTGTGCCAACAACATTTAGAGGCCCAGATCTTAAAATATGCCCCAATACCTTAATAAATAAATCATCTGAAGATATTTTATAATTAAAGCTATTATGTAAATTAATTTCAAATATATTTTCTGGAATAATGTCTTTAAAAATTAAAGAAAATACTCCATTATCAGCACCAATAAAAAATGATTCTTTATGTTTAATTACTATATGTTTATTTTCAGGAGTAAGCTCTGAATCTACACATATCATATGAATTGTCCCTTTTGGAAAGTTTTTGTGGGCCCCTTCAAGAATATATCCAGCTTCAGTTAAATTAAATGGGCTAATATTATGTGAAATATCTATAATTTCTGCTGAATCAATTTCCGAGACTATTTTTGCTTTTAAAGAACTAACAAAATAGTCCTTATTTCCATAATCTGTAGTTAAAGTTATGATAGACATTAATTAAGATAAACTTTATAAATTTTATGTAAATTTGAATCAAATAATCTACTATAACAAATTTTTAAATTAAATCTATTGAGTGAGCTAGAATTTGAACTAACTGATGTTGATCCACAAAACTTTTTCTCAAGAGATAATTTAAATTCTTTAAAATCTAGTTTTCCTAAACTAAAGCTGGTTCAAAGAGGACAATCTATTAAAGCCCTTGGTGAAAAAAGTGAATTAAAATTATTTGATAATAAATTTAGGACTTTATTAAATTATTATTCAGATTACAATAATATAGATCCAGATGTAATAAATGATATTGTTGTAAAAGAAATAAAATTTAATGGTGATAAGCCTTCACTAATTTTACATGGCATTTCAGGTAAACCCATATTAGCTAAAACTACAAATCAAAAAAAACTTCATAAATCAATTATAAATAATGACTTAATATTTGCGATTGGTCCCGCAGGTACCGGAAAAACTTACACCGGTGTTGCAATGGCTGTAAAGGCTCTAAAAGAGAAAGAAATTAAAAAAATCATATTAACAAGACCTGCGGTTGAAGCTGGTGAAAACTTAGGCTACCTTCCAGGAGATCTGAAAGAAAAGCTTGATCCATATATGCAGCCTTTATATGATGCTTTAAGAGATATGATTCCTGCTAATAAGCTACAGAAATTTCTTGAAGACAGTACAATTGAGATTGCCCCTTTAGCATTTATGAGGGGTAGAACATTGGATAATGCATTTGTAATTTTAGATGAAGCACAGAATACAACTAATGCTCAGATGAAAATGTTTTTAACTAGAATGGGTATGAATGCTAAATTTATGGTTACTGGAGATCCTGGTCAAATTGATCTTCCAAGAAAAGTAAACTCTGGATTAAAAGATGCAATTAAAATACTTTCAAGAAAGAAAGGTATTGATATTATCTATCTTGATGATAGAGATGTTATTAGGCACCCCATAGTTAAAAAAGTTATAGATGCTTATAATAAAATTGAAAAATAAATAGGTTTTGAATACAATTTTTAAAACAGATTTTAATCTTCCTGGTCAAATATCTAAATATGAAGGTAAAGTAAGAGATGTTTACACTCTAGAAAACGATATATTAGTTGTTATTGCATCTGATAGAATTTCTGCATTTGACATTGTTATGCCTAAACCAATCCCATTTAAAGGTCAAGTGTTAAATCAGATTTCAGTTGACATGCTAAAGTCCACTGAAAATATAATTCAAAATTGGCTTATATCATCTCCCGATCCAAATGTTTCAATTGGCAGGAAACTTAAACCTGTAAAAGTAGAAATGGTCATTAGAGGCTACTTAAGTGGACATTCTGACAGATTGTATAGTTCTGGTAAGAGAAGCATTTGTGGAGTTAATTTATCAAATGGTTTAGTATCAAATCAAAAATTTGATAATCCTATAATTACTCCAAGCACAAAAGCTGATTTTGGTCACGATGAAGATATATCTAAATCAGAAATAATAAAAAAAGGAATTTTAACATTAGATAAATACGAAGAAATAGAGGATATAACTTATAAACTATTTAAGAGAGGTACAGAAATAGCAAAAAAAAGAGGATTAATTCTAGTGGATACAAAGTATGAATTTGGATATGATTACAAAGATAATCTTTGCTTAATCGATGAGATTCATACCCCTGATTCCTCTAGATATTTTTATGAGGACACATATGAAGATTTTATGAGTAGGGGAGAAACTCCCAAACAACTATCTAAAGAATTTTTTCGTCAGTGGTTAATTCAAAATGATTTTCAGGGGGAGGAAGGTCAAAGGTTACCTGAAATTTCTGATGATGTTGTATTGGATGTTTCAAATAGATACATAGAACTTTACAATAAAATTACCGGTAATAATTTTGATAGTTCAAAGGCTATAAATTCACTTGATCAAATTGAGAATACTGTAATAAACTCATTAAAACTTATCAGTTAATATACCCAAATAGGTCTCTATTCCAGTTACATAATTTTCAATTTTAATATTTTCATTAGGACTGTGTTGATTATTATCTTGATTAACTGTTGGTACTGTTACTGCCGGAATTCCTAATGTATTTACAAATGGAGAAATAGGTACTGATCCACCACTTGTCCTTTTTTTAACAGGTTCAATTCCAAATGTTTTTTTCAACGATTTAATAAGCCATTTTCCAATTTCAGACTCAATATCAGTTCTGAACGCATCATAATCAAAGCTAGAAACAAATGTTACAATCTTATTATGTTTAAGCCTTTCATCTTTTGTTGGCCTTCTATCTATAACATAATATCCGAGTTCTTCAATATGACTTTTAATAAGATTATGAAGTCTTATCGGATCAGACTCTAATACAAGTCTTACATCAATTTCTGCTATACATTCAGATGGAACAATTGTTCTTACTTCTTCTCTAACCCATCCAGACTCAATACCTCGTACATTTATAGATGGATACTGAATTGATTCTTGATAATTTTTTCCGACATTATCTGGCTTTTTAAATTGCATGTCATTCATCATCTTTCCCTCATCATCAGGCACTTCGGCTAAAATTTTTAATGTTTTTTCATCAAGTTCAATACCATCATAAAAACCTGGTATTACAACTCTTCCATTAGGATCTTTCATAGAAGATAATATTTCAGACATTCTAAAAACAGGATTTGGGGCGTAGTTTCCAAAATGACCGCTATGTTGAGGAACAATCGGTCCATAAGTAATTAATGTAATATCTGAAATTCCTCTAGCTCCAAATGTTAATGTGGGAAGATTAGATGGATGTTTTGGGCCATCAAATATTAGTAAAGCATCACTTTTCAATTTTGAAGAATATTTTTTAACTGCATCTGCAAGGTTAGGGGAACTAATCTCCTCTTCAAAATCCATAATAACTTTTAAATTATATTCTAATTCAATGTTATTTCTTTTCATTATCTCTAGGGCGTTAATAATCATCATTACAGGACCTTTGGCATCTGACGCAGATCTAGCAAAAATTCTTAAATCCTCCTTTTTTAAATCATCGAATGTTATATTATCCAATCTACTCCAATCAGTTATTTTATATTCATTATTAATTCTTTCTTTAAGGACAGCTTTATAAGGATCTTCTTGATCCCACTTGGAATTGTCAACAGGTTGTCCATCAAACTGTAGGTATATTAAAAGGGTATTTAGATCTTCAGAAATTACTTTTGAAGCCAAAAGAAGAGGTAATTCGGGAGTCTCAAGTCTTTCAACTTCGAATCCATATTTTTGAAAATTATTTATCCCCCATTCAATTAGAGGTTTCATTTCATTCTTATAATTAGCATCATTTTTAATTGATAAGAATTCTCTAAAACTCTCAATACTCTCAATTCCAATATCAAATATTTGATTTTCAATATTGCTTTGAGAGAATAGATTAAGTCCAGATGTAAATACTAAGATTGGTATTATTAATTTTTTCATTACTTCAAATTATTTTATTTAAATTTATTTCAAATTTTTTTTCAATGTTTATTTTTTTTGAATTTTTATATTTTTTAAGCCAAGTCATTTGTCTTTTTGCGTAATTCCTTGTGTTTTGTTTTATCTTATCAATTGCTTCATCGTAAGATAATTTATTTTTAAAATAATCAAAAAACTCTTTGTAACCAACTGTATTTAATGTATTTAAATTAGAATATTTCTTTAATTTGAAGGCCTCTTCTTCTAGTCCATTACTAATCATCATATCAACTCTTCTATTAATTTTATCATAAAGTACTTCCCGAGGGCATTCTAATAAAATAACTTTTGTTTTAAACTCTCTTTTTTTCTTTGTATGTTTTCTAAGTGAAGAAAATTTACTACCAGTATATTTTACGATTTCTAAAGCTCTGATTATTCTGCTATGATTTTTTTTGTCCACAATTTCATAATACTCTCTGTCTAACTTTTTTAATTCCTCTTGTATATATGAGACCCCTTTATCTTTATATTCCATTGTAATTTCATCTCTAATTTTCTCAGGAATCTCTGGAAACTCATCTATCCCATATATTACGGAATCAGCGTACAGTCCTGAGCCTCCAACTAATATTAAATATTCTTTTTTCTCAAATAGATTATTAATTTTATGTATTGCATCTTTTTCATATAATCCGACATTATATTTATCATGAATACTCTTATTGTGAATAAAATGATGTTTTATTTCTTTCAATTGATGTTTTGTAGGAGGGCATGTGCCTATCACTAGTTCTTTATAAAACTGTCTAGAGTCACAAGAAATAATTTCAGTTTTAAGCTTTTTTGCAAGTTCTAAACTAAACACTGTTTTTCCAACTCCAGTTGGCCCAGCTATGTATATTAAGTTTTTATTTGTCTTCATCAAGGTTAGAACCACATTGGTGACAATAAATAGCATTGTCTTTATGTTTATCATTTAAACATTCAGCACACACCCTTGTGTTAACATCAACTTTTTTTCTTCTTTGAGCCATTTCAGCAGAAATTATTCCAGTTGGAACAGCAATAATTCCATAACCAAGAATCATGAGCATTGAGGCAAGAAACTTGCCCAAACCTGTTAATGGAACAATATCACCATACCCAACAGTTGATATTGTGCTTATACACCAATAGATACTCTCTGGAATATTATTAAAACCAGCTTCAGGACCTTCAATTAAATACATCAGAGTTCCGAATAAAATACACATAATAAGAACAAACAATAAAAAGATTACAATTTTTGCTCTACTTACTAACAGTGACCTAACAAGAAAGTTAGACTCACCAATATATCTAGATATGTGAAGAACACGGAAAATTCTAAGAATTCTAAGTGCTCTAATAGCCATCATTGTTTCAAGTTGAGCTCCAACTATAAATAATGATACATATTTAGGAATAGTAGCCAATAAATCTATAATACCATAAAAGCTAAAAATATATTTTCTAGGGTGGTGAATAGATATAACTCTTAATATATATTCAACAGTAAATAATATAGTAATTGTCCATTCAGCTACATTAAGTATTTCGAAGTATTGCTGGTTTATCCAACCAACTGTTTCAAGAGCTACTAGTAAAACACTGATTATGATTACTATAATTAATGATATATCAAACACTTTCCCAGCAGGAGTGTCTGCCTCATATATAATATCATGTATTTTCTGACGTGTTTTATTCAATGACTGAAAATTTATAAATTTCTTTCAAATTTACTAGTTTTTTATATCTCTTCTCAGAAATTAGTCTATATACATAGTTTTCAACCCTTTTTGACTCATTCACTTTTACTAACCTAGAATTAATTTTTTTCTCCGAATTTATATTATTATAAAGCTCAAAATAGCCATATCCTTCTATAACTCCACTCTTAAATAGAATAAAACTTTTGTCAGCCTCTTCCTTTCCATTAAATATTATTACAAAGTCTGAAGCTTTATTTATAATTTCAGGCTTAGAAATTTTGGAGAAAATCTTTGGATCAACATTATTATTAATTTTAGGCTTAAGAGAATTTATCTCTTGAAGAGTCTTCAAAATTGCAATGTGAACATTGCCTGTAGGATGCACCTTAATTGTTTTAAAATTATTCTGAACGTACTTCGGAATAAATTTTTTACTAGTAAACAACTTAATTAGTTTATTCTTAATATCCTTACTAAAATCAATATAAACTAATTCATTCTTATCATTATATATATAGAAGACTCCTGTATTTTCCTTTAGATTATCTATAACGTCTTTAAAAATATTATCCATTTTTTCGCCAGGGAATTCGACAATACTTTTTCTTATTATTTCTTGATTAACATCTTTTTCTAAAAGAATTTTAAATAACTCAACAGTTGCAAGTGCATCTCCACTAGCACGATGTCTATCCTTGATTGGAATTCCAAGACTTCTAGATAATCTTCCAAGTTTATATGATTCCTGCTCAGGAAGTAATTCTTGAGATAAAATAACTGTGCAAATAGATTTCATTGAAAAATCAAATCCTAGCCTCTTAAACTCTAATTGTAAAATTCTATAATCAAACTGAGCATTATGAGCAACTAGAACAGAATCAGAGGTTATTTCAATGACTCTCTTAGCTATTTCATGAAATTTAGGAGCTGTCTTAAGCATCTTCGATGAAATTCCAGTAAGTTTTTCTACATAAGGATGTATCTCTTTTTCAGTGTTTACCAGGCTAATAAACTGATCTGTAATAGAGACACCATCAAATTTATAGATAGCAATCTCAATTATCGATTCCTCATTAAATTTTCCACCTGTAGCTTCAAGGTCAACAATTGTATACATCAATAACTTCGTTTTCCAAAAATTTTACTACCAACCCTTATCATATTTGATCCTTTCTCTATTGCTAATCTATAGTCATCGCTCATACCAATTGATAAATTTTTTATTTTAGAATTCTTCAAATTCATTATATCATATAATTCCTTAATTTGAGAAAATTCATCACTTATTTTTTGTTGATTTTCAGTAAAACTTGCCATACCCATTAACCCAACAATATTAATATTCTCATATTTTTGAATATCTGAATAAAAATCCTCGAGAAGGCGAGTATCTAAGCCAAATTTCGTTTCTTCTGAAGAAATTTTAAGTTGTATTAGGCAGTCAATTTTTCTATTTGATTTTTTAGCACATTTATCTATTTCTGCTGCTAATGAAATTCTGTCTAGCGAATGTATCAATGTAATAAAGTTTGAGATATACTTTACCTTATTTTTTTGAAGATGTCCAATCATATGCCACTCGATATCATCTGGTAATAGTTGATGTTTTTCAACAATTTCTTGAACTCTGTTTTCTCCAAAGATCTTTTGATTAGAATTATATGCTTCTTTTATTTCATCTATGGATCTAGTCTTGGAAACAGCAACTAATTTAACTTCATCGCTTATTTCATCTTTTATACTCAGGATATTATCTCTTATACTCATAGTTGACTGATTATCTCTTCAGCTACTTCTAAAGCTAAAAGCCCATCAACAAGCGAAACTTTTGATTCAGAATTATTATTAATAGACTCAAAAAAATCATTTAACTCTGATTCAATTGAATTAATTTCAACTATCTCAGGTGTTTCAAAAAATATTACTTTTTCTTCACCGTCATTATTTTTGATGATAATTGAACTATCTGAATCGTTAGTTTCTTTTCCTCTGATTCTAACTACTTGATAATCTTTTTCTAAAAAGTTAATAGAAATGTATGCATCTTCTTGAAAAATTCTAGTTTTTCTCATTTTTTTCAGAGAAATTCTACTTGATGTTAGGTTAGCAATACACCCATTCTCAAACTCAATTCTTGCATTTGCTATATCAGGAGTAGTGCTAATTATAGATACTCCAGAAGCATTAATTTTTTTAACTTTTGAGTTGACAACTTTTAAAACAATATCTATATCATGGATCATTAGATCCATTATTACAGACACATCGGTTCCTCTCGGGTTAAAATCTGAAAGTCTATGCGACTCAATAAATTTTGGATTTTTTATAAATCTATTACAAGAAATGAATGCCTGATTATATCTCTCTACAAATCCAACTTGACCAACTATTTTATTTTTTGATGCTAATTCGTTAATAATTTGAGCCTCTTTAGAGTTTGATGTTAGTGGTTTTTCGACAAATATATGTTTTCCAGCCTCTATACATTTTTTTGCAATTTCAAAATGAGTAGTTGTTGGGGATACTATAATTGCAGCGTCAATGTCTTTAAGTAATAGGTCTAAATCATTATAGTATTTATAACCATATTCTGACGAAAGCTTTTCTGAATTAGTTTCATCAGTATCATAAAATCCTATTAAATTTTGATTTGATGAATTAATAATATTTAGATGAATCTTACCAAGATGTCCGGCTCCAATTACACCAACTTTTATCATTTGCTAAAAATACAATCTTCTTTTGGAATAATCGAGTATTAATTTAATATTAGCATAAGTGGAAGATAATTTTAAGCATAAAGGAAGACGAAGAATTCTAGCATCAGAATTAAGAGAAAAAGGAATTCAAGATGACAGAATCCTTAAGGCTATTGAAAACATACCTAGACATTTATTTATTGATCCTGGACTTTCAGAACAAGCATATATTGACAAAGCTCTTCCAATAGAAAATGATCAAACTATATCACAGCCATATACTGTAGCTTTCCAGACACAACTACTTAACCCATCAGCTAGTGATAAAATTTTAGAAATTGGTACAGGCTCTGGATATCAAACTGCAGTTCTAAATTATTTAAATCTAGATATATATACAATTGAAAGAGACCATGCCTTATATAGATCTACATCTAATCTATTTAATAAAATGAAAATTAAACCTAAAAAGTTTATATATGGAGATGGCTTTAATGGAATGCAAGATTATTCACCTTTTGATGGTATAATAGTAACAGCAGGTTCACCAGTAATCCCAAAAAAACTTGTAATGCAGTTAAAAGTAGGAGGTAGGTTAATAATTCCTGTTGGAAAAGATGTACAAGTGATGACAAAAATTATAAGGATTTCAGAAAATGAATTTAAAAAAGAAACCTATGGAAATTTCCGATTTGTTCCTATGCTAAAAAATAAAAACTAATTATTAAAGTTCTTTTTAATTCTTTTTAGACTTATTTTATTTTCTCTGTCTTTAATCACATTTCTTTTATCAAACTCTCTTTTACCTTTTGCAACAGATATGTTGAGCTTTGCCATTCCTTTTTTACTAATAAAAAGAGAAGTTGCAACAACAGTAATTCCAATGTCACGAACGTCCTTTTCAATTTTTTTTAACTCTTGTCTATTAAGAAGTAGTTTTCTCTTTCTTTTTGGATCATAATTTTGCTCACTTGAGTTCTCATATTGATCAATATGAAGATTGATTACGAATAGTTCACCGTCAGTGTATTCACAATATGAATTATTAAGCGATGCTTTGGAATTTCTTATTGATTTTATCTCATTTCCAGTCAATACAATCCCACAAGTATAATTATCTAGTAATGAATAATCATACTTGGCTTTTTTATTTTTTATGTTAACTGAACTATTCATGCTGTAAAATTACAAATTTGAAAACGAATAATTTATATTTATTATATGGTGGTAATAAGAACAGCTCAAAAACAAGACTTTAAATTTTTGAGCAAAATATTTTCTTTAAATGTCCCAAAATACTTTGATAAAAAAGAATTATATGACTTCAAAAAATACTTTAATTCTAAAAATCTTGAATCCTATTTTATAATTGAATACCAAGGTAAGGTCTTAGGGGGGGGTGGGTATGCATATGAGAATATTAAAACTGCTAGAATATGCTGGTTATTTATAGATCCTAATTATCATGGTTTGGGCTTTGGTAAAAAGCTGGTTAATTATTGTATTAAAATTTTAAAGAATAATAGAAAATTAAATGTAATCGAAGTTGAGACTTCCAATCTTACATATAAATTTTACGAGAAACTAAACTTTAAAATTGAATACATAAAGAAAGATTATTGGCCGAATAATGATGACTTATATTTCATGAAGATTGATTTAATCTAATCTAATAATTAATAATAAAAATTGTTTATAACTAGTTGATTTATATAATAGGAAACAATCAAACTAGAGTTGCTATTTTATTAATTTAGCACTTTAATTATCTGTAATGAATAGTCAAGAAAAAATATTTAGTTTAATTGAAAAAGAAAAAATTAGACAACTTGGTGGACTTGAATTAATTGCATCTGAGAACTTTACTAGTGAAGATGTTATGAAGGCAACTGGATCTATTTTGACAAATAAATATGCTGAAGGTTATCCAGGTAAAAGATATTATGGAGGTTGTGAAGTAGTAGATCAAATAGAACAAATTGCAATTGATAGATTAAAAGAGTTATTTAAAGTTGAATATGCAAATGTGCAACCTCATTCGGGTTCTCAAGCTAACACAGCTGTATTTGATGCTTTCCTTAAGCCAGGGGATAAGATATTAGGTCTTGATCTTTCTCATGGTGGACATTTAACTCATGGTTCCAATGTTAATTTTTCAGGAAAAATATATTCATCTAGTTTTTATGGTGTGACTAAAGAAGGAATTTTTGATTATAGTGAAATTCTAAGAAAAGCTAAGGAGGTTATGCCTAATTTAATAATTGTTGGAGCTTCAGCATATTCAAGAAATATTGATTTTTCAAAATTTAGAGAAATTGCTGATGAAGTTGGAGCTTTTCTTCATGCGGATATTGCTCACCCATCAGGTTTGATTGCAAAAGGTTTTTTAACTGATCCAGTTCCTCATTGTCATGTTATTACCTCAACTACCCACAAAACTCTGAGAGGTCCTAGAGGCGGTATAATAATGATGGGTAAAGATTTTGATAATCCCTTTGGTTTAAAACTTAAAAATGGGAATTTAAAAAAGATGTCATCTATTCTTGACTCTGCTATTTTTCCCGGAAATCAAGGTGGTCCATTAGAACATGTAATTGCTGCTAAAGGAATTGCCTTTGGTGAAGCCTTAGAATCAAACTTTGAAAAGTACATAGGTCAAGTAATAATGAATGCTAAAAGGTTGTCAGAAAATCTTATCAATATGGGTTATAACATTGTCTCAGGTGGAACTGATAATCACTTAATTCTTATTGACTTAAGAAATAAGAATATTACTGGAAATGAAGCTGAAAGAGTGCTTGGTATTTCAAATATTACTGTAAATAAGAATATGGTCCCTTATGATGATCAATCACCCTTTGTAACTAGTGGTATTAGAATTGGTACACCTGCTATTACTACAAGGGGACTGAATGAGCAGGACATGGATTTTGTTGCAGAAACTATTAACTCGTCTATAGAAAATTCAGAGAAAGAAAATCTCTTGATTGATATTGGTAAAAAAGTAGAATCTTATATGATGGACAGACCTCTATTTAATAGCTAGAAATTATTTTTGCTGTAAATTTTTACTTCAAACAACTTATTCCAGTTTTTTCCAGTAACAAATAATCTCCCGTTAAGCTCTGCTATACCATTCATTACATCTGTTTCAGGAGTTTTTGAAACTCTATTTCTAATACCAGAAAAATCTATTACACTTTCAACTGCCCCATCCTTAGGATTAATAATAATAATAACATCTCTGTTTTGCTGGTAAGTGTTTGCATAAATTTTTCCATTAAAATATTCTAATTCATTAATATTCCTAATCCTTGATTTATCTGTCATAACATCAATAAAATCAATTTCTTCAAGTGTATCAGGGTTTAATCTCCATATCTTGCTTGTTCCATCTGATTTATATATGTATTCACCATCGTTTGTTAATCCCCATCCCTCAATGCTCTTATTATAATCAAAACTTCCAATTTTATTAAAATCAAGATCATATACAAATCCAATTTTGTTTCTCCATGTTAATTGAAATATTTTATCATTTAATATTGTCAAACCTTCGGCAAAATACTCATAGTTAAGATTTATAACTTTTAGAATTTCGCCAGTATTTAAATCAACTTTTCTTAATGATGACTTACCATTTAGTCCTGTGCTTTCATATAAGCTATTCCCATAAAATTCTAGTCCTTGAGTATAAGCGTTTTGATCATGATTATACTCCTTAATAATTTCATAGGTCATTATCTTAGGTTTCTTATTTGAGTAAACATCAAAACTTTTATTAATAGAATGCTCTACTCCGTTAGAGTATATCTTAACTCTTGCTGAGTTCTCACCTAATTTTAGTTCTTTTAGAGTAGTCTCACTATCTACTTCTTTTTCATTTAAGTAATATGCTGCGGAGTCAATAGCTTGTCCTGATTTTGATTCTATAACAATTTTGATATTGTCTCCATTGGAGATTATTTTGTCAGATGAGCTAATATTTATTTTAAAATCTTTATTTACAGAGCTTTGACAGTTAAATATTAATAATGTAAATAAAAAAACAACTGTATATTTCATGTATTAAATTTATAACTAATATATTTAATATATAATGGGCAAGGTTATTTTAATCACTGGAACTTCTTCCGGATTTGGAAGAACAATAGCTGAAAAACTTCACTCTGAAGGATACACTGTAATTGGGACATCTAGAAATGCTGAAAAAATTAACTCTGATTATTTAACCATTAAACTTGATATAAATGACTATGAAGCATCAAAGTCTGAAGTTGACCAGATAATAAAGAAATATGGCAAAATTGATGTTCTAGTTAACAATGCAGGAATTAATATTACAGGACCCACTGAAACAATGAAAATGGTTGATATTAAAAGGGTATTTGATACAAATTTTTTTAGTCAGCTTAATCTAATCCAAACAGTCTTACCTCACATGAGATCAAAAAAAATGGGTTTAATAATTAATATTACTTCAATTGCAGGATATCTTGGTCTTCCATTTTGGAGTGCTTATTGTGCATCAAAAGCTTCATTTAGAGTTATTGCGGAAAGTTTAAATATAGAACTTAAAAAGTACAATGTTAACGTTGTAAATATTGCCCCAGGTGATTATAAAACTGAAATTTTAAATAATAGGAGGGATTCAGACAATCCTAGTTCTTCTCCTTATTTTCAAGAATATGAAAAAATCATTAAAAGTGTTAATGGAAAAATGAATCATGGAAGGGACCCCATTGAAGTTGCCAACTTAGTGTTGAAAATTATTAAAGAAAAGAAACCAAAAATTAACTACCTTGTCGGCGGATTTCTTGAAAAGAAAATTACACTGAAAAGTCTATTACCAGATAAGCTTTTTCAGAAAATAATAATAAAACTATATAGCTAAGAATTATGAAATTTTTTATTGACACAGCAAATCTAGACCAAATAGAAGAAGCTCAGTCTCTTGGAATACTTGATGGAGTAACAACAAACCCTTCATTAATGGCAAAAGAAGGTATTACTGGTCAAAAAAATATTATTGATCATTATCTAAAAATTTGTGATATAGTAGACGGAGATGTATCTGCTGAAGTAATATCTGTTGATTATGATGGTATTGTAAAAGAAGGTGAAGAGCTTGCGTCACTTCACAAGCAAATAGTTATTAAGGTTCCTATGATTGAAGAAGGAGTAAAAGCTATTAGATATTTTAGTGATAAAGGACTTAAAACAAATTGTACTCTTATTTTTTCATCAGGACAAGCTTTATTAGCTGCAAAAGCAGGAGCCACATATGTATCTCCCTTTATAGGTAGGCTTGATGACATATCTACTGATGGACTAGACTTGATCAGTGATATTAGAGATATTTATGATAACTATGCATATGAAACAGAGATTCTTGCAGCCTCAATAAGACATACAATGCATATAATTGATTGTGCTAAAATAGGAGCAGATGTAATAACAAGTCCTCTTTCTGCTATCAAAGGACTTTTAAAACATCCTCTAACTGATATAGGTTTAGAGAAGTTTCTTAGTGACCACAAGAAAGGAAGCTAATTTGAGTAAAGAACTTGTTCAACGTCATTAGTAAATAAGTTGCTAAATCCATCAATTATATATGACTTCTGATCAATTATAATTGTTTTATTTAAAAAGGTTAAAACCCAACTTTTGCTTGATTCTTCAAAATTTTTAAATGAGTATTGATCAGATAAATCAACATTTAAAATATTTTGAGCTTGAATTACCATATCTGTATATGGTTGTATGCAAATTCCAACAAAACGAAAATTTGGAAAAATTTGTTTTAATTCCTCAATTCTTTTTATGGTTCTCCTATAATGATTCATTTGTGTCTGAGACCAAAAATATATAAGTGTTTTACTGCCTTTAAGCTCGTTGGAACTCAGTCTTTCTTTTCCTTGATAATTAATTACACTTACTTCAGGTAAAACATTTCCTTTTTGCATCTTTTTTATGTCCTTATATAGTTGAATAATTTCATTTAAATATTTATCTGAGCTGTTTACATAACTGTAGTAGTCAATAAACTCATCATGAAATTTATTATTTTTAAAATTTAAAATTTCTTCAATTGCAGTTGCTCTGGCTAAATTATTTTTTAAATAAGGATCATCAATTTGTGAATCAATTATTAACAGTTTTTTTATGTTAAAATCAGTGTTATTCTTCACGTAGGAATAAATCTCACCGCTGTCTAGTGTCTTTTCATTGAAATAATTCATCAAAAAAGTAACATAAGGATCAAAGAGTGATAAGTCTGTGTCATTTAAATTTATATCATCTCTATAATCGAAGTAGGATTCCTTTTTACTTTTTGTCCAGTTTGTCCCTCTTAGAATTGCATATCTTTCTAATTTATTATAATAGTTATATTTAATACTCGATTTAGTTATATTGCTGGATAGTTTTTTTTGATTAACACTTTTGTTAAATAATTCCCAGATTCTAAGTTTTTCATTCATTAAAGAATCTATTTTTTTTCTAAAAATGTCACTTTCTTGTACATAATATTGTGATAGGTATTCATTCTCATATGTATCCATATTATTTATATCTACCAAAAAATTATTTTTTGAGGAACCTCTTCCACTGAAGGTTAATGATTCATGGAAATCTTCAACATTAACTCTTATCCATAAGCTGTCTCCCTTTTCAACAATAATATTCTGATTTTCAGGTAAATGTTCTATTCGATATATGCCAGGGTTAATATTCTCAATTTTTTTAAAGAATTTATTCTCAGAATTAAGTTCAATTGAATCAATTTTTACATTATTATAATAAAAGTTTACGAAGCGAGAAGATGGGTTGATAATTTCACCACCTAAATAGAATTCCTCATTTAAATTTTTCTGATTACAAGAAATTATAAACGGAAAAATAAAGGTACTTAATATTAGTTTAGAAATTCTCAACTTACTATTTTTGCGCATATTTATGTTATCAGTTTCTAATTTATCGTTGCAATTCGGAAAAAGAATCCTTTTTGATGAAGTAAATATAACTTTTTCTCCTGGAAATTGTTATGGTATTATTGGCGCTAATGGTGCTGGAAAATCTACTTTTTTGAAAATTTTATCAAAAGATCTTGAACCTAATACAGGATCTGTTTTTTTAGAACCTGGTAAAAGATTATCTGTATTAGAGCAAAATCATAACAGGTACGATGATAAAACAGTTATTGAAACTGTAATCCTTGGAAATCAAAAATTATTTGATTTAAAAAGTGAAATTGATTCAATTTATGCAAAAGAAGATTTTTCTGATAAAGATGCTGATAGAGTGGGGGAACTTCAAGCCTCCTTTGAGGAAATGAATGGGTGGAATGCAGATGCTGATGCTGCTTTTCTTCTTTCAAGTCTCGGAATCTCTGAGGAAATACATAATATATCTATGAACGATATTGATCAGAAATTGAAAGTCAAAGTTCTCCTAGCTCAGTGTCTTTTTGGTAATCCTGATGTATTGATTATGGATGAGCCAACAAATGACTTAGATTACACAACTGTAGAGTGGTTAGTAAATTTTATAAATGAATTTGAGAATACAGTTATTGTAGTATCTCATGATAGATTTTTTCTAGATTCAGTATGTACACATACATCAGATATAGACTTCAGCAAGATTAATCACTACTCAGGTAATTATACTTTTTGGCAACAGTCAAGTGAGTTAGCGGCTAGACAAAAGCAGCAGCAAAATAAAAAAGCAGAAGAAAAGAAAAAAGAACTTCAAGAGTTTATTTCTAGGTTTTCTGCTAATGTTGCAAAGTCTAAACAAGCTACTGCAAGAAAGAAAATGATTGAAAAATTAAATATTGAGGAGATAAAACCTTCTTCAAGGAGATATCCTGCAATTATTTTTGAGCAAGAAAGAGATGCTGGTGATCAAATTCTTGAACTAAAATCATTATCATATGAAAATGATGGTGAGACATATTTTAAAGACATAAGCTTTAATCTTAATAAAGGTGAAAAGGTTTTGATTCTTTCAAAAAATTCAAGATCTGTTAATTTATTCTATGATTGTATTTCAGGATCTCTAAATCCAACAGAAGGTTCTTTCAATTGGGGTGTAACTACTTCTTTTGGTTATCTTCCAATGGATAATCATTCTTTTTTTGATAAAAACATTTCTTTAGTTGACTGGTTAAGACAATGGGCTAATAATGATGAAGAAAGGGAAGAATTATTTATTAGGAGTTTTCTCGGAAGAATGCTATTTGGCGGAGATGAAGCTTTAAAGTCTTGCAATGTTTTATCTGGAGGTGAAAAAGTTAGATGTATGTTATCTAAGATAATGATGGGTAAACCAAATGTATTACTGATTGATGAGCCAACAAATCACCTAGATCTTGAGTCAATAACTGCATTCAATAATTCTCTTATTAATTTTAAAGGGACTGTTCTTCTTAGCTCGAATGATAGAGCATTTTCCGAATCTGTTTCAAACAGAATCATTGAAATCACACCTAACGGGGTAATTGATAGCTACTTACCATTTAGCGAATATATTAATGATGATAAGGTATTAGCTGCAAGAGAGAAGCTTTATAATTAGTTACTTATCCCTGATTACAGCTCCAAAATCTGATTTTATTTTTTTTGATAATTTTATCATTATTTTATCAATAACTTTATCTGTAAGTGTTTTTTTAGAGTCATTGAAAGTAAAACTTATGGCAAACGATTTTTTATCTTTACCAATTTTCTTATCCTTATACTCATCAAATAAATTGATTTCTTTTAAGATTTTATTCTCTTCTTTATAAGCTAAATTCTTAATATCTTCAAAGGAAACATTCTTATCAAGTATCATTGAAATATCTCTCCTTGAAGATGGAAATTTTGATATTTCCTGATATTTGATTTTTTGTGACGAGGGTCTTAATAAGTCTAAATTTAAAGTACAGATATTAATCCTTTGATCTAAAGAGAAATCATTAGCGTAATTTGAGTTAATCTCACCGATGGATCCAATTTTTAGCTTTCCTTTTAAAATATTTAATTTATAGTCATATAATTTATCGTCACTAACTTCATATTTAATATTCTCTATATTAAGAATGGTAAATATTTTTTTGACAACTCCTTTCAGATAAAAAAAGTTATTTTCTTGATATTTTGTTATCCAATTTTCATCAAATACACTTCCCGTTACTGATATTAACATTTTTCTTGTTTCATGAAATTCATTATCAATAGTTGAGTATACATTACCTATTTCAAATAATTTTAAATTTTTATTTTGTCTATTTATATTATGATTGATAGTTTCTAATGAATTAGGAATTAATGATTGACGTAAGTTCGAAAGCTCAATCCCTTGTGGATTTAATAACTCTACTGAATTCTCATTAAACTTTTCATTAGTTTTTGGTGAGCATATTGAATTATTAATTATTTCATTAAATCCAATCCCAACTAATTGATTACTAATAATCGATTCAATTTTAAAATCTTTATTATCAGAATTATTTGGAATACTCATTGATATTTTATTATCTATATTAATGTTGTCAAACCCAAAAACTCTAAGTATTTCCTCTATTACATCAATTTCTCTAAACACATCATGTCTATAGTCAGGAGCAATCAAATTAATTCCATCATCACTATGTCCTTTTATCTCAAAATCAAGAGAAGTCAGTATTTGTATAACTATCTCTTTATCAATAATTTGTCCTGAAATTTTTTCAATTCTATCATATCTTAAATAAACATCTTTAATTTCTTTTTTAAGATTATCTTCAACAATTATTTCTGAAATATGACATTCTGGATTAATCTCTTTTATTAACAATGCGGCTCTTTTTAATGCATAAACAACTTTATTTGGATCAACCCCTCTTTCATACCTGTATGAAGCGTCTGTAAAAAGTTGATGTCTTTTAGATGATTTTCTTATTGTAACAGAGTTAAAAATTGCTGATTCGAGAAATAAGCTATTTGTAGACTTACTAACACCAGAGTTAATACCACCATATATTCCAGCTAGACAAAGAGGTTCGCTATTAGAACATATCATTAGATCTTCATTGTTAAGTTTTATTTCGCTTTCATCTAGAGTCTTAAATTTTGTTCCTGATTTTAGTGATTTAACTGTTATGTTTTCAATTTTATCAAGATCAAAAGCATGAAGAGGTTGACCAATTTCATGCATTACATAATTTGTAATATCAACAATGCTATTAATTGGTTTAAGACCTATTGACTTAAGTTTATTTTGAATTTCTTGCGGAGAAGATTCAACATTTATATTCTTTATTACCAAACCAGAATAAAACGGGCATTTTTCTGAATCTTCAACATTTACATTAATCTCCTTATCAATATTAACTGAACTAAATGAGTTAATTGATGGTAAACTTAAATTAGATTTAATTTTTTTATAGTCTAGAAATGCTTTAAGATCTCTTGCTACACCATAATGAGACATTGCATCACATCTGTTTGGAGTAAGTCCGATTTCCAAAATTTTATCTGATTGTATATTAAACAAGTCACTGATTGGTGTGCCGGGTTTAACATTTTTTTCTAAAATCATTATGCCTTCATGTGAGTCACCCAATCCAATCTCATCTTCAGCACATACCATACCATTGCTTACAACGCCTCTAATTTTTGATTTTTTTATTTTTATTTCTAACCCTTCATTAGTATATATTTTTGAGCCAACTGTAGCAACAGGAACAATTTGTCCTTTTTCTATATTTGGAGCTCCACAAACAATTTCAAAGACTTCGTTACCACCAATATCTATTGAAGTAACTTTTAGCCTGTCAGCATTAGGATGTTTACCATATTCTAACACTTTACCTGCCACAACGCCTTTTAACCCACCTTTTATAGATTCGAAATCTGATATTTTCTCAACTTCTAATCCTAAATTAGTAAGTATCTCAGATATCTCCTCTGGAGTATGATCAGATTCAAGATAGTCTTTAAGCCAATTAATTGATATTTTCACAAGGTTAGTTTGATAAACAAATATACTTAATCAGCTAATATATCTCCATAAATTTTTTGAATTTGAAGACGTAGAAATTTCATATCTAATAGGTAAATTTTCCTTGTCAATCAATTTGGGATCTCTACTAAGTATTTGCTCTGCACAATTTTTGGCCTCATTTAAAATATCAAAATCATAAATTATATCTGCTAACTTAAATTTTAAAACTCCACTTTGTTTAGTTCCTAGCAAATCTCCTGGACCTCTAAGTTTAAGATCAACTTCTGCAAGTTTAAACCCATCACTTACTTTAACCATTGTATCAATTCTAATCTTTGAATCTTCAGACAGCTTATCTTTTGTCATCAAAATACAATAACTCTCATCATTTCCTCTTCCAACCCTTCCTCTTAGCTGGTGAAGCTGAGATAATCCGAATCTTTCTGCGCTCTCAATAACCATAACTGATGCATTTGGAACATTAACACCAACCTCAATTACAGTAGTTGAAACTAAAATTTGAGTTTCCTTTTTTATAAATCTATTCATTTCGTAGTCCTTATCTTTTGAGTTCATTTTACCGTGAACAATACTAACCTGATAATCAGGTCTAGGAAATTCTCTAATAATGCTATTATACCCATCCATAAGATCTTTGTAATCTAATTTCTCAGATTCATTAATTAAAGGATATACAAGATATACTTGTCTTCCTTTTTTTATCTCTTTTTTTAGAAAACTAAAAACACTGAGTCTGTTCTTGTCATATTTATGAACGGTTTTAGTCTCAATTCTTCCAGGAGGTAGCTCTTTGATTGTTGAAACATCAAGATCTCCGTATATACTCATTGCTAGTGTTCTAGGAATTGGAGTAGCAGTCATAACTAGAATATGTGGAGCAGGATTATTTTTTTTCCAAAGTTTTGCTCTTTGAGCAACCCCAAATCTGTGCTGTTCATCAATAACACTTAGCCCGAGATTATTAAATTGAACAATATCTTCCAATATTGCATGAGTGCCTATGAGAATATTAATTTTTCCTGATTTTAAATTTCTATGTATTCTTGTCCTATCCCTAGATTTTGTTGAACCAGTTAACAGCTCAATTCCTAAATCTAGATCCTTTGTCAGTTCTCTAATTGAATTATAATGTTGGTTAGCAAGAATTTCAGTTGGTGCAAGAATAGAAGATTGATAACCATTGTCAATAGCTATTAACATGACCATTAAAGAGACAATTGTTTTTCCTGACCCAACATCACCTTGGAGTAATCTATTCATCTGTTTTCCATCCCTAAAATCATTCCTAATTTCTTTTATAACTTTTTTTTGATCTTTAGTTAATTCAAAGGGCAACGATTTATTGTAAAAGTCATTTAAATTATTACCAACTTTTTCAAATTTAAATCCGTTAAGCTTTATTATTCTATCGTTTTTAGTTAACTGAAAACCTATTTGATTAAAAAAGAGCTCTTCAAATTTTAGTCTTCTGATTGACTGTGATAATAATTCCTGTGATTCAGGTAAGTGAATATTTATAAGAGCTTGATATCGGTCAATAAGGCTAAATTCTTTTAATATCGAAGCTGATAGATTTTCTTTAATATGAGCTTGAATTGAATTTAAAAGATTAAAAATTATCTTAACAAAGTATTTTTGTGTTACTCCTTCAGCTATTAATTTTTCAGTCGATGAATATATCCCATGAAGTCTTCTAGGTATATTTCTTTCAAAACTTTCTTTTGTCTTTATTTCTGGGTGAGCAATGGAGACTTTATTACCATACCAGTTTAGTTTACCATAGACTACATACTCCTTATCAACTTTTACTGACTCTTCAACCCAACTAAACCCTCTGTACCAAATTAAATCAATCTTACCCGTTTCATCATAAAATTCACAATTAAGCCTATCTCTATATCTAACCTTAGTTTTTTTTATTGATTTTATTTTGCCAATAATCTGAACCTCTGAGTTATTAAGGGGAAGTTCATTAATTTTAAAAAAACTCATTCTGTCAATGTATCTGAAAGGGTAAAAGTCTATTAAGTCCTTTACAGTTTTAATATTCAATTCATCATTAAGAAGTTTTGATCTTGAAGGACCAACACCTTTAATAAATTCAACAGATTGGTTTAGAAAATCATTATTCACTCTTTAAAAAGTCTAATGCTAAATTTGTCATTACTTTAACTCCAAGAAGCATTGAACTATCATCTATAAAAAAATCAGGTGTATGATGTGCAGGAGCTTCTCTTTCTTCTTTTGTATTATATCCACCCAACTCAAATAAAAAACCTGGAATTTTATTTAAGTAATATGCATAATCTTCTGCAAGTGTTTTTGCATTGCTTAGTATTACATTTTCGTTACCAGCAGATTTTTTTAAAGATGGAAGCATTCTACTCATAATCTCAGGATCATTATATGTAATATCAGCACCATCATCAATTTCAACTATAGCTTTCCCCCCATATGATTTAGCAATTCCTTCTGAAAGTTCAATAATTCTTTTTTTTATGTAATCTCTCATTCCATAATCTAATGATCTAATAGTTCCTACTAAATTCACCTCATTTGGAATAATATTAAATCTATTTCCACCCTCTACTTTACCAAATGAAATAACCGCAGGTTCTTTAGTTAATTCTGATTCTCTTGAAATAATAGTTTGAATCGAATTAATTATTTGTGCGGTGATGATAATAGGGTCAACTGCAAGCCAAGGAGTTCCTCCATGAGCTTGAGTCCCAATTACTTTAATTGTAAACCTCGATGAAGATGCATAAAAGCCTCTTGGTTTATAGTAAACCTTATTCATGGGTAGTTGAGCAGCTATATGAAGACCAAAAATTGCATCTAAATCTGGATTTTTTAAAACCCCCTCTTTAATCATCATCCTTGCTCCACCTTCCTCACCAGGTGGGGGACCTTCCTCAGCTCCTTGAAAAATAAATTTTACAGTACCTTCAAAATCTCTATTCTTGGATAATATTTCGGCTGCCCCCATAAGAATGGCCATATGACTATCATGTCCACAAGCATGCATAATTCCATCATTTATTGACATAAAAGGAAGGTAATTTTTTTCTGTAATTGGGAGTGCATCCATATCTGCTCTTAATCCAACAACTTTGCCTTTTTTACTTCCTTCTAGTATACCAACGACCCCATTTACCCCAACGTTTCTTTTAACTGATATGCCAAGCGATTCTAGATGTTTTGCTATTACTTCAGATGTTCTAAACTCTCTATTTGAGAGTTCTGGATGTTTGTGAAAATCATGTCTCCATAAAATTACTTTTTGTTCAATATTTTTAATTTGATCTTCAATAGATTGAGAAAAATTAAATTGAAAAATGAAAAAGAAAATAATTAATGATAATTTTTTCATAAGTGTTGATTTAATTAATGGTTATAGGGTAATTAAAATTCATTAATTAGTTAAATTTATAATAATGTTAGAAGATAACAAATCTTATCTAAATGATCTTAATGATGCTCAATTGAGTGCAGTATTGAAGACGGATGGTCCATCAATGGTAATTGCAGGAGCTGGATCAGGAAAAACAAGAGTTTTAACATATAAAATAGTTCACCTAGTTAACAACGGTGTAGATCCATTTGAAATTTTAGCTTTAACATTTACTAATAAAGCTGCTCGTGAAATGAAGCTTAGAATTTCATCAATGATTGGTGAAAGTGATTCAAAAAGTATATGGATGGGTACCTTTCATTCAGTTTTTGCTAAAATATTAAGATTTGAAGCTCATAAAATTGGTTTTACTTCAGATTTTACTATCTATGATACACAAGATTCTGAAAGACTAATTTCATCTATTATTAAAGAAATGAACTTAGACAAGGATGTTTACAGATCTAAATCAATTAGAAATAGAATTTCAACTCTTAAAAATAACTTTATAACTGTTAATGGTTACTTTTCTAATAATGAATTAGTTGAGTCTGATAATTTATCAAGAAAACCTGAGACAGGAAATATTTATAAAGAATATAATGATAGATTGATAAAATCAAACTCAATGGACTTTGATGACCTTTTAATGAAAACTAATGAATTATTAAATAATCACCCTGAAGTCCTAGCAAAGTACCAAGAAAAATTTAAATATATACTCGTAGATGAGTATCAAGACACAAATAACTCCCAATATCTTATTGTAAAATCATTGTCTGATAGGTATCAGAATATTTGTGTTGTTGGTGACGATGCGCAAAGTATATATTCATTTAGAGGTGCAAACATTAACAATATTATAAATTTCAGAAAAGACTATGATGATGTTGAAATCTTTAGGCTTGAACAAAATTACAGATCCACAAAAAATATAGTAAACGCTGCTAATTCTGTTATTGATCATAATAAAAATAAAATTGATAAAGAAGTATGGACAGAAAACGATTTTGGAGATAAAGTTCAAATTTCTTCAAATCAATCAGATATTGCCGAGGCTAGATCAATTTGTCAAAAAATACAAACTATAAATGATTCTAATCTGTCAGATACTGCCATACTCTACAGAACAAATGCACAATCTAGGCCTATTGAAGATTCACTAAGACTAAATAAAATACCATATAGAATATTTGGTGGAGTTTCATTCTACAATAGAAAAGAAATAAAGGACATTCTTGCATATTTAAGATTAATTATAAATAGTAATGATGAAGAAAGTCTTAAAAGAGTTATAAATTATCCAGCTAGAGGAATTGGTCTGGTTACAATTAATAAAATTATTATTGCAGCTCAAAAAAATAATCTAAGCCTTTATGATACAATAAAGAAACATAAAGAGTTACATATTCCTTTTTCTTCTTCAGTTTCGTTAAAACTTCAAAATTTTATTGACTTAATTGAAGTTTTTAAAATTGAAAACGAGAAATTAAATGCTTTTGATTTAACTAAAGAATTAATTAATAAAGTCAAGATTATTGATGAGTTAAAAAAAGATGAATCTCCAGAAGGAATTTCAAGGGTTGAAAATGTTCAAGAATTATTAAATGGAATAAGAGATTTTATTGAGGATCAAAAAGAAATAGTTGACTCTAATGATGGACTATCAGAGTTTCTTTCAAATGTCTCACTTTCAACAGACTTCGATATAGAACACGAAAGTGAAGACTATATTTCTTTGATGACGCTTCATTTATCAAAGGGTCTTGAATTCAAAAATGTCTTTATAGTCGGCCTTGAAGAGGATCTTTTCCCATCTGCTTTAAGTTATAATACAAGGTCAGAGCTAGAGGAAGAAAGAAGGTTGTTTTATGTCGGAATTACTAGGGCAAAACAAAACCTTTATTTATCATATGCTAACTCTAGGTATAGATGGGGAAAGCTAATTTATTGTGAGGAGAGTAGATTTATAAATGAGATTGATAAGGATTATGTAAATATGACAAAACAATCTGACTTTAAACCAATATCTGAGCAGTTCCCAAAGAAAAAGATAGTTTTTAAACCAAAAGGAAACTTAAAAAAAATATCATCTTCAGCTATAAAAAATAGTTCAATTGAAATCAATTTTTCAGAAGGGGATAAGGTTTCTCATGAAAAATTCGGACTTGGCAAAATAGTAAAAATAGAGGGACTTAATAATGATGTTAGAGCAATTGTTGATTTTTCGAAATTTGGTCAAAAAAATCTATTATTAAGGTTTGCCAAGCTAAAAAAATATAAAAAAAAAGCGTGATAAAATCACGCTTTTTTTTTAACTAATCAATAATGATTTTAGTCAGGCTTGTTATCTGAGCTAATTGTATTACTTGGACCTGTAGCAGGAACATTCATGCTCATTCCTTCTTCAATAAGTTTAGTAAACTGATCAAGTTTAGGAAGAACAATTATTCTGGTTCTTCTATTAACAGCTCTTGATACAGAAGAATCATTGTCAGCTATAGGCATGTAAAAACTTCTACCAGCAGCAACTAGTTTAGTTGGATCTACACCGTAATCATTTTGTAAAATTCTAACTACAGAAGTAGCTCTTTTAACAGAAAGATCCCAATTGTCAACAACTCCAGGAATAGTTTCAGCAGCTTTTTCTTGATCAATTAGCATATTGTCTGTATGACCTTCTACCATAAATTCAAGATCAGGCTTGTCACTAATTACTTTAGCGATTTTTTCTAAAACTTTTTTAGCTCTAGTTGTTACAGTAAAGCTTCCACTGTTGAAAAGTAGTTTATCAGAAATAGATACATAGACTACACCTTTTTCAACGTTAATTTCAATATCATCATCGCTGAGTGTTCCAAGTGAGCTTTTAAAGCTTTGAACAAGTGCTAAAGTTACAGAGTCTCTCTTAGTAACAGCATCTTGCATTCTAGTGATGATTAAGTCTTTTTCTTTAATACTTTCAAGAGATCTTTCAAGATTTTCTGCTCCTTTTTGAGTAAGAGTAGTTAAATTTCCAATATTGTCAATTAAGTCTTGATTATTAGCTCTTAAAAATTTGTTTTGTTCTGATAATGCAGATAATCTCTCAGAAGTTGCTGAAAGTTGAGTTTCTGCAGCATTTAGCTTAGCAGTAGCACTATCTAATAATTCCTTTGTATTTTGCTGAAGGCTTTCTAAGTCAGAGTATTTCTTTTGAGATACACATGAAGTTAGAAGTAAACCTAAAACTCCTACAATAAAAATGTTATTTTTCATATCAAAATATATCGGTTATTAATTAGTCAGCTACAAACTTAATATTTTTATGCTAAATTATTGTACTAGAGGCTAAAGAATTTTTTCTTTCCTAGAAGAAAGTAGTTGTATACAATACTTCGAACTTTGTAATAATTTTCTTTTTTTAAAGATTTATCTCTGTTTTTTAAAATCCTATTAGCCTGATTAAAGTAGCTTAAATGAGCTTTAATAATTGATAGTGAAAGATCTATTCTAGCTATTATTAAGTATCTTATAACTGAAATCATATCTAAAACTATTCTAACAAATAAAACATACAATAGAGAATTCAAGGGGAGATTCTTAGTTAGCATTATTAATGAATTCCTATAGTTTAAATAGTTTTTATTAGGGTTTTCCTTTAAAGTTGCTGCTCCAACATGGTATACAATCGAATCAGTAGATGAGAAACATTCAATTCCTTTATTAAATCCTCTCCAACATAGGTCTATTTCTTCCATGTGTGCGAAAAAACTTTTGTCAAATCCCCCCAATTCATAGAATGTTTCTTTTTGGATTATCATACAAGCTCCTGAAGCCCAAAATATTTTATCATCAGAATACTGATTTGTATTTTTCTCTAAAGTGTAGAAAATTCTTCCTCTACAAAACGGATACCCAAACTTATCTATAAATCCTCCAGAACCACCAGCATACTCATAATATTCTCTATTGTTAAAGTCCATAATAGTGGGTTGAATAATACAGTTTTTCTTTTCTTTTAACTTTCTCTTAATAGGATCAAGCCATTTTTCTGTTACTTCGACATCATTGTTGAGTATACATACTATATCTTCATTGACATCCTTTAGACCAATATTATATCCTTCTGCAAAACCATAATTTTTATCTAAACGAATTAATTTGACTTGTGGAAAATTCTGTTTTACAAATTCTAATGAATCATCATCAGAATTATTATCAATAATATAGATCGTAGAATCTTCAGATTTATCAACAACTCCTTTTAGGTGTGATTTTAAAAGATTTATTCCATTCCAATTAAGTATTGCAATTCCAATTCTCATTTATTGTAAAATATTAGATCTTTTTCTTGGACATATTGATTTATATTCTTGTCCAATTTAAAATAAAAATGATTTAATCCATTTGTAACAATAATCATTTTACTTTTTAATTCAATATTATATCGCATAACCTGATCAAAATGTTCATTAATAATATTAATATTAGGAGATTTACACTCTACCAGAATACTAACCTTACCATCAATATCGTATACAACAATATCATATCTTTTTAAAACTCTATTTATATAAAATGATTTTTCACAATTAATTAATGATTTAGGGTAATTTTTTGAAATTAAATACTTAATAAAATTTTGTCTTACCCATTCCTCAGGGGTTAAGACAATCCATTTTTTTCGAATTTCATCAAAAATGATATTATTGTTGTTTTCTTTTTTAATTTTAAATTCAAAATCAGGAAAGTTAAGTTTCTTCATAAAATGTCAGAATACAACAAATTAATTAATGAAATAAATAATGGCAAACTTTCACCAATTTATTTGATCCATGGTGATGAGAGTTTCTTCTCAGATAATCTTATAGATGCTATAATCAATTCATCTGTAAAATCTGATGCTGTTGATTTTGATTTAAAGAAAATTTATTCAAAAAAATCAGATGAAAATCAAGAAAATGAAGTTGTTGATTTTTTAAAAAGGTATCCTCTGGTTGGAGATTTTAATCTAATTGTTGTAAAAGATTCTAAGAACTTATCAAACGATTTTAACTTAATTAACTCATATATTGAAAATCTCAATAAAAAATCAATTCTGGTCTTATCTTTTAATAGTTCTATTGATAAAAGAAAGAAAGTATATAAAACTTGCTTAAAATATGGGATTGTTTTCGAATCGAAAAAGATTTATGATAGTCAGGTATATCAATGGATTGAGCAGCAGTCAAAAGAAAAATCTATTAACCTTCATCCTAATTCAATAAAAATTATTGCAGACTTTGTTGGTAATGACTTATCACAAATTGATAATGAACTTGAGAAATTACAACTTAATTCTAATAAAGATCAAGTAATAAGACCTAAAGAAGTTGAAAATATAATTGGATTTAGTAAAGATTACAATTTCTTTGAGTTAACTAAAGAAATTGGAAAGAATAATTATCAAAAATCACAAGATCTGATTTCATATATGTCAAAGAATTCAAAGAAATATCCAATCCCAGTAATAATAGGTACCATTTATTCCTTTTTTAATAAATTATTTATCTATCATTCATTAGAGAACAAAAATGAAGCATCTAAGACTCTTGGAGTTAACCCATATTTCATTGAGGAATACAAAAGGGCTTCAGTTTACTATCCAATGAAAAGAATATCAAAGATTTTTAATTTTTTACTTGAAGCAGACAAGAGGTCAAAAGGCATCGATTTTGATGCAACAAATCATGAAGGTATTTTAAACGAATTAATCTATAAGATCTTTAAAAATTAGTTTTTTAATATTAGGATAGTTTCTTAAACCTATTTGGGTCTGACTCTCTCATTAAATTATAGATTTCATCAAAAATATCTTCAAACGAAGGCTTACTCGTATAGTCACCATCTGAACCATATGGAGGCCTGTGTTCTTTAGCAGTTACTAGTTTTGGTTCACTGTCAAGATATTTATAAATATTTTGATTATTTAAAAGTTCTTGAAGAATATAACTTGAAGCTCCACCTGGAACATCTTCGTCAACAATCATAAGTCTATTTGTTTTTTCAATACTCTTAATAATATTTTTAGATAAATCAAAAGGAATTAGACATTGCAGATCAATTACTTCACAATTAATGTTAAATTTTTTTATTTCTTTAGCTACTTTATGAACTATGTTTAGGGTTGAGCCATACGAGACTATTGTTAAATCATCTCCTTCTTCAAGAATTTCAATTTCTCCTACAGGTGTTTTAAACTCACCGTAATTTAATGGAAGTTCCTCTTTCACCCTATAGGCATTTAAAGGTTCAATAACAATAGCAGGTTGTTCAATATCCAATAAACTATTGTAAAATCCTGCAGCCTTTGTCATATTTCTTGGTGTAAGAATAAATACTCCTCTTAAGAAGCTAATCATTCCACCTAGAGGTGATCCTGAATGCCATATTCCTTCAAGTCTATGCCCTCTAGTTCTTACAATCAATGGAGCTTTCTGTTTTCCTAATGTTCTATAACTAAATGTAGATAAATCATCACTGAGAATTTGAAGAGCATATAGTATATAATCAAGATATTGAATCTCCGCAATTGGTCTTAGACCTCTAAGGGACATTCCTATTCCTTGTCCAACAATAGTAGACTCCCTTATACTAGTATCAAATACTCTATTTTCACCATATTTACTTTGAAGACCTTCAAGTCCTTGATTCACATCTCCAATCTTTCCAACATCTTCTCCAAAAATGTATACTTTAGAATTAATTTCTAATATTTTATCAAAATTATCTCTTAGAATTATTCTACCGTCAACTTTATTAGGTGTATCTGAATATTCAGCTTTAGTGTAAACAATATTCTTTAGATCTGAAATTTCAATTGAATATAGATCTGATGAATATTTTTCTTCTAGAATATTTAAATATTTATTTCTCCAACTAATAAGTTCCTCTCTGTCCTGAGACTCTCCCGGTGGTAATTTGTAAAGTAATCTTCTACAAACCTTTATTATATCTGAAAAGTTTGAGTCGTCAATATTAGAAATTAATGAATTAATTTCATCATCTATTGGGTTTGTTAAAGATTTGATTTTATCTAATAAATCAATTTTTGCTTCTTTAATTGGTCTTTGATACAATTCCCATGCTAACTTTCTCTCATCCGTAACATAGGTTTTAATTTCAGCTTTGATACTTTCAATTTTCTTTTTTGTTGAAATTTTATTTTTTATAATCCATTCTTCAAATTTTCTATTACAATCATAGTCTTCTTCCCACTTCAATCTTTCCGTTGACTTGTATCTTTCATGTGAACCTGAAGTTGAGTGTCCAAGAGGTTGTGTAAGTTCAGTAACATGAACAAGTACAGGTATATGATGTTCTCTAGCAATTTTTTCTGCATGTGAATACGTCCTCATTAATGACTGGTAGTCCCAACCTTTAACTTTTAGTATTTCTATACCCGCAGATTCATTATTTATTTGAAATCCTGATAAAGCTTCTGAAATACTTTCTTTAGTCGTATGATCTTTATTATGAACAGAAATTCCATAATCATCATCCCATACACTAATAACTGCAGGAATTTGAAGAACTCCACATGCGTTAACTGCCTCAAAAAATATTCCTTGACTTGTGCTTGCATTTCCAATAGTACCCCATACAATTTCATTACCATTTTTTGAAAATTTCTCAGAGTCTTTAACATTATCGTTTCTATAAATTTTTGAGGCTAATCCAAGACCAACCAGTCTTGACATTTGGCTAGCAGTAGGGGACACGTCTGAAATATGATTTTTTTGAGATGTTTGGTTTATCCACTCTTTGTTTTCATCTATAAGATCTGTAAGAAAGTGTCCAACCATTTGTCGACCACCTGCCATCCTTTCATAGATTTGATCAGGATGACCATAGATTGCTGAGAAAAATTCTCTGGCAGAAAGTAAATCTTGTGATAATAAAATTGTTAAATCCCTGTAATAACCTGAACGAAAATCTCCATTTTTAAAAAAATGACTCATAACAACTTGAGGTAGTTCTTTTCCGTCTCCAAAAATTCCAAACTTTCCTCTACCCAGCAATACCTCTCGTCTTCCAAGTATACTTATTTCTCTACTTAGGCAGATTGTTCTAAAGTCATTTAGAACTTTTTCCTTAAACTTTTTTAAGCTAATCTCTTCTTTAATAGAACTAGATGTACTCATAGGGACCGCAAATTTACAAATAATTAGAACAATTAAATTATAGCCATCTTCTTGTGAAGAGATTCCCCAATGATTCTAGGTTATATGATACTATAAATCTTATTTTATTGCTATAGCTTTTTTGGGACAATTCAAAGCCATTACTTGAGCTAATTGGAAAATAGAGTTCAAAAAAATCTGGTAGTAAATTAAGCCTAAGACCTGTTCCGTAAAAGTGCCTTGATTTCTTTCCTTTATCTTTAAGCATTCCTAGATCTAAATATCCTTCTATCCACTTCCATAAACCGATATTTAGGTTTGTGGTAAGCATAAAGTTATCTGTTGTAGGATTATCAAAAAATGATTTAAAGCCACCTCCAGCCATAATAAACTGCTGACTTAAAAGTCCAGTTCTTTCAGATCTTCCAAGATAATTATCTAAAAAAAGATATCCTCCTGATCTGCCAAGGTTATAATTAAAGTTCTCGAAATTTCTATTATTCCAAAAGAACTTACCTAGATAAACCCTAGCTTGAAATTGCCTATTGCTATTAAATATCTTTCTGTAATCAAATACTAAATTTATTTTACCAAAATTATTTGAAAACTCTGTGTTAACTGATGATTTTAAATATTTTATTATATCTATATCACTATAATAATATCCAAGATTATATATACTATAGTTATTAAGTTTATTGTCATTTATATTATTTGAGTCCTTATCTACACTATACATGGAAATTGAAAATGATCTTCTAATATTTGATCTAAGATTATTGTTGTCTCTAAAATTTACAGTTATTGATGGTGAAAAAACCTGAAATCTTAAATCTTCTTTATAATGATTCGTTGTATAAAATATATTGTAAACAGTTGAGAAATTATCTTTTACCTCATTATTTACTTGATATTTTAAATTTAATGACCCAATGATGGTCTGTTCTTTTGATGCGTATTGAGTGAAAATTTCATAAGAAAAAGGCTTATTTTTTATTCCTCTGTTTGATAAATTAATACCTGGAGAAAGTCCATCATACAAGTTGTAAGTAATTTCTGGACGAAAATATAGATTTCTTTTTTTGGGATCATCTAAATCACTTATTAGTCTAATTCGAATTGGTTTAATACTTGAATTATGAATATAATTGTTGTTTCTATTTAACTCCGGTAATTTATTTAAATGATTGATTGCAACATAATCAAATTCAATTTTAGGTTTTTTAATTTCACTATACTTAGTAAAAATTTTTCTACTAATAATTGAGTCATTTTTTATAAAACTTATAGAGTATGGGACTTGAATATTATTTTTTTCAGTGATTTTTAATAGATTATTATCTGTCTTTTGAATTTTCAAATCAATAGATTGCCTTTTCCCTATATAATCTTCCAAAAACCAACCTAAATCAAATTCATAGTTTTCATTAAAAATTTGGTATAATTCTTCATTTGATTTAATGTTAACTATTTTCTGAATCAGTGATCTAAATTGATTCTCTCCAATTAAATTCTCTATGTAAATTAGTCCTATCCCTGCATGATATGGTGATGCAATTTCTTCATTAATTCTTGTTAACTGTTCACTAGGCTGAATGTCTGATTGATGTATATTCAACCTCTGTATATACTCAGAATAGTTTAAAAATAGATCCGTAAAATTTATTTTAGAAATTTCATAATTTTTTAAAAGTCTATTACCAGAATAATATCCAATAAATTTTGCCCTTGGATAAAAACTTTTAATATACTTATCTACAAGATATATTTCTAATCCTTTGTAAATCCAATGAAACTCTCTTTTGTTAAAATCAATAATTCTATTTAAGTAATTCATTGTAAACGATTTCAAGAACATTATTTCTTCAAGAAAATCATCAGGAAATGGACTTAAAAACCTAGGTAGTTGATTAAGTCCATAAAATGGACTTAAGTCATAATCAGCTTTTGAGACTAGTAACTTATTGGGTTTATTCTCTAAAAAATAATTAGAAATAAATTCAGATATCCTTTTATAATTAAATTGAGTGTCTGAAATGGAAGAAAGTTTAAAGATATCTGTTTCAGTAATGATGCCATTGTTCTCTAGATTTAAGAAAACATCTTCTTTTAAAATATTGATTTTTATTTCTTTTGTATTTATTCCATTTAATGATATAATTTTTTGATCTCCAATTAAATCTTCAGATAACTTATTAAGATTTGAGAATAGGTTATAATCTTTTTTAATCTTGAAAACTATATTATAATCAGAAAAATTAATTGATTGATCATCAAGATTTAGATTACTCTGTTTTCCCCATTTTGATTTATTATAACTAGATAGGACAATAATCCAATTTTTTAGGTAAAAGTTATCATTATCATAACCAAACCCAGTAAATCGAGAGTCAGGTAGTTTTATTGAATAATCAATATAAATTTTAATAGATTCTTCTGACAACAATGGTTGTGAGAGTTTTAATTCAATTATATCGCTACCCTCTATTCTTTGCCACTCCTTTAAGTTTTTTGAATTAAGCTCATTGATTGTTGTGTAGCCTTTTTGTCTTTTTTTTGAAAATGCAAACGATCGTGAGTATTCATCAGAAATTCTTTTTGCAAGTTTTGTTTTATTGTCTCTGTATGATTCTGACCAATCTTCAAGAAATAATTTATCAATGCCATGCTTTGAATTATTTGTAAATTGAATTTTTTGCTTAATTAGTAATGATTGATCTTCATGATTTAATTCAACGTCAATCTCATAAATAGCATTTGATTGACCATAGATTATTGGTCCAAAGATTAAAAAACAAAAAACTAATAAATATTTTTGCATTATTCTAATTCTTTAGATAGGAATCTACTCGTGTACCCTTTATTATTTTTTATTATTGTAATAGGACTTCCTGAATCTACTAATTTACCACCATTTTTTCCACCTTCAGGTCCAATATCAATAATATGATCTACTTGTTTAATTACGTCAAGATTATGCTCAATAATTATTATTGTATTTCCTTTGTCAACTAATTGATTTAAAACATTCAATAATATTCTTATATCTTCAAAATGCAAACCAGTTGTTGGTTCATCAAGAATATATAATGTGTTTCCTGTGTCCTTCTTTGAGAGCTCACTTGCAAGCTTAATTCTTTGTGATTCACCTCCAGATAAAGTTGTAGAAGACTGTCCAAGAGTAATATATCCAAGACCAACACTATCAATAGCTTTAAGAATGTTGTAAATCTTTGGAATAGATGAAAAAAATTCTAAAGATTTTGAAATACTCATATCAAGTACATTTGAAATGGATTTACCTTTATATCTAACTTCAAGAGTTTCTCTATTAAACCTTTTGCCATTACAAACCTCACACTCTACAAAAACATCAGGTAGAAAGTTCATCTCAATTAATTTCATTCCACCTCCTTTACAATTTTCACATCTACCTCCAGCAACATTAAAGCTAAATCTGCCAGGTTTATATCCTCTAATTTTTGCTTCAACAGTTTCTGAAAAAAGTTTTCTTATTTCACTGTAAACCCCAGTGTATGTTGCAGGATTACTTCGAGGAGTTCTACCTATTTGCTGTTGATTAACTTCTACAACTTTATCAATATTATCAAGTCCATCAATTTTTTTAAATTCTAAAGGAGACTTTACTGAATTATAGATTTTAGCATTAAGAATAGGGTATAATGTTTCATTAACTAGGGTTGACTTACCACTTCCCGATACTCCAGTAACCGCAATCATTTTTCCAAGAGGAAATTCTACATCTATATTTTTTAGGTTATTCCCTTTACATCCATAAATCTTAATTGATCTTCCACTTCCTTCTCTTATTTTTTTTGGTACTTCTATCTTTCTAATTTCATTTATATAATCTGCAGTAATTGTTTTGGCTTTTTTAATTTTTTCAGGTGAACCCTCGTAAATTATTTTGCCACCATTTATACCTGCATTTGGACCTAAATCAATAATATGATCAGAACTTAGAATCATCTCTTTATCATGCTCTACAACAATTACTGAGTTTCCGGAGTCTCTTAGTTTTTTTAATGAATTAATTAGCTTAATATTATCTTTTTGATGAAGTCCTATACTAGGCTCATCTAATATGTATAATACTCCAACAAGTTGAGAGCCAACTTGGGTTGCTAATCTTACTCTTTGAGCTTCACCTCCAGATAAAGACTTTGTAGATCTTGATAGAGTTAAATATTCTAACCCTACATCAATCAAAAACTGAATTCTTATTGAAATCTCTTTACTTATTTCCTCAGATATCTTAAGGTCTTTCTTTGATAAATTGTTATTTAAATCTTTAAACCAATCCTTAAGTTCTGAAAGATCCATTTCTGTTAACTCAAAAATATTTTTCTTATTAATTTTAAATGACCTGGATTCAATTTTTAATCTGCTTCCTTCACATTTACTGCATTTATTGACATCTACAAATTGCAAAGCCCATCTTCTCAGACTTTTTGATTCATTATTTGTTAATTGTTCTTTAATAAAAGACTCGATACCCATATAGTCTATCTCATATTCTCTTTTTACTCCAAGTTCTTTAGAATTAATAGTAAAACTTTCTTTTCCTCCATTTAGTATAAAATCTAACCCATCTTTAGGTATTTTTTTTATAGGATCACTTAATGAAAAATTATGATATTTTGCTATCAACTCAATTTGTCTATGTATCCATGAATTATCTTTTTTACCAATTGGCAAAATACCTCCATTGTTAATTGATATTGTATCATCAGGGATAAGCTTTTTTATATTAATATTAAACTCCGTACCAAGCCCGTTACACTCTTCACAACTCCCTTTTGGAGAATTAAAGGAAAATGTATTTGGCTCTGGTTTTGGATAAGAGATTCCACTTTCAGGACACATTAAATTTCTGCTAAAATACTCTGGTTTTCCTGAATCAGAGTCTAATATGAATATAGTATCATTTCCATATTTCATAGCTATTTTAATTGACTCTGACAAGATTCTTTTTGATTCAAAATCATCTTTTACAGATAAATTATCTACAACTAAACTAATGTCATGGGTTTTATACCTATCTAGTTTCATCCCTCTTTTTATGTCTATAATATCACCATCAACAATAACTTTTGAAAAGCCTTGTTTAGTAAAGTTTTCAAATAAATCTCTGTAATGACCTTTTCTTGATCTAATTATGGGTGCTAGAATTATAATTCTTTGATTTAAATACTTATCACAAATTAATTTGATAATCTCCTCATCTGTATTTTTAACCATTTTTAAGTTTGACTTAAAGCTGTAGGCGACTCCAATTCTGGCAAACAATAGTCTTATGAAGTCATAAATATCTGTAACTGTACCAACTGTTGACCTTGGATTTTTACTTGTTGTCTTTTGCTCAATAGCAATTACAGGTGAGAGTCCTTCAATCTTTTCAACATCAGGTCTTTCATAATTTCCAACAAATTGTCTAATGTAGGCAGAGAAAGTTTCCATATATCTCCTTTGACCTTCAGCATGAATAGTGTCAAATGCTAATGAAGATTTTCCACTCCCTGATAGTCCAGTAATAACAACAAGCTTTTCTCTTGGAATCTCTATATCAAGATCCTTAAGATTATGGACTTTTGCCCCTTCAATTTGAATTGTTTCGCTCAAATTATAATATATTATTTATTCAGTAGTTGAAGAATGGTGTTCTCTTCTCGAGTCAGCACCTCCATATACATTTAGATTATCATCAATTAGAATAGCATCTACAGCACCAATATTAGATCTTTTATAAACTCCAAGAGTATCTTTCTCGATTGGAAGTTTTACAATTAAATAATTTTTATCGCTTAAAATTGTATTTAGCTCATCACTGTAAGCTTCATTTTCCATAACAATTAAATCTGGATACCATTGATGATGGAAACGAGGAGAGGATACAGCCTCATTAACATTCATGCCGTATTCAAGTACATTTAATATAGTCTGAAATACAGATGTTATTATGCTTGGACCTCCTGGTGATCCTAAAATTAAATATGGTTTATTGTTTTTTAGAACAATAGTAGGAGTCATTGCACTAAGCATTCTTTTTTTAGGTTGAATAGAGTTTGCTTCACTGCCAACTACTCCAAAAAAATTTGGGTATCCTGGTTTTGAGCTAAAATCATCCATCTCATTATTTAAAAAGAAGCCAGAATTTTCAACAAATACTTTTGAGCCAAAACTATTATTTAGTGTGGTTGTAACAGATACTGCACTACCTTCTTTATCAATAATAGAGAAATGAGTCGTCTCATTGCTTTCATTAAAAATTACTTCGCCTGGTTTAATTTTAGATGAGGGTGTGGCTTGATCCCAAGAAAAATCTTTCATCCTATCTTCAACATATTTTTTGTCCATAAATTCATATACTGGTAGTTTCATAAAATCTGGGTCTCCCATTAAATCACTTCTATCAGCAAATGCTCTTCTTTCAATCTCAGTTAACAATTGCACATATTCAGGTGAGTTATGTTCAATTTTTGATAAGTCAAAATTTTCAATAGCTTTCATCATTTGACCTAAAATTACTCCACCACTTGAAGGAAACGACATTGAAATAATATCATAGTCTTTATATTTAAACCTTACAGGATCTCTCCAAACAGATTTATATTCACTTAGATCTTCCATAGTCATTATTCCACCACTTTCTGAAATTGTAGCAATCATATCTTGTGCCACAGGACCTTTATAAAATCCATCAGCTCCTTTGTTCATTATCTCTGTTAAAGTATTAGCGTACATCTTATTTATGATCTTATCACCTGATTTATATTGTTTAGAGTATACTGAGCTGCTTCCATTTAGTTTTATAAAATCATCTCTTTTTTCATTTAACTCGTCTTCCAAATATTTTGTAACTAAGTAACCATTATTAGCTAGATCAATTGAGGGCTGAAATAATTCTTCAATTGTAAGTGTTCCAAATTTTTTGTGTATTTCAAAAATTGCAGAAATAGTTCCAGGAACACCAACTGCTAATCCACCTATTGAACTTAATCCAGGAATAACATCACCATCTTCATTCTGATACATTTTTTCTGTGGAACCGGCGGGTGCAGTTTCTCTAAAATCTAGAGTTCCATAAGTGCCATCTTTTAATATGTAAACCATAAATCCTCCACCTGCAATATTACCAGCTGTAGGATGGCTTACTGATAAAGCTAGTTGAACACCAATCATAGCATCAAATGCATTCCCCCCTTTTTTCATTATTTCTAAACCGATGTCCGAGGCATCTTTTCTAGCTGAGACAACAGTAGGTGAATACTCATATTCACATGAAACAATTAAGAAAAATAAGCAAAGTGCCAGTAAAAATCTCATAAGAAAAAATTTCGTGTAATTTACAATTTATATATTTACATTTCTAATGACTTTAATAAAAAATATATCAGGATTTAGAGGTACAATTGGTGGTAAAAATTTTGAAAATTTAACTCCATTAGATATTGTTAATTCAATTGCTGCTTTTTCCTTATTAATTAAAGAAAATAATCCTAATTCATCTGATCTTTCAGTTATGACTGGTAGAGATGGAAGAAAATCAGGTGAAACGATTCATAACATAGTTAATTCTGTCTTCTCATCTATGGGAATAAATGTAATTGATTGTGGAATTTCTACAACACCTACCTTGTGTTGGGGTGTCCTAAATAATAAATCAGTCGCTGGTCTAATGATAACAGCAAGTCATAATCCAGAGGAATATAATGGCTTAAAATTCTTTAATTCAGATGGTGAGTTTTTAGCTAGAGAGGAAGTTAATAAACTTATTGAATATTCTGAGTTTGATTCTTTTGACTTTTCATTAAATGAAGGTTTAGGTAAGGTAACTAAATATGATAATTTAATAGACGATCACATAGATGCAATTGTTAATTTAGAAATTTTGCCATTAAAAGATATTCAGTCCTTAAAACTCTCTGTTGTTGCTGATGCAATAAACTCCGGTGGTTCTATTGCTATGCCGAAGCTGTTTGAAAGACTATCGATAAACTATAAAATTATCAACTCTGAGATTAATGGCAAATTCTCACATACACCAGAACCACTTAAAGAAAATTTACATGATTTATCAAAAAAAATTAAAGAAAATAATGCAGACTTTGGAGTAGCTGTTGATCCCGATGTTGATAGGCTTGTATTCTTTGATGAAAACGGTGAAATACTTGGTGAGGAAAATACTCAAGTATACTGCTCAGATTTTGTTCTATCTAAATCAAAAGGTGACACTGTCTCAACACTATCGTCCTCTAATGCTTTAAAAGATGTAACAAATTTATACGGATGTAACTATCATTTTACACCAGTCGGGGAGATGAATGTTGTAAAGAAAATGAAAGAAGTAAATGCTGTAGTAGGAGGAGAGGGTGGAGGAGGTATCATCTATCCAGATCTTCACTATGGGAGAGATGCACTAGTAGGTATTGCTTTATTTCTTGGTTTACTAGTAAACAAATCTGTTAAAGTTTCAAAATTAAGGGATAATTTTCCTAGGTACTATATGAAAAAATTAAAGATTTCTCTTAAAGATGCAAGTGAAATAGATCAGATTTTTGAAAAGTTAGTTTCTAAATATTCAGATCTATCACCAAATACTGAAGATGGAGTTAGAATTGACTTTAATGAAGGTTGGGTGCATATGAGAAAATCAAACACAGAGCCTATTGTAAGAATTTTTTCTGAATCGGATACACAAATAAATGCAGACAAAATTGCCCTGGATATTGAAAAAGAGATCAATGATCTAGTTAATTAGATGTTTAAATCTATTATGTGACCAAAAATATTGATTAGGATCTTTATATACTTGTTCCTCTAGTAATTTAATAAACTGATCTGTTATACTGTATTCAGAATCCTTATTATCATATATCTCAATAAATTTAGTTCTATAATAACCTCTTTTTACTCTATTTATATCTGCAAAAACTACGGAAAGATTATAATCTCTTGCAAATCTTTCAGCTCCTGTAAATATTGGGACTCTATGTCCAAAAAACTTATTTATATAGGATTTTCCAACTTTACGTGGTGACTGATCAGCAGCAAATCCAAATAAGTAGTACTTATTATTGTCAAGAGAAGACATAAACTCATTTATTTTATATCTAGAGACTAAAAAAGCTTTATGTTTTTTTCTAATTTTTTTAAATAATCTATCAAAATATTTATTAGTCATGGGAGTATAAATTCCATATCCATTACCTTTAGTACTATATCCGATTGATAATAGCCATTCAAAATTTGAGTAATGACCACATAAAAGAATTATGTTCTTTTTTTCTTTTTGAATTTTTTCTAACACATCAATATTTTCGTATGTATATCTCTCCCTCATTTGATTTTTACTCATACCATATGCTTTGATACTTTCAATTGTTATATCTGAAAAGTGCTTATAGAATCCTTTTTCAATATCACGAAGCTCTTTTTCATCCTTATCAGGGAAAACAAGTTTTAAGTTTTTACGGACAGTCTTCAGCCTATACTTAAAAACTTTATAAAGAAGGAAATTAACGAAATTAGATAACCTGTAAACAACACAGAATGGTTGTAGGGATATAAATTTAATTAAGGGATAAAATAATAGGTATGTTAAGAGTTGCAATTATCAGTCATTTAATGATAATGCAAATTTAATTCTTTCTTCGAGATCGTTTCCTCTCAAATTTTTACCAATTACAGTTCCGGTATTATCAATTAGATACGACTGAGGAATCGCTCTTATGCTATACCTTCTAGCAACAGGATCATTCCAAAAACTTAGATTTGAGACTTGAGTCCAAGGTAAATCATCATCTTCTATAGCCTGTTCCCACTGTTCTTTTGTTCTATCAAGAGAAACTCCAATGATATCAAATCCATTCTGGTTGTACTTTTTATATAGTCTAACAAGGTTAGGATTTTCAACTCTGCACGGTCTACACCAAGCAGCCCAAAAATCAAGTAGAGTTACTGTATTGGTCTCAGTAATTTTGCTCAAGGTAATATTAGAACCATCTATGCCGGGAGCAGTAAAATCTGGTGCTATTTCGCCCACTTCTATTGGATCTTCATATTGGCTTAATAAACTAGCTATGTTCTTGCCAACACCACTGACCTTAATTCTATTTGAAAAACTCTCATATACATCAATTATACTATCCTTGTTCACTTTATTTTCAACCATAAAAACCTCAAGAAGAAGTGCAGACATATATGAATCTAAATTATCAATTATGAAATCCCATTCATACAAGAGGACTTCTCTTTCTTTTTTATTATAATCTTTCTCTAACTCTTTTGCTGTTGCAACATCCCCATTCATAACGGCATCTTGAGCAGACGAGGCAATACTATTCATATTATCGACTAAAGATTTTGTTTCAAGTTTATATTTTACAAAATCATCGTTGGAAACTGTTCCAAAAACAGTTGATTTAGAAATATTGTTTTTATCTATATCAGCAGTAATTTCTCCTTTTTCTAGAATTGCTAAAACATATCCATTGACACCTTCAACTTGAATGTAACTAATTTCGGGGGTAGCAGATATACCCTTGAAAGAGAACTGATTAGATTTGACCAAAGTAGAATCTTTTATAAAAGGTTGATTATTCTGGTCAGCTTGAAGAATGTATACTTTAGTATCATCAATAGCATCAATAGTACCGTTGATAAGAAACCCATTATCGTTATTACAAGAAGAAAGAAAAACAAGAATTAAGGTTGTAAAAATATATCTCATCAAATTTAATTTGAACAAATTTAATCTTTTAAAATTAATATATTTAGTTAACTTTTTGTTAAGTAAAATGTCTGATATCAACATAATTTCTCTTTTTGAAAACATACTAGATAAATCATCAATTATAAAAGGTGAAAAACTTAAATCAAGATTTTATCATATATGGAAAACAGATATACCACTTGAGTCAATTTGTCTACTTCTACCTAAAGACACAGAAGAAGTATCAGCTATCCTAAAAATTTGTAACGATAATGATCAAGAAATAATTATCCATGGAGGACTAACAAACCTTGTTGGTTCTACACAATCTACTAAAAATCAAGTAGTTGTATCTCTTGAAAAAATGAATAGAATAATTGAAATTGACCAAAAAGGTAAAACTGTTACATGTGAGTCTGGGGTTATCATTGAAGATATTATTAATTCAGTTAAAGAAAAAGATCTTCTTCTTCCATTAAATTTTGGAGCAAGAGGTTCTGCGCAAATAGGAGGTGCAGTTTCAACTAATGCTGGAGGATTAAGAGTATTTAAATATGGTATGACAAGGAGTTTAGTCCTGGGTTTAGAGTCAGTTCTTCCCGATGGAACTATAATATCATCATTAAAAAAATTAATGAAAGACAATTCAGGTTATGATTTAAAACAGCTTTTTATTGGATCTGAAGGAACTCTAGGAATAGTGACAAAAGTTGTTCTTAGATTATACCAGCATCCTAAAACTAGATATACTGCTCTTGCTGTTGCTAATGATTACCAGAAGGTTTTAGACTTATTAAAGTTTATGGAAGATAAAATTTTAAAAAACCTTACAGCTTTTGAGCTTCTATGGAATGATACCTACAAGCAAATGGTAAGTGACAAAACCATGTATAATAAATATCTTCCTGATAACTATAAATACTATGTTTTTATTGAGTATATGGGTGGTGATATTGAAAATGACTACGATACTTTTGAAAAAACTATTATGGAGTCGCTTGAGAAAGGGCTTGTGGATGATGCAGTATTGGGTAAGGATGAAAAAGAGCAATTAAATATTTGGGGAATTAGAGAGGATGTCGCTGTTTTAGCAGAAGAAAAAAAATTTGATCAGCAATTTGATATCAGCATACCTGTGGCACTAATTGGAGAAGTGATTGATAAAACTATTATAGAGCTCAGAAATTGTCAAGGTGTAGAAACAATATTTCCTTTTGGACATGTGGCAGATGGTAACATACATTTTATAATTGGAAAGGATTCAAATGATGATGATTTAAAATCTAAGATTAACGAAATAATCTATAGTAACACAGAGCTAGTTAAAGGTTCAATCTCTGCAGAACATGGTATTGGGCTTGATAAAAAGAAATACTTGATAAAGAGCAGGAGTAAAGATGAAATTGAACTAATGAGGCTTATTAAAAAATCTATTGATCCAAAAAATATATTAAATCCCGGTAGAGTATTTTAATTTAAGGTACTATCTTTATAATTCAAGCTATGGCAGGAAATTCATTCGGTATTATCTTTAAAATTTCATCCTTTGGTGAGTCCCATGGAAAAGCTCTAGGTGGAGTCATAGACGGGTGTCCTGCAGGTGTAAATATTGATCTAGATTTTATTAATTCAGAGTTAAATAGAAGAAGACCTGGGCAATCCGAAATAGTTACTCAAAGAAAAGAAGATGATTCTGTTGAGTTTTTATCTGGAATCTTTGAAGGTAAATCAACTGGAACTCCCATTGGATTCATAATTGTTAATCAAGATCAAAAATCAAAAGATTACTCACATATAAAAGACAGCTACAGACCATCACATGCAGATTTTGTGTATGATAAGAAATATGGTTTTAGAGATTATAGAGGTGGTGGTAGAAGTTCAGCTAGAGAAACTGTTGTAAGGGTTGTCGCCGGTGCTATAGCTAAGCTTCTTTTAAAAGATATTAAGATAAACGCCTTTGTTTCATCAGTTGGAAAAATTAAATACGAATATGAAAATTCAAATGTTGATTTTGAAAATATTGAAAAATCAATTGTAAGATGTCCAGATTTTGATAAGTCTAAAGAGATGGAAGACTTAATTAAACAAACAAAAAAAAATGGAGATACAGTCGGAGGCATTATTTCATGCATTATAAGTGGAGCTCCAGTTGGTCTAGGAGAACCAGTTTTCAACAAACTTCATGCTGAACTTGGAAAAGCTATGCTCTCAATAAATGCTGTTAAAGGATTTGAATTTGGAAGTGGCTTTAAAGGTTCTGAAATGAATGGATCTGAACATAATGATTCATTTAATGAAGATGGATCAACAAAGACTAACTATTCAGGTGGTGTGCAAGGTGGTATATCAAATGGTATGGATATATATTTTAATATTGCATTTAAGCCTGTTTCTACAATAATGAGAGATCAAAATTCTATCGATAGTGAGGGTAATAAAGTAAAAGTACAAGGTAAAGGTAGGCATGACCCATGTGTTGTGCCAAGAGCAGTGCCAATTGTTGAAGCAATGGCTGCATTAGTTCTTGCAGACTATTTTTTACTAAACAAACTTTCTAAAATTTAGTTATGAAACTACACTGGAAAATAATTATTGGAATGGTTTTAGGTGTTGTTTTTGGACTTATAATGTCTCAAACATCATTTGGATCTGACCTAATAAAAGATTGGGTAAAACCATTTGGTACAATATTTATCAATCTACTTAAACTAATAGCTATGCCATTAATTTTAGCTTCTTTAGTAAAGGGTATTTCTGATCTAAAAGACATTTCTAAACTATCTACTATTGGAACTAGGACACTTGGGATTTATATCTGTACAACTGTAACAGCTGTTGTTATTGGGCTAATCCTTGTAAATGTTGTTGAGCCTGGAAGTACTATTACAGAAGAAACAAGAATTGATCTTGTTCAAGAGTATGAACAGGGTGTAATTGAGAAGCAGCAACAAGCTCAGCAGCAAGCAGAAAGCGGTCCTCTGCAGCCATTAGTTGACATTGTTCCAGCAAATATCTTTGATGCAGCTACAAATAATAGAAATATGCTTCAGGTTATTTTCTTTGCAATATTCTTTGGAATTGGAATAATATTGGTTGATCCAAAACTCGCTAAACCTGTAAAAGATTTTTTTGATGGTCTAAATTCTATAATACTTAAATTAATTGACTTAATAATGGAGTCTGCTCCATATGGTGTATTCGCTCTTCTAGCAACATTAGTTGTAGAATCTCCTAGCTTAGACTTATTTATTGCGCTAGGAATGTATTCTGTAACTCTTATAATTGGTTTAATTCTAATGATTGTAGTTTACAATATTATTGTTAAACTTATAACTAATACAAACCCTTCGACATTCATGAAGGGTATCTCTGCTGCTCAATTACTAGGTTTCTCAACAAGTTCAAGTGCTGCTACACTTCCTGTCACAATGGACTGTGCTGAAAAGAACTTAGGTGTAGATAAAGAAATATCAAGTTTTGTTCTCCCCATTGGAGCAACAGTTAACATGGATGGAACTAGTGTTTACCAAGCAGTTGCTGCTGTATTTATAGCTCAAGCATTTGGTTTAGATCTCAGCCTTGGTGCTCAATTAGGAATTATAGTTACTGCTACTCTTGCTTCAATTGGAGCTGCAGCTGTTCCTAGTGCTGGAATTGTAATGCTTGTAATTGTTCTTGGTCAAGCAGGTATACCAGAAGCTGGACTAGCTTTAATAATTGCTGTAGATAGGCCCCTAGATATGTGTAGGACTATAGTTAATGTTACAGGAGATGCTGCAGT
>CENP01040479.1_pt1 | contig 69434 bp, 59 predicted proteins | sample 361281 | NCBI WGS metagenome assembly CENP01 (sample SAMEA2591122, study PRJEB7988) | marine metagenome | biome: marine biome (ENVO:00000447); feature: deep chlorophyll maximum layer (ENVO:xxxxxxxx); material: saline water (ENVO:00002010), including plankton (ENVO:xxxxxxxx) | depth 70 m
ATAGCAATTTCCTAAGCTACATTTGAAAACCTAAAGAAAAATAAAAATGCCTCAGTTTGAAGAGAATGTAACAGAATCTTTTATTGAAATTAATGATGGAATAAAACTCCTATTAATCGATAAACGAGAGTTTGAATCACCCATATCTATCAAATTATATGTCAATGAAATTTTTCTTTTATTTGGGATGGATGGGGAGGTTTCTTTTCAATTTGGCCCAATGTATATGAGACCCATGCCAGAAGGACAGAGTTTCTTTATTTATAATCCAGCAAATGAAATTCATTCTATTGCTAAATTTCCGAAAAATCATCGATTAGCAGGAATCTCCATTTCTCTGGAACGTATACATTCACTTTTTTTGGACGATGAAGATTTAATTGGATCGAATAACCTTCCATTTTTAAGCGGAATTGCTTTGAATAGGCCGATTTACGATCAAAAGTCCGTTGACTCAAACATGAGATTTCTTTTGGACAGTCTTTTTCATAAACGCCTAAGTCACAATGCTCAAAAAGTAGCAAACTTGGGACGCGTACTGGAAATTCTGGCTCTTTACTTTAATGTTTCCGAGGTAGATACCGTTGCATGCCCTTTTCTTAAAGATGAGGAAACTGTGCAAAAAATTCATCAAGCGAAATCAATAATATCTGATGAATGGAAAAAACCTCCGACTCTAAAAAAACTTTCAGAAAAAACTGGTTTAAACACCTACAGGTTGAATCTAGGATTTAAACAAGTCTATGGTACCACCGTTCACAACTATGTGATGGATACAAAATTAAATAATGCAAGAAGAATGTTAGAGCATGGGAGTGATTCTGTTAATGATGTAGCTTTTAAAATTGGTTATACAAATCCAAGCCATTTCATCGCCGCTTTCAAGAAAAGGTTCGGAACCACCCCAAGAAAATATCGTGTTTCACAATAGCTTTACAAATATTATCTGATTAATTATAACTATTTATGAATATTAAACTCACTACCTTTTTTATAGCGACGTTTATTCCGTTTTTTGCTTTCTCACAAATTGATAATAAAATTTTAGAAGGACTTTCCTTCAGAAACATTGGGCCAGCAGGAATGTCTGGAAGGATTACCTCGATCGATGTGGATCCGTCAACAAACAACATTATATATGCTGGAAGTGCCTCAGGAGGTTTATGGAGAAGTCTTAATGCAGGTCAAAGTTGGAATTCAATTTGGGATGACCAGCCAACTGCTGGCATTGGTGTTGTCAAGCTAGATCCTAATAACTCAGATATTATATGGGTTGGAACGGGGGAAGGAAATCCAAGAAATTCTCAATCAAGCGGTGCCGGCTTATTTAAAAGTATTGATGGAGGTGAAAGCTTCGAATTTGTTGGTTTAAAAGAGACTAAGCATATCCATAAAATAGTTATTGATCCAAGAAACTCTGATATTGTATACGCAGCTGCTTTTGGAGTGGCTTGGGGAGAGACAAACGAGAGAGGTGTCTATAAAACCACTAATGGAGGAAAAACATGGAAAAAAATCTTGTTTAATAATAATCTTACTGGAGCAGCTGACCTAGTTATGGATCCTGCGAATCCGAATAAATTATTCTGCGCAATGTGGGAGTACAGAAGGTGGCCGTGGTTTTTCAAAAGTGGAGGGAAAGGCTCTGGACTTTACATGACTCTTGATGGAGGAGAAAATTGGAAAAAAATTACAGAGAATGAAGGTCTTCCAAAAGGAGAACTTGGTCGAATTGGAATTGCCGTGGCAAAAAGTAATTCAAAAACTGTTTATGCTCTAATTGAAAACAAAGAAAAGAATGGTTTGTATACGAGTAAAGATGGGGGGTTTAATTGGAGCCTAGTCAGTGAAGATGAGAATATAGGAAATCGTCCATTTTATTATTCTGACATACATGTAGATCCATTTAATGAAAATACTATCTACTCATTATGGAGCATTATGACAAAGAGCGATGATGGTGGAAAGTCATGGCGTGTTATTGCCCCTTACTATAAAATACATCCCGACCATCAAGCTCTTTGGATGGACCCCAATCGACCAGGGCATATGATTGAAGGAAATGATGGTGGTGTAAACATTACTTGGGATGGAGGAGACTCATGGCGTTTTGTCGAAAACCTCCCAGTAGCGCAGTTCTATCATATAAATGTCGATAATCAAAAACCTTACAATGTTTATGGTGGAATGCAAGATAATGGTAGTTGGAAAGGACCTGCATATTCATGGGTAGGAACAGGTATAGGCAATGGCGAATGGCAAGAGTTGTATTTTGGTGATGGCTTTGACGTTCTGCCTCACCCTAGTGATCAAAGAGTAGTATATGCAATGGCTCAAGAGGGATATCTTGCAAGAATTGATACTCGAACAGGTGGCGTTGAACTGATTAAGCCCGTCCACCCAAAAGGGGAGACTTTAAGATGGCATTGGAATGCACCCATTGCGCAAGATCCCTTTAACCAAGATGCTATTTATTATGGCTCGCAGTTCGTTCACTACAGCAATGATCAAGGCAAGAATTGGGAAATAATATCTAAGGATTTGACAACGAATGATCCAGAAAAACAAAGGTCCTTAGAATCCGGAGGTCTAACTCCTGATGTGACAGGAGCAGAAAACCATACATGTATTATCAGTATTGCTCCATCAACGAAAAAAAAAGGTGTTTTATGGGTAGGTACCGATGATGGCAATATCCAAGTATCTAAGGACTTCGGTAAAAGTTGGATTAATACAATTACGAAAATTAAAGGTTTTCCAAAAGGAAGTTGGGTAGCCCAAATTCAAGCATCTAAACACAATTCAGCAGAGGCATTTGCCGTAGTTAATAATTACCGTCAAAATGATTGGAAACCTTATTTATTCCGCACAACCAATTATGGGAAATCATGGAAAAACCTTTTAGAAAAGAGCTCAATAAGCGGACATTGCTTGAGTATGCTGCAGGATCCAGAAATAGAAGATTTACTTTATCTAGGCACTGAGACGGGCTTATGGATAAGCACGAACTATGGAAAGAGTTGGCAAAAATGGAAAGGTCTTCCCACTATGCCCATTCAGGATATGGCCATCCAAGAAAGAGAGTCTGATTTAATTCTCGGAACTTTTGGACGAGCGGCATGGGTATTAGACGATTTACGACCTCTTCGAGAGATAGCCAAAGGGAATTTAAACACAACAAGTGTAACTGCATTTGACAGTCCTGAAGCTGTCCATGCTGAGTTTATGGTAAGCGATGGTATTAGATTTCAAGGAGATGCAGCTTTTAAAGGAGAAAATAGGCCTGCTGGAGCCAGGATGCGAGTATACTTGAGTGACCTTCCTGACAAAGTAAAAAAGCCACTTAAAATTGACATTTATGATTCGTCAGGAGCTTCTTTAAGACATATCGAACGAGAATTAGACTCCTCTGATGCTGGATTATATTCATTTATCTGGGACCTATGTGAACGAGGTGTTCGCGGGCCAAGATTTGGTAAAATAAATAAGAAAAACAATAAAAGTGATCCCCGTGGGGCTTTGGTAAAGCCTGGTACATATAAAGTGAGATTTAGTTTTGATGGCGGTTCCGACTCTACAATGATTAAAGTCGTAGATGATCCAAGAAGAATTTTAGACGACGGGGAATGGGATTCCGGAATTTTATTTAGAAGAAGTCTCCACAAGCCTACAAAAGCATTGACAGAAGTTGTCACACGTTTATATGAAGTTAAAGAATCAATAGAAGCTTTTGAGAAGCTACTAAAGCTGCGAACAAAAAATGACACTTCCCTTTTTAAAAATTCGCTAAAAAAGATTAAAGCATTTAAAAAGAAAATTGAAGATGAGCGAATTAAATTATTTGGTAAAAATGATATTAAAAGAGGTTATTTTGAGCAGCCTGAGACCTGGACATACACTGATAGACAATTTAAATCATATCTATGGCAAATGAGTGGTAAACCAACTCCAAACATAATGTCAATTCATGATTTATGGCTTGAAAAAACTGAATCAGCTACAAAGAGAGTTGAAAATTTACTAGATAACGAATGGTTAAATTTATCAGATGAATTAAAAGCAGAATTTCCGAACGATATTTTCCCTAAATAAGAAACTGCTTTCATAAGAGTAATTATGCTTATTTCAAAGGAATTGGCTGACAAAGTTCTATTAAGGTGCCTCCTGTAGTCTTTGGATGTAAAAAAGCAACCCACATGTTATCAGCTCCTTTTAGGGGTTTTTCGTCAATGAGAGAAAATCCTGATTTAGATAAGCGTTTCATTTCCCATGATATATCCGAAACTAAGTATGCAATGTGATGTATACCCTCTCCTTTTTTGGAGATAAACCTCGAAATTGGAGATTCCAGACTCATTGCTTGAAGGAGTTCTATCTTATTATCCCCAACCTGAAAAAAAGAAGTCAGAACCCCTTGGCTTTCCACCTCTTCGCGCTTATAAGGCTTAGAATTTAGAATTTTAGAATATAAGATCTCTGCAGAATCTATATCATTTACAGCTATTCCAATATGTTCAATTCTCTGAAATACACTCTCCATAATAATACTAAACTTTAAAGGATTGATTCTTTACAAGTTTTGAATAAAGACCTTCTTTTGATATCAATTCACTATGACTTCCAGACTCAATCAACTTCCCATGATCCAATACTAAAATACGATCTGCCTTTTGAATAGTTGCCAGACGATGAGCAATTATTATGGTTGTTCGGTTGATAGAGGCAGCATCTAAGGCTTTTTGAATTTTTGATTCATTTTCAGCATCCAAAGCACTTGTTGCCTCGTCCAATAATAGAACATTAGAATCGCGGTATATAGCTCTAGCCAATGCTATCCGCTGCTTTTGACCACCTGACAAAGAAGAGCCGCCTTCATTTAATACACAATCAAACCCCCCAGGTAATTCCTCAATAAAATCTTTTGCTTGAGAAAAAATTGCAGCTTCGCGGACTCTCTTTTTATCTGGGTAAGGATCTCCTAGAGAGATGTTTTCACTTACGGTTGTATGAAATATTATCGAATCTTGCGTAACAAGAGAGAATGCTGAACGCACTTCATTTAAAGACCATGATTCCTCATATTCGTGCCAAACAGGTATTCCATTCAAACGGACACAACCCTTGGAAGGGTCTATCGCTCGAATCAATAAATTAATCAGGCTCGTCTTTCCACCTCCAGATGGTCCCACTAAAGCTATCGTTTCTCCTTCTTGTATCGATGCTGAAAAATTATCCAATGCAAAATTATTTGAATCAGGATATTTTAGACTAACTCTGTCCCATTCAATAGAGCTAATTCTATTTTTCAAATTATGGTCTTTTATGATTTTTGGGGGATCCATAATATCTTCTTCTCTATTTAAAATTTCAAATATTCTCTCTGCTGCCGCACTTCCTTTCTGAACATTATAAAGTCCATTCGAAATCGACTTAAACGATGGGATCAATTGATAAAAAAACAAAGAAAAGCCGATTAAAGCGGCTCCGTTCATGCCAACTCCACTTAAAGACTGGGAACCACCAAATAATAATATCAAAAGCAGAGTAGTTATACCTATTACTTCGCTGATTGGGCTTGCCAAATCACGGCGATGGAACACACTAATTTGAGTCTTTTTCGCTACATTATTATTGGTTTCAAAATGATGCTTTTGCCTCTCCTCAGCTTGGTAAGCCTGAACAACTCTAAGACCCGAAATACTCTCATCTAAAGCACTAATAACTTGACCCAACTTACTTTGAGCAATATTGGATTTTCTTTTTAGTTTTTTACTGACCAATTGAAGTAAAATTGCAGCTAAAGAGCCCACAGCAAGAACAAAAATTGTTAATGATGGGCTCATTGAAAATAATATTACTAAAGAACCCAAAATCACCAGAGGTTCACGAACCAAAATTTCTAAACTTGCAAGAACAGCATATTCAATTTCAGTTATATCGGACGAGGATCGTGACAAAAGATCACCTTTTCTGTTTTCAGATAACTTACCTGGCGATATTCTTAAGATTTTGCTATGTAATTCATAACGCAATTTCGAGGTGATCCCTCCCCGTAAAAAAGCCATTTGCCAGAGAGCAGCATACCTAAAAATGTTCTTCATTAAAAAAATTACAAATGAAATAAGACATGCCCTCCATAGAACTCCCAGAGGACCGTATAAATTAATTCCATGGCTTACAGTATCATTAATCCATAGCTGCAAATGTTTTAATTCAAAATTTTGAACTTGATTTATCTCAAATTGCGAACCATTATTCAAAATAATATCCATTACCGGTATAATCATCCCTATACCAGCGAGTTGAAATAAGGTGTAAAGGATGTAAAAAATAATTGCTGCCCAAATTGCAGAACTTTTTTCCTTACCAAACTTAAGTACTCTGTAAAAAGAATTCATATCACGAAAGTACGACTGAGTGTGATTCGGTTAGCAATGAAGGTACTTCGTACTTTTGTCTCATGGAAAGTAAACGCCAAAGAAAAATAGCTAGTGTTCTTCAACGAGACATGGCTGAAATATTTAGGAGAGAAGCCTCTAATCATTTCCATGGGACAATAATCACCGTGAGTAAAGTCAGGGTCAGTCCAGATTTAGGCTTAGTTCGTTGCTATCTAAGTGTCTTTCCCACTAATAAAGCTGATGAAGTTTTAGACTTTGTGAAAAATCATGCTCCCCGCCTCAGGGGTGAATTAGCCAAGCAAGTCAAAAATCAATTGCGAATAATCCCCTCGTTGTATTATCATTTGGATGATTCTTTAGAATATGAGGCTAATATTGATAAAATACTGCGCGAAGGTGGCGATAACCCAATAAAATGAATGTAGGTCATCCAATTAAACTAGGTTGGCGCTATCTTTTCGGACGTCGATTATCAAATGGAGTCACTAGAGCTGCCACAGCAGGGATATCTGTGGGTACAGCCGCAATGATTATTGTCTTATCCGCATTTAATGGTCTTGAAAAATTAATTAAAAGCTCATTTGAAGACATACATCCATCAGCTGAGATTTTCTCTGAGGATGGAGGACGCTTTTTACCTGATAGTAGTTTAATAAATAAATTAAACGACACCCATTTTGATTGGTTCCCTGTTTTGGAGCAAAAAGCTGTAATTCAAACTTCCCAAAACGAAATTTTGGTAGATATAAAGGGAATCCCTTTTCAAAATCTAGAATCTTTTATTTGGCTTGACTCCCTAACCTCGAAATTATCAACTGAACCAGTGAGAGAATCTATTTGGCTTGGATCAGGAGTAGCCAGGCAGCTTGGGTTTAGTGATCTAAATGGATTAGAAACTATTCAATTGTATTGGCCCCAAAATCCAGAAATGGGTTTTATTGGGATGGAACCATTATTAAATAAAAAATCTCTCAGTCCATATGGAATATTTCAAACAAATTCAAAAATTGACAATACAAATGTTTTAGTTTTTTTAAATAGCCTTCACGGCTGGGGAAAGGACCATCGATGGACATCGATACAGATATGGAATAGCAGGAAAGAAGCGATTCAAATGGATTATGCAGCAGAGGAAATTAGAGCGTTATTAAAAGACTTTCCATACATTATTAAAGGTCCAAAAGATCAGGAAAAAGCTATTTTTCGAGTCATGGAAAGTGAAGGCCTAATTACATCTGCCATCTTAGGTTTTATAGTTCTTTTAGCTTCTTTAGGTCTCTATTCCTCCATAATTTTGACTGGCTTAGAAAGAGAACCTCAATCTGCTATATTATCGGCATTAGGTTTCCCAAAAAATAAAATTCAACAAAGTTTTTTTTGGAACGGTACTTGGATTAGCGTTCTTGGCGCAACAATTGGATTTTTGATTTCTCTATTAGCTGTTGGAATTCAAACACGATTTGGACTTATAAAATTAGGCGAGGGTTATATTATTGAAGCTTACCCTGTTCAATTTTCTCTATTGCAGAGCATAGAAGTTTGTGTTTTTGTAATCGCAATAGGAACGGCATTGAGTTTTATTGCGTCTAAAAAGGTATCAATAGACACCTTAAAACTCAGGGAAAAAGCCTAACTAAAAAGCAAAAACAGGAGCATATTTAGTCAGAATTTCATCAAATGTGTTCATAATGTCTTGAATGTCATTGCTGGTAACCAGCCGCATACGGTAATCTTTGAAAGAAGGGAAGTCCCTAAAATAATTAGCATAATGCCTACGAGTTTCTACAATTGCTAAAGCCTCTCCTTTCCATTTTATGGATAGCTCTAAATGCTCTCTCGCTGCATCGACTCGGTCAATTAAAGTTGGTGAAGGCGCATGATAACCTGTTTTCATAAAGTGTTTTATCTCATTAAAAATCCAAGGATATCCAATTGCCGCACGACCAATCATAACCCCATCTACACCATATTTATTTCTTGCATGAATAACCTTTTCCGGTGAATTAATATCACCATTGCCAAAAACTGGAATATGCATTCGAGAATTATTCTTTACATCTCCAATGAGAGACCAATCAGCATCACCCTTATACATTTGCTTTCTTGTCCTCCCGTGAATGCTAATAGCTTTAATTCCGACATCCTGCAACCTTTCAGCAACTTCAACAATATATTTTGAATCAGAATCCCAACCTAGACGTGTCTTTACTGTAACAGGTTTATTCACAGCTTTCACTATTTCAGCTGTCATACTTACCATTTTTGGAATATCTCTCAAGATCCCAGCCCCAGCCCCCTTACATGTCACTTTTTTGACCGGACAACCATAATTAATATCTATAATATCCGGATTGGCGTTTTCGCATATTTCTGCAGCCTCACGCATGCTTTGAATTTCCGCACCGAAAATCTGAATTCCAATCGGTCGTTCATATTCAAAAATATCTAGTTTCTGAACTGATTTAGAAGCATCTCGGATAAGACCTTCTGATGAAATAAACTCAGTATACATTAAATCTGCCCCATTTTTCTTACACAAGGCACGAAACGGAGGATCGCTAACATCTTCCATAGGAGCAAGTAGTAAAGGAAAATCTCCTAATTCAATATCTGATATTCGAATCATTATTCCGATTTTTGGCAAAAATAATCCTTTCCCATGAATGTCTATAAAAACCGCAAAGAACCATTTTTCTTTTTAGTAATAACACTAGGTGGATCATTTGCTGCAATATTTTTTGCTCCAAGCGCATTAAAACTATTTGGTTTTTCTGGAATGTCCGTAACTGAGATATTAGAAAGGCCTGAAGAGAGCGCAGGACGAGCACTCCTTCTTTATCAGTGTATTGGGTCCTTGTTGATGTTCTTAGTCCCAGGTTTAATTATGATTAACCGCTGGAAAATTCATAAAATAAATACTCTTGAAAAACCGAATTGGGGTTGGATAAATACACTCCTTACAATAATATTATTGCCCCTGCTACTCCCTTTTATGGATTATTTATCCTCAATTTGGAACAACTGGGGACAACAAATTCCATTGTTGAAAGGAATATTTGAACAATATAACGCGAATGCACAACTTATTGAAAAAATGATATTTTTTGAACATATTGGAGATACCCTATTCTCATTTATTGTTTTTGTAATATTTGCCGCTCTTTCTGAGGAGGTTTTTTTTAGAGGAACTATACAGCGATTTTTGCATCAAAGCCTCAAGCCTGGTCAAGCCATATTGATTGGTGCATTCGCTTTTGCTTTAGGTCACCTTAATATCGTTCAACTACCTTTTTTACTAATAGCTGGAGGTGTTTTAGGACTCATCTATTGGGTTTCAGGTCGGTTATGGGTTTCTGTTCTCGCCCATGCACTACATAATGGTTTAACATATTTTTGGACTTTATCATCTGGCCCAGGAAATTATGGTACAATAGCATCTACTCAAACAAATTATGCATTGGTAATAATCTCTTGCTCAATTGCATTAGCCATAATTATTAAAATGGTTAAAACCCGAAAAACAATTTAGAGAGATCGACTAGTAAGTCTTGTAAAGCTCTTCTGGTGAAGCTGCTGGGTTTGTTGAATAGCTAATTTTTAAAGCTTGAGCTTTTCTCAACTCTTGTTTCAAGTCAGAGATTAAGCCCATTTTAACATCAATATCAGCCTTAATTGAAACTGTGAACTTGGGTCGTTCAGCCTCATTAATTTCTTCCCTTTTTAAAATGACAAAAGATTGAATATCACCGATGCTGCCCAATTGATCGTCAAGCTGAATTCTCGGTTCCGATCCGTAAAGCTCAGGGTTTTTAGGGGCCCCCATGTATATATATGTTGTTAAATCTTTTCGGTCTAATTTCTGCATCTCTGTTGCTTTGGGCTTCTTTAATCGAACTAGAAGAGTAACTTCTCGCATCGTCGTAGTAACCATAAAAAAGAAAAGCAGCATAAACACAATATCCGGCAATGAAGCCGTTGATACCGGAGGAGTCTCTTTTGATTTTTTCTTACGAATTAATGCCATTATTTACCAATACTTACGGGTTCTGCTTCGGAAATAAACTGGGGATAAACGCTTACAATTTCAGACCTATCTTCATCATTCAAGGTAATAAATGCTTTACCATACTTTCTTTCTGACAAATCATTACGCAACTCCGAATATGCTCCAAGAATTTCATTTCGAACTTTCACAAACATTTGATAACTAGTACCTCTATCATTTTGGAGGGATATTATCGCTTTTTGAGGATTATCTGAACTCGCTAAACTTCTGATCCCATTGCATTCAGGGCAAGATCCGTCTCCATTATTATCGATAAAGTCTTTTGCTGCTTCACGTAGTTGATCAATTGACAAGTAATCGTCTTCAACCAATAACTGATCATTTGAGTTTACTAGAACAACAAAAATATTTTTTTCCTTAATCTTATTATCTTCTGGCGGTGGCTCATCTGTCCATGGTGCTAGTTTTACCATTAGTCCTTTATCGACATCCATAGTCGTTGTAACCAAAAAGAAAATCAAAAGCAAAAAAGCAATATCTGCCATTGAGCCCGCATTAATTTCTGGAGTTGAACGTTTTTTTCTGCCCATATGGCAATAATTATTTTCGGATTCTAGAAACAGAAGAATAAATCACTGCCGCAATTGCCAAGGAAAAAGCTATGTAAAAAGCATTAAGTCCTGTAGCTACCCATTTCGTAGTGGATTCATCCACATCATTGTAGAAAAGATAATCCGAACCATCTGCAAAAACATAGCTCGTGATAAATATTAATAAAAGTCCACCGAACCCATAAGCAGCGCCTCTTAAACCCTTTGGATTAATTAACAAACCATTTATAGAACTTGCCAGGGCTAAAAGCGTAGCAGCAATAATTAGAACTAATGTTATAATAATTGCTGAATTAATTAGACCCGCACTTTCCGAAAACCAAATTCCAAGAGTTGGGACAATACCTAGTAAGCCAGCTAAACCAGCTGCACCAAGCGCTATAAGTCGAGGGTTTTTCATAGCAGTTTAATATTTTTTACTTTTTCTTTGCTTTAAAAGCAGCAACGACGTCTAAGAAGTGAATTGATGCATCTTCCATCTTATTTACGATGTTATCCATCATGGCAATTATAAGATTATAGAAGACTTGTAAAATCATAGCGACAATCAATCCAAATACGGTTGTAAGTAAAGCCACTTTAATACCACCAGCAACTAAGGATGGAGAAATATCTCCTGCTGCTTCAATAGCATCAAATGCACCTATCATTCCAATAACAGTTCCCATGAAACCTAACATCGGAGCTAAGGCAATAAAAAGGGAAATCCATGAAACATTTCTTTCTAATTTGCCGTTCTCAACAGAACCAACGGAAACGATTGCTTTGTCAACCATTTCAATTCCTTCATCCATTTTATCCAATCCTTCGTAAAAAATTGTAGCAACTGGACCTGTTGAATTCCTACAAACTTCTTTTGCAGCATCCACCCCTTCAGAATTTAAGGCACTCTCAACGTCTTCAAGTAACTGATCACTATTCGTTGTAGATAAAGCTAGATAAATTATTCTCTCTATTACGAGAGCTAATCCTAATATCAAAGCTAAAAGAACAAATGACATGAAAAAAGGTCCACCATCAATAAAGTACTTTTTGAGAACTTGAGTGAAACTGGGGTCATCAGGTAAGGCTACCTCCTCAGATGAAGTTTCATCTAGTGAATTTAAAGCTGTGGAGTCAGCGACTGCTAAAGTAGAGTCTGTAGCTGCTGAAGTAGAATCTGTTTCAGAAGCCATACTCGAATCAACTGACACTAATTCTGTTGAGACTTGTGATGTTTCTGTAGCTTCTTGAGCAACAACTTTTTGTGTAAATAGAAATCCTGCTATCAGGATAAAATTGAGAACCTTTTTCATTGGATTCAAAATAATTTAATTAAACGTTTTTAAACGAAGATGGACAAAAGTAGTAAATACAATGATCATCACAAACAAGTAATCAAAATTGGACAAACATCATGCCGCGATTCAATTTTATCCTCATCGAATAGAATTGACCTTTATTCGAAAAACTAATTTTTATAAGTTGCAATCTTTAAAGCATTGGATCCCCAATCTTTAGTGCTTTCAATCGCACTTAAAGCATCTTTTGAACTCGAAACAACCGTCCATAGGGAAAGGTGTTCAGATCGCATAAAGTTCTCTTTTACCATTTTTGACAATAATTCTATTAAAGAATCATAAAAACCATCATAATTTACAATGATTATGGGTTTTAGATACCGACCTAATCTTTTTAACGTTATCACCTCTAATAACTCTTCCAGAGTTCCACAGCCCCCAGGAAGAGCGATTACTCCCTCAGTGTCTTTCATCAAAAGCTTCTTTCGCTCTGACATGGTTTCAACAAAAATAAAATCTTCAACCAGAGGGTGATTTAGTTCGATATCTTTCAAGAAATTAGGCATCACCCCCTGAACTTGACCGTCAGAGGCAAGTATTTTAGATGCCAAGTGTCCCATCAATCCCGTTTTACCTCCTCCGAAAACCAGTTTAACATTTTTTTCAATAAAACCCTCGGCTAAATACTCCGCTTGCTTCAAATACCCCTTATTTGTTTTTGCCGAGGAAGCGCAATAAACTACAACTCTAGATCCATTGAGTTTTTTTTTCATTATCTGAACCCTTATTTATCCTTTCGAAGTTCCTCAATTTTCTTTCCTAACTCCTCTGCTTCCGCTCTTTTAATATCTGAAGCAGCACGGTCAGTTGTAGACAAATCGTACGACTCTTGAAGAAGAGCTTTATATCTAATAGTTAACTTCTCTTCTTCAGTTTTCCCTTTGAACCATCCAAACATCCGGTTTAAATTATAAATTAATTATTAAAAAGATTTGACAACAGTAAATTATATTATTTGTCAATACTACCGAGAACTCGCTTCATAAATTCAGCTGATGCAGCTTTGGCATCTTTCGCCCCTTTACTGTCCCTAATTATTCCAATCACTTCTATGGCCCCTAAAGTATTGGAAATAAGCTCCCCTATAACCTCTATTTCTTCATCCTTTAAAGATGGAATTTCAGAAATCACCTCTAGAACTTCTACTGTTTCAAATAGATAATCTTCATCAAATTTTTCAGATAAAGTTCTAATTAGAGGCAACTTCATCTACAAAATCCTTTAAAACCTGCAATTTATTCGTTTGAACTTGCCCTATGATTTTACCCTTTTCAAAAGCAGCAAAAGTCGGTAAATTACTAACATCAGCATATTGCCTTGAATTGGGAAGCTTTTCGGCATCAATATAGTAAAACGAAGCATTGAGATTTTCAGCTGCAAATTTTTTGAATTTTGGCTTCATGATTCGGCAATTCCCGCACCATCCTGCGCCATATTGAACCAAAACTTTATCAGTCTTTGACAAAACCTCTCCTAAGTTATCTTCTTTCAGTTCAATCATAATAAATTCTAATGCTTACTTAAGTAATTAGCTACACTCTCGCGAGATTCACTCATAGCTTCTTTTCCTTCTTCCCAGTTAGCAGGACATACCTCACCATGTTTCTGGTTGTGGGCATAGCCATCAATAAGTCGAAGGTATTCGTCTACATTCCGACCAAGTGGCATAACATTTACAGATTCATGAAAAATTGTGCCTTCTTCATCAATCAAAAAAGTAGCACGATAACTCACGTTATCTCCTTCAATTGAATAATTCTCCTCGGTACCTACATATTCTGTATCCAGTATATCAAGAGTCTCCGAGAGGTGTCGAGTCGAATCAGCAATCAAAGGAAATGTTACACCTTCAATACCACCATTGTCTTTTGGAGTGCTTAGCCAAGCGAAATGCACCTCCGGGGTATCACAACTCGCTCCAATTACCATCGTGTTGCGTTTTTCAAACTCTGAGAGCTTTGATTGAAAAGCGTGTATCTCAGTGGGGCAAACAAACGTAAAATCCTTTGGGTACCAAAATAAAATGATCTTCTTTTTATTTTCTAATGCCTCTTGTAACACATTTATTTTAAAAGTGTCACCCATTTCATTCATAGCATTTACAGAAATATCTGGGAATTTTTTACCGACCTTACTCATTTGAATTTTTGATTTTTGATTGTGAATAATTTTTCAAAGTTAAGCGTTAAAAATCGAGCCAAAAAGAGGAAGAATAAATATTTTTTATCGGTTTAATCTAAACGCTTTTCGCTTGATCAAAGACATATATGAGTTTGTAATGACCTATATTTGTTTCCTTGAAAGACTTCATAAACTTAGGACTTGCTTCACCTCTTTTAGATGCCTTGGCAAAGCAGGGCTACAAGAAGCCAACCCCAATTCAAATCAAAGCCATACCGCCTGCACTCGAAGGTAAAGACATATTAGGCACAGCACAAACTGGTACTGGCAAAACAGCTGCATTTACCTTACCTATCCTCCAACAGATTCTACCAGTTCTAAAGGATAAAAATAAGAGACTTATACGAGTTTTAATTTTAACTCCTACTAGAGAACTGGCTATTCAGATTCATGAGAACATTTCTCATTATGGAAGCCAAACAAAAGTATTTCATTCCGTAATATTTGGCGGAGTCGGACAAAAACAGCAAACCGACGCATTGAGACGTGGTGTTGATATAATAACTGCTACACCAGGTAGACTATTAGACCTGATGAATCAGGGATACGTTAACCTAAGTAGAATTGAACACTTTGTCTTAGATGAGGCGGACAGAATGCTAGACATGGGATTTATTCATGATGTGAAAAAAATATTTTCAAAGATCCCTAGCAAAAGACAGACTTTACTTTTTTCAGCGACTATGCCAAAAGAAGTATTGAGCCTAAGTAATTTCTTACTCAAAGATCCCATTCGAATATCAGTGGCACCTGTATCTGCAACTGCCGAAAAAGTAAATCAAAAAGTATTTTTTGTTGATCAAAAATCAAAACAATTGCTTTTGAAATCACTCTTAAAAAATGATAAAATAGATATCAGTTCTGTTTTAGTTTTCACAAGAACAAAACATGGGGCGAACCGAGTAGTAAAAGACCTGACGAAAAATAACATTACCGCACAAGCAATTCACGGAAATAAGAGTCAAAATGCACGACAAAATGCTTTAGATAACTTTAAAAAAAGAATTACAAGAGTACTTGTTGCCACAGACATTGCTGCGCGCGGAATTGATATTGACGATTTATCTCATGTGATTAATTATGATATTCCAAATATCCCGGAAACCTATGTTCATAGAATAGGAAGGACTGGAAGAGCTGGAAATAGCGGTATTGCTTGGTCTTTTGTTGATACTGAAGAGCGCAAATACTTATCTGATATTCAAAAGCTCATAAAAAAAGAAATTGAAATTGAAATAAATCACGAATTCCAACCTCAATCAAATGCAGGGAAGGGAAAAAGAGTTCAAAAGTCAAAAAGAAACAGTTCTAATGAACAGAGATTTAAAAAAAATAAACTTAAGAAAGTGCAAAGTCAAAAAAAGTATCATGAAAAAAAGTCACATGCTGTTTCAGGCATAGAAAAAAACAATTCGAGAAAAGAGAATGATACTTCCTACTGGGGAAGTGACTCTTCTGGCTCAGGGGGTGCTTTTACGAAACCAAAAAATTAATGCCATAAAACCCTCATTAATAAAAAATAAATATGAAAATCATAGCATTTGGAGCATCATATTCAAGAGATTCAATAAATAAGGAATGGGCTCGATTTGTCGCTCTCCAGATATCAAAAGAGTCATCTGAAGTTTTAGATTTAAATGATTTTGACTTGCCTGTTTATACAGTTGAACGAGAGAAAAATGGTATACCAAAGGCAGTGGGATCATTTATTTCAAAATTAAATTCAGCAGACCTTTTGGTTATTTCTTTTGCGGAATACAACGGCTCCTACACAGCTGGATTCAAAAATTTATTCGATTGGGCGTCTGTTCACACATTGAAAATGTTTGAAGGGAAAAAATTAATTCTTCTTTCGACTGCTCCAGGTAAAAGAGGTGGTAGAACTGTTTTAAATGCTGCAATTGAAAGATTCCCAAGACATGGAGGTGAAATAATTGGCACCATGACTTTACCTAATTTCAAAGAAAATTTTGATCCTGGAACAGGGTTTAAAAATGATCAAATCCGAGAGATATTTGAATCTTTCATGAATGAAATCAAACGAGTTATAACAAAATGCTAATAGTTCATTATACTGAGTTTTCTTTATATTAAAGAATATGAATTTATCGTTTTACCATAACACTGGAAAAATTTACCTATCATTACTTTTCATATTGATAAACTCTTTTTTAATTCAAGCTCAAAACATTTCGAATAACCTGTGGATTGATCTTAACCTAAACTATGAAATGTTTAACACAATTGATCTTAAATATGAAATTGGAAATAGATCAAATGACAATGGGGCCAGAAAGAGCTATCATGATTTTATAATTAAATACTCTGTTAATAAACGCTTCAAGATAGCGTTAGGCACCAGACACTCTAACCTTTCATTTTTGGATTCAACAATTTTCAATGATGGTTTAAAGGAAGACTTTGAGGACGTGGCTGACAGATTTCATTTTGATGTATCTGGCAGATTAATTAAGTATGGTGAGTTCAAATTAAAATATCGCATCAGAGCACAGAGAAAAAATCGTGGTTTTTATTCTGGTATTGGCAACCCAACATTTAAAAGAACATATATTCGTTCCAGAGGTGTTATTGAATATACAGTATCAAAAAAAATGAGAGCTACAGCTGGCTCCGAATTATTTTTTTCCCTAGAAGAGAATTCACCAATTTACATAGGAAAAAATAGACATACTCTTGGAGTAGAATATGATTTAAATAAAATCTACAGTGCAAGGCTAAAATATTCATATCAAACAGAGTTCAGGCCTTCTCTGCAAGAATCCTTAAATATTTTAATGTTAAATTTCAAAATTGATTTAAACCAATTATCAAAGAAATTGAATTTGAAGAATTAACTTGCGCGTATGAGTTTAAATTCTGTTTTGGAACAATTTAGTCCAATTTCCTTAAAGGAAATGGATAGTGTTAAGCTCATGAGCCGGTTTGATTCAAAATTTATATTTCCTTTACTAACACTTAATGAAGTTTTAAAAAATTTAAATAAATATTATCGAGTCCTCAATATTAAAGGGAAAAATATTCACTCCTATGAAAGCCTATACCTTGACGATAAAGAAAATCGATTTTATAACGATCATCATTCAGGGAAAAATCCCAGATTTAAAGTAAGGCATCGAAAATATGTAGATTCCAATATGACTTTCTTGGAAGTGAAAGAAAAGAGGGATGGACGGACAAATAAAAATCGAATTTCAAGCACTAAATGGGCTGAGGATTTCTCAGATAATCAAACAAAATTTTTAAATGATTTTTCTCTACCAACTAAAAACCTGAGAAAAACAATTAAGACCTCTTATGACAGAATAACATTGGTATCACTGCTGACTGCAGAGAGAATAACGATAGATATTAATATTCAATTTTTCGATAAAAAAAATACAGTTACAACGCATGAATTTGTTGTAGCTGAAATCAAACAAAATAAAATTCAAAGAGATAGTCCTTTTTATAAAAAAATGAAAGCGATGAATCTACGCCGAACAAATATTAGTAAATATATTATCGGAAGAATTCTTCTTGACGATAATAAAAGTTTAAAAAATAACAGATTTAAAAGTGTTCTAATGAAAATTAAAGAAATTGAAAAATGAACATAACTTGGTTTGACTCTGACTTTTATACCCTAATCTTAAGGTTATCCATTAATCTATTGTTCTTAATAGTAGTAATTAGATATCTATATTACCCCAAGACCAAAAGAAAAGACTATCTATTTACATATTTTCTCATTGGATTCATGACTTTTTTTCTCTGCTTTGGATTAAAAAAACTAGATATTGATACCGGAATGGGGCTAGGTTTGTTTGCAATTTTTGGTATCATTAGATATCGGACAAACACCATTGAAATTAAAGAAATGACCTATTTATTTATAGTAATTGGATTAAGTGTCATTAATTCTTTGGCGTCAAACAAAATCTCAATTGCAGAACTTATATTTATAAATGTATCTGCTTGCCTGCTCACATATTTAATTGAGTATGTTTTCCTTTTGCGAAATGAATCACGAAAAATAATTTTATTTGAACAGATTGAACTTATTAAATCTTTGAATAATGCTGAACTAAAATTAAATCTAGAGGAAAGAACGGGACTAAAAATAAATCGAATTGAAATTGGGAAAATTAATTATCTCAATGATACCGCAGATATAAAAATATTTTATTTCGAAGACGATCAGAAATAGAGAGTATAAAAAAGCCTTGGGTCTCCCCAAGGCCATAAAACTGGATTTAGTAAGGCGTTTAACATTCAAACAGCACCCAGATTTACAGTCGAAATATGGATATTTCAAATAACTAAGATGTTAAGTTTATATTAACAAAACTTTAAGTATTAAAAGATGAAGACTATTATTTATTTTGGAAGCTTAGCCTTCTTATTGGAAGCTTAGCCTTCTTACTGCTTTTAAATTCTTGTAATAACACCAAGGGCATGAAAACAAATAATACTGATGAATTCCAATGGCATCATTAAAAAATGAGTTTTTTCCATTACAATAGGATCTATCCGCTGATGGCCGACAGCGACAATTTGAACCAGAGGATCATTTTGATACCGATCTAAAAGCTCATGAACTAAATGCTTCCCGACAAATCCTGTAGCACCAATGACCCAATGATATCTAATAATCGATTTTTTTAAATGAAATGTTGATTCATAATTTTCTATTCCTCAAGGAAATCAAGATCTCGATCAAATGTTTCTTGAAGTCCTGCAATTGCCCAATATGTAACTAACATAACAATTACTCCTGTAACAATACCACCATTAACGTATGAAAGTTGATTGGAAAAGAACAAAAATATTGCAGAAATTATATTCAAAGACCCTCTTACCATGTTGGGAATAGTTGTCGCTGCAGTTGCTCTCAAATTCGTTCCAAAATTTTCTGCCCCAATAGTTACAAAAACAGCCCAAAAACCTGTGCCAAAACCCATTATTCCTGTAGAGAGATAAAGTTGCCAAGGGGTAGTCGCAGTGAAAAATACTATCATACCGGCAATTGTGATTATATAGAATATATGAAGCGCTTTTTTTCGCGATCCCAAGCGATTCGATAAAAGGCCTATGGCAACATCACCTACAGCAATTGCAGCATAACTAATCATAATACCCTTGCCGGGGTCTATTGATTGTTCAATGCCAAGATGATAAGCAAACTCTGGAGAAAATGAAATTAATATTCCAACTACGAACCAAGTAGGTAATCCGATTAAAATACTTCTCACGTATCTCATGAATCGCTCTTTTTTATTAAAAAGCATTAAAAAATTACCTTTAGTTACATGATTTTTTGATGCTAACTTTTTATATAAAGTGCTTTCAAAAACACTCATACGCAGGGTTAATAATAATAAGCCCATTCCTCCTCCGATAAAATAACAAATGCGCCAAGGGAACCATTGAGCTATAAAAAAGGCAAAAACAGCACCAGTCAAACCAAATCCTGCCACTAAAGAAGTTCCAAGTCCTCTCTTATTTTTTGGAAGTAATTCGGAAACCAATGTAATACCAGCGCCTAACTCTCCTGCGAGACCCACGCCCGCAATAAAGCGAATTATGGCATATTGTGTTCCTGTTTGAACAAAACCATTAAGTAAATTTCCAATTGAATAAAGAGCGATTGAAAAAAATAGTACTCTGGTACGACCCAATTTATCTCCAAGGACACCCCAAAGAATCCCGCCAAGAAGCAGTCCAAACATTTGCGTATTGAGTATAAGTAAGCCTGTTCCCGTTGGATCAACTACTCCTAGATCATTTAATGATGGAATTCGAATGATACTAAATAATAATAAGTCATAAATATCCACAAAATATCCAAGGGCCGCCAGCCAAACTACAGGATGAAGTAAAAAATGTCTTTTTGAATTCATAAAGAAGCCTAAATTAAGATGCCTATCTTCTATTGAAAAATTATATCCGTGGGTTGTTTCAAAATAAAAAAAGAGAGCCTAAAATTTTAACAAAATTCAACTATTCTAGGCTAATTTTAAAAAAAGTAAATATCCTGTTATGAAAAGAAGCTTTATTCTATCTCTATGCGTTTTTTTCTACCTGTTTAATTTTTCTATAGGCGATGTCCAGGCTCAATCTAAGGAACTCAGATTTGTCACTTGGAACATGGAACACTTAGCTGAACATAATGGTACTGGATGCATACCTCGCTATGATTCAGATTATACTAAACTCAAAGATTTCACAGAATCACTTCAAGCCGATATTGTATCGCTACAAGAGGTAGAAAATGTGGCGGCAGTTTCTAGGGTCTTTCCTGAATCAGATTGGACAATTATTCTATCTGAGCGTCCAAGCAGCTCAGCATACACGTGTCGTGGGAATAGTCAAAAAAGCACACAGCAGCGCGTAGCCATTGCCATCCGAAAGGGAATAGTCTTCCAAGACCTAGGCAGCTATAAAGAACTCGCTTTAGATAGAAATGGTCTACGTTACGGAGTTGTGATACGCCTAATCGGCTCGAAGGATACGATTGATGTGATGGGTATACATTTAAAAAGTGGCTGCTTTGTAAACGACTACAGTCTATCAGATAGGATTGCTTGTGAGGTATTAGAAAAACAAGTCCCAATTTTGGATGCATGGATCGAGAACCACATTCAAGAGAAAAGAAAATTTATTATACTCGGCGATTTTAATCATAGACTAACAGTAAAAAATAACAAATTCTGGTCAGTTCTTAATGAAATAGATGGAGAGCGTATTATCCTTAATAACAGCATGCAAGACTTAAAAGGTTGTCATCCCAAATATCCAGCACCAATAGATCACATTCTAATGGGACCTCAAGCCTCAAAGCTTCAAAAATTCAAGAGCGAACTCGTTCACTACTTTCCAAAATCTGGCGAGCAGATGGTTCAAAAAGATATGCTTAGCGACCACTGCCCGATAAGTGTAGTCTTAGAGATAGATTAACCCTAAAGAGTTATGTTTTGATACTAAGTTTTAAGAAAATACCCAAAACTCCAGTTTGGGATATTTTAATGTAATCTCTTAATGATTACTTGCGGAGAGAGAGGGATTCGAACCCTCGGTACAGTTTCCCATACACACGCTTTCCAAGCGTGCTCCTTAAGCCACTCGGACACCTCTCCAGCTTTTGCAGCGGGCAAATATAATCAAAAAAGAAAGTTCAAGACTTGTACTAATCAATGATAAAACTATCGAGTTTAAGTATTTGAACTGCTTGAATAATACTCATCGACCAAGTTCATTACAGCTTTCACTAAATCTTTTAATTCGAGTAAAAGATTGAAACAGAGAGTTGTGTTCTTAGGGCTAATTGCTTCTTTACGAGTTCGTGCAATTTGACTATCAATTTTACTTTTAATTAAATCCAAAACTGAGTCCCCTTGTTCAATACTCTTTCCTAAATCTCCAAACTCTTTATAAAGAAATGCTTTTTCAATCATTAGAAGTAAATCAGAAAAATTGGACTGTATTTCTTTTAAATCCTTCATTTGCCCTTTGCTCAGTTGACTGTGATTATTGTCAACATGTTTAAAGCTCTTTTTTGATAAAAATTCCAAAGACTGAACAATATCTGTCAAATTTGCTAATACCATTATATAAAAGTTACTTCCCCTAACACTTGTATCATCAAGATTTTTTATGAAATAAAAGAGGTGATTTCTTAGATCTTCTACTTCACCTTCAAATTTTGTTACTTTTTTAAGGGTTTTCTTTAAATGTGTACCATCTTGAGTATCCAATCCGTAAAGTACTCCTTCAAAAGTTTTAGAGGTGAGGTACATAGATTTAGCCAAATTATCAGCACTTTCCTCAATTATACCTTGTACCGTATGACTTTCAGATTTTTGCAGTGATCCATGATCAGATTGAACACTCAAATTCTTTTTATGAGTTAGGTAATTTCTGATAATCAAAACAAGAGCAATAAGAAGTAGTATGGCTATTGCTGGACCTCTGCCAATATAAATCAAATATGTTAAAACGCCTGCAAAAACAAAAGCACTAAAAGCAGTCAAAAACCATCCACCAATGACATTAATAACTCCAGCTACTCTGTAAACTGCACTTTCTCTTCCCCATGCCCTATCAGCTAAAGAAGTTCCCATTGCTACCATAAAAGTCACATAAGTTGTGGATAACGGCAATTTCATACTTGTTGCAATAGATATTAATATTCCAGCAACAGAAAGATTTATCGAGGCTCGTATCATATCAAAAGCTGGAAGTTCTTGTGCTTTAGCTTCAGATATGTCAATGACAGGAATTTGAAAACTATTGGAAATTTTAGTGTGCAAACTTGCAGGTAGTATTGAATTTACTGCATTAACAAGCCTAGTTGAACCTTTAACGATAATTTTAGAAACAACATTAGGTTCAAAACGTTCACTACCATCTCTTTGACGTGAAAGGTCGATTGAAGTGTCTACGACAGTGCGAGCCTTCTTAGAAATGGCAAGTGTCACTACCATAATTAAACCTGCTAGAGCTAGTAATCCTGATTCCGTTGGTATTTTTTTAGATAGAATTTCCATTGAAAACTCAGATGCTGGTATTCCCGATGCCACCCATGCCTCATAACTATGATAGCCCGCCATAGGCACTCCAATGAAATTTACAAGATCATTACCCGCAAAAGCCAATGCTAAACTAAATGTACCTACACCTATTACTATTTTTAAAACGTGAATTTTGAAAAGTCTGTCTAAAACAAACATTAGTAATGTCCAAAAAGTGAACATGAGGAGCATTAACATTAAAAAATTACCTACTAAGAATTCTTTAATGTCTCCATAAAAGGGGGTTCCTTTCAGCCCTTTATAAAAAATAAAATAACCAATTGCCGTTAGGCAAATACCCGCAAATACGAACCCAAAATTCTTAACTTTTTTCTCATATTGAAAACTAAAAATCAATCTTGAAACCCATTGAACAAGGATTCCAACACTAAATGAAATAAACACAGATAGTAAAATACCTAATATTATCTGCTTTGCCTTTTCAGTATTAATATAATTGACAATATTATCTATTGTTTCTGTGTCTGATAGCCCTATTTTAATCAAAGCCATAGCAACCGCCGCACCTAAAAGATTAAAAACGATGGATACCGTCGTGGAGGTGGGCAATCCAAGTGTATTAAAGAAATCAAGCAAAAGGATATCTCCAATCATCACTGCCATAAAAATGAACATAATCTCATCAAAATAAAACTGTGATGGAACAAAAATTCCTTTTCTTGCAACTTCCATCATACCACTTGAAAAAACTGCGCCTACCAATACTCCCAAGCTGGCAATTATCATAATGTTTCTGAAAGACATAACCTTTGAACCAATCGCTGAATTCAGGAAATTAACAGCATCATTACTTACACCCACAACTAAATCAAGCACTGCCAGAGATGCAAGAGCGATCATAATTAAGAAAAATATATTGTCCATTTTTATTGTCAATTATTGTGTAAATCTACACTTACAATGTTAAAGCAATGTAAAAGAGCTAGTGAAGGAAGATGACGATGGAAAATAATAGCCAAAAAGCACTCCAAAAACCATAGCTAAAAGGATCCATAGATTAAGGTATTGGTTAAGAAATGATAATTTTTTATTCATTAATTAAAATTTTTACTTGAGAAAATAGGTAAAACATTTCACTTGCAATTTGTAAACAGCATTCATGATATTTAGATGCTTTTTCAGGAGTGTTGTCAAATAATTTTGGATCATCATACATAATAGGAATTCGTATTTCAGCCCCTGAGATAATTGGACAATTCTTATCTGCATGTGAACATGTCATTATAGCAGCAAATTTATCTTTAGGGTTAATCGGATCATTGTATAATTTTGAAAACATCCTGAGTGATTGAAGCGTTGAAAACATGAAAATTTCATGCCCTGAATTATATATTTTTTCTCGCTCAATAAAAAATCCACAATTCTTTAAAGAAATTAAAACTTGTTCGTTTAGTTCAGTAATCTCTAATCCTCCTGAAAAAGATTCTATTGAAATATTATAAAAAATTGAAGCTGTATCGGCCCAAATTTGAGAAAACTGGCTTCTTCGAGAATTATGAGTGCAAATAAAATTTAAATATATTTTGTCTTGAAGTTCAATTTTATTTTTAATATAATTGACCAATGGTTCTAAAACCTTTTTTCGTTCATCAGAAACCGCTATTCTCAATATCGCATTAATGGAATTTTGAATTTCATCCGTGATTTTCAATTCCGTATTTAATGATTTCATCTTCTTAGTAATTGAACATTTAATTCTTTTATGATTTCGTGAATTTTTAAAAGTCAAATGGTTCTCTCACCAACTAAGTTTTCCAAGAATAGTTGCTCAAATACCTTTCCTTGTTTTCGACGACCCAATAACCACATTGTTTTTGTTATGGTAGCTTCCAGAGTCATATCTCCAGCAGATAGAACTCCTGAATGGCGCAACATCCTAGAAGCTGCATATGCTGGTTGAGAAACTCCACCGCCGGGACATTGAGAAGTATTAATAATTAATACACCTTTATCGCGAGCTTCATCCAAAATATCGGATAAGAAATCAAGTTTTGGAACATTGCCACTTCCATAAGTTTGAAGAATAATTGCATTTCTGCCAGAATTAAGAATTGTATTTCTTAAAAAGGCCTCATCGATTCCTGGAAAGAACTTTAAAACGGCGATATGAGAATCCATTTCGGGCTCAAAAAAATAATTTTTCTCTGGACTAAGGGTGTATTCCTCGTGGACATCAATATGGACTCCCACATCCGCTAAAATTGGATAATTCGGACTCGAAAATGCTTCAAATGCTTGAGAACTTCTCTTGAAAACTCTATTCCCGCGAAACAATTTATATTCAAAATAAACACATATTTCTTGGATTGCTGGAGTGTTATCCCCCCGCTTGGTCATAGCCAGTTCAATGGATGTGATTAGATTCTCGCGCCCATCACTTCTTAAAACACCTATTGGCAATTGGCTTCCCGTTAAAATAATGGGTTTTGAAAAATTCATTAAAATAAAACTCAAAGCCGAAGCTGTATAGGCCATTGTATCAGTTCCATGCAATATCACAAATGAATTATAGGAGCTCCTATTATCATTTAGAATATTAGCAAGTTTAATCCAATGATTGTGGTTTATATCACTAGAATCTAATGGATTCCAGGCTTGAATTGTGTCAATTTCACAATCCATTTGTTTTATTTCCGGAACTTGCCTTATAACCTCATCAAAATCGAACGGTGACAAATCACCATCTGGACTTTGAATCATCCCTATCGTTCCTCCTGTATATATAAGTAAAAGTTTCACTTTTTAAATATATGATTTGCATTTTCGGATGTGACCTGTTTGATATGTTCAATTGTATGACCCAATACTCGAGATAAATAAAGAGCAATATCAAATAAATAAGAACTTTCATTTCTCTTTCCTCGATGGGGAACAGGTGCTAGATAGGGGCTATCCGTCTCCAATACAATGTGGCTCAGGCCTATTTCAGAAATAACCTTGATTAAATTGGAGTTTTTAAATGTTGTAACACCTCCAATTCCCAGATAGTGCCCCATGTCAATAAGCTCATTAGCGATTTCCAAGGAGCCTGTAAAACAATGTAGGACTCCTCTTAATTGACTACTTTTTCTATCTCTTAATACCTTCATCATTGGCTCCCATGCGTCTCTAACATGCATACTAAAAGGCTTGTCATACTCCAGACACCAGTTCAACTGACGATTCAGAGCTAGAATCTGTTTATCAATATTAGATTTATCCCAATATAAATCCAACCCTATTTCTCCTACAGCAACAAAAGCTGATGGGTTTTTTTTCCAAATTTTATCATAACGATCAATTACTTTTTCCCAATCGCTGTTTATATCGCAAGGGTGTAAACCTAGCATGAGTTCTATATAATTCGGATATCTTTTTTGAAGATTTCTCATCCTCACTAGACTATTGTCGTCAACATTTGGCAAATACATTTTTTTGACTCCAACAGATACAGCTCTTTTTATCACTTCATCTATGTCATCTGAAAATTTGGTGCTGTCTAAATGAGTGTGAGTATCAATCAAAACTTTCCAAGATTTATAAATCCAAACCCTTTTTCACATCTCCTTGCATTAAAATGTCAATTGGATTTTCAAGAGCTTCTTTGATTGCCACCAATGTACCTACCGATTCCTTTCCATCAATAATTCTGTGATCATAACTCATAGCCACATACATAATTGGACGAATAACAATTTTACCATTAACGGCAATAGGCCTTTCAACAATATTGTGCATTCCAAGAATCGCCGACTGAGGTGGATTAATTATGGGAGTGCTAAGCATAGAGCCAAATACACCACCATTTGTAATTGTAAAACATCCACCTGTCATTTCATCGATTGTGATTTTTCCATCACGAACTTTAATTGCTAAACTCTTTATTTGAGACTCAATTCCCGCAAATCCCAATTGATCTGCATTTCGAACCACAGGAACCATAAGCCCCTTCGGTCCACTTACTGCTACAGAGATATCCATAGAATCAAAGCTCACCATGTCGTCACCATCAATCATGCTTGCGACATTTCGGAATTCTTTTAAGGCCCGGACAACAGCAAGGGTAAAAAAGCTCATAAAGCCCAGACCAACATCATGTTTTTTAGCAAAAGTCTCTTTATACTTTTTTCTTAAATCCATTATTGGTTTCATGTCAACTTCATTGAAAGTTGTAAGCATGGCTGTCTCATTCTTTACTGAAACTAGCCTCTTTGCTAATTTTCGTCGCAACGAACTCATCCTTTCCCGGTTTTGAGTTCGCTCTTTACCTATCGAGGAACCCATAGACGCCTTTGCATTTATGGCATCATTTTTCGTTATTCTTCCGTCTTTTCCAGTTCCTTGAATCGATGATGCAAGAATACCTTTCTCACCAAGGATCTTTTTTGCAGCTGGGCTAGGTGAGCCTGTTGCATAAGATTCTTTTGAAGGTGTGATGTCTATTTTATTTGATGAAGGGAGCGGTTCTTTTATTGGTTTATCGCCTTTTGCAGGGGCATCAGCTGATGTATCAATTTTACAAACTACCTCACCTACTCCAATAACATCACCGGGTTCATATAGAATTTCAATGGTCCCACTCACTTCTGCAGGGAGCTCCAAAGTAGCTTTATCCGAGTCAACCTCAGCTATCGCTTGATCTTTTTCGACATAATCTCCGGTTTCTACCAACCATTCCGCAATCTCTACTTCACTAATTGATTCGCCCGGTGAAGGCACTTTCATTTCAAGTATCATATAATCAAATGTTAACTTTCAAATGTTTGAATTATTAATTTTTTTTGTACTTGCTCAGCAGCTTGTTTTGAACCTGGAGCCGTTGAAGCAGAGACCTTTGGAGATATACATTCAAATGGATAATCAGTTTTTACTCTTAAATAACTCCATGCTCCCATATTTGCAGGTTCCTCCTGAGTCCAAATCAATTTTACTTTTTTATTGTACTTACTTAACTGCCTATCCATTTCTTTTTTAGGAAGCGGGTATAATTGTTCCAATCGAATAATTCCAGTCTCTTCGTCATTGATTCGATTTCTCTCCTCTAAAAGCTCATAATATATTTTCCCAGAGCAGAACACAACTTTTTTCACTTTTCTCTCATCTATGAAATCCGGAATAACAGGGAGGAATTTACCTTCACCTAATTCCTCCATTTTAGATACTGCTAATGGATGTCTTAATAGACTTTTAGGACTCATAATCACTAATGGCTTTCTGAACTTTTGGAGCATTTGTCGACGAAGCAAATGAAAATGATTAGCAGGTGTCGTTGGATTGCAAACAAACATATTTTGTTGAGCGCACAGTTGAAGAAATCGCTCCAATCGCGCTGACGAATGTTCCGCTCCCTGACCTTCATAGCCATGAGGAAGTAATAAGACCAAACCATTTTGTACTTTCCATTTATCCTCAGCAGCAGCTATAAATTGATCAATAATTATTTGGGCTCCATTTGAAAAATCTCCAAATTGAGCTTCCCAAATCACTAAAGTATCTGGACTTGCCATTGCATATCCATAATCAAAACCCAAAACAGCATATTCTGATAAGTGTGAATTGTAGATTGCGAAACGACCCTTTGATTCTGGTATATTATCTAGTAAACAAACCTCTTCTTCTGAGTCTTCAATTTTAATAATTGCATGGCGATGTGAAAAAGTTCCTCTCTCTACATCCTCACCAGAGATACGAATATTAAACCCATCTTGAAGTAATGTTCCATAGGCCATCATTTCAGCCATTCCCCAGTCTAATGCATTTTTTTCGAAAGCCATCTTCTTTCTATCTCCAATTAAACGAGTTATTTTTTTGAAGAATTTCTTGCCTGGAGGCAAAGCTGTAAGTGTTTTTGCTACTGCACTCAAACGATCTTTTGAAATTGATGTATCTGGAATATTATGAATGTCTATTTTTTTTGCCCTCGAATAATCATTCCATTCGTCTAACATAAATGGAACAATTTTATTTTTTTCAATCTTTTTTGAATCATCGAATAAGCCTTCTAACATAGACTTAAATTCAGATTCCATCTCAAGTATCAAATTTGAATCTACTTCTCCAGTGGCAAGAAGTTTGTCAAAATATATTTTTCTTGGATTCGGATGCTTCGAAATTGTTTTGTAAAGCAAAGGTTGAGTAAACCTGGGCTCATCACCTTCATTATGTCCATACTTTCTGTAACAAAGTAAATCAATAAATACGTCCCGTTTCCATTTCTGACGATACTCAATTGCAAAACGCATGGCGTGAATAACTGCTTCAGTATCGTCACCGTTGACATGCAAAACTGGAGCTAATACTACTTTCGCTACATCGGTACAATAGGTTGACGAACGACCATCAATGAAATTAGTTGTGAAACCGACTTGATTATTAACTACAACATGAATGGTTCCTTCTGTTCCATAACCAGATAATCTTTCCATTTGAATTACCTCGTATACAACTCCTTGACCCGATATCGCAGCATCACCATGAATCATAATTGGTAAAACTTTACTTGGATCCTCAGGATAACTTGAGCGACTTTTTGCTCTTGAAATTCCAGCAACTATCGGATCCACTGCTTCAAGATGAGAAGGGTTTGGAGCAATATTTAATTTCAATTTTTTACCATTATCCAACTCCCTTTCTGCTGTATAACCAAGATGATACTTGACATCTCCATCAAAATCCGCTTCCTCGAATTGTTTACCTTCAAATTCGGAAAAAATCTCAGAAGCTGGCTTTCCAAACAGATTTGTCAAAACATTTAACCTTCCCCGGTGCGCCATACCCAAAACAACTTCTTCAACCCCGATTTCAGCAGCTTTTTGAAGCAAAAAATCCAATCCTGGAATTAAATTTTCCGCACCTTCAATTGAAAACCTCTTTTGTCCAACAAACTTTGTATTTAAAAAACTCTCAAATGCAATTGCCTCATTCAACTTGTGCAGAATGTATAATCTGTCATTAGAATCTAAAATGGGAGCATTTTCATTGGACTGTATAAACTTTTGAATCCAAGAAATTACATCTGGCTCTCTTACATACATATACTCCACGCCGATAGAGCGACAATATGTGTTTTCGAGATGATTAATTATATCTCTTAAACTCGCAGGGGACTTAAGGCCGAGTTCCGATGCTGCTTGAAACTTTAATTCTAAATCTGAATCATTTAATCCAAAATTTTTCAGTGATAAATCAGGACTGTACTTTCTTCTTGTTCTTACTGGATTTGTCTGAGTAAATAAATGCCCTCGGGTCCTATATCCATGAACTAAATTCAGAACTGAAAATTCTTTTCTTACCTCATCGGGAAGCACTGTCTGATCTTCTAGCAGATCACTAAAATCAGATTTTGAAAAATCGTAACCTTGAAAAAAAGCTCTCCATGAAGGTTCAATAGAATCAGGATCAGAGAGATACTCTTTATAAAGATCCTCAATAAAGCCGATATGCGATGTCCCTAAAAAAGAAAAGCGATCCATAAAACTGTTTTAATAGCTCTTTCAAAATTACGTCAATTTAATCCTTTCTAAAGAAGGACATTTAATTACATAAATTGAATAGTAAAAAGAAAAAAAATCATTTTTAATTGTATTATATTGCCTGAATTAGAATAAAAAATTTTGTCTAATAAAAACAATAATTACGATATAATTTTTGCTGGCTGGGGAGCCAGCACATGCATTCTTTTGATAGAGATGTCAAAGCAATTTTTGCTTAACGATAAAAAAATCTTGATTTTAGAACCCAGTGAAAAAACTGAAAATGATAAAACATTTTGTTTTTGGGCGAATAAACTTGATAACATTTATCAAGATTACGAATCTCTTATATCCCATCGATGGAATAAAATTAGAATTAACAATAATAAAAGTTCATCAATTAAACCCATTGAATACTTTCATATAAATAGTAGCGACTTGTATGATTGGGCGAAAAAGCTGTGTCTAGAACATAAAATTGAACATAAAAGGGAAAAAGTATTAAGGGTTGAAAGTGCTAATTCACTTAACATTGAGACATCTGAAAATAACTATTCTGCTGAATGGGTTTTTGATAGCCGACCTCCAGATTTGAGAAACCTAAAAGATGATAAGTTTAATATTTCGCAATCATTTTTCGGCTTAAAAGTTGAACTAAGTGAATACCAACTAGAAACTGATGTATATCATATGATGGACTTTCGAGTGCCTCAGGAAGGGGCTACTCAATTTGTATATATTTTACCATACTCCCAAAAAACTGCCCTAATAGAATTAACTCGATTTGGGAAAAAACTCATAAATCAAGATGAAGCAAAAAATACTCTTAATGATTTTATTGAAAAATATTTTGGACCATACCAAATCATAGAATCGGAAAAAGGAATAATTCCAATGAGCTCAATATTACCCGAACAAAAATCTGATGAAAAGATTGTCAATATTGGAACTCGAGCGGGGAATGTAAAACCAAGCACTGGATATGCTTTTAAAAATATGTACAATCATTCGAAATTGATATGTAAGAATGGACAGTTAAAGTCAAGAAAAGTAAGAGTAAATAAAAGATTTCTTATTTACGATCAATTATTATTAATTATTCTGACAATCTGGCCATTAAAAGGAAAGCTAATCTTTGAAAGATTATTTAAGATAAAATCTTCAGGTTTTATCTTAAAATTTCTTGATGAAAAAACTTCCATTTTAGAGGAAATGTCCATGTTTCTAAAACTACAAATATGGACATTTATTAAATCTGCATTGTTTTGGTTTTATTGGAAAATAAAAAAAACCATGATTCCAATATTAATGGTTTTTTACCTTTTAGTAGATCAAACCCGATCATCCAGTGATTTGTTAAATCTATCTCAAAGTAACCTAGTTGTTATTGCATTAGGTTTGCTATTCATTGGAATACCTCATGGCGCTCTAGATCACTTAATTGGAGTATTCCCAAATGGCAGCAACAAGATCACTTTTAAATTTATTCTCGCATATCTCTCTCTGATGCTGATAATTTTGTTGATTTGGATTTACGCACCATTAATTGCTCTATTATTTTTTATCCTATACTCTGCATGGCATTTTGGGCAAGCTGAAACTCAAAATTGGAATATTAGATCAAATTTTATCTCTTTTGTCTGGGGTATTATTTTGCTTAGCTCTTTATTCTTAATTCACTTTGATGAATTTCGAAAAATATTGTCAATACTCGGTATCGAGTTAGTTGAAAATTCCAAAATTCATTATCAACTAATAGGGAATTCAATATTAATTATTCCATTAGTCTATGCACTTGTTAAAAGACATATTGAATGGCTAGTAATATTAATTTTCCTTTTTTTATCTAACTATGAAAGCCTCCTCTTGACCTTTGGCCTCTATTTTGTTTTTCAACATAGTAGAATTGGGTGGAAAGATTTAAAGTCCAAATTACAAAAGTCCAATTTTAAAATGTTCAAGGAGGCTCTTCCCTTTAATTTAGGAGCAATTCTTTTATACCTGATATCAATATGCGTATTGAAACTAAACCCAGAAGAAGGCCTGGCTTATTTCTTTATCTTTCTATCTGCAATTAGTTTTCCTCATGTATTATTCATGCATGTATTTTATCAAAAAAATTAAAATTTTCTCTCATAAATCCAATTTGCAAAATTTCTTAAGTCTGAAACCTCACAGACCTCTTCAATTTCTTTCAAAGATTTAATAGCATTATCAAAATGATTTCGCCTCTGCTTCTGAACATAATCAAGAGTTCCACTTAATTTCATCTCTGATAATATTTTCTGAACTATTTCGTTTGATTGCAAATCAAAAATAGAATCTAATTTGCCTGGGTTATTTTTTGAAAAATGTATCCAAAGTAAAGTTTTCTTTTTAGCAAGTATATCTGCTCCAACATTCTTGCCGATAGTCTTAGTTGAACCATAAGCATCAAGAAGGTCATCATGAATTTGAAAACTTAATCCTAATTCAACACCAAAATTATATAGAGCTCTAGAGATAACTCTTGATCCACCGGAAATTATAGAACCCATCTCTAATGAACATCCCAATAAAACAGCTGTTTTATTCCTAATCATGTGCAAATACTGCCCTTCTTCTATATTATCAATTTTTTCAAAGCTCATATCCATTTGCTGACCCTCACAAACTTCAAGCGCAGTTTGATTAAATGATTTTAACAGCTCTGAAAAATGTTCATCTGGGGATTGTAATAAAGATTTGTATGCCATGACCAGGAGGGCATCTCCAGATAGTATTCCTGTATTCAAATCCCAATTTTCATGCACAGTTTTTTTACCTCTCCGAATCTTAGCTTTATCCATTATATCGTCATGAATAAGTGAGAAATTATGAAATCTTTCTACGGAGTGAGCAACTGGCAAAGCAACGCTCGCATCACAACCATTAGCCTCAGCCGCCATGAGAGCTAATATTGGTCTAATTCTTTTACCACCTAAACCTAGAATATATCGCTGTGGTGCATATAGTTCATCCGGATGTCTATTCCACTCAGGCTCACTAAAACCCTGATCTAATGAATCAAGATAAAGTTTACGAAGACGATCTAATGAATTCATTCAATGAGTCCTCTTAAATACATTCCATAACCGCTTTTCATTAGAGGCTTAGATAACTCCAAGAGCTCTTTTGCATTTATATAGCCCATTCTAAATGCCACCTCTTCAATACAAGCAACTTTGATTCCCTTTCTTCTCGCCATAATTTGAACGAAATTACCTGCCTCCAGTAAACTATCGAAGGTCCCAGTATCGAGCCATTGAGTACCTTTTTCCAAAACTTTTACACTTAAATTTTGATTTTCCAAGTAATTCTTGTTGATATCTGTTATCTCATACTCACCTCTTGAACTCGGTTTAAGTTTTGTTGCAAATTCAATGACATCATTATCATAAAAATAAAGACCAGGAACAGCATAATTACTTTTTGGATTCATTGGTTTTTCCTCTATAGAAACAGCATTCCCATTTTTATCAAAATCAACAACTCCATATCTTTCGGGATCACTCACTTCGTATGCAAAAATTACTGCACCTTTTTTTTCTTTAGCATCTTTCAGGATTGACTTCATTCCTCCCCCAAAAAATATGTTATCTCCGAGAATTAAAGCAACACGGTCATTTCCAATAAATTTTTTCCCGATCAAAAATGCTTGAGCAAGACCCTTTGGCTCTTTTTGAATTTCATATGAAAATAAACAACCTAATTTTTTACCATCTCCAAGAAGTTTTTCAAATAACGGTAAATCCTCCGCTGTCGTGATAATTAATATTTCTCGAATACCCGCCTCCATCAATGTTGAGAGAGGGTAAAATATCATTGGCTTATCATATACAGGCATTAATTGCTTGCTCATGATTTTAGTTAGTGGTTGAAGTCTTGTCCCTGAGCCACCGGCAAGTATTATACCTTTCATTCGTCTTCAGCTAAATCAATTAATATATTTTCCATTTCTGATCCTGTCATTACCTTATCTAGAGATATTAAAAGACTCGGTAATAATATTAAATTGGAAAACATCGCAAATACTAAAGTAATCGAAACTAAGAGACCAAGAGCCTGGGTTCCACCAAAATCTGATGCTAAGAATATGAAAAAGCCTGAAAATAGAACTATACTGGTGTAAAACATACTAATTCCTGTTTCTCTTATAGCAGTGATTGCTGCATTGGATATATTATGATCATTTCCAATTAACTCCTGACGGTAGCGAGCAAGATAATGTAAAGTGTCATCTATTGAAATTCCGAAGGAAATCGAAAAAATAAGAACAGTGGATGGTTTAACTGGAATTCCAAACCAGCCCATAAGTCCTGCGGTCATTAATAGAGGTAATAAATTCGGAATGATTGCAACAACTACCATTCTTGGGGTCTTGAATAAGATCGCCATAATGATTGATATTAGGACAATTGCAAGCATTAAACTCAATACCAGATTATTGATTAAAAATTTTGTACTTCTGAGAAATATCACGCTCGCACCGGTATATTGGATATCATAATTTTTTTTACTGAAAATGTCATTCGCAAGATTTTGAACTTTTCCCACAAGCTGACTCATCTCTGGTCGAGCTAAATCTTTTACTTGAACTGAAATTCTCATTTTTTGATTTATTGAATCTGAAAATCCTGTGGTTAAAAAGTCCAAATTTTCACTTTTCAAATTAGGCAATGAAGTTGATATTAATGCTCTCTCCTGTGAGTTAGGTAAAGCATAAAACAGAGGGTCTCCACCATAATATGCTTGCCTTCCAAATTTTAACATATCCACTAGTGAAAGAGATCTAGAAAGATTGGGGAATGTATCTAATCTAGATTGAAATTTGTCAACTCTTCTGAGTAATTTGGATTTTTCAATTCCATTTTCAGTTCTTGAGTCAATCACAATATCTAAAGGAATAACTCCTCCCATTTCTCTTTCGAAAAATTTCATCTGGGTAACAAGAGGATCTGTTGGATTAATATCTGTCGTCAGGTTACCTGTCGTCTTCATTAAAGTCATTCCAAAAAGTCCAAAAATTAAAATGACGAATGAACCCAAATAAACTTTTTTTCTATGATATTGTGATATTCGGACTAGCCATTCAATCCATTTTGTGATCCATTTTTGACTCAAATGATTATAATGCCGCTCTTTTGGCTCAGACAGCCAACTGTATAAAACAGGAATTGTTGTTAAGGAAAGAATGTAGACAACAAGAATATTGATTGTTGCTGCAACTCCGAAATGAACAAGCGCATCACTCGATGTTAAAATAAATGTGGCAAAACCTAATGCCGTAGTTGTATTTGTTAAAAAAGCAACACCACCAATTTTTTTTACGGTATGAATTAGTGCCTCTTTAACTTTTTTATCTTTTGAATATTCTTGATGATATTTATTAATGAAGAAAATACAATTGGGAACAACTATGACTATTAGTAATGGGGGCAAAAGAGCCGAAAATAATGTTATTTTAAATCCTAGCAAGCCCATTATTCCAAATGAACCAACAACACCAAATGCAACTACGACCAATGCAATAATTGCTGCCCTGAGACTTCTTAGTAAAATGAGCATAATTAATACTGTGACAAAGCCAGTTAAAGCCATAAATAAGTTGATCTCACTTTTTATAGAACGAGCATTTTTTAATCTCAAATAAGGCAAACCAGAAACCTCAATCGGGATGCCTGTTCTCCTTTCAAAACGTTTTGTTTCGATATGTATTCTGTCAAATAAGTCGTATATAATTTCACTGTAATTGGCTTTATCAGTTATCGAAACAGCCATTAAATGAGTTTTATTGTCACGGCTACTTAATAAGCCATGATAAATAGGTAAAGCTTCATAATGATTACGAATATTAAAAGCTTTTTTCGGACTATCAATTTTTCCATCCATTATTGGACGAGATTCCATTTTGGCATCCTCAGCATTACCTAATGTTAAGTCAACAGCATTGTGAAGAGAGAATACTCCTGTTACTTCATTCTCTTTCTCCAGTCTTTCAGCCATATTTTGCCAGGCATTCAACACAGATGGTGTAAAAAATGCATTGTCTTTAGCACCTAAAACAATTGAATTTCCTGAGCCAGTAAAATCTTTTTGGAATTCGGTGTATGTGGTGTACACCGAATCATCAGATGGTAACATTTTTGCAAAATGATAACTTATATCAACATTTCGACCTACAACGCCCATGAATAGAACATAGAGCAACCAAAAAATCAAAACACCTTTTCGATTTTTAAGTATGAAATGTCCTAATTTTTCCCACATAGACTAACAAAGGTAAGGTCAGAAAAACATAAAGAATAAAGATCCAAGAGGAAGATTTAAAATAAGCTTATCGGATCAATGTTGGACGTGATGGCGCAGCGTCATTTGCTATCGATGCCACTTGCATCGCAAGTGTCCAATATCCATCTTCTATATCATCATTTATGTAAATAAGTTCGGTTATTGTTGCGTTCAATCTAGCTTCATGCCCAGGCACTTTCTCCCCTTCGCTAAGCCCCCAAAAGCTCCTGTGAGATAATAATTTACCTCCATCTTCTTCTCTATCTACACTCGGCAGATCGACCAACCAATGTAAAATCCCTTTTTTTCTTAGAAAATAACCTACCTCTTTAGAAAAAAAAGGAGCATCTTGAGATGAAAAATTCATATTCTTTTTTTCCGCTGAATTCGGATTTGACCTAACAACCAATGCTGTTAAATCATTGGAAGGTCTCCAATGATTCCAAGCCTTCTCAATTTGATCTAATTCAATGATTTTCCCATTTTCACCATAGTCTTTATAATTAACTGTAATAAGAAGAGCAGTCTGAAGAAATGGGATACTGACACCATTGATTGGATGCCAAGTTTGACAAACATGACCGAGAGTTTCAGTATGACTCCCATGAGCGTGTGGATTAAAATTTATATTAAAAAAATTCACATCACCACCCATACCCACAGAGCCAATCCATTTATCTATTCTTACAGGGTCTCTTTTCATTCCAGGGATATACCAAGCTCTGGTCCGCCCTTCTTCTATTGAAGTACTTAAATCATGAATTATTTTTGGATTTTTCACTGTACTTAAATTAAGGTATAAATCCATCTGATGCAATTCTATCAGCCCAAAACAATCCCTTATCCAAAAGCTTCCAAAAGCCATATTCATCTTTTTTCAACCTTTCGGCATCTATATGAGGCCTCCAACACTTTTCTATATCACTCGACCATTCGCCTAATATTTTAGAATCCAAGCCTTCTCTAGTTCTTAATTGAGTCATAATTATCTCATTGATAATATCTCTTTTCTCCAGAAATTCTTCTTCGTACCATAAATTATTTACCCCTACTGATTTTTGATATTTAATGTTATTACTTACATTCCATCGCCTGATAGAACCTCCATCATAAGAATGAGCTCCAGGACCAATCCCATAATAAGGTTTCCTCAGCCAATATCTAGAATTATGTACGGATCTCCATTCTGGTAAGCAAGAATTGCTGATTTCATAACAATCCCATCCTTGTTGACATAAATATTTTCTGTACCAGAGAAAATCTTCTTCAGCTCTATCATCACAAAGGGGTTTAGATTCTCCTTTTTTTATTTCATAAAAAAGCTGGGTCTTTCTTTCTACTGTTAAGGCATAATTAGACAGATGAACTAATTTCATTTCCAATGCTTTATTTACGTTGAATTGCCACTCACTTAAAGATGAACTCGGTATTCCATAAATTAGATCAATACTAATATTTTCAAAGCCTGCGTCCTGCGCTCTTAATATTGATGTTGATGCTTCGATTGAATTATGTGAACGGTTCATCCATTTTAATTTATTATCAACAAAAGACTGAACTCCGATGCTCAAACGATTAATTCCTAATTTCTTCCAATTCGATAAAGATTCATTATTTACGTCCTCTGGATTAACTTCAAGGGTAAACTCACCACCTTTTTTTAGGGGAGCGTTTTTCATTGCGGAATCAACTAAAGACGAAATTGTCTTCGCTGGCAATAAAGAAGGTGTGCCTCCACCAAAATAATATGTATCCTGTTCTATCGGGGCTGATAAGAATCTTAAATCAATTTCTGCCTCCATAGCTTTGAGAGTATTTTCGATTCCTCTAAGATTAGTGGAAAAATGAAAATCACAATAATTACATGCCTGGCGACAAAATGGGATATGAATGTAAAGTCCCAATTAAATTATTTTCAAATCCATTCTAAAAACGGTACCCTTGTCTAATTGAGACGTTAAAAGGTATAACCTACCGCCATGAACTATTTCAACAATACGTTTTGATAAAGAAAGGCCAAGTCCCCATCCGCGACTTTTTGTTGTGAAACCTGGTTTAAATATATTCCGACGATCTTTTGTACTTATTCCTTTTCCGCTATCATCAAAATCGATAGAAATAGATTTCTCTAAAACCCTAATGGATATGGATAATACTCCTTTACCATCCATGGCGTCAATTGCATTTCGCATTAAATTCTCAAAAACCCAACCTATTAAAACAGGTTCAACTTTTAAGTTTGGTAATTGATGAGCAGACTTAATATTAATTTTTAGATTCTTTGAACTTCTTTTTTGCATATATTCAGAACTTTGATTTAGAAGACCTATAATGTCTACTTTAGAAAAAGTAGGTTCTGATCCAATTTTTGAAAAACGATCGGCAACGATTTGAAGCCTTGACAGATCTTTTTTAATCTCATTTAGAGCTTTGGATTTAACTCCCTCTTCCTCAAGTATCATCGTCCAACCAAATAATGCAGATAATGGTGTTCCAAGCTGATGAGCTGTCTCTTTTGCCATTCCGTTCCAAACAAGATTCTGCTCAGATTTCCTCGATCGACTAAAAGCTAAGTATGCAAAAAATAAATAAAGACTAGTTATTCCGAGAAATAATTTTGGAAAAAACCTCAGCCTTTTTAGACTTCTAGATTCATCTCTGTAAATGAACTGCTCTACTCCTGGTGAGATATTTACTGTAATAGGGTCGGAATAATCCATCATTTTACTCAATTCTTTACTCAGAAAATTAATAGATGTATCCTTACTATTAAGGTTTCGATAGGTGAGAATTCTATTTTGATCATCTGTTAGAATCAGAGGAATAGTTGTATTTAACTCTATTATTCTAGTCGCCATTGTTAAATCAGAATTTGGATTTGAAGTCAGTATCAGAGAAATAGCCTCTCCCCAGAGCCTTACTCGATCATTTTCTTGAGCCCGAAGTTGATCTGTAAACCTCTCTGTGTAAATAAGTGTCAAAACACCTATCAAAATTGCTAAAAGAAGCAATCCACCTTTCCATAGCGATTTCAAGAAAAATGAATTTAATTTAAACATAGTGCGAATATAGTTGCTGTTTTTTCTTGTAAATTTTAACTAAATAAAAATAAAGTGGCTAATTGATGAAATTAGTGCTATTGAGTTATCAATAATATAACCATTTTTGCAAGCTGATTTAAACTCTATGAAATTCATTTTTCTTATTGTATTGATAATATTTTTTGCTATCGACTTTTATGCCTTTCAAACATTTAAGTCCTTAGACTTAAGCGAAAAATTTGAGAAATTATTTTGGATTATTAACGTTGTCGGATATATCGGAATTTTTTGTTCAGTTTTTTTTTTCAGCCCAAAAGAACACTCTTCCTTATCAAGGATTTTACCTCAGTTTGTTTCAGCTTATATCATTTTGTTTTACATTCCAAAACTCATACCTGTTTTCCTTGGAACGATAGAAGATTTTTATCGTACTGGAAACAAAATGTTTTCTAATGAATGGCATAGTAGGCGCCGGTTTATTGGATTAATCAGTTGGGGTTTAGCTACGATTCCATTTTTTGGCATCCTTCATGGAGTATTTCGTGGGCGATCAAAATATAGAGTGCTGAATAATTCAGTAATAATAAACGGATTACCTGATGGATTTAATGGATTTAAAATTCTTCAAATCAGTGATATTCACTCAGGAAGCTTTATTAGCTATGAAGAAGTTCAAATTGGAGTCGAATTAATTAAAGAACAAAAACCCGATCTCATCGTTTTCACGGGAGATTTAGTAAACAATCTATATTCCGAAATGGAACCATGGGTCAATTTATTTAAAGAAATTCAAGCTCCTATGGGAGTCTATAGTATTCTTGGAAACCATGATTATGGAGATTATGTCAAGTGGCCAAATATTGAAAAGAAAAAAGAGAACTTGAATAAGCTGTGCCAAATTCATGAAAAACTAGGATGGAATCTTTTGAGAAACCAGAATGCTACCATAAAAAAAAATGGAAACTCCCTAGATATTGTTGGAGTTGAAAATTGGGGGAATCCGCCATTTCCAAAATATGGAGACCTTAACCTTGCTCTTGAAGGCTTGGACCTCAAAACGCCAAAAATATTATTGAGTCATGACCCTACTCATTTTGATGGTGAAGTTGTTCATCATGAGTCCAACATCCCACTTACTTTGAGTGGTCACACTCATGGTATGCAATTTGGAATTGAAATCCCTGGATGGATAAAATGGAGTCCAGTAAAATTCAAATATCCAAGATGGGCAGGCAGCTATTTTGATGAAAAATCACAAAGAAACCTGTATGTAAATAGAGGTTTTGGATATCTTGCATTTCCAGGTAGAGTTGGAATTTGGCCTGAAATTACAATGCATGAACTCCGAAAATAACAGTTTTAAATTATTATTACTCTCTTTAAATCATTAGTTTTATTAAATATTGAATAATAATTATCGCGATGAAAACAAGAGTTTTATTTCTTATCACAATCCTTATTTTCTCATTTCCAGCTCTAACCTATAAGAATGGGGCACCTTCCGGAAAAACTGGGTCCCCAAAAAGTAATAGCAATACTTGTTATAATTCCTATTGTCACAATGGACCTTCTGCATCAACCCAAACAATATCCGTGAGCTCAAATATTCCGTCAGATGGATATATTCCAAATACAGATTACACTTTTACAATAACCTCCAAATCCAACGGAGCAAGTGATGCAAAAATGGGATTTGAATCCTCAATAGAGAGCCTGGGGCAACACCAAGGATCTTTAACTCAAGTTTCAGGATCAACCCAGATTAAAAGTTCCAGTTTTGTAACACATACCAGCACAAGTAATACACCGAGCTCAGGAGAAAAATCATGGGATTTTATATGGAATTCAGGACTAGCACCGGATAGTGTTGTTTTATATACTGCTGGGATTTTTGGCAACGGAAATAATGCTCCAAATGGTGACGTATTATTACTAGAAACAAAAGTTTTAAGAAAAAGTGGCTTGACTCTGAATGAAGACGATACAAATTATTTTTTGGCTTATCCAAACCCTGCTAAAAACTGGATTCAAGTTTCTAATTCCAAAGCAAATTCTAATGGTTTCATATACGTTTCAGACCTCTCTGGAAAAGTTGTTTTACAATCAGATTGGGTTTCAAATGATCAAAATGGTAAATTGATGGATGTTTCTGAATTATCAAATGGGATTTATAGTTTCAACTTAATCCTAGAAAATGGTGAAAACTTTCATTTAAAACTAAAAGTCTTAAGATAAGAAACTGCTTTTTGGCATGAAATTCGTAACCCTCAAGTATGCTTAAAATTATCAAAAGAATATTTGTAAAGGGGAAAATTTTATGGGTTTCAGCTTTTCTATTTTTAAGCTTTGCATCGAAAGCTCAAAATGAAAGTTTAAAATTTTATATCCAAGCTGGGATTAATCAAAATACTGGAGCTCTGGGTTTTGATAGTGCTTTAGCATCAGTAAGTCAGTTAGTTTCTGATATAAACGCCTTAAATGGTTGGCAAGTTGGATTTATAATACGTGAATACCACAGTGAGACCCAGTATCTAGCTCTTGAAACTCTATACTCATCGAATGAAACAAAATTGGTAATAGGCCCTCCTGACTCTTTAGGCCTTCCGACAACACAAACTTTAAATTCTCAGAAAATTATGCTTTCTATCTCTCCAGGCTTTAGAATCTTTCGACTAATACGTGGTCAGGCTGGGTTAAATGGAATATTTGAATTGAATAACGGTTTTCAAGAAAGCTTTGATAGTTTCAAACTTGCGTACCGCCTAGGGGTTGGTTTAGATATTTTTAAATTAACTGCGGACATATCTTACAATGCATCTTTTAATAAATCTTTTGGCGTCTTAGATGGAATCCCCTTGAGCAACTCACACTCTCAATTTTTATTTACAATAGGGTATAAATTTTAATTCAAGCAAGAAGTTTGGCACGCATTTTGGGTCATAATATGATAACGGGAGATAATGTGTTTAGGTGATTAAGAGTTAACAAAAAATTTTGTTGATCCAATCTCTCGGAAAACCCTGGGAAACCAGGGTTTTTTATTTTAAATCCACATATATATTCTTCGGTTCAGTGAAAAAACGAAGGGACTCATAACCTCCCTCTCGCCCAACGCCACTTTCTTTGACACCACCAAAAGGAGTTCTTAAGTCTCTTACAAGCCAACTATTTATCCAAATAATACCTGCAGCAATATTATCTGCAATTCTATGTGCTTTTTTTAAGTCATTTGTCCAAACCGTAGCTGCTAAGCCATATTTAGAATTATTTGCGAGCTGAAGAGCTTCGTTTTCCGAACTAAATGGCATAACTGTTACTAAAGGTCCAAAGATTTCTTCTTGATTTGTCCGGCAAGACATATCTAATCCGGAAATGATAGTTGGACTCATATAAAATCCTCCAGAGTACTCACCCTCGAGAGTAATTGACTCACCGCCAAACTCAACTTCACCACCTTCCTTTTTCGCTAATTCGACATACGACAAAATCTTTTCCTTATGATCTTTAGAAACGATAGAGCCTAAATCTGATTTTGGATCCTTCGGGGGGCCAATTTTCAATTTTTTTGTTTCTTGAATAAATGCTTTTAAAAAGCGAGTATATAAGTTACTCTCAACTAAAATTCGACTTCCACATAGACAAATTTGTCCTTGGTTTGAGAAAGAAGACCTAACCGTTGTTTGAATCATTTTATCAAAATCACAATCTGAAAAAATAACATTTGAATTCTTCCCACCCAACTCAAGACTAATTTTCTTAAAATTAGCTGCTGCAATTCTATTTATTTTCTCACCGGTAGTCGTTCCACCAGTAAAAGATATTAGTGATACATCCGGGTGACTTACAAGAGGCTGACCTGCATCTTCGCCCTTGCCATGAATGATATTGATTACTCCCTTCGGGAATCCAACCTTATCTATTAACTCAGAAAGAATAAAAGCAGTTGCTGGGGTAATTTCAGAAGGCTTTGCAACAACAGTATTACCAGCTGCTAAGGCAGGGGCAATTTTCCATGTAAATAAATATAGTGGCAGATTCCAAGGAGAAATACATGCGACAACTCCCAAAGGGCGCCTGAGAGTGTAGTTAAATCCACTAGTCCCCATATCGTGAATCTCACTGTTTTCATGTAAAATAGCTGTTGCAAAAAAACGAAAATTATCAATTGCGCGAGGGATATCAACTTTTTTTGCTAAAGACAATGGCTTCCCATTATCTTTTGACTCTGCTTTTGCAAAATATTCTAACTTTTCATCTAATTCATCCGCTAATTTTAATAAGAAGGAAGACCTCTTCGAAGCTGATAATTGAGACCAACTTGGAAAAGCCTTTTTTGCGGATCCCACAGCATGAGTAACATCAGCTTCTGTACTTCTAGGTGTTTCCCCATAGATTTTGCCTGTAGAAGGATCAATGTTATCTATGTATTTACCATTTTGGGGTTCGACAAAAACACCGTCTATATAATTTGCTATTTTCATCAGCCTAAAGGTTAGGAGTTCTTCCCCCATCAACGGGTAAATTAATCCCCGTTATATATGAAGCGTCTGAAGATGCTAAAAATACAATTGCACGAGCAATTTCTTCAGGCTCTGCAAATCTTTGCATAGGAATTTCATCACGCATTTCTTCTTTAATTTTTTCTTCGCTACTGCCTTGGTTCAACGATTTTCGGACAATAATTTCATTAAGCCTTTCAGTTGAAGTAGCGCCTGGCAAAACATTATTTACTGTTATTGAATCTGGAGCCAGCTCGTTAGCTAATGTCTTTGACCAATTTGCCACAGCAGCCCTAACAGTATTACTTACTCCAAGTCCGTTCAAAGGAGCTTTTACAGATGTACTAACAACATTTATTATTCTACCGTAACCTGAGGCTCGCATACCTGGAATCAATAATTGAGAGAGGTTATGGTTATTAATTAAATGATTTCTGAATGCATTATTAAAATCCTCTTCAGAAGAGTTGATAATAGAACCTGAGGGGGGACCGCCAGTATTATTCACAATGATATTTATAATCTTTCCTTGATCTAAATAATCTTGAATAACTCTCTTAACGTTCGAAGGCTCACTAAAGTCTGCAACAAGAATTTCATGCGATTGTCCCAATTTCGTGTCTAATTCAAGTCGGGTTTCTTCTAATTTTTCTTTATTCCGAGACAACAGAACGATTGAAACTCCCCTCTCCGAAAGCAAATTTGCCGCAGCCCTTCCAATTCCCTGAGTGCTGCCTCCTACAAGCGCGGTTTTACCAATTAAATTGCTTTTCATTTCATGAAGTTACTTAAGGATTATTTGAATCAACTAAATATAATAATATCTTGAAAATCAGTTGTCGCTCCCTTTCTTCCGGACCAACTACCATGAAATGTCTTTGCTTTCTTCCATCCTGCATCATTAGCCCATTGTAAAATCTTCTTTTCTTCATAGGCAACATTTGCACCCTTTGAAATTTTACTCATATACCAGGCATCGTGAATTTTGAACTTAAATGGATATTTTGATTTTTGAGAAGTGATTATCGACTCCTGATCCATCAGAAAAAATGTTGCTAAAAATCTTCCTCCAGGACGAATAACCCGTCTTGCTTCTTTTAAATAATTGATAACTGCATCCGGTTCTAAATGAGTAAAAACACTCGACGCCCAGGCAAAATCGAAATTATTTTGATCATAAGGAAAAACAAACTTTGATGCGCATGCTCCATTTTTTACATAAAGATCATTCTCGATACAAACATGTCGAAACGAAAAATTTGGAAATTTGTTAGTGATTCGTTTTGAACAATCGTCTACTGCGCTTTTGACAATTTCAAACCCTTCATATGATGCTTTTTTATGAAGATAATTGGTCAAAGGTATTGCCATTCGCCCAAGGCCAGACCCGATATCTAAAACATGATCCTTTGCCTTTAGCCCTCCCAATTCAATAAAGTATTTTTTGTATTTGAGACCATTCTCTAAAAAATCTCCTCCTCCGGTAAAAACTTCTCCAGGTGATGGAAGGACAATCCCATTATATGTTTTCTTCCCTTTTAAAAAAAAATATAAATCCAATGGGGAAAAAAATATTCTGCGAACAAATCTTCTACCTCTTGGACTTAGCAAATAAAAAAATGATCGAAAGTACTGTTTCATGAAATTAATCAACCAGTTTTCATCGCTGCCTCTATTTCAGATACTTCTTTAGGAATTTCTTTGGTCAAATTAATATATCCATTAGATGTAATTAATATATCATCTTCAATTCTTATTCCAATACCTTCTTCTGGTATATAGATCCCTGGTTCACAAGTAAAAACCATCCCGGCTTCCATCGGAGAGCCATCCCACAAGCCATAATCGTGAACATCAAGGCCTAGATAGTGAGATGTTCCATGCATAAAATATTTCTTGTATGCTGGCCATGAAGGATTTTGATTATCAACTTCTTCTTGCGTAAGTAGGTTCAGATTGATAAGTTCTTTTGTCATAAGATCGCCGACTCGCTTATGGTACTCAGACAAGACGGCGCCAGGCTTCAAAAGCTCTATTGAAGCTTTTTCTACTCTTAGAACAGATTCATATACCTCCCTTTGACGATCAGTAAACTTACCATTGACAGGGAAACATCTTGTGACATCACAAGCATAATTCGCATATTCGGCACCCACATCAATCAAGACCAAATCCCCTGAAATACATTGTTTATTGTTTTCTAAATAATGCAAAACACAGGCGTTTGAACCACTCCCAATGATGGGAGAATAGGCAAAACCTCTTGATCGTCTTTTAACAAATTCATGAATGAATTCTGCTTCAATCTCATGTTCCCAGCAGTCCGGTTTAAGAAATTTTAAAACCCTATTGAAACCAGCAGCAGTAATTTCGGCAGCAATTTTCATAACCTCAATTTCTAAAGCCGTTTTCACAGATCTTAATTTGTTTAAATAGGGAGCAGATCGCTTATAATTATGATTAGGGTAGATAATCCTAAGCTCAGCATTTAATCTCATTTCTCGAGTTTGCACAGGAGTATTTCTTCTAAGATGCTCTTGGGTAAGCAGGTATACATTTTCAGTTTGACTCATCAGACTTTTCATAATTGTATCGAATTCACTTAACCAATAGACTGTTTTAATTCCACTTACTTCAAAAGCCTCGCTTTTCGTAAGCTTTTCACCTTCCCAGACAGCAATTAAGTCATTTGTCTCAGTAAGAAAAAGGAGCTCTTTATCCTCATTTCTTTTTGCATCTGGGAAAATAACTAAAACTGAATCTTCTTGATCGACACCAGATAACCAAAAAATATCTGTGGCTTGTTTAAAAGGCATTATTCCGTCTGCACTAGTTGGGTAAATGTCATTAGAATGAAAAATAGCAAGAGAATTGGGCTCCATCATACTTTTAAATCGTTCTCGATTATCAATGAAAAGCTGTTTATTAAGTCGATGGTATTTCATATTTCACGAATATAAGACCTTTTAACTTCATCGCTCAAATGCTTTTTACCATGAACTTTCTTTTCGCTTTTGGACTTACTTTTGTATACGAATTAAGAATTACTCAAATTATGGCAATATCAATTGGGCTTGTGCGATCTTCATTAGTGAGAAAGTATTGGATGGCTCTTACTGGTTTGTTCTTATGCTCCTTTTTAGTGGTTCATTTGCTTGGAAATCTTCCGCTTTTAATGGAGGATAGAGAAAGCTTTAACAGCTATGCTCATTTTATGACAAATTTTCCCCTTATCAAAATAATCAGCTACGGGCTTTATTTAAGCATAGTCTTACATTCCGTAGATGGTTTGCTTTTAGCTCGAAGTAATAAAAAAGCGCGAGAGACTTCCTACGTTCAATATAACGGAAAAGCAAATGCATCATGGTCCTCACGAAACATGGCGATACTAGGTACCCTAACTCTAGTTTTTCTTATTATCCACATGAAAAGCTTCTGGTACGAAATGCACTTTGGAAATATTCCGGTTTATACTAACAGCAATGGCAAAGAATTAAAAGACTTGTACTCAATTACTGTTGCTGCATTTGAACAACCTTGGTACTCCATTTTTTATGTATTTGCGATGATGGGTTTAGGCTTTCATTTATGGCACGGATTTGCAAGTTCATTTCAAACTCTAGGTATTAATCACGCAAAGTACACGCCGTTTATTGAAATATTCGGAAAAGGCTTTTCCATAATTATTTCATTGGCGTTCGCTAGTATTCCATTATATATTTTATTGTCCTGAACTAACCTTTAAATTAATCGATGTCAAAATTAAAATCGGAAATACCTGAAGGTTCATTAGCAGAAAAATGGACAAAGCATAAAGCTAAGATTCCATTAGTTAGTCCTGCGAATAAAAGGCAAATTGATGTTATTGTTGTGGGAACCGGATTAGCTGGTAGCTCAGCAGCAGCCTCATTGGCTGAACTTGGTTATAATGTCAAAGCTTTTTGTTTCCAGGACTCTCCCAGAAGAGCACACTCAATAGCTGCACAAGGAGGAATAAATGCTGCAAAAAATTACCAGAATGATGGAGATTCTGTGTTTCGACTGTTCTATGACACTATAAAAGGTGGAGATTATAGAAGCCGAGAGGCTAATGTCCACAGGCTTGCAGAAGTAAGTACCAATATTATTGACCAATGTGTTGCTCAAGGAGTACCATTTGCCAGAGAATATGGCGGACTCCTAGACAATAGGTCCTTTGGTGGGGTTCAAGTAAGCAGAACGTTTTACGCTAAAGGACAGACTGGGCAACAACTTTTATTGGGTGCTTACTCAGCTCTCTCCCGTCAAGTTGCAAAGGGTAGGGTAGAGCTCTTATCCCGCCATGAAATGGTAGAGCTTGTTGTTGTAGATGGAAAGTCCAGAGGAATCATAGCTCGAAATTTGGTCACTGGCCAACTTGAGCGTCATTCTGCACATGCTGTGCTTTTATGCACAGGAGGATATGGAAATGTTTTCTATTTAAGCACAAATGCAATGGGATCAAATGTCACAGCAGCTTGGAAAGCTCATAAAAAAGGAGCGTTTATGGCAAACCCATGCTTCACTCAGATTCACCCTACTTGCATTCCTGTCAGTGGAGATTCACAATCGAAACTGACTTTAATGTCAGAATCTTTAAGAAATGATGGACGAATCTGGGTTCCAAAAAAAATCGAGGATGCAAAAGCCATTAGAGAAGGAAAAATAAAACCCACAGATCTTCTTGAAGAAGAAAGAGATTACTATCTAGAGAGAAGGTACCCCGCTTTTGGGAATTTGGTTCCCCGAGATGTTGCATCAAGAGCAGCAAAAGAGCGATGCGATGCTGGTTTTGGAGTGAATAAGACCGGAGAAGCCGTTTATTTAGACTTTTCATCTGCCATTGAGCGATTTGGGGCTGAAGCTGCACATGTTAGGGGAATTCAAAACCCAAGTGATGAAGACATTAAAAAATTAGGTGAACGAGTCATTGAATCAAAATATGGAAATCTTTTTCAGATGTATGAAAAAATTACCGCGCAAAACCCATATAAAACTCCCATGATGATTTATCCTGCTGTTCATTACACGATGGGAGGCGTTTGGGTGGATTACAATTTAATGACAACAGTTCCTGGGTTATTCGCATTAGGAGAAGCTAATTTTTCTGATCATGGGGCTAATCGACTCGGAGCTTCTGCTCTTATGCAGGGTTTAGCAGATGGTTACTTTGTAGCTCCCTATACAATTGGAACCTATTTATCAAAAGATATTGTTACGGGAAAAATCTCTACCAAATTACCAGAGTTTGAAGAAGCTGAGAATAATGCCAGAAAACGAATGGAGAGATTCCTTAACAACAATGGGAATACTCCCGTTGAGTCTTTCCATAGAGACTTAGGAAAAATAATGTGGTCTCAATGCGGTATGGCTAGGAATGAAAAAGGTTTAAAAAAAGCGATAGCCGATATTCGTTCACTACGAGATAAGTTCTATGCCGAAGTTAAAGTCACAGGTAAAATGAATGAAATGAACCCCGAGCTCGACAAAGCAGGAAGGGTTGCAGATTTTCTTGAATTAGGAGAATTAATGTGTATGGATGCCCTAGCGCGAGAAGAATCTTGCGGGGGTCATTTTCGGGAAGAATATCAATCGAAAGAAGGTGAAGCCGTCCGAAAAGATGACGAATTTGCTTTTGTTTCCGCTTGGGAATTTTCCGAAAATGATCCAGGAAAATCGAAACTTCATAAAGAGGAACTTTCATTCGAAAATGTTGAACTAAATACCCGCTCTTACAAATGAATTTTACAATCAATGTTTGGCGACAAAATGGCCCTAAAGAAAAAGGAAAAATTGCAACTTATCAAGTAAGTGGTATCTCCAATGATATGTCTTTTCTAGAAATGATTGATGTCCTTAATGAGCAATTAATTACGCAAAATATAAATCCAGTAGTTTTTGATCATGATTGCCGAGAAGGAATTTGCGGAATGTGTTCAATGTTCATTAATGGAGAAGCGCATGGCCCCGGTCGAGGTGTAACAACATGTCAGCTTCATATGAGGGAGTTTAAAGATGGTGATACCATAACCATTGAGCCATTTCGAGCAAAAGCTTTCCCTGTAATTAAAGACTTAATGGTAGATAGAAGCTCATTTGATAGAATCATTCAAGCAGGAGGATACGTTTCTGTAAACACTTCTGGCAACCTTCCAGATGCCAATGCTACACCAATTGAAAAACAAGATGCAGATGCAGCGTTTGATGCGGCTACATGCATTGGCTGTGGGGCATGTGTTGCGACATGTAAAAACGCTTCAGCTATGCTTTTTACATCTGCAAAAGTGAGTCAACTATCTCTTCTTCCCCAAGGTAAAATTGAGGCCAATGAACGTGTACTAAATATGGTGAAACAAATGGACATGGAAGGATTTGGAAATTGCACGAATACAGGGGCATGCGAAGTGGAATGCCCAAAAGGAATTAGTATCGAAAATATAGCCAGAATGAATAGAGAATTTTTAGGTGCATCAATTACATCCAAATAAAATTAACTAACTTCAATATCATGAAAATAAAAAATATTGTAATTACAGCTTTGTCATTATTGATTTTAGCCTCCTGCGCAAAAGAACCCACATTGGGTGACAAATTAGAAGGAGTTTGGGTGGTAAACAAGGTGACTGCAACTGGCACGGTCGATATTCTTGGCTCAGTTGTGCCTGTCGTTGCCGAGGACACTTATATCAACCCAGATAGTTCACGCTTTTCATTAACACAAGACCCTAATTCTGTAACATACTCCGTAGATGCGGTAATTAGCGCTAATTTAGGTACAACAATAGATCTTCCATTCAAAGAGTCTGGCTCAGGAACATGGTCTACAAAGCCTGGTAATGGAACAGCTCCAGATTCTGTATTCCTAAACAATACGGATGGAACAACTGTCAAGTATGAAGTTATGGGTCTCCTTGAGACATCCGTAACACTTCGAACAAATTTGTCAATAGAATTTATGGGATCTAACGTCAACATGTTGACGGAATTTGGGTTTGCTAAAATTTAAAATTTCGATATTCGGACCCTTAAAATGCCTTCCACCCTTGAGCCTCGAGCTCGATAGCTTGTTCAGCATTCGTAATTAGCTGAATTGGCTTTGAATCGGTCATATGGCCAATCGCTGTTAAACTGGGATTGTGTTTTATTTTATCATAATCTCCCAAAGAAATCGTAAAAAGTAATTCATAATCCTCCCCACCGTTCAACACCGCGGTAATTGGATTAATTCCGAATTCTTCTGCCAAACGAATCATTTGAGGGTCCATGGGGATTTTATCTTCATAGATTGTGCATCCTAAATCTGAAGATTTACACAAGTGCATAATTTCTGAACTCAAACCGTCTGAAATATCAATCATACTTGTGGGGCTAACTTTTATATTTTTTAGTAGTTCAATAATATCCTTTCTTGCCTCTGGCTTTAATTGTCGTTCCAAAACATATTCGTGCCCTTGAAGCTCTGGCTGAAGGTTTGGGTTCGATTTAAATGCTGCTTTTTCACGCTCCAATACTTGAAGACCCATGTATGCAGACCCTAGATCTCCAGATACAACAAGCAAATCCTTGGGTTTGGCACCTGACCTTTTTACCACATTTCCTTTTTTCACCTTGCCAATAGCTGTTATGCTTAACATCATTCCAGATGCACTAGATGTTGTATCTCCTCCTACTAAATCAACCTTATAATTATTACATGCCAATAACATACCCTCATAAATTTCCTCTAAAGCTTCAACTGGAAATCTATTGGATACTCCTAACCCTACTATTATTTGCGTCGGGATTCCGTTCATAGCATATATATCGGAAATATTAACCACTACAGCCTTATATCCAAGATGTTTTAGAGGCACATAGGACAGATCAAAGTGTACTCCCTCAACAAGTAAATCCTTTGAAACCAGAGTCACATATCCACTATGATTAATTATTGCCGCATCATCACCTACGCCTTCTAAAGTAGATTTATTCGATAATTTAATCGATGATGTTAAACGATTTATTAGGGCAAATTCGCCTAATTCTGATAATTGAGTCTTTTCTTGGTTCGGTGTATCTAGCATGACGCAAATTTCGATATATCTTTGTTAAATACCTTTGTAAAATTACTTTCTTATGACTCAGAAATTCGATACGAAAATCAAGGCGTTTATGAGCGAAATCCAATCCAAAAATCCAAATGAGCCTGAGTTCATTCAAGCCATTTATGAAGTCGCAGAATCCGTGATCCCATTCATTGAAGAAAATCCAAAATACAAAGATGCGAAGATACTAGAACGTATTGTGGAAGCCGAAAGGATTTTAATGTTCCGAGTTTCATGGACTCGAGATGATGGAAGTATTGAAGTAAATCGAGGTTTTAGGGTGCAATTTAATAGTGCTTTAGGCCCATATAAAGGAGGGTTAAGATTTCATCCATCAGTAAACCTAAGTGTACTAAAATTCCTAGGGTTTGAACAGATATTTAAAAATAGCCTTACCACACTTCCTCTAGGTGGAGGAAAAGGAGGCTCGAATTTTGACCCAAAAGGAAAGTCTGACTCAGAAGTAATGAGGTTTTGTCAGGCATTCATGACCGAACTCTCGCGTCATATCGGTCCAAATACAGATATTCCCGCAGGAGACATCGGAGTCGGTAGTAGAGAAATAGGTTACATGTTTGGACAATACAAGCGAATCAAAAATGAATTTACTGGAGTCCTTACGGGAAAAGGTAAGAATTGGGGTGGTTCACTTATTCGCCCCGAGGCCACTGGTTACGGTGTAGTTTACTTTTCGCAAGAGATGTTAAAAACCAAAAATGAAAATTTAAAAGGAAAAAATGTGGTTATCTCCGGGTCGGGTAATGTAGCCCAGTATTCAGCTGAAAAAGCAATTGAACTGGGTGCGCAAGTTCTCACGATGTCAGATTCGTCCGGTTACATATTCGACCCTGAAGGAATAGATAAAAAGAAATTGAATTTTATCAAAGACCTAAAAAATATAAAACGAGGTCGTATTTCAGAGTATTTAAAGAAATATCCGAAAGCTGAATTTCACAAAGGGAAAACACCTTGGAATATACCCTGCCATATAGCACTTCCCTGTGCAACACAAAATGAACTAACAAAAGATGATGCTAATTCTTTAATTAAAAATGGAGTATTATGTGTTTGTGAAGGTGCAAATATGCCATCAACTCCTGAAGCTATTGAAGCATTTCATTTAAAAGGCATTTTGTTTAGCCCCGGTAAAGCATCCAATGCGGGGGGTGTTGCAACATCAGGATTAGAAATGTCTCAAAATAGCCTGAGATTAAGCTGGAGTTCTAAAGAAGTAGATGAAAAGCTTCAAAATATCATGAAAAAAGTTCATGAATCTTGCGTAAAGTATGGTAAACAAGAAAATGGATCTATTGATTATGTAAAAGGCGCGAATTTAGCTGGGTTTGTCAAAGTTGCCGATGCCATGATAGATCAAGGGGTAGTTTGACTTGATTTTAAAGAAGATCAATACCTAGAGTAACTGATGCTGCCTGATATGGAACGGGATTAATTAAGTCTTGTTGAAACATAGGAATCAATGCCACTTTGCCTTTAACGAAAATATCTCCATACCCAAGCCTTACACTAAGTCCGTAGATGAAAGGATTCTGGTAAAAGCTATTATATCTTACTTCGTTTACAGGTCCAGCTCCAGTAGGATCGTCAAAACGCATTTTACGGGCAGTTTGAGTTCTTAAGCCCAAATAACCGCCGATTCCAACGGTTAGTCCTCGATCCCCATCTCTGCTTCCATTAAAAATTAATTCCAATGGGATTTCAAAATATGAGGTAACTAAACGAGATCTTCTTCTGTCTATTGATGCATCCTGAGTAACTGTTACTCCAACTCCTGACTCAGAAGATTGATCAAATGTTGAGATATAATTACTACTTCCAAAATCTAAAACACTCCATTCAATTGACGCCCCTGTTCTGAGCCAGAACGAAGACTTTGCCAATCTGTATTGATTGTAGAAAATATCCCAAGATTGTGCAGATGAGGCAAAAAAAGTTCCAGCTCTATTCTGTGTCCAACCTCCTGATGAAAAAGCTAGACTACCTGAAGATAAGTCAATTAAGCTTATCAAACCATAAGAAAGAGACATTCCTCTTTGAATCTTTACCGGGTTTTTTTTATTCTCATTCGGCTCATCGCTAAGATTCAACTTGGCATCAACTGATATCCCGGGGGGATCTCCCTCTTCTTGAATCGGAACTTCACCAATTTTAATCGTGGGTTGGTTTTTTTTTGCTCGTTTAAGCTCTTTTTCTTTCTTTTTGGTTTCTTTCTTTAACTGTCTTTTTTCTCTTTTTGTTAATTCCTGAGACTCCGCGGCATTAGCATCTTGAGCGAAACTGGAAGTAACGAAGAAACAAAGTAATGACAGAGTGTAAACAAATTTTTTCATAAAGTTCCTTGTAAAATGGTGTTTAAGACAAAAATAACAACATTTATGCCACATAAATAATTTTGCCTTTCTTCAATGATCACCATTTAATTCTCACAAAAGAATAATATTTAGTCTTGAGAAAATTATACGACCTTTGATCATGTCTAAAAAAGGACCCAAAAAAAAGAAAAATAAAGCGCACCGTTCAATGGATGCGAGTTCATTGGCTCAACGGATATTGCGACTTCTTCAAAAAAGACCATTTACACAATTCCCTTTAACAGATCTTGCTTTAGAGATGGGGATGTACGAAAGAACAGGTAAAATATTGATTAAAGCATCATTAGATATTTTAAAATCATCTGAAAAGATCAAAGAGGTCAATCCTGAAACCTTTCAATACAAAATAGATGAAATTCATACTCAAGGATTACTCCAGTTGACGTCTTCCGGTTCAGGATATGTAGTCCCAGGAGGTGAAGAGGAAGATATATTTATTAGAGAAAACAACTTAGGTTTAGCCCTTGGAGGAGATCAAGTAAAAGTTCTACTTCATCCTCAAAAAGGGCATAGAAAATTAGAGGGACAAATCATTGAAATAATAAAACGATCACGGGACAAATTTGTTGGGGAGCTAAAAGTTTCTGAAAACCATGCTTTTTTAATTACCGACAAAAGAAAAATAGGACCCGATTTTTATATTCCGAATAACAAATTAAATGGTGGAAAAGATGGTCAAATAGTCGTTGCTTCTCTTCTCTCTTGGGATAACCCTGAAAAAAACCCTCAAGGAAAAGTTGAGGAAATATTAGGAAATAAAGGTGATCACGATACCGAAATTCATGCCATTCTGAATGATTATGGTCTTCCATATTCATTTGAACCAGAAGTGGAAAATGAAGCAAATAATATTTCATTAGAGCTTGACCCAAAGGAGATATCCAAAAGGCGTGACCTAAGAAAAATTAAAACATTTACCATTGACCCTTTCGATGCTAAAGATTTTGATGACGCATTAAGTATTCAAAAAATTGATAATGAATTCTATGAAATTGGTATTCATATTGCCGATGTCACACATTATGTAAGACCTGGAAGCAAACTAGAGGAAGAGGCGCAAAAACGAGCGACATCTGTATATCTCGTTGATCGCGTGGTCCCGATGCTACCTGAAATATTATCAAATAAGGTCTGTTCATTGAGGCCTAATGAAGACAAGTTTACTTTTTCTGCCTTATTTCAAATCAATTCAAAAGGTAATATTCGAGATAGATGGTTTGGACGGACCGTCATTCACTCCAATAAAAGATTTACATATGAGGAGGCGGAGATGCTCATTCGTGGAGAGAAAGATGATTTTATCGGCGAAGAAATTCAGTTGATGGATCTTATCGCTAAAAACCTCCGAAAAAAACGAATGGCAGATGGCGCCATAGCTTTTGATCGTGCTGAAGTAAAATTTAGATTAGACTCAAATAATGAACCCATTGGAGCCTCATTAAAAGTTGCGAAAGACTCAAACAAGTTAATTGAAGAATTTATGCTACTTGCAAATCAGCATGTTGCAAATATTATTGGTCGTGAAATCAATGGAAAACAAAATTTGAAAACCATGATTTATCGAGTTCATGATCACCCAGATCCAGAAAAACTTGATTCTCTCTCTGAGTTTGTTAGGCCTCTTGGATATAATCTCGCTACCCAGGGCACTGAAGCCATACGAAAATCCATTAATTCTTTGCTTCAAACAGTAAAAGGCACACCTGAGGCAAATATGCTAGAGACACTTACTGTACGAACCATGGCCAAGGCTATATATTCAACCCAAAACATCGGTCATTATGGCTTAGCTTTTAAAGACTATACCCATTTCACTTCACCTATTCGCAGATATCCAGATATGATGGTTCATCGGTTACTTCAAGATTTTTTGAATGGGCAAAAATCCCATAACAAAGAGGAGTATAATATATTATGCGACTATTGCTCTAATCGTGAGCAGAATGCAAATGAGGCAGAAAGAGCTTCCATAAAATTTATGCAAGCCAAATACATGGATAAATACCTCGGAGAGGAGTTTGAAGGAATTATTTCAGGAGTTACGGATTGGGGTGTTTTCGTAGAGATAGAAAAAATGGGCTGCGAGGGACTTTTAAGGCTGGCAGAATTTAGAGATGATTATTATATTTTAGAGAAAGAGCATTACCGAATTGTGGGAGAAAGAAGTGGGAAAATATATTCATTGGGTGATACAATAAGAATTTTTGTAAAAGCTGTTGATCTTTCAAAAAAAACAATCGACTTTGGTTTTGCAAGAGAAAAAAATCAGGGTCAATTCTTTGGAAAATTTCATGAATCAAAACCATTTGAAATTAAACCCAAAAGAGAAAATTCGCCTTTAAATTCTGAGCGATCGACCGGCAGGATTACCTCAAAGTTCAAAGCAAAAGGAGAAAAAACAAAAAAATCGAAGAAAAAAAGACGTTAATCTTTATTCTCCCAATCATTATTTTTTCTATTTACATCTGCTATCCAGTGGTTAGGGTCCAAAATTATTTTTTTAATGTCCTTAATTGAGATCTTTAAGCTTAAAACTCTTGAGCGTTGAGTATAATTCCAAGGCCCCAGATTAATATAATTTTTTTTGTAACCAAACATAGAACTAAGGGGAATTGTATAATTTTCCTCTAACCCAGATTTTAATAAAACTTTCAAATCCACAGGAAGCGGTAACGATCCGTTTCTTGATAAAATGACTCGTGTGAATAGCTTATCATCACTATATACAGAATCAACAGAAGGGTCAGAGTACTTATTAGTTTGAATCCATAAATTCAAATACCAATCTAAAATCATACCCGACTCTTTTTCTGCAATCCGGATAAAATCTCGAGGGATTGGGTGCTTAAATGCCCATTCTCTTTTATATCGAAGCATGGTTGACCAAAATGCTTCTTCACCAATAATACCGCGCAGCTGAACTAAGAAAAGCGAACCCTTCATATATGCAGCAAGCTGGTACGGGTATTTCCCATCAAAATAATTTGCAAGAGTTGCCGTAGGTTCAATCCATGAAGCAGTGGCTACTTTCGAAAACCTAGATAAATAGTTATTGTGTGGATTCAAAATATTTTCCCCCAATAGGAAATTCATTGCCTCATCCTCTGCGAAGCTTGTAAATCCCTCATCCATCCAAGAATATTGTTGCTCATCAGTACCCAGCATGCCATAGTACCACATGTGAGACGCCTCATGTATTACCGTGGATAAAAGGCCCTCGTATGAGTTGCTTTGAACTTGCATAACGGTGGCCATGGGATACTCCATAGCTCCTTCACCTCCCTGAATTATTGTAAACTGCGGCCAATCATACGAACCAAATTTTTTCTCCATAAAAGTGAAGAAGTTTTTTACATCTTCTTTGAATTTCTCTTTACTTAAAAAGCGACTTGACTTTTTATCTTTCTTGTAGATGAAATGCAAGTCAATTCCAGATCTTGTTTTTGATCTTTCATGAACAAATTTTTTATCAGCAACCCATGAAAAATCATGAACATTGTTGGCAACAAAATTCCATGTAAGCCTTTTCTCTTTCTTCTGTTTCGTGACTTTATCAGAATATCCATGACCAATCTCATTAGCATTTTGTAGAACCCCTGATCCTCCTATTAAATAATCTGAATCTGCAGTAATATTTACATTGAACGTACCAAAATCTCCATAAAATTCTCGAGCGACATAAATATCAGGATGCCATCCATCCTTGTCAAAGACACAAATTTTCGGATACCACTGCGTAAAAGAATAGTCAATACCTTCAGGACCCTTCCTTCCTCCTCTTTCGACGAGCCTTGGGATTCTGGTTGTGTATTTAATTTTGAAAGTAACTGTCTCCCCGGGTTTTATTGATTTCGGTAATTTTGCATGGAGGATTGTTTGATCTATGTAAAAAGATAAAACCTCTCCATTCATGGTAAGCTCCTCAATTATTTGCTCACCCCATTCACCGTTTTTCAATTTTTCAATTTTATCAGAAATAGCATTATCCTTGAATAAAGAGGGGATATTAGCCATGTTTGAAAGCATGCTGCCTGGCTGAAAAGCATTCCAGTACAAATGATAAAAAACCTCATTCAAATACTCTGGGCTATTATTGGTATAGGTTAAAGAGAGATCTCCTTTTAAAGAATGATTTCGCGAATTTAAATCAACATCAATTTTGTATTTAACTTCCTGCTGCCAATATTCTTGCGCTTGAACATTATTAATTTTCAAAACGCAAATAATTATTAAAACGTATAATTTATTCATTATTTATCATTTAATTTTCTTGTCGAGGATAGTCGAGGACCTCTGTCTGAGGCCTCTAGAACGCAGGTTTCAAATAATGGATCATGCTCCAAAAAAAGACGATATCCATTTTTCGCCGCCTCAGTTAGAATAGAAGTCTTTTCTTCAAGAGTGAGAAGCGGTCGCGTATCATAACCCATTACATAAGGTAAAGGAATATGCCCAACAGATGGGAGCAAATCTGCCATAAAAACTATAGTCTCTCCTTTATATGATATTATTGGGCACATCTGTGCATCTGTATGTCCATTAACGACAAAAGCTTCAAACCCTAGATCTGTTTTGATACGAGTTTTTTCTTCTGGCACTTCAATAAAATTGAGTTGACCACTTTCCCGTAGAGGTAAAATATTTTCAGATAAGAATGATGCCTTTTCTCTTGGATTTGGATTTGTAGCCCATTCCCAATGCCGCCTATTCGTCCAATATTTTGCATTTTTAAACGTTGGGATAAAATGATCTCCTGTTCTTTTAACTGCTCCACCGACATGATCAAAGTGGAGGTGAGTTAAAAAAACATCTGTTATATCATCAGGTTTAAAACCCATTTTTTTTAAGTTTCCTTCGAGTTCGTCATCTCCATGCAAATAATAATGTCTAAAAAAATTGTGATCTTGTTTAGCACCAATACCCGTATCAATAAGAACGAGACGATTACCGTCTTCAATTAATAGTGATCGCATAGCCCAAGTACAAAGATTTTTTTCGTCTGAAGGGTTCGTTTCCCCCCATAAAACCTTTGGTACCACTCCGAACATAGCTCCTCCGTCCAATTTAAAAAAGCCCGTATTTAAAGAATGTAAAATCATTTCGTAAAATTAGGCTGGAAAATTATGTTAAAATAATTTTTGATTTTATTTGAACTAATATGAAAAAAAAGGGTAGCCCCCCGACTACCCTTTTAACCTAAACACATAAATGTGACTAAGACACATTTATTTAAGAAATTCAAAATTTGTGCCAAATGATTTCTAAAAATTATTTGATTCTTTTTTTTCGAAAAAAATCTGATAATAAATCTGCGCAAATCTCTTCCTCAATACCTTTTGATATTTTTGTTTTTGGATGCAAATTAGTCCCAAGGGCATTAAAGCCTCTTTTAAAATCAGTTGCACCATATACGACTCTATCCATTTGTGACCAGAAAATAGCTCCTGCACACATGCTGCAAGGCTCAAGTGTCACGTATAGGGTGCAATCATTAAGATATTTTGCTCCAAGATAATTTGAAGCTGATGTTATCGCTTGCATTTCTGCATGCGCAGTAACATCTTTCAGCCTCTCTGTCCGATTATAACCTCTAGCGATTATTTTATTTTTTGAGACAATTACAGCACCAACAGGCACCTCATCTTCTTCAAAAGCTTTTACTGCTTCACAAATAGCTTGACGCATAAAATAAAGATCATCAAATTCCATAGATATAAATCTACGCAGCTGAGCTCGCTTTTCTACCTTTGTTAAAATAAACATATTATTATGTACCGAACTCACAACTGTGGAGAATTAAATATTTCAAACGTAAACCAATCAGTTACTTTGAGCGGCTGGGTCCAAACAAGTAGAGATTTTGGTGGGCTTTCATTTATTGACCTAAGAGATCGTTACGGGTTAACTCAATTGGCTTTTAATGAAACGGCAGATAGTAAAATTATTACTGAAGCGAGATTATTAAATCGAGAATCTGTTATTCAAGTTAAAGGGACTGTAGTTGAAAGAGAGAAAAAAAATCCCGATCTTAAAACTGGTGATATTGAAATAATGGTATCATCTATATCTATTCTGAGTAATTCTAAAATTCCCCCTTTTACAATTGAAGAAAATACAGATGGAGGCGAGGAATTGAGAATGAAATATCGTTATCTCGACCTGAGAAGAAAAAGTGTAAGAGATAAGTTATTATTAAGAGATCAAATTAGCATTCTTGTAAGATCTTACCTAAGCTCAAATAATTTCCTAGATGTTGAGACTCCTTTTCTAATCAAGTCAACCCCTGAAGGGGCTAGAGATTTTATTGTGCCTTCAAGAGTCAATCCTGGTCAATTTTATGCCTTGCCTCAATCTCCACAAACTTTTAAACAACTTTTAATGGTCGGAGGCCTAGATAGGTATTATCAAATCGTTCGATGTTTTAGGGATGAAGATTTAAGAGCAGACCGTCAGCCTGAGTTCACCCAAATAGATTGTGAAATGTCTTTTGTTGAACAAGAAGATGTCTTAACAGTTTTTGAAGGTTTATTAAAACATATAATTCAGGAAATTCACTCCACAAAAATCGATGAAATTCCAAGAATTACTTATGACACGGCGATGAAAAAATATGGGAATGATAAACCGGATATTAGGTTTGATATGACATTTGTAGAAATGAATGACATAGTCAAAGGGTTTAATTTTGGATTATTTGATAATTCTGAATTAATTGTAGGGATTAAAGTAAAAGGCTGTGCTCATTATTCAAGAAAACAAATAGATGAATTAACAAATTTTGTTAAGAAGCCCCAACTAGGTATGTCTGGTTTAATTTGGGTAAAATATGATGAAAATGGCACCTTTTCATCCAGCGTAAAAAAATTTTTTAACGATACTCAGGTTGAAGAATGGGGTAAAAAATTCGATGCCCGCAAGGGTGACCTCATTTTAATTCTAGCAGGTGAAAAACAAAAGACTAGAAAAGCTTTGAGTGATCTTAGAATGCATTTGGGTGAAGCATTAGGCCTAAGAAACCCTAAGGAATTTGCTCCTCTTTGGGTTGTTGATTTTCCTCTCTTAGATTGGGATGAAGATGAAAAAAGGTGGGTCGCCAAGCACCACCCGTTCACCAGTCCTAAATCTGAAGATATAAACCTCATGAGCTCAAACCCAGGAGCAATAAGAGCAAATGCCTATGACCTTGTTTTAAATGGAAATGAAATTGGAGGAGGTTCCATTCGGATTCATGAAAAAAAACTACAAACAGAAATATTTAAGTTACTTGGGTTTAGTAAAGAAGATGCGAAAAATCAGTTTGGTTTCTTAATGGATGCCTTTGAATTTGGTGCGCCTCCACATGGTGGGATTGCACTAGGTTTTGATCGATTAGTAGCCCTGATGGGCGGGGACGAGGTGATTCGGGATTATATTGCTTTTCCAAAAAATAATTCTGCTCGTGACCTAATGAGTCAAGCACCTTCAGAAATTTCAAATGATCAATTAAAAGATCTATCAATTAAGCATATTTTATAATAGAATTTTCTAACTTGATACATTTGATTATGACTCAGCCTGATTAAACTTTTTACTTTTATTTCTGTTGAAATGAAGTACTAAAACCAATTTATGCATAAACTAGTTTTCTTAATTTTCTTTATTTTATCTTCTTTCCTGAAGGCCCAAAGTCCAAAAGAAAGAAATTGGGTTGATCTAATGAATGACCCCAAAGAAAATTTTTATGATGTCGTTGATGCTTTTGAACAATATTGGAACGGTAAGTCTATTGAAAAAGGTAGAGGCTGGAAACAATTCAAAAGATGGGAAGCCTTTATGGAGCCAAGAGTTTTCCCTTCAGGCGAAAGAAATACCTCAAATTATTTATTTAATGCCTTCAATAGTGCAGAAGGAATTTCATCTCAAACGCATTCACCCGGAATAGGCAATTGGTCTTTGGTTGGACCGACGAATGGTAATTCACTGAATGGAATTGGTAGAATCAATGCGATTGCATTTCATCCAACTGATAATAATATAATTTTTGCGGGGTCTCCTGCAGGTGGATTATGGAAGTCTACAGATGATGGATCAAGCTGGACAACAAATACTGACTTACTTCCTAATCTGGGGGTAAGCGCTATCCTTATTGATCCTGACAACTCCAATACGATGTATATCGGAACTGGAGATCGTGATGGTGGAGATACATATTCAATAGGTGTGCTTAAATCTATTGACGGAGGTCAAACTTGGGATGCAACTGGTTTAAGTTTCAATGTTTCACAATCATATAGGGTGACGGGTTTAATTATGCATCATGACAGTTCAAATTTTATCATAGCTTCCACTCGAACGGGAATCTATAAAAGTATAGATGCTGGAGATTCATGGACAGTAACTCAAGGTGGCCGGTTTCAATGTATTGTTCAAATTCCAGGAACAAATAAAATTTTTGCAGGGACTTCATCAAATGGAGAAATTTGGATGTCAACAGATTTTGGATCCACTTGGACAAAAATCACCAATGGCCTTCCATCTAGTGGTCGAAGAGTTGAGCTAGCCGTAACCCCTGATGACACCAATTATGTATACGCTATCTATGGTGCAGCAAATAATGGTCTTTATGGCATATACAGAACTACAGACGGGGGTCTAAGTTGGTCTCAAAGACATGGAGCTAGTCCAAATTTATTAGACTGGAGTACAACTGGAAGCGGATCTGGGGGGCAAGCCTGGTATGATTTAACCATAGCCGTTTCTCCCCAAAATAAAAATGTCGTTTTAACAGGAGGGGTGAATATTTGGCGATCTAATAATGGAGGATCCAGCTTTTCTCTAAGTGGACATTGGTATGGTGGGGGTGGTGTATCTTTCGTTCATGCTGACCATCACTGCTTAATTTTTCGTCCTGGAAGTAATGAATTGTATGCTGGCTGCGATGGAGGAGTTTATAAATCATCAAATGGTGGAGTAAACAATAGTTGGGTCAGCAGAAATCAGGGACTCGCTATTACTCAATATTACAAAATTGGAACTACAGATTCGGACCCTTCACTTACTATTGCTGGGGCTCAAGACAATGGGACTCATTTAAACGACAACGGCTGGAATAAAGTTGGTGGTGGTGACGGTATGGATTGTGCCATAGATAAGCTCAATCCGAATATTATGTATCGATCGATCTACTATGGTGACTTTGATAAGTCTACTAATGGTGGTAATAATTTTAATGCGTCTTTTAATCTTCCACCATCGGGTTCTGGAAATTGGGTTACTCCTTTCATAGCGAGCCGAATATCCAGCAATACATTGTACGCAGGATTCGATAAATTATGGAAAAGTACTAACGGAGGTTTTAGCTTTAGTGCAACCACCTCAAATAGTATATTTAATTCCAACAATATCGATGTTTTAGCTGAAGCACCTGGAGATCCCAATGTTATATATGCAGGTATCAACAATAGACTCTATTACTCCTCAAACGGAGGAAGCTCATGGACATGGATTTCAAGTAATATTGGGAGTGGTAATGTCATTACAGGCATAACTGTTGACCCCTTGAATTCAGATCATGTATATATTTCAAAGTCTGCCTATATTTCAAATGCAAAAGTTTATGAATCTTTCAATGCGGGTGGCTCCTGGTATAACAGAAGCAGTTCACTTCCAAATATTCCAATAAACTGTATTGCATATCAAAAAAATAGTAATGGGCTAGTCTATGTAGGAACTGATATTGGCATTTATTTCAGAGATGCCAGCATGAATAGCTGGATACCATTTAATGAAGGTATTCCCAATACAATTGTCAACGATATTGAGATATTAATGAGTGAGGGTATTATTAGAGTTGGCACCTATGGAAGAGGTGTTTGGGAAAGTCCTTTGGCAAGTGTCTTTTTGACAAAGCCAAAATCAGATTTTATAGCTATTCCAGAAAATGTTTGCTCAATTGGAGAGACAATAAAACTAAAAGATGTATCCACAAATCTACCTTCTTTTTGGAACTGGACTATTTCTCCTTCGACATTTCAATTCGCCAATAGCACAAATGCCAACTCCTCTGAGGTTGATCTAGTTTTACAATCTCAAGATGAATATACAGTTCAATTAATATCAGGAAATAAATATGGATCAGATACTATTGTAAAAGTAAATTTTATTTCCTCTGGCGGTATTGAAACACCATCGGAAGAAGAGTTTGATAATGCCATTCCAAGGCGGTGGAAAACAGAAAATCCAGACTTTGGAAATGGTTGGGAGGCTGCTCCCTATGGAAGTTTGTCAGATAGTAGCTGCGTAGTCTATAAAGGATATAATTACAATAAGTTAGGGGAAAAAGACGCTTTAATATCCCCAAGCTATTCTCTCGATAGCAACAGTCTCTTGGTCTTTGACGTTGCCTATAGACAAAAACTTGGAAGTAGCTCAGACACACTGAATATTTTTGTTAGTGATGATTGCGGAGTCACATGGATTTTGTTGCAGGAATTTTACAATGACGCTAGTGGATCTTTCGCCACCGGGCCAAAACAGCTAAATGCATTCATCCCTCTAAATGTAAATGATTGGAGGACAGATACTATTTCACTATTGGGATATAGCGGAACCCTTAAATTCAAATTTGAAGGAATCAGTGCCAATGGAAATAATCTCTACTTAGATCGAATTCGATGCCTCCCAGGATTTATTTCTCAACCCACTGCTAGAATTTTTAATGACTCATTAGCTTGCATAAATAAACCTGTGAAATTTTATTCTACAGGTAAAGTAAAAAATGCGACACACAATTGGAGTTTTCCAGGAGGCAATCCGAGTAGTAGTAATTTAAGAAATCCATCTGTTACCTACAGCTCATCCGGGCCAAAATCTTTCAGCTTAATAGTGACTAATTCTCAAGGTAGTGATTCCATTTCAACTTCAAATCAATTGATAATTCAAAATAATTCTCAACCCTCAATAAGTATAAATTCAAACATGAATAGTGTTTGCCTTGGTGATACAGTCACGCTTTATTCAACCTCTGTTAATGTTGGCAATAATCCTAACTACATATGGACTATTAATAGTCAACCATATGGAATAAATTCCTCAAGCATTGAACTATTCAATATTAAAAATGGTGATACCATTCGATGTGAAGTATACTCATCAGAAATTTGTGCAACCCCCACAAAGGTTATTTCGAATCCAATAATCATCAACATCCTTTCTCTTCCCACTGTTCAAGCAGGATCATATTCTTCTGTTTGTGTGGGGAGTCCTAAGTTTAGTCTTCAAGGAACGCCATCTGGCGGGATTTTCTCTGGAACAGGAGTAATTAATGGCGAGTTTTTCCCAACATCTGTGGGGCAAGGAATTTATACTGTTACATATACTTACACTAACAATAACGGCTGTGTAAATTCTGCAACTTCAGAAATTACGGTTTTAGCAGCTCCGAATGTATTTCTAACCTTACCCGCTGAAAAATTATGCAAGAATGACCCGGCTTTCAATGTTAATGGTGGTTATCCATATGGAGGAAACTACTACTTAAATGGAATATTATCCACTCAAATTAATCCAACCAGTCTAGGCGTTGGACAACACGAATTAAAATATACTTATTCGAATTTTGATGGATGTACAGCTTCCAGATCTGATACATTTGAAATTAAAAACCCACCTCCCATTCCCACTATTCAAAAATTTAATGGTGACTCACTTTTTTGTCCTGAAGCTGCCACAGGATGGGAAATTCAATGGCTTGATAATAATAAGGCACCCATACCTGGAGCCAACAAATCATGGTATGTAGCACCTATTCCTGGGCAGTACTTTGCTCGGTTAAAGCTTGGAAATACATGTTTCCCAACATCTCAAGCTGCTAGTGTTATCTCGATAAATGAATATGTTTTAGATCGATTAAAAATTGTTCCTAATCCAACATATGGATCCATAGAAATCATATCCTTGAGTAACACCTCTAAATCTTACGAACTAAAAATAAGTAATTTATCAGGTCAAGTATTATTCTCAAAGACAAAAATTGCTATTACAAAGTATGACCGGGAAAAAATAGATATATCTTTATTTCCAAAGGGAGTTTATATCGTGGAACGAAAAGACCATAATAAAACCCTAAGTAAACGGCTTATTAAATTGTAATTAATTAAGTTCTTGAATTTAAAATACTTTGAAAAAGGGCTAACCCGTCCGTATTCAATAAATTTTCATCAGAGGCTCTCTCTGGGTGCGGCATCATTCCCATTACATTGCCTTCGTAATTTGAAATTCCGGCAATATTTTCAATGGAACCATTAGGGTTAGATTCATGAGATGGGTTCCCAAAATTATCAACGTAACGAAACATTACCTGTCCATTATCATTCAGAGACTTCAATGTTTCATCATCAGAATAAAATCTTCCTTCTCCATGAGCAATAGGAATCTTGAATATGCGCTTTTCTTCAAGACTTCGGGTTATTGGAGAAGATTTTGAAGAAACACCTAAATGCACATTTTTACATATAAATTTATGGGATGAGTTATGTAAAAGCGCACCTTTCAAGAGCTGAGTTTCCGTTAAGATTTGAAATCCATTACAGACGCCCAAAACATATCCACCTTTAGACGCATGACTTTTGACTTCTTCCATTATCGGAGAATAACTTGCTATCGCCCCTGACCTTAGATAATCTCCATAAGAAAATCCTCCGGGTAGGACTACCATATCAACACCTTGTAGATCTTGATCTTTATGCCATAACGATATCGTATTGCACCCAAGACCATCGCGAAGGGTATCAATCATATCTTGGTCGCAATTCGATCCAGGAAAAGTCACAACTCCAAATTTCATGGATCAAAGGTAATCATGAGAAATGGTATAAATCGGTATATGATTGGCATGAATTATGTTTTCCCTTAATCTTAATTTCTTTAGATACTTTTGTAAAAATCTGTTTCATGCGTTTAGCAATTATCGGAGCCACTGGTATGGTTGGCAATGTCATAAGAGAAATCCTTCTGGAGCGAATGTTTCCAGTTACTGATTTAGTGCTTGTCGCATCATCAAAATCTCAAGGAAAAGAAATTAATTGGAACCATAAAGATTACGAACTCGTTTCCATAGAAAAAGCTTTGAATAAAAAGCCAGATTTAGCGATATTTTCAGCTGGAAGCGAGGTCTCAAAAAAATTTGCTCAAAAATTTGCAGACCAAGGATGTTTTGTAATTGATAACTCTTCATTCTGGCGCATGAATGCAAATATTCCTCTAATTGTCCCGGAAATAAATTCAGATGAACTGACTGAAAAAAAGCTTATCATCGCAAATCCAAATTGCTCGACTATTCAATTAGTAATGGCATTAAAACCTCTGCATGAATTACATCGCGTTTCTCGAGTTATTGTGAGTACATACCAAAGTGTAACAGGATCTGGGAAAATTGCCTTAGATCAGTTAAATAGAGAAAGAATTGGCGATGTCGAAGGATCAACAGCATACCCTTATCAAATTGATAAAAATTGTATTCCTCATTGTGATATTTTCCTAGAAAATGATTACACGAAAGAGGAAATGAAACTCACTGAGGAGACGAAAAAAATCATGAATGATAATGATATTTTAGTTTCGGCAACTGCTGTCAGGGTTCCTGTTGAAGGGGGTCATTCGGAAAGTGTCAATATAGAATTTAGGGAGAACTGTCCACCTATTGATTTAGTTCGAAAAGCCCTGAGCTCATTCCCGGGAATAAAAATTCAAGACTTTATTGAAGCAAATACTTATCCTATGCCTATTTACGCTCAAGGGAAAAATGATGTATTTATTGGACGGATTCGAAAAGATAATTCTCATATAAAAGCGATTAATTTATGGATTGTAACGGATAATCTCAGAAAAGGGGCTGCATTGAATGCGATTCAAATAGCTGAAAAGCTAATTGAAAAAAAATTAATTAAAAAAACGGCAGATAATTAAATTCACCATTTATGAAAAATTTTAAATCTTGTTTCTGCCTTTTGGCTTTTATTTTAACCTTGAATACATATTCTCAAATCTCTTTTAAAGGCTTAGTAGTAGATAATTTAAAGGAAGAACCTGTAAGAGAAGCAGCAATTTCATTAATGCTTGTTGATAACAACAAAAAAGGTAATTCACTCCTAAAATCCATAACTTCAGACAAAGGAATTTTTGATATTTTGGTCCCTTCTGCAGGCAAGTATCGTCTAACAATCCGTGCATTTGGATTTTCTCCATTCACGAAAATTATTGAAACCAAAGAAAAGCCGGGCGAAAATTCCTCAGAAGACAAATTATTAATTTACAAGATTTCTAGACGTGATATTGAACTCCAAGAAGCTCAAGTTATCTCGAGAGGAGCAATGTTAAATGGTCTTGATCGTAAAGTATATAATGTTTCTGACGATTTACAAGTTTCAAGTGGAACCGGCACAGATATTCTAAGACAAGTTCCCAATGTTTCCCTGGATATAGATGGTAATGTTGCGCTGAGAGGAGATGAAAATGTGACTATTCTAATCGATGG